>Ga0187874_10000221_pt1 | contig 74929 bp, 62 predicted proteins | sample June2016WEW_16_1_3_FD_132993 | JGI IMG/M metagenome (GOLD analysis project Ga0187874, IMG submission 132993) | Peatland microbial communities from SPRUCE experiment site at the Marcell Experimental Forest, Minnesota, USA - June2016WEW_16_150 | ecosystem: Environmental > Terrestrial > Soil >... | reverse complement strand
TCGAGCACCAGCGCGTCCACGCCCTCGGCCAGCTTCTTCGACATGATCGACGAAGAAATCAGCGGAATCGATTCCACCGTCGCCGTCACATCCCGCAGCGCGTACAGCTTGCGGTCCGCCGGCACCAGTTCTTCGGTCTGACCGATGAAGCACAGCCCCAGCTCCGCCAGTTGTTTCTGGAATTCCTCGGCCGTCAGGTTGGTGCGGAAGCCGGGAATGGACTCGAGCTTATCGAGCGTGCCCCCGGTGTGGCCCAACGCGCGGCCCGACATCATCGGCACCACCACTCCGGCGGCCGCCGCCAGCGGCGCCACGATGAAGCTGGTCTTGTCGCCGACGCCACCGGTGGAATGCTTGTCCACCTTCACGCCCGGAATGGCCGACAGGTCGACCGTGTCGCCGGAACGCAGCATGCATTCCGTCAGCCGGCTTACTTCCCGGTCCGACATCCCCGAAAAGAAAACGGCCATCAAGAAGGACGACATCTGGTAGTCGGGAATGTCGCCATTGGTGTAACCTTCCACCAAGAACTCGATTTCTTCCGGAGCGAGTTCTTTCCCGTCGCGCTTGCGCTGGATCAAGTCAACTGTACGCATTATGAGACACTTAGCGTAACATTCCAAACACGGTAAAGTAAAGGTTTAATTGATTTTGGTAACACCGATCACTATCCGGTGGGTGAGATGATCGCGTTGCCTGCTGAATACGGGGTCAAAAGTAACCTGCGCAAGGAGGATTTCCTCGCGGGGTTGGCGAACCTCGAGAAGGTGTGGTGATCCTCGCTACTCCCGCCGCCACACCGCGATGCGCCCGCGCGCTCCTACCGCCCAACCCGCCTGGCTCGAAACAAAGCTAAGCGCATTGTAATTGCCGGTGTCGAACTGCTTCCAGTTTCGCCCGCCATCGTTCGAGATATCCGCGCCGGAGGGGCCTGCCGCGATCCACAGCTTGCGGTCCGCCAGGTAGGCCACCGCCGAACGAAAGCCCTTGGGGGCCGTGCCATCCGGCTTGGTCCACGTCGCGCCGCCGTCGGCGGTGACGGCGATGTTGCCGGTCTCGTCGTTCGCCTTGTTGTAATCGCCACCCACGGCGACGCCGTGCATCGCGTCGGAGAACGCCAGCGAAAAAATGCCGGCGGCGGCGGAATCGGCCCGCAGCGGCGTCGCCGCCACGGTCCAGGTGCGGCCGCCGTCCTTGGAATGGTAGACGCGCGCCGCGTCCTTTCCGCCCGTGCCGATCCACACTTCGCTCATGCCCAGCACCGTGATTCCAGTTCCGCTGGCGGCGAATGCGCCCTCGCCTGGAAGCGCCGGCGGCATCTTCTGCCGCTGCCACGTCCTTCCGCCATCTTCGGTGGACATCACCACCATCTGCCCGTCCACCTGGTCGCCCACCAGGATTCCATGCGTCGCGTCCCAGAACGCCATTTCGTCGAAGAAGCCCTTGGCGTCGGGATTCTGGAGGGACAGCGTCCAATGCGCGCCGCCATCCGTGGTCTTGTAAACGCGCGACGTCTCCCCGCTGCCGATGCTCAACAGGTACGCGGTGTTCTCATCCACCCCTTGCACGTCGCGGAAGTCCAGCGTTTCGGCGCCGGGCACCGTCGCGGCCGTCCAGGTGGCGCCGCCGTCGATGGTCTTCAGGTACGTGCCGCGAGTCCCGCTGGCCCAAGCCGTCTTCTGGCTCACCGCCCACACGCCGCGCAGCGACGCCGTGCTTCCGCTCGGTTGCGCAATAAAGCTCTGTGCGAAGGCGGCGCCGGCCAGAAAAATCAGAAAACCGCTTCTCATTAGGGTACTCACCAGTATATGCGCGCTGGGTGCCCTGTTACGATAGAACTGATGACCCCCAATCAACCGGGCCAACCGCCCAAGATGCCCATCCCTGGTGTCCGTAATCTCATCGCCGTCGGCAGCGGCAAAGGCGGTGTCGGCAAGACCACTGTGGCCGTCAACCTGGCCGTCGGCTTGGGCGCGCTCGGCTATCGCGCCGGACTGATGGATGCCGACGTCTACGGCCCCAATGTGCCCCTCATGATGGGCGTCAATCGCACTCCCATGGCTAGCGGGGACCGCATTCAACCGCTCGAACAGTTCGGCGTCAAACTCATGTCGATGGGCTTCCTCAATCCCGGCGACAAGCCGCTGGTCTGGCGCGGTCCCATGCTCCACAGCGTTGTCCAGCAGTTCCTGCGCGGGGTCGATTGGGGCGAACTCGATTACCTCGTCATCGATCTCCCGCCCGGCACCGGCGACGTGCAGCTCTCGCTCATCCAGACCGCTCCCATCACCGGCGCGATTGTCGTTACGACTCCTTCCGACGTTTCGCTCGAAGACGCCCGCAAGGCCGTCCACATGTTCCACCAGGTGCGCGTGCCGATTCTCGGGATTGTCGAGAATATGAGTTTCCTCAATTGTCCGCACTGCCACGAACGCATCGATGTCTTCAGCTACGGCGGCGGCCGCCGCACGGCGGCTGAGATGCAGGTGAACTTCCTCGGGGAACTGCCGCTCGACCCGCAGGTGCGTATCGGCGGCGATACCGGCAGCCCCATCGTGTTGCGGAAAAGCGAAGGCGAGCCCTACCTGGAGCTGGCCCGCAACGCCGCGGCGCGCTGCGACGAAGCCGCCAAAGAGAGCGGCCCCAAGATCGAGATCAGCGAGTAAGCGCGGTTAACAACAGGGACTCTTGTCTCGCCCCGGCCACTAAGAATCCCGCCAAGTGCTACAATGTAGCATATGAGGAAGGCTTCGGTTCGGGATCTTCGCATCCGCACTTCGGAGTTGCTTCGCGACGCCCAGAACGGTGAAGTGATTGTCATTGAGCGCCATGGCCAACCGGTTGCCGAACTGCGCCCCGTCACAAAGAAGCCCAAGAAAGTGAAAATGCCCGACATGAGCCGCTTCTGGAACGAGTTCCCTCAGGTTCCCGGAGACAGCACTCGATTTATTTCGGAAGACCGCGACCGCTGATGTACGCCGATTCAGCTTATATCGCCAAATTCTACTTGAACGAGCCGGACTCGCCACAGGTTCGGGCCGCATTCGCGGGCGCCTCGGCACTGGTCTCGTCGATGTGGGCCCTCGGAGAGGTCGCCTGTGCGTTTCACCGCCATCTGCGCGCGGGATCGCTCGATCCCTCGCAATATCGCGCGTTGCTCAACGCTTTTCTGCAACACGTGGACGGGAGAATCTGGACCTTCGTTCCCGTCACGGAACGTCTCTTGCGAAAGATGACCTTTCTGCTGACGACGCTTCCCGCGACCGTCCATTTGCGAACAGGCGATGCGATGCATCTGACCACCGCCATGGACCTGGGCGAGCGTGAAATCTGGACTGGCGATCGCCACGTTCTCGCAGGCGCGCAGCATTTCGGGCTCTCCGGCCGTACGGCCTAGTTTCGCCCTATCCGGCCGCCGGCGCGCTCACCGGGGCCTTCTTGCGCTTCCAGCTTTTCACCCACTCCTGGATCGCCGACATGTAGATGTAGAACACCGGTGTCAGGTACAGCGTCACGAGCTGCGAGAACAACAGTCCGCCCACCACCACCAGGCCCAGCGGCTGCCGCGCTTCGCCGCCCGCGCCGTATCCCAGCGCGATCGGCACCGCGCCCAGCAGCGCCGCCATCGTCGTCATCATGATCGGGCGGAAACGGATCAGGCAGCCTTCGTAAATCGCCCGCTCCGGCGTCAACCCGTGATGCCGCTCCGCCTCCAGCGCGAAATCGATCTGCATGATGGCGTTCTTCTTCACGATCCCGATCAGCATGATCAGTCCGACGAACGCGTAGATGCTCAGGTCGATGTGGAAGACCACCAGCGTCAGCAGCGCGCCGAAGCCCGCCGAGGGCAGTCCCGAGAGAATCGTGATGGGATGAATGTAGCTTTCATAGAGAATTCCCAGCACGATGTACACCACCATAATGGCGATGATCAGCAGCACCCACAGGTTGCCCAGTGAACTCTGGAAGGCCTTCGCGGCGCCCTGGAACTGCGTACTGACGGTCGCCGGCAGTTGGTTGTCGGCCAGCGCTTGCACCTGGCCCACCACTTCGCCCAGCGCCGCGCCGGGCTTCAGGTTGAAGGAAAGCGTCGCCGCCGGGAGCTGTCCATAGTGGTTGATGGTCTGCGGCCCGATCTCCGTCACCACTCGCGCCAGGGTGTCCAGCGGAATCAGCTTGCTCGCCGACGTCTTGAAATAGAGCAGCGAGAGCGCCCGCGGATCGGCCTGATACTTCGGCTCCAGTTCCAGCAGCACCTTGTATTCGTTCACCGATCCGTAGATCGTCGATACCCAGCGCGGCCCGTACGCGTCATAGAGCGCATTCTCGATCACGCTGGCGTTCAGGTTCATGGCCGCGGCCTTGTCCCGGTCGATCGTCACGCTCACCTGCGGCGTGGTTACCGCTACGTCGGTGGTGACGTCTTCCACGCCCGGCAGTTGTTCCACCGCCCTGGCCAGGGCGTCGGCGTCGTCGTACAGTTCCGCCTTATCCGGCGTCTGCATCGAAAACTGGTACAGGCTCTTGGTCACCTGGCCGCCGATCTGGATGGTCGGCGGATTCTCCAGGTACGATTTCACGCCCACCTGGCTCGCCAGTTGCGGCCGCAGTTCCTTGATGATGTCGTTCACGGCCAGTTGCCGCTGGTTGCGCGGCTTCAAGTGGATCACCAGCTCGCCGTAATTCGGTCCGCCCAGGTTGGACGCCGTGGTGCCTCCCACGCTGGCCATCAGCGAATCCACATTGGGGTCCTGCGAAACCGCGTCGGCGATCTTCTTCTCGTAGCCCACCATCTCGTAATACGAGGTGCCTTGCGCCGCTTCCGTGATGATCTGCAACTGGTCGGTATCCTGGTCCGGGATGAAGCCCTTGGGGATGGTCACGAACATGTACATGGTGGCGCCCAGCACCAGCACAAAGCTCACCATCATGGTCGGCCGGTGGCGCAACGCCATTAGCAGCGAGCGGTCGTAGATGTGCAGCATTCCCTGGAAGAATTTCTCGGTAAAGCGGTAGAAGGCGCTGCGCTTGGCCTCGTGCGCCGCGCGCAGGAACCGGCTGCACAGCATGGGCGTCAGCGTCACCGAGACCACGCCCGAAATCAGGATCGCCACCGTGATCGTGACCGCGAACTCTTTGAACAACCTGCCCAGCACGCCGCCCAGGAACAGCACCGGAATGAACACCGCCGCCAGCGACAGCGTCATCGAAACGATCGTGAACCCGATCTCCTCGGACCCCTTGAGCGACGCCAGCAGGGGCTGCTCGCCCAGCTCGATGTGCCGCACGATGTTCTCCAGCATGACGATGGCGTCGTCCACCACGAAGCCGATCGATAGGATCAGGGCCATCATCGACAGGTTGTCCAGGCTATAGCTCAACAGGTACATCACCGCGAAGGTTCCGATAATCGAAAACGGCAGCGCCAGGCTGGGAATGATGGTCGCCGAGATATTTCGCAGGAAAAGAAAAATCACCATCACCACCAGCCCCAACGTCAATATCATGGTGGACTGCACGTCATGGAACGACTCGCGAATGGTATCCGAGCGGTCGTAGAGAATGTCCTCGTTGACCGAGGGCGGCAGCTCCTGCTTGATGAGCGGCAGCAGCCGCTTCACGCCGTCGGTCACTTCGATGGTGTTGGTTCCCGGCTGGCGCTGGATCGCCAGAATGATCGAGCGGCTGCTGCCCTGGTGCGTGTAGTACCACGACGCCGTCTTGTCGTCTTCCACGCTGTCGATAATGGTTCCCAGTTCCTCCAGGCGCACCGGTGAGCCGCCCCGGTAGGCCACCACGATGGGCTTGTATTCCGCGGCTGTCAGCAATTGCCCGCTGGCCTGCAGCGTAAAGGCCCGCTGCGGTCCGATGATCGCGCCGGTCGGAAGGTTCACGTTCCAGTTGGTCAGCGCCGTCTGGATTTCGTTGATGCCGATCTGCCGGGAGGCCAGGGCATGCGGATCCATCTGCACGTGCACCGCAAACTTCTGCGCGCCCAGCACCTGCACTTGCGCCACCCCGGAGATCATGGAAATGCGCTGTGCGATGCGCGTCTCGGCGTAGTTGTCCAAATCGTAGAGCGGCAGCGTGGGAGAAGTCAGCGCCAGGTACAGGATCGGCTGGTCGGCCGGATTCACTTTGGTGAAGGTCGGTGGCGTGGGCATGCCCTGCGGCAGCACGCGCGAAGCCTGCGTAATGGCCGCTTGCACGTCCACTGCCGCGCCGTCCAGCTTGCGGTTCAGGTCGAATTCCAGGGTGATCTGCGTATTGCCGAGCGAATTCGAAGAGGTCATCGAATTCAAGCCGGCGATGGTGGAAAACTGGTTTTCGAGGGGAGTCGCCACGGCCGACGCCATGGTCTCCGGACTGGCGCCTGGCAGGCTGGCGGTCACCAGCAGGGTAGGGAAGTCGACGTTCGGCAGGTCACTGACCGCCAGGGACCGGTATGCCACGCCGCCGAATAGCGCGATGGCGGCCATCAGCAGGCTGGTCGCGATCGGCCGCTCGATGAATGTCTGGGAAATATTCATGCGTCAGTAACGAATGAACACGTTGCGCCTAGTTCTGCGGACGGCCTTTGCGTCCGCCCCGCCCCGCGCCGGTGCCTTTGCCGCCGGCCGGGCTTGCGCCTGGCGATCGACCGGCGCCCGCGTCTGGCGGCGCACTGGAGCCTGCGCCGCGGCCCGCGCCGCCAGTCGCACCTGCGCCGCGGCCGCCGATAATCACCTTGCTGCCTGGCGCCAGCCGCAACTGGCCCTCCTTAACAACCGTCTCGCCCGCTTCCAGGCCCTTCTCGATCACCATGTCCTGGTTGACCCGCGCGCCGGTCGTGACCGCGCGGTTCTCCACGCTGCGGTCCGGCTTCACCACGTAAATGTAAGAACCGCTCTGCCCGGTCATCACCGCCTCGTTCGGCACGGTCACCGCGTTCGGCGTGGTGGTCAGCCGCAGCGTGACGCGCACAAACTGGCCCGGCCACAGCTTGCGGTCCTGGTTGGCAAAAGTTCCCTTCAGCTTGATGGTTCCGGTGGTCATGTCCACGGCGTTGTCCACGAACGTCAGGATCCCGTTCTCTTCGCCGGCGTTGCTGTCGTCCTGCGGCCGCGCCCGCACCGGCAGCTTCCGCTCCGCCATGTATTGCTTGATGGCCGGCAACTGCGCCTCCGGCACCGCGAACGTCACGTAGGTGGGCTCGATCTGGTTGATGGTGCACATCTCCATGCTGTTGGCCATCACGATGTTGCCCTGCTTCACCGTCACGCTCCCCGTGCGGCCGTTAATGGGCGACCGGATTTCCGTGTAGCTGAGTTGCACCTTCGCGTTCTCCACCGCCGCCTTGCTCGAGCCGATGGCCGCTTTGGCGCTTTCGATGGCCGCCTGGTCCGCCGCCACCAACTGCTTGGCTGCCTCGGCGTTGGCTCTTAGCTGATCCGACTGGTCGCGCGAGACCACCTTGTCCTGGAACAACTGCGCATAGGCGGTTGCCTGCGACTCGGCGTACTTGGCCTGCGCGGAGTCGCGCGCCTGGTTGGCCTGGGCCTGCGCCAGCGACGCTTCGTCGTGTGCTTCGTTGGCGATGGCCTGGTTCAACGCCGCTTCGAGCGGCCGCCGGTCGATCGTAAACAGGAGATCGTCCTTCTTGACGTAATCGCCTTCGTTAAACGAAGAGAGCGTAAGCTGCCCGGTGACCTGCGCCTTCACCGAAATCGTGGAGTACGCTTCCACGTTGCCGATTACCTGGATCTCCACCGGCACGTCCTTGGTGGTCGCCACCGCCACCGTGACCGGCGCATCTCCGCCCATCCCTTTCTTGCCGCCTTTACCGCCTCCGGATCCCGCGGTGCTGGCGCCGGAGTTGGAGCAGCCGGCCAGGGTAAGCAGAGCTGCAAGCAGAGCTGCAAGCAGTGCGGTTACGGCAGCCGTCACAATCCAAAGACTTTGGAATCGCTTGTGGCTGTTACACACACCGAAGGCAATAGGATGCATAAGTCGTATTCGTGATTTTGGCGCTCCTCCCATGGTAAATGCTGGGAATCGTACACTGCAAGGGCCCGTAAGAGTGCGCCGCCCCGACCGGCCTAAACTCTGGGTTTGGGAGGAGGCAGTTGCCGCGCCACTACCATATCCGAGAAGGCTTCCCGGTGGTGGCTGCCGTCGCAAAACGGCTTGTTGGCCGAGTGGCCGCAACGGCACAAGGAAATCGCCGTTCTTCCGGCGAGGCCGAATGAGGCTCCGCTGGGGTCCACGATCTCGAATTCCCCTTCAATCCGAATCGGACCGTTGTTCTGAGGCGTAATCTTCGCAGGCATGCCTGGATCGTATCAGATCCAATCCAGTGGGGCAGACCCCCGGGTCTGCGTCCAGGTCTGCGCGGGTCCCCCTGGACCCGCTGATCGTTCGCAGCATCAAGTGCTTGCCACTCGTGAAAAGCCGGTCGGGGGGCCGGCTGCGGACGAGGGCGTCCTCCCCACTGGCTACTGCTTCTTGGCCGGCGGCGGCGCAGTCGTACCCTTCTTGTCGTCCACCACGCCTCCGAACTTGATCGTCGACTTGCCTTCGTACCTCTTGTAATCCTGGTACAACACCTTCATGCGGATGCGCTGGTCCATGTCCTTGAAGTGCAGCGTATCGTCGGCATGCGTGTACGTCGGAAACCAGTACTTTCCGTCGATCTGCTCGCGGTACGTCTCGAACTTCGGAAACTGGTTGGTCTTGGCGTCCACCAGGCCGACGCCCTTCCCGTAAGTCTTCACGATCTGAAAATCGCGGTCGTCCACCCAAACCTGGCCTTCGAAATACCGCTTGCCCTTCACCATCTTCTTGGGCTTCACCGAGAATGTGTAGCAGCCGATCTCGTCCAGCTTCTCGCGGCCCAGGTAGTTGATGTTATACTCCCCGACTTCCGAGGTGGTGAGGACGAACGGTTGCACGTCGCGCAGATCCGCCACGTCTTCCGGCGTCAGCCCGATGTGCTGGAGCGAGATGACCGGCGCATAGACCACCTTCTCCATGCGTTTGCCGTCGGGCGAGAAGATGATGTCGTCCACTTCTTCCCACTTCCCGCCGGAGGGATTGCCGCCCATGTCGAGCTCTTCCATTTTCACCGTCTGCCGGTAGGTGTAGTTGTTGCGGGCTTCCCGGAATTCGGCTTCTTTGGCGGCAAACTTCTGGATGATCTGCTGCGGGTCGACCTGGTCCTGGTTCGCCGCCGGCTGCATCCCGACACACATCGCCGCCATCGCGGCGCCAAGAATCAACGTACGCATTTTTCCCTTCATGAGTGAAACGGCCTCACTTGCCTAACAGTTTCTTCGCCACGGTCAGCAACTGCATGTTGCTGGTGCCTTCGTAAATTCGCCCGATCTTCGCGTCCCGGTACAGCTTCTCCACCGGATAATCTTTGGTCACTCCCACGCCGCCATGCACTTCGATGGATTTCGACGCCGCCTTCTCCGCGATCTCCGAGCTGTAATACTTGGCCATGGCCGCCTCCGTCAGGAACGGCATCCCGGCGTCCCGCAGTCGCGCGGCGTTGTAGACCAGCAGCCGCGCCGCTTCCACCTCGATGGCCATCCTGGCCAGCTCAAACTGCACTCCCTGGAACTCCCCGATGGCCTTGCCGAACTGTTTGCGCTCTTTGGCGTATGCTACCGCGTGGTCCAGCGCTCCGCGCGCCAGGCCAATCATCTGCGCCCCAATCGCAATTCGTCCTTCGTTGAGCGTCTCGATGGCGACCTTGTAGCCCTGTCCCACTTGGCCCATCACGTTCTCGCGCGGCACGCGGCAGTTGTCCATCAGCAGCTCGCACGTCGACGAGGCGCGCAGCCCCAGCTTGTCTTCCTTTTTCCCCACCTGGAATCCCGGGAAGTCGCGCTCCACCAGGAACGCCGTCACGCCCTTGTATCCGGCGGCCGGGTTGGCATTCGCGAACAGCAGAAAAAAGCCGGCCTCGGCCGCATTGGTGATCCACAATTTGCGCCCGTTCAACAGGAAGTGGTCGCCATGATCGGCCGCCGTGGTGGCCATGGCGAACGCATCCGAGCCCGATCCGGCCTCCGACAGCGCGTACGACGCCACCATGTTCTCCGCCAGCCGCGGCAGGTATTTCTTCTTCTGTTCCGCGGTCGCCCATTTCAACAGCGCGTTGTTGCAGATGGTGTTCTGCACATCGACGATTACGCCGGCCGAGGGATCCACCGCCGACAGTTCTTCCACCGCCAGAATCGCCTGAAAAAAGGTGCCGCCCTGTCCGCCGTATTCCTCGGGGATTTCGATCCCCATGAGGCCCATCTCAAAGAATTGTTTGATGATCTCCGGGCGGAAGTGCGCGGCTTCGTCCATCTCCCGCACATACGGCCGGATCTCCTCGCGCGCAAACTTGCGCACGGTGGCCTGGAAAAACTTTTCTTCTTCACTGAGCGACGTCAGCGGCAGGGGAGTAGCGTCCATGGTTTTGGGGGGTGCTGCCATAGATACAGTGTACAGCCGCGGGCGCCAATGTTCACTCGACTCCTCGGGTGGCAGTCCTCGGAGCCTATCGGGATCGAGGAACGGGGCTTGGTAAGGGGGTTGTCTCCTGGAAGCGGAGCGGGCGTTCGCGCAGGGCACTTCCGCGCGGCGGGCGTCAATCGTCCAGTTGACGCGATGGGGACTTAACCGGGATCAATGTAGCTGGCGCCTGCTCGGGTCGGGGACATTTCTACTTTGCCGCGACAGAATTTCTATCGGCTTGACCTGCCGGTACCGCCTGCGATAATAAGGGACACGCCAAGCCGACGGCGACCGAGCGCAAGAGGTCGGCGCAGCGGCGCCTGGCGCGGCGGTGAAAGGCTGGCCACATGTACCAAGACCAACATCCGTACGCGAACAACCTCACGCCGAAAAAGCAACGGCACAAACGGCACAATGTGTTAATGGAATTCGTTAAGGAAATCTAGTTGCCTCGGAAGAAACGACGTGCGTATGAAAACCAGAATCGCGACCGTCAGTTGCCCATGCGGAAAAGTTCTTCAGGTCCACATGGAGGCTGGAAACGCCCCTGGCAGCGCCTCTGGGGCTGGCGGCTATTTCGCAAGTTGTCCGGCGTGCGGACACAGCCTCCTTTCACGCGAGCACCCTGGGCGTTTTCCCGACAGGGTTGTCAGAGTAGAGATCGTGGATTCGAAGTGACGCCTTAAGGGAAGAAAATCGCCCCTTTCACAGGTTGCTACTATGGACAGGGGCCGCGGGTAGGTACGGAGTTGAGGTTTTGGTCGAGATGAACCTTCCACAGATGATCCTTCACATTCTGCAATTTGCCGAGGCGCCGCTCTCCGCCGGGGACATCGCCGCCAGAATAGGAAGCGAGTTCGGCGAGACGATCGCGCCCGAGCGCGTGTATGGCTCGCTCCAGACCGATCTCGTGCCGGCCGGTCAGGTAGTTGCCGAGGACGGGAGGTATGCCCTTTGCCGTGTGGGCAACGATGCGCCGGGCGAGGAGATCGCCCCGGACCCGGACGCCTGCGATCTCGCTCTGGCGTGGGATGCCCTGGTCGCTCAGGATGCAGTCGAGTTGGATCTGGCATACCGGCAGCAGAGAGCCCACCTGAGGGACTGCGTAGGCTGCCGCAACCGTCACCCTGAACTCGAACGCCGTTTCCACGAGCACGACGTCTCACTGCTGGAGTCTTTCCCGGCCCTAGTGGATGGCTTCAGGCCCCGCGCACCGGATGGGCTTCTCCAGAGGGTGGCGTGGACGGCCCTCGTCGAGGACGGCGACGATCCCGAGAAATCCTTCAACGATCCACAGATGGACGCAATCCGCGAGTCGCTGGAAAGGCTGGTTGCCTGGCGTTCGCTTCTGCTCGCGGCGCACATTGGTCGAAAACTGCTCGTCTATACCGGGACCTTTACCAATCCCGAAGAAAACTGGTGGAACTGGCGGGAGGGCAGGGGGACACGATGGCAGCCCAGTTCGTGGCCAAATTGACTGAGCGTCAGTTCCTCTGTATCAAGTTCGCACATCGGTGCGCGCTGACTATACGTCCCGGCGAAGGAATCGCACCGGGCCTCCTGCGCGACCTGTTCGACAACCTCGCCGCAGTGCAATTGCCGCATAGCTACCGGCACTTCGAGGTTGCGTACTCCCAGCTCATCAGCCTGAGCGACGCGCAGTTTGTGGACGGGCAGCAACTCTCGCTGTATATGATGGTGTCCGCTTTGGATGAACCGTCCCACTCCAGCGATGGGCGCGCCGACGTTCGCGGGGTGATCGACGGATTCCGGGAACTGAAGGATAGCGTCGAGTCAAATAGCGCTGCCCAGATTCCCCTTATCGACCTCCTGCAACGCCTGGTCGAACGCTTGGGTAAGCCGTCCCGGCAGGAAGCGGAGGATTATCTTCGAGGGGTTCTGGGCGGCACATTCTCCCTGCTTTGCACCGAAGCGCAGACCACCTTGATAGCGGCCGAGCAACTTTCCCGCTATCGAGAGTTGACGGATCCGAGCCTGGTCGTGGTTGAACTGCGCAAGGCATTTGAGCTGCAGTTGAAGGCCTGCTTCCTCAAGCCGCTCTGCAATTTCCTGCATCGGGAAAAGGACCGGTGGAACTACCCCGCGGATGCAGCAGTCAGACAACGGCTGATGGACAGGGGTCGGTTGAATGACGAAATCATGCTTGGAAAGATTGCCGAGTTGCTCGAAAGCCCACAACCGGAGGTGGAGGAATTCGCGCAGCGGCAGCACGTCAATCTGCGGGAACTGGTCGATACGATGAGGAAAGTTTCTGCGCAGGGTGGCGACGGCGCCCACCGGGCAGCATTCACCGAGGACCGGGCGCAGCGTCTCAAGGAGCAATGGCTTCGTGGCGCGCCGTTTGGCGCAGGCATCTTTTCGGGGCTGGTGGCGAGAAGGGACGCCTGACCGCCCCGGGGCGGACCTCTGCTCCGCGACTAGTTCCTGCCTGCTGTTGCCGACACCGAGGCCTTCCAGGGGGGCGACGACAGCGCAGGCCAGGCAGATGTCGAGCACGTTGATTGAAGCCTAGAGAAAGCGGGGGCGGGCGTAATGTTCCCGAGGATCTCCGGCGATTCCTCCCCTGCTAGCGTTGACTGGGATCGCAGCCGAGCGAGAAGCGCAAAGCGGTGCAGACTTCGCTCATCCGTAACGAACCTATCCGAGCCACCCGCCTCCCCAAGCGCTTCTGGGAGACTGTAACCGCGTTGTGTAGATTCACTGCGCAAGGCGCCTTCATGCCGTCCTCTTCACTCAGTACCACCTCGGAGGGCACCCCGCGAATCGTGGACGTGATCGGTGCTACGGTAACGGTCGACAAATAGGCAATGGCGCTGTCGCGAGTCAGTACGACTACCGGCCTGTTCTTGTCAGGCGGTGCAAACTGGTAAAGGCGGACATCCCCCCTGGCTATTCCGCTGGCCACGCCGCCTCCGCTTCCCAAACGAGCGATTCATCCTGCGCTCGCGCCTGCTTCGCATAGCCCTCGCGGTCGCGCTCCTCCAACGCTCGGATTTCCAAACTCCGGAGGTGCTCTCGAAGAGCGTCGCGAATCAACGCGGAGCGGTTCCGCTTCGTCCGCAGCGCGGCTCGGTCGGTCGCCTGCAGCAGCTTCGTATCGAGAACGACCTGGATGGTTTCCATGTGGACTCTATTCCACAGTATACTCCACATGCCGGTATTGACAGATTCGCGTACCCCCCCACGATCAGGTACTTAACGCTGTGGGCGTTGAAGATGGACAAGAGTTCTTTGAAGTCTGGGAACATCGGAGGCCGCGCCCTTCATCGCGTAGGTGGCTAGGGTAATTTCAGCAACTGCGTCCATGCGTTCCTCGACCGGGGCGCTTTGCCAATACCGGTACTCATCCGCCTTCATTTCATCGAAGCTGGCATACGTGCGGATGTTCTTGTCCATGCGTTTGTTTGTATCACGGACCGCGCCGCCTGCGCCACTGGCACGAATTTCGCCGCCTTTGCGAAACTTTGTGCCTGTACCCGGTCTGCCAGCTCAGCCCTTGAGCAGTCCCTTGATTCTCCTCATTGCCAGAGCGATCTCTTCGTCCGTTCCCTTCATGCACAGACGAATCTGCTCCTGGCCCCCGAACATCTCAAAGGGATAGGTGACGATGCCGAGGCTGGCAAGCTCCATGGATGCCTGATGCGAAGATAGACCCTGCTCCCGCAACCGCCTGGGAACCGGAAGGCGCAGGAAGATGGTGCCGTCGTTGCCGGCGGCGTCATCCCACCCGGCGTCTTGCAGGCCCTCGACAATCATGGCTTCCAAGCGCCGGTATTCTTCCCGGGTTTCCTCAAAGAATTCGTACTCCAACACAGCCGCCGCCATGGCCGCATGGGTCGCAGGATCCCCGCCTTCACAGATACGTGACTTGGCTCGAAACACCTGGTGGACGATCTCCGCATTCCCCAACAAGGCTCCACCCTTCAAACCAGGCCATTGCAGCGCTTTGGACCACGATAACGTCGACACCACCTTGCCCTGAATCGCTTCCGGTGCGGCCTTGAAAATGCTGGGCACCGGATTGCGGCGATAGACATGGCGGTAGGCATCATCGACGAACAGGACGACGTTCCGCTTGTCAGTAGCTGCAAACACCCGGCGCATTTCCTCTTCCGTAATTTGGGTGGTAGTCGGATTGTCGAACGAGTTGATCACGGCAACGCCGCCTTGAGCGTGTTCCAGCTCCTCGATCAGGCAATCGACATAGCGGCGGTGGCCGTAACCGATGAGGTGCTTCTCGACGCAAGGCAATTCCGTGGCCTCGACATGACGGGCATAGTACGGAACCGGCAAATAGACATGGATCGGTCTGCGTGCTGGATCGAGCAGAAGCGCTTTGAGCAGCAGCTCCAGAAACCAGCAGGTTCCCAGCTCTGAGATGAAAATGTTCTTCTGCGGATCCAACCGTACGCCATCTACATCCGCGGAAAACTTGGCTACTGCCTCAAGAGTTTCCGGCATGCCTCTGCCCGGAGCGTAAAAATTCCCGCCATAGATATCGGCAACCTTCGCCCGCACCATCCGGGCGTTAAGCGGAGGTTGCCGCGCGGGGTTACCCAGTCCCCAATCCACGACGAAGCCGGACGGCGAAGTGTGAGCGGTGGTTTCAATCTGTTCTCGTATAGTCAAATTCCACCTCATGTGTCCGAAACTCAGATTAACATCGCGACGCGGCGCGATGGCGAAACGGCTCCGCTCCCTTACGGTCGTGCGACAAGTCGCGGCTCGGTAGCCGCAGCCACAATCGCCGACTGTTCCTGCTGGTGGCGCTTGCCCGATCCGGTCGCCGGGCTGGCGCTCTCCGGCCGTCCCACGTAGCGAATCCGCCGTCCGGAGGACTCCAGAAGCGGCTGGATGCGCTCCTCCAGGAATCGCCAGGGGCCCATGTTGCGCGGCTCTTCCTGCGCCCAGACCACTTCCGCAGTGGGCGCATATTGCGCCAGAATCTCCGCCACGCGGGCGTCGTCGAAGGGATAGAGCTGCTCCACGCGCACCAGCGCCACATGCCCGGCCTTGCGCTCATCGCGCCCCGCCAGCAAATCGTAATAGACCTTGCCGGAACAGAAGACCAAGCGCGAGACGGCCGATCGATCGGCTGCCTCGTCGGCCAGTACCTCCTGAAAACCGCCGGCCGTGAAATCGTGCAGAGCGGAAACGGCTCGCGGGTGCCGCAGCAGGCTCTTGGGCGTGAAGATCACCAGCGGCTTGCGCACGCCGCGCCGGTCCGCCCCGCCGTACATCTGGCGGCGCAGCAGGTGAAAATATTGCGCCGGCGTGGTGCAGTTGGCAGCCTGCATATTGTTTTCGGCGCACAAGGTGAGGTAGCGCTCGATGCGCGCGCTCGAATGCTCCGGGCCCTGCCCTTCGAACCCGTGCGGCAGCAGCATCACCAGGCCGCTGGGCTGTCCCCATTTCTGTTCGCAGCAGGAGATGAACTGGTCGATCATGATCTGCGCGCCGTTGGCGAAATCGCCGAACTGCGCCTCCCAGATCACCAGCGTCAGCGGATCTGCCACGCTGTAGCCGAACTCGAAGCCCAGCACCGCGTATTCGCTGAGCGAACTGTCCACGGAGTCGAAGCGCGCCTGGTCGGGCGAGATGTGCTGCATCGGAACGTAGCGTTTGTTCGTTTCGAAATCGAAAAACGCCAGGTGGCGCTGGCTGAACGTGCCACGGCTGGAATCCTGCCCGCTGAGCCGCACCGCCGTGCCTTCCAGCACGAGAGTGCCGAAGGCCAGAGCTTCGCCCAAGGCCCAGTCGATCTTGCCGCCCTTCGAAATCGCATCGCGCCGCCGCTCGACGAAGCCGCGCAGCTTGGGGTGCAGGTGGAAGCTTTCGGGGAAGCTGGTGATGCCGCGCACCACGCGCTCGATCGCCGCCTGGTTCACCGCGGTCCGGGGGCAGAAGCTCGGGACGTCGTCGCGCGAAATCGCGCTCAGCTCCGGCAACTGGTAGCTCTCGGACTTCTGCTGCACCGCGTCGTAGGCTTCCGACAGGCGTTCCGACACGGCGCGCCGCATGGCCGCGATTTCTTCGGCTGTGACCACGCCCTCCCGCACCAACCGTTCCGCATACTGCTTCGCCACCGAAGGATGTTCCTTGATCTTGCGGTAGAGAATCGGCTGCGTGTAGCTGGGATCGTCGGCTTCGTTGTGGCCGTGGCGGCGGTAGCAGTACATGTCGATCACCACGTCCTTCTTGAACTGCTGGCGGTAATCGAAAGCGATCTGCACCGTGCGGACGGCGGCCTGCGGGCTGTCGCCGTTCACGTGGAAGATGGGCGCCTGCACGCCGCGCGCCACGTCCGTGGAATAGGGCGTGGAGCGCGATTCGTCGGGCAGCGTGGTGAAGCCGATCTGGTTGTTGATGATCAGGTGGATCGTGCCGCCCGTCGAATACCCTTCGAGCTGCGAAAGGTTGAGCGTCTCCGCCACCACACCCTGTCCGGCGAAGGCCGCGTCGCCGTGCACCAGCACCGGAATCACGCGCTCGCGCCTGGTATCGCCCAGGCGGTCCTGCTTCGGCCGCACCAGGCCTTCCACCACCGGGTCCACCGCTTCCAGGTGGCTCGGATTGGGCGAGAGCGATACCGCGATCGTGTGGCCCGAATCGGTGGTCCGCACGCCCGTGGCGCCCAGATGGTACTTCACGTCGCCGGAGCCCTGCGTGCTCGAAGGATCGAGCTCGCCTTCGAACTCCGAAAAGATCTGCTTGACGTCCTTGCCAATCACGTTGGCCAGGATGTTGAGGCGGCCGCGGTGCGCCATTCCCATCACCACCTCAGCCACATTGTTGGCTGCCGCGCGCTCCAGAATCTCTTCCAGGATGGCCATGGCGGTTTCGCCGCCCTCCAGCGCGAAGCGCTTCTGGCCCACAAAGCGCGCGTGCAGGAAGTGTTCGAACTCCTCCGCCGCCGTCAGGCTGCGCACAATCCGCACCCGCGTCTCCCGCGAGAGCGGCCACTGGTTGGCCTCCGGCTCCATGCGCTGTTGCAGCCAGCGCTTCTGCTCGGGCACCTGGATATTCATGTACTCGCAGCCGATTTTCCCGCAGTACGTCTTGCGCAGCGTCTCCAGAATCTCGCGCAGCGTGGCCATCGGATTGGGACTGGCTTCCCCGATGCCGTGCCCCAGGTTGCCGGTGAGGAATTCGCGGTCCAGATCCCAGATGGTAAGCCCGTAGGTCTCCGGGTCGAGCTCCGGATGATAGCTCGGCTCGGCGCCCAGCGGGTCCAGGTCGGCGATCAAGTGGCCGCGCACGCGGTACGCGTTGATCATTTGCAGGATAGCCGCTTCCTTGGCGATCTCGTCAGTGCGCGCGCCGGCCGTGCCGGCCAGCATCGGCCGCCGGTCGGTCTCCCAATGCACCGGCCGGTGCGGCATGCGCAGGTGGTCGAAGACCTCCTCGTAGAAGCCGTCCTGGCCGTCCAGCAGCGCCTGCACCCGGCCCAGAAACGCCCCCGATTCGGCGCCCTGAATGATGCGGTGGTCGTACGTGCAGGTGAGCGTCATCACTTTGCTGATTCCGAGAATCGCCCTCGTTTCGGAAGCCGCCCCATGGTATTCGGCCGGGTAGTCGATGGCTCCCGCGGCGATGATGGCCCCTTGCCCGGGCATCAGCCGCGGGTTGGATGATACCGTTCCTAGCGTTCCCGGATTCGTCAGCGAGATGGTGGTGCCCAGAAAATCGGCCGGCGTGAGTTTGCTCTTGCGGGCGCGCGCCACCAGGTCGTCGAATGCCGTTAGATATCCCTGGAAATTGAGCGCGCCGGCGTCCTTGATGCCGGGAACCAGGAGGTGCCGGCCTCCATCCTTGCCCGCGACATCGATCGCGATCCCCAAGTTGATTTGCGGCTGCACGACGCGGTAGGGCTGTCCATCCTTTTCTATGAAGGCGTGATTCAGCGCCGGATGTGTTTCGAGCGCTTTCACCACCGCCCAACCGATCAGGTGGGTGTAGGAGACCTTGCCGCTCGCCAGCAGCACCCGGTGCTGGTTGATGATGCGGCGGTTCTCATCCATCACCTTCACCGCCATGGTCCGCTGCGAGGTGGCCAGGGGGATCGACAGACTCGCGGCCATGTTCTCCGCGATGCGTCCCGCGGCGCCGCGCAAAGGCTGGAACGAATGCGGCAGGATTGAATACGGCGATGCCGCGGTCGGCGCGGTGGCTGCGGCGGCTGCCGCTGCGCCCGGTGCGCCATCGGCTTCCTCGAAGAGGTGCTTCCAGCTTTCGTCTACCGCCGAACGGTCGCGCAAGTACTGTTCATACAGTTCGGCCTCAAGCCAGCTATTGATTCCTAAATCCGGTTCCGGTTTTGACGGCATGGGCGGGAGTGCTCTCTAACAATGATAACGTGTGAGCCCGCACCAGACCGGCAGCCGCCGGATTCCGAACCGGCGCTAGGCGGCCGTCGGCGGGTCAAACACAATCCCGATATGGTGCTGGTTGCCCTGGGCGGTGCAATGCACCACCACCCCTTCGGCGGCGAGATGGCCCGTATCGACCTGGACCCTGGTGCCCGGATCGAAGGCGCGTTCCACCAACAGGCTGATCCCGGACTGGCTGATGTCGTAGACTTCGGCCGCGAGCCGATCCTGGCCTCCGGCCATCACGGTAACTTGCCCTTTCGAGCGGATTCGTTCTTCGGAACGCCTTTCGTATTTCATCAGCCACCAGATCGGCGGCGCGAGAGAAAAACTGTATAGCGGCCATCGGTTTGATAAACTGGAAAGAGCTTTCCTCCACACCACAAGCAGGGCCGGTAGCTCAGGTGGTAGAGCATGTGCCTTTTAAGCCCATTTTGCCAGAATTTCAAGTAACTGAAAACACGGCATAAGTATCGCTGCTCCTATAACTTACGCCATAAAACTTAATACGCCGAGGTACCCCTATTTACCCCGGTTTTTCCACTACCCTCCCCACAAAAGTCCCCACAATCAATTCCGTTTCCCGTGAAGGCCCGGTCGGTGGGCACCGTCGCTGTTTTCCGACCGGGAGTATGATAGGAGCAGCCGCCTAGCCCGGCCAGGCAACAAGCGGGGCATCCCTCCCGTTGGCGGCCGTTTTTCATCAGGGAAAATCGCGCGAGAGGAAAGCGAATCGGCGACGAACAGCCACGATCGGAGCGTATAGCGGCGCGAAACGTACGCCTTCGGCCACGCGTATGGTGCATGTCCGCGCCCTCTTGTGATGCTTCGATCGATGCGGCGGAAACTGAATATCGAATAGGCCGGGCGGAAATCGAGCTGAAGTTCCGCGAAGATCTCGAAAGCTGGCAGAATAAGATCGACCGACTTGGCTACTGGAGCAGGCTGGGCCAACTTAAACAGCCGGGTTTGGGATCTGTTGACGAGCTGTCTATAAACATCGACTTTCAGCGGGCAGCATTTGCCTATGTGGAAGCCGAAATGGAGAATTTTGCGGCCCTCCTCCTAAACCGTCGAACGTTGGGGGATGCGGGGGTCAAGGCGATTCGCGAGCACAACGACGAACTCATCGAAACTGTACGCGAATACCATTGGCGGCCGCTGCTCGACGGCTTTGGGCTCTCAGCCGAGGATATCGAGGCTGCTTGGGTCTCTCTGAGTTTTGGGCCGCTTCTGACTCCCGCCTACGAAGAAATTCTCTGGAAAGCGGAGATCGACTTCGACGCGGCCGTCGCCCTGTGGGTTGAGTGGAAAGACTCGCCCTTTGGACCGACCGTGCTGGAAGCGTCAGAGGCAGAGACCGAGCGCAACATCGTCGCACGGAATCTCAACTGTTTGCGCAAAAAATGCGGGTTGAGCTATCGCGCCCTCAGCGACAAAGCTGGGGTCGACGACCATAAAGCGACCAGGTTGCACTGCGCCGGGGCCCGTCTTCCAGGAGATCTTATGCTCGGGAAGTACACTTACGTGTTCAATGCGTTTCTGAAAGAAGAAATCACGCCAGAGCAACTGCGGACCTTCACCGAAGAGCAAGTGCGGACCCTCGACGTCATAACATCCCCAGGTCGCACCCCCACCAGTGCCCCCAAACGCCCCTAGTAAGGTCGTGCCTTGCGGGATACCCTCAAGATGCAATGGGAATCGCAGTTAACCGCAATCCAGAAAACGCTACTGCACGGCGGCGTTTCGTTTCGGAACAGATCCTAAGCGATGTTACCGCCCGTAGTCGGCGAACTCTCCAAAAAGACAGGCTTCTGGGGACCGGGCCATTTCCTCATTACAAGCTTGGCCGGCAGGTCGTATATGACCTTGATGAATGCGTCCGAATCATCCAGGCCTCGCGCCACGAGCCGCGGAGCGGGGGCGCATCGTGAACACGCCTCCGGCCGTGGCCGGCCAACGTATCCGGCACAGCCCGGCGGACGGGATAGCCCTGCTTCACCATCGCTACGATGTTCGCGCGGCAGACGGGCTGCTGCTTTGCACCGTGTCACGCGATGCGGCGGCGCGCGAGATCGCGGCGGGCACGGTGGAGCTATGCCAGGGGCCGCACGGCGCGTACCTGCGACCCGCGGCTAACGGACCGCTGCCAGATAACCGCACACACCACGGGGGCCATCGGACGTGGCACGGGCCTGTCGAGCCCGGCCAGGGCGCGCCAGCGAACTATGACCACGCGCGCTTCGTGTGCAAACGATGGAGGGACCGGGTATGACCGTCACGGACCACATTCTCACGGGAGGCTCGCGCCGATGACTCCGGCATCGCCCATTTACGCTGAGCCGGCCTCACTGGTGCAGGTGGAGTATTTCTCCGCATCGGCAGACTATCCCATCGCGATAGGTCGCCTAGAAGCCGGCCGCGGCTACTGGCGCTGGATAGTTGCGGTGTGTCCAATTCCGGGCTGCATTTTCGGCAGCCACATTCACGGCGGAGGTTTGCTCTCTGAGAACCCGGTCCGGCTCTTAAGCCACCGTTCGCACCTGAGCGGCGGGGGCGGCTACGAGCTGGTTGACGGTTTCCCGGAACACACGGCCGCACTGATCGCCAAGCATCAAGGTTTGGTCTGTGGGGGCGCCTGTGTCTGACGTGCTGCCGGCGCCGGCTGTGCAGACGATTGCAGTACCCTCGGACCTGGCCGAATTCGACCAGTGGGTTTTGTGGCGTGCGGAGCTGGTTGGGCAGCGCTCTACGAAGGTGCCGTACTCGGGGGCGGGGCGCAAGGCGTCCACGGTGGACGCGAGCACGTGGGCGCCGCTCGATTCTGTGCTCCAAGTGTGGCGGCGCTGGCCAGGGAAGTACGCGGGCATCGGATTCGTATTCGTCAAGGGTCAACACCTGGTGGGCATCGACCTGGATAACTGCCTTGAGGCGTCCGTTGCGGTCAAGGAATGGGCTCGGGGTACGGTAGAGCGCTTTTTCGATACCTACATGGAGATTTCGCCATCGGGGCGCGGTCTGAAGATTTGGGCGCGCGGTGAGCTGCCGGCAAACCTTCCGGGAACGCGGATTGCAGACGGCGCAATCGAGGTTTACGACCATGCGCGCTATTTCACATTCACCGGGCGGGCCTTCCGCGGGGCACCGTTGCAGATCGAAGACCACGGGGCCGATTTGCGCCTGCTCTATGAGCACTTGATTCCGCGGCGGAAGATTTGGCCCTTGCAGCCGTTGGCGGGCGGGCGAATTCCGCACGGGCAGCAACACAGTACGCTGGTGAGCATCGCTGGCACGCTGCGCGCCCGCCGGGTGTGTGATGAAGCGATTCTGGCTTGTCTGCTCGCTGTGAATGCTCATCAGTGCGAGCGACCAGGCACGGCGGAAGCCATCGCGCGTATTGTGCGCAGTACTCGGCTGTGGGGTGCCAAGTGACCGATAAGGACGCCGAATGGCTGCCGCCGCACACACCCGAGGTTGCCAGTGCGAGCGCGCCGGTGGAGTCGCCGCAAGTGGCTCTGCCACAGATTATGGTAGGCGGCCGTGAGCTTCGAGAGGAGGCGAACGACTGCTTGGCCGTGCTCCATGCTGTTAATGATCCGCCGCGTTGGTTTGTTCAGTCCGGCCGAATGTTCGAAGTGGCACTAAACGAAAACGGGCGCCCGGTGGGGCGTGAGGTTACGGAAAACGGATTGCGTGGGTCCTTGACGCGGAATGCTGATTTTCGGAAGAGAACCGCGAAAGGGCTGGTTCCGTGTTTTCCGCCTCTGGACATTTCGAAGGATATATTGGCTCTCGCACCGGGGGAATTGGCCTTTCCGGTTCTCGATGGGATTATCGGCGTGCCGGTGATCCGACCCGATGGCAGCATTGTGGACGTGCCGGGATATGATTCGCAGTCCAAGCTTTTTTACAGTCCTGATCCGGCATTTCGGTTGCCCGCGATCGCTGAGTATCCCAGTAGCGATCATCTTGACGTGGCGAGGTGCCTTATCGATGAAATGCTGGAGGGGTTCCCGTTCGCGGATTCGAGTAGTAAGGCGAACGCGATCGCCGGGCTTCTGACGCCGGCCATGCGGTCCGCTATCGACGGGCCGACGCCGGTGCTTGTGGTTTCTGCCCCGCAGGCCGCTACGGGTAAGACTCTGCTTGCCGAGCTGGTGGCGTTGATTTCCACGGGGGAGCCGGCGGAAATGTGCAGTATGCCGCGCGATGATTCGGAAATGCAAAAACTGCTGACAACTCTGGTGCAATCCATGACGCCCGTGGTGGTCTTCGACAACGTGATGCGTCGGCTCGATAATGCCGATTTTGCAAAGGCGGTCACGGAGACACTGCACAGCGATCGGGAATTTCGGACTCATCAAAAACGTGTGAGCCCCGTTCGTAATGTTTGGATCGTTACAGGCAACAACGTGCGCGTCGGCGGCGATATGCCGCGCCGTTGCTACTGGGTGGTTCTTGACGCGAAGATGTCGCAACCGGAACTTCGCAGCGATTTTAAGATTTCTGATTTGAGGGCTTGGGTGCGGGCGCGGAGACCGGAATTGTTGGCGGCGCTGTTGACCCTGGTGCGTGCCTGGTACGCGGCTGGCAAGCCGGCTGCGCGGTTGCGACCGTTGGGCAGTTTCGAATCGTGGTCGGTAACGATCGGGGGAATTCTGGAGCACGCCGGGATCAACGGATTTCTCGGAAACGCTTCGGAGTTGCGCGAAGAGGCTGACGCGGAAGCTGGCCAGTGGGAGCGCTTTCTTCAGGTTTTGCAGGAGGTCTTTTCTGGCCAGCCGTTCGGTATTTCCGATCTCAAAAAGAAAATGGATGAGCGTGTCGGAAACGCCTTGGGGGGAATTGAGCCGAGTTCGCAAGCTGAAGAGCTCCGCCGGGCTCTGCCTGATTATCTGGCGGAAGGTGCAGACCGGGCCGGGTTCTTTCAGCGCAGGGCTGGGAAGCTGTTTGCGGAGCACTGCGGCCGAAGGTTTGGTGAGAGCCAGATCTACCTCGATAGGAATGGAATCAGCCATCACGCTCAGATGTGGGTGACTGGAATGGGGAGCGGGGGAGTTAGGGGAGTTACGGGGGAGATAGGTAATCGCTAACTCCCCTGGCGCAAATCATTGATTCGATATGAACTTGGTGTTGATTGGGGAGTTAGGGGAGTTAGTTTCTTATTATTGCGCATACACGCGCATATGCGCGCGCATGCGCGCACATGCGTGAAGCTCAACTCAAGCTTAACTCCCCTAACTCCCCGGTGAGTGGTAAAGGTCTCATTCATCAGTTGCTTGCGGCGGGGAATTGTTTAGCTTATAACTCCCCCGCTGATTCCCCCCGCGGGCTCGTTTGCGAGAATCTTGCGATCTGGGAGGGGAGAAGACATCTCAGGAAAGCCGGTGTGTTGCCGATATTGGTAGGGGCCAGGTGGGGGCGGCTCACCACGACGATCAATGCGCTTCCCGTGTCGCCCGTCAGGAGATGCAGTTCGGCTTGGCGCGCCGATTTCGGCACAGCGGTTGGAGAGCGGGGGATGATGCCTCCCTCGCCCGGTGCGAGTATCGATCCGATTGAGCAGTCTGTTATGTGGGACGGATATTCATTAGCTTTCATGCGGTTGTGGGCGCGCCGAGGCAGCGCGGCGGGTCCATAAAACTCGGTCGTCGGTTCGAGTCCGACCACCGCTACCAGGAGTCATCGATGAAAAACAGACGATCTGAATCCCCAAAGGCCGACACGCCGTTTCCTGTTGCCTGTCCTGACTTCACCGTGGAAATGTGGCCCATCGACAAGCCCATCGACTATCCGAAGAATGCCCGCAAGTGGACACAGCAAGCCATCGACAAGGTAGCGATGAGCATCCGCGAGTTTGGATGGCGGCAGCCCGTGGTGGTGGACTCGCAGGGCGTAATCGTGATCGGCCATTTGAGGCGGGTCGCGGGAAAAAGCATCGGCTGCACGGAATGCCCGGTGCATGTGGCGCGGGACTTGTCGCCGGAAAAGATCCGGGCCTTGCGGCTGGCTGATAACCGAACCGGGGAGGAGGCCACCTGGGATATGGACCTTCTGGCGGCGGAGTTCCTGGATCTGAAATCCCTCGACATCGATCTGTCCTTCACGGCCTTCGATTGCAAGGAACTCGATGCGCTGTTGCTTACGCCGAATCCGGCCGAAGACGAAACCCCGCCGGTGCCGGAGGTGCCGACCTCGCGGCTGGGTGACCTATGGGTGATGGGAGGGCATCGGCTGCTGTGCGGGGACTGCACCAAGCCGGAGGATGTGGCACGGTTACTGGCAGACGACAAGCCGGGGCTGATGGTGACCGACCCTCCATACGGGATTGAACTGGATTCCGAGTGGCGTGACCGCGCCGGGCTGAACGGCTGCGGGGCCGCCGAACCGAGCTACATGAAGCACCGAACCGAGGGCCATACCCAAACGACGATCTCGGGGGACACGCAAGCCGACTGGTCGGAAGCCTTCGAGTTGGTTCCGAGTATCCAGGTGGCTTACGTGTGGCACGCTTCGATCTACACCGCGGAGGTGCTGCTCGGCCTCCGTCGCATCGGCTTCCTTTATCCGCAGCAGATCATCTGGAACAAGGGCCGCAAGGTACTGACGCGAACGCATTATTGGTATCAACACGAGCCCTGCTGGTACGTGCGGAGAAAGAACGCGCCGTGGTTCGGGAAGGCCGGCGAGAACTCCACAATTTGGGACGCGGCAAGTCCGAAGTTCATCATGGGCGGCTCCAAAGATCCGGCCGACGTGAAGCAGGATCATCCCACCCAGAAGCCGGTGGAGTTGATGCGGCGATCGATCGTCAACCACACCGTCGCGCAGGAACTCGTATACGAGCCGTTCGGCGGTAGCGGCACCACGCTGGTGGCGGCCGAGCTGACCGGGCGACGGTGCTTGTGCCTCGAGTTGGACCCGAAGTACGTCGACGTCATCGTCACCCGCTGGCACAACCTCACGGGTAAGCAAGCCGTGCTGGGCGACGGCGACTACAAGGGCGCGACCTTCGAGCACGTCCAGCATGGACGGCTCCTGGAGTGGCAGGACCAGATTGGACAGCAGGCGTTCGAAGCAGAAAAGCCCGCCGCGGCCGGAGCCGGGCGGGCGGAAGGAGAGGGCGTCTGATGCTACGGGTTGATTCGGTAGGTCCGTTCGCCTTTGTCCGATTTGAAGGACTCGACGCTGAATCCGGCCTTTTTCATCGCGCCGGCCATGAACCCGCGGACGGTGTGTTTCAACCAACCCATCTTGTCCATGATCTCGGCCAGCGTGGCGCCGTTCTTACGCTGAAGCATGGCGACCACCTGCGCCGTCTTGCTGCCTTCGCGCGGTGCGTTGGCTTCCCGCGTCTTGGCGGCCTTTTTAGCTTTGGGCGCCTTCTTGGCGGGTGTGGTCTTCTTGCTCGCCTTGGCTGTCGCGGGCGCGCCCTTGGCCGCCTGTGCGCCACCCTTGGCCTTTTTGTGGGCATTCGGCTTCGCGGGCTCCGCCTCGGGCTGGGCGGCCTCGCCGAGTTTCTGGATGCGTCCCCAGATGCGGCTGATCGCGGCCTTGGCGCTCTTGAAACTCTCCACAGGCTTTACGCCCGGCAGACTGGTCCAAATGGCCACCAGGCGCTCCGCCGGCCAGGCAGAGGCCAGTTCCGCCAGTTCCTTCTGGCTGGTAAACGGCAGGGCGCCTGCGCCCACGGCTGCCTCGGCCTGATCCGCCGTCGGGAAGGCGGTGATGTTGTTGTCGTTGTCAATCGTAAACGTCGTCATAATCGTTCTCCTTGGTGCCACGCTCTGCGCGGTCATCACATCGATCACTCTGGCCTGCTTGAAAAGCAAGGAGATTCCACACCCAAGGCTGGCGCGCGCCACCTGGCGGAGTCGGCGCAAAGTTTTCCGGGTCCTGTCCAGCGACCCTCCCGCCGCGGGTTGAAAGGTCCCGCTGTGAAAATGTTCGGCACCGAAATTCCGAGGTTGACGGTTGACGGTAAACGCTAAACGGTAAACGGAGAGGAGGTACTGACCATGCCGCTGCTTACCCTGCGGGGCTACGCTGCGGACCGTAAGAAAAGGGGCCTTTCTGGGGGCTCGCCGGCGGCGGTAGCCAAGGCTATCAACGCAGGGCGCATCACCCGACAAAGCGACGGGCGTATTGACTCGCAGGTTGCCGACGTGCAATGGCTGAAAAATACGGAGCCCCGCGCTCAAAGCGAGCGACCCTCGCAATGTGTCCGTGTTCGTGCGGATCAGCCTGGCGAGGTCGCTGAGGGCGCTGGGCTAAGTTCCGTGCCGGGCACGCCGGGTGGCGGTGATCCGGCCGCGCACAATGTCTTCTTGCGTGCCCGCGCCGCCAAGGAAACCTTCGCAGCGAAAAAGGCGCAGCTCGAATACGAGCAGCTAGTGAAGGGCGGTGGCGAATCGCCGGATGCTTCCCCGTCGCCGTCCGTGACCCCGCTCACGGCGGCCCGGATTCGCGCCACTGAAGAATCGGCTTCTATCAGGGAGATCACTCGCAGAAAGCTGGAGGGCGATCTCTTGCAACGGTCGGAGGTAGACCAGACCTGGGCGGAGATCCTGCAGGTGTGCAAGGACAGACTGCGGCTCATAGCTGACAACATTGCGCCGACGCTCGCGAGCTGCACGACCGAGGCCGAGTGCCGGTCGGTGGTGCTCCGTGAGGTGGACGATGCGCTTACGGTGTTGAGTAAGGGTGTCGCAGCACTGGTGACTACATGAAAATTTTGCCGTTGCGGCCACCCCGCACTGTGAAAAGTGAAACCATGCGGACGATCTTGCGGCACATGGCGGCGGTGCTAAAGCCTGGTCGCGCCGCAGACCCGCACCAACGGGATTACCCTTTTGCCGGCGAAGGGAAAGCGCCAGCCGCAGGCGGGGGAAAGTTCGAGCAACATGCAAAGAACCTGAGCCTCGGCCCGCCCGGCGTCGAGCTGGTGTGCAGACGATTGTACGCGGGGCGACGTCGCGGCAATGCGCGGCGGTGGCTTTTGCACGGAAGAAAAAAAAGGAGATCGAAAGGTATGTTTTCAAAGTCTGTCGAAGACCTAACAAGCGACATCCGAAAGCATGGCGCTAAAGAAGTGGAATTGATCGGGAAGCGGCGCGCCGCGGTCGATCGCGTGACCGCGGCCGAAGGGGCCGCGGGCGTTGCCCTCTTGGATGCGGCAGAGGGCGAATCCACGGATAAACCTGTGGCTGAGATTCTGCGGGCAAGGTCCGAGGCTGCCGCGATCGATGTTGCTATCCGCGTTTGCCGCGACCGCCGGCTTGAGGCGATCAAAGGGAAGCGGGCGGCGGAAGCCTTATTGCTTCAGAAACAAGCGGAGCAACTCCGCAGCCAATTGGAGGCCCTCGGCGAGAAAACCACGAGGTGCCTGGGGGCTCTCGCCGAGCTGCAGGGGATGCCCTATTCTGCGGTGCCCGTTCCCACTGCCTTTGGGATGATTCCATTGTCGGCGCAATTGCAGAATCAGATCGAGTCCCTTGAGGCGCGACGGCGCGCTCTCGGAGGCGAGATCCCACGTCACGGGACCGTTGACTTCTCCGAGGGCGACGCCACTGATGTTGCGGAGTTGGTCGCGGCTGTGCTGCATACCGAGGCGGACGGACCGAGCGCGGAAGCGGTGATTGGCTGGGCGAACGCTTGTGCAGGCGGCCGGCAATTTGGGGCGAGCCCACGGAGATACCGCCTGGTGTGGCAAGAAGGCGTTATCGATGCGGCCAAGAGCTATGTGTACGTGCCGAGCCTGATGGTGCGCACTGTGGGCGTCACCGCAGGGACGCCGGGCTTTGATGTCAGCCGGGCTACATTTCGGGCGCCTGCCGGATGGCAGCAGCCCTCTGGATCGCAGGCACAACGGATCAGACCGCCGGAAGTGGCGGCACAGCCCGAGCCGGAGCCCCCACAGGCCAAGTCGCCCGAGGTTGCGCCACAGCCTCAACCACAGGGCGCAAGCCAGTGGAAGGATGCGCCGCGCCGGGAGCGCGATGACGCACCCGACTGGGTGCCGGCTCCCGGGGCTGGACCGGGAGCGCGGGCGTGATGGCGTCCGACGCGGCGCCTCGCGATCGGCTATGGGCGGCGATTCTCCAGACGGCGCCGCCCGCGCCGCCCACTTCGCTTACCCCGCGAAGTCAACTCCTGGCTGAGAAATACGCGGTGATCGCCTTGGCGGGGGCCGCGGCGGAGCGCGCCTTCTGGCCACTGTTAGGGCTTTATCGAGTTGCCTGCCATGAGGCCGCGCATGCTGTGGCCGGCTACGTCCTCAGCGAGGACCCGCCCAGCAGCTACATATCCATCCTTCCCCCGGACGGTCAGACGCTCGGATACGTGCTGAGCGGTGCGAAAGACTTCGCGAGCTCGATACGGGTCCCGACGCGCACGTATGTTACCTCGGATGAACGCCAGGCGCTTTTGACACTGCGTTTGGGTTTGCCTTCCGCTGACTGGCGGAAGATTCGCGCCTACATGAGAATTTGCCGACGTCGGGCGTCTGAGCTTGTGGGCGAAAATAGCGTGCTGATAACCGCACTTGCCAATCATCTTCTCAAGATGAAGACCGTGGACGGTGCGGCGGAAATCCGCGCGATTCTCGAGGGCGCCAGGCGAACACAGGCCCTCGAGCGCCTCCGGCAGCTCGGTGTAAATCGTGCCGGAAATTGAATGCGAAGCGGGGGCCTTGAGATCCGCGGCCCGTGGGCGCCGCGGGGTGTGACGGGTACGCGGGCTGTCGGTTCCTCAACCGTGACGCGTCGCCGCAGTACCTATCCGCCAGCGATTAAGCTTAGGAGTTATTTAATCGCTGACCTGATTGCTGAGATTCGCCGGCGCCGTGCGGTTGAGCGCGCGCGGTGGATGGCAGCGCAAGCTATCCAGCGCCGCGCGGCAGCGGTGAAGGCCGCCAACCGAAGCACCGGCCCCGTGTATAGCCCGCAGCCGGGCGCCGCGCGGCGCGCGGCCTTCGGTGAGAGCAGCCAGGCGCGCGCTGTTCATCGCGGGTGATGGCTTCGAGCAGAGATGGCTCCGGCAGTTGCGGGGCGCGCGGCCTTCGGTGAGAGCAGCCGGGCCCGCTGTTCATCGCGCGTGACGGGTTCGAGCAGATCCACGCCGGGGTGCGGGCGCGGTGGCGTTCCGGCAGGTTGCGGCGCTGGCCGCGCGGGCTTTCGGTGCCATACTTGGGTAGAGATGGCCGCGGTAGAGCAGCCAGGCTCGCTGTTCATCGCGGGTGACGGATTGAGCGGATCGACGCCGCTTTCACTTTCGACTATAATTGTCACGTCCTACGACTCACCTGCCAACGGTGAGCCATGCAGTTCATCGACCCAAGGCGTTCTGCCATCAGCGCCAGCAAAACACAAGGGAGAGATGCAAATGAGTTCCACACGATACGGTTCTATGCTGTTCGTCGGTTTCACGTTAGCTCTCCTGTCGGCCACTTCTGGATTCGCCTACCGGCAAATTCCAAATATTCGCCAAGAACGTATCGCCTTGGTCAATTCAAATGTTCCGGCACCAGCCGTCTTGAAGATACTACAAAAGCGATGCGCAAATGTAACTATCACTAGTGACAAGACAGCAAGTGATTATACGCTTGACGTAACGAAATCCTCAGAGGCGTTGCCAAATCAAGTGCTTAAGGGCACAACGTTTTCATTGACCGTCGTTGACCGTAGCGGAAAGATCTTCAACACTAACACTGTTGGGTCACTCGGCACGGCAGTAACTGACATGTGTCAAGTCCATGGTTGGGTCGATCAACACTCCATAAGGATTGAAGTAGTCGATACATCCAACCTGACGCAATCTCAGGATCTGCGAAATACTCCGGGTGTCGGAGTCGCCGGAAGCATAGTAAATGCCACCACCGGCAGAACCACCCACACGGATGCGTCTTGGATGAAGGTTATCATCAACAACGAACATGCTTGGATGGATTGTTATGAGCGGCGCAAAGGCTGCTCAACCATCGCTCCAGGTCAGTATTTCGGCAAACTAGATGGCGGGGATATTTGGGTAAACACTATAATGCCTATTACCCACAGGCTAGTCCGTAATCACTATAAGATCGTAGGAGGCTGGTAACGGCCCCTTTGTTGACCCTTGGAGGTCCTGAGTTCTGGGCGGCTTGCGAGTTCCGTTACCAGCTTTCCATCGCGGGTGACGGCTTGAGCAGATCGACGCCGGCCCGCGAGTTTGGTCGCTCCTGGAGTTGCGGAGCGAGCTGCGCGCCCGCTGTTCATCGCGGGTGACAGCTTGAGCAGATCGGGCGCCGGCCGCGCGGGGCCTTCGGTGAGAGCAGCCGGGCTCGCTGTTCCATCGCGGGTGACGGCTTGAGCAGATCGACGCCGGCTCGCGGGTGCGGTAGCTCCGGAAAGTTGCGGAGCGAGCTGCGTGCCCGCTGTTTCAATCGCGGGTGACAGCTTGAGCAGACCGGCGCCGGCGCGCGGGCGCGGGGCCTTCGGTGAGGGCAGCCGGACTTCGCGGTTCCATCGCGGGTGACGGCTCGATGCAGATCGACGCCGGCCCGCGGGCGTGGTAGCTCCGGGACTTGCGGAGCGAGCTGCGCGCCCGCTGTTCATCGCGGGTGACAGCTTGAGCAGATCGACGTTGGCTTGCGGGCGCGGGGCCTTCGGTGAGAGCAGCGGGGCTAGCTGTTCCCGTCGCGGGTGACGGCTTGAGCAGATCGGATGCCGGCCCGCGGGTGCGGTAGCTCCGGGACTTGCGGAGCGAGCCGCTCGCCCGCTGTTCATCGCGGGTGACAGCTTTGAGTAGATCGACGCCGGCCCCGCGGGCGCAGGGCCTTCGGTGAGAGCGGCGGGGCTAGCTGTTCCGTCGCGGGCGGGTGGCTCCGGCAGTTGCGGCGCCGGCCGCGCGAGCCTTCGTGGAAACGAGCGGCTCGACGCCGGCCGCACGGCGCGGTGGCGCTCCGGCAGTTGCGGCGGCAGGCCGTGCGGGCCTTCGTGAATGCAGCCAGGTCCGGGGCGCGGTGGCTTCCGGCGGTTGCCGCGCCGGCCGTGCGGGGCCTTCGGGGTAGAGATGGCCGCGGCAGCGCAGCCAGGTCCGCTGTTCATCGCGAGTGATGGGCTTCGAGCTGATCGACTCCGGCCGCGGGCGCGGTAGCTTCGGGCAGTTGCGGGCGCTGGCGGCGCGGGCCTTCGGTGAAGCGCAGCCAAGCTCGCTGGCCAACACAAGTAACGTGCAGGGAGAAGGATCATAGCCCAATGAGTGCGAGTACGGTGATGCCGGGTGTTAATATCAGCGCAGGATGGGTGCCGCGCCCTCCGGACGATTACTGGTTGGGAGACATGGTGCAAGCGAAGCGTTTGTACACTCCGGGGCAAATTGACCGCGCCGGTAAAACTCTGACGAATCCGTCCGCATCTAAAGACGAATTAACCGAAGCGTTCAGCATAGTTGACAACTGGCGCAAAGCGCACGCTTACCCGCTTGAACTGGCAAGAAACACGCTCAATCAAAGGGTTGCTGAGATCTGCCCGGATGCCGTGATTCCAGAGCGACCGATTGTTTCCGAGCGGCTTAAGCGCATCGAGTCGATTAGGGACAAGCTAATTCGCGAGCCGAAGATGAACCTCTTTACCATGCAGGACATCGGAGGCTGTAGGGCCGTTTTGCGCGGGCCAGAAGAGGTCGAAAAGCTCTTACGCAGCTACGCAGACGTACTGGATCTGAAAACCACCGACTACGTCGCGTCACCAAGGGTATCCGGCTACCGGAGCACCCACCTCGTCTGGCGTTTTCGCTCACAGGATTCCTCAACCGCAGATTACAACAACATGCGAATTGAGATTCAGGTTCGCACCGCCCTGCAACATACATGGGCTACCGCTGTTGAGATCGCCTCGACCTTCACGGGCCAAGATCTCAAATCAGATCACCCGAAACTCCAGGACCCCGATCTTGGCCCGAAGTGGGTTCGGTTTTTTTCGCTCATGGGGAGCGCGATGGCGAATCGTGAGGGCGGCGCTCCCGTTCGGGATACTCCGGCAGACAAGGGCGATCTTCTTCGAGAATTGGGCAGGCTGACAAACGACTTACGCATCCAAAACTTGATGAAGCATTGGTCCAAGGTCACAACCATACGTGGCAGGAGAAGCAACACGGGCGCGCGGCTATTCTTAATCGTCTTAAGACCCCACAAAACGCAATGGTATCTGAAAGTAAGGCCGTTCAGTGCAAAGGACGCTGACAAAGCAGCGCAGGAGCGCATCAGACTAGAAAAGGAAAGCCGTGAGACTCGGGGGATGCAGGTCGTCCTGGTTGCGGTCGAATCAATCGACATGCTCAGAAGGGCATACCCCAATTATTATGCTGATACGGCCGACTTCCTTAAGGCGCTTGAGGAGGCGCTTCACGGATCGGCTGTTGCTCCGCTGTTGCTACGCGAATTTGAAGCGAAGAGGTAGACTGAAGAGTCGGCCCAAACGGTTCGCGCCGCCCCCCTGACGCTGGTGATATTTGATGCTATTTCTTCCCCCACCGTGCCTTTGCTTGGGCTTCGAGCAGATCGACTCCGGCCGCGGGCGCGGTAGCTCCGGGCAAGTTGCGGGCGCTGGCCGCGAGGGCCTTCGATGAAGCGCAGCCAGGCTCGCTGTTCATCGCGAGTGATGGCTTCGAGCAGACCGACGCCGGCCGTGCGGGCCTTCTGGTGAAGCGCAGCCAGGCTCGCTGTTCATCGCGGGTGATGGGCTTCGAGCAGATCGGCGCCGGCCGCGCGGGCCTTCGAGCAGATCGACGCCGGCCGCGGGGCGCGGTGATCCGCTTGACATGACTCATACTGAGCGCTTAGTATGTGGTCATGGCAAAGAAAAAGAACCCGGCCGCGGTCGCACTTGGACGGCGCGGAGCAAAGGCGCGGATGACGAAGCTCACGCCGGAGAAGCGGCGCGAGGTAGCGCGCAAGGCTATTGCGGCCCGCTGGGCGAAGGCGAAGAAGGAGGAGTGATGTCGGTCTATAAGCGCGGCAAGACGTGGTGGTACGAATTTGTCTATGGCGGCCAGCGAATCCGCGACTCCGCAAAGACCAGCAAGAAAACGATTGCGATTGAAGCCGAGAAAGACCACCGGCGCCGGCTGGAGCGCGCTAGTGCTGGCCTGCCCTCGGAGCAACCGCAGCAGCGCATCAGGAACGTGGCGGCTGTTCTCAAGGAATACGAGGCGCAATACGGCATCAACCACCGTGACAACTCGCTCACCATCGTAAGAAACCGCTCCAAGCACGTCGCGCGACTCTTGGGAAGCGCGCTACTACCTGACGTGGTGCCCACTCGAATCACGGAGTACATGGAGCAGCGGCGCCAAGAGAAGGCCAGCAACCGGACGATCAACATAGAGTTGATGGTTTTGTCTCGCGCTATAGGCTACACCTGGAAAGCGCTCTGGCCGAAGGTAAAAAAACTCGAAGAGAATCACGACGTGGGGCGGGCGCTGGAATCGGAAGAGGAGCAGCGGGTTTTGGCGGCGGCCGCGACGAATCCATCACCGTTGATCTACCCGTTCCTGATGACATTGACCTGGACGGGCATACGGAGCGATGAGGCCCGCACGCTGCGCTGGTCGCAAGTGGACTTCGGGACACCGCAGGTCACGGTGGGGAAATCGAAGAGCGAGGCGGGCGCCCGCCGTGCGATCCCGATGAGCGGCGCTCTCAAGGCGGCGCTGGAACACCATGCGGCATTCTATGCGCGCAAACTGGGACCGCTTCAACCGAGCTGGTACGTGTTTCCGCTCAGCAACAGGCTTGCGCTCAAAGATCCCTTGAAACCTGTCACGTCGCTCAAGACCGCCTGGGAGACGGTCAGGGACACCGCAAGCGTGAAGTGCAGGCTGCACGACCTGCGGCATTCCTTCTGTACGAAGCTGGGCGAGGCCGGCGTACCCGAGAGCGCAATGCTTGATATGATGGGACACGTGAGTCCGGCTATGCTGCGCAGGTATTCCCACATTCGAGCGAAGGCGCGTCGTGAGGCGATTGCCGCGCTGGAGAGCCGGATTTCATCTGGGGTCCCCACAAAAGTCCCCACAATTGGCGATTCGACAGAAACACAGAAAACCACAAGTAGTTTTGTTTCATAGATTTGGGCCGGTAGCTCAGGTGGTAGAGCATGTGCCTTTTAAGCACAGGGTCGCGGGTTCGAGTCCCGCCCGGCTCACCAGTTAAGCCTTCCATTTCCCCAATAGTGAGCCGCCTGGGGAGGCTCCCGGAGGAGCAATGCAACAAGAACACCACTCGCAATGAATGCAACTCGCCGCATCAAAACGGCGGCTGGGTGTATACTGAACAACACCCGGAGTCCGGAGGGGAAATTTCGGTTGAATGCGCGGGGGCCATGGGGCTCTATGATCTAGATCTCTCACCGGTTTAAGGAGGAGTTGATGAGTATACGTCGAGTGTTTTTTTCGTTTTGCTTGTGTCTGACGACTGGCATTACCGCCTTTGGTGCGTCGTTGCCGTGCATTCAGCCGGGGACCGAACGATGGCCGGTCAAAACCAGCTTGCCCCCGGGCGCTCCGACCAAGACTATGACCTTGGCGGACGCGCTCAACCTGTCCAAGCTCACGGATGTCAAAAAGGATGATCCGAGATATCAGAAGACCCGCATCATGGACCAGCCTGTGAAAGAGGACACGCTGGTGACTATTTCCGGATACCTGTACTTGGTTGGTTTCGAATCGGACGACTGCGACTTTCACATTCAGATCAGTCCGCAGCCGCGGACTTCGGCCAATCCGCCAACCAAGGACGACAACTGCATCATCGTCGAAGCGCCCTCCGGCCAGTACGCTACCGGTATTGCGGATCAGGTGGAAGGGGTGCGCCAGTGGGTAATCGATAATCTGCTGGGCAAGACCGCGCCGACCATCGGCAGCGTCCACGTAATGCAGCATCCGGTGTACGTGACCGTGACAGGCGCCCTGTTCTACGACGACGCCCACGTGTACCTGGCGAACGGAGGCACGGGGCGTGGGAAGAAAGGCATGGAGTCGAATACGCTGTGGGAACTGCATCCGGTGACGTCAATCGCGTTTGCGCCGGCGCCACCGGCGCCGCCCCCAAGCCACTGACCTTCGCGTGATTCCGGGGACGGGCTCACCCATGCGCCGGCGACCGTTTAGGGCGCGCGCTTAAACAGCAAACGGCTGCAGCCGGATTCCGAACTGCTGTTCCAGATTGTAGGGCACGCCATGAACCGTGCCAACTCCGTTCGCGATTGTCAGCTTGCGGGTTCGGACGTCCTCGACATACGCGGGATTTGCGGCCTCGGCTCGCCGGTTGGCGATGGACTGAAGACGCGCCACCTCGGCTTCCGTCGGATCGGCGTCGGCCGGAATGGCGGCGAAATCCGTTCGAATCTGCGCGTCGGTATCGCTCGCGATCGAACCGTTCTGCACGCAGATATCGAACATCAGGGCAAACGCCCGCTCCGTGGTCACTCCAAAGCGCTGGCAAAGTGCGGAGGCTAGTTGTTGCTTGATTTGCGCGTGCGCGAGTTGGATGTCCTGGAACTCCTGGGTGCGCCCAAGGGCCAGAAACAAGCCCTTCCAAGGCTCGAAGATGGCATGGCGGATTGGATCCTGTATGGACCGCGCCCACTCCAGTTGCGCCTCCGTAGGGGAAGAGAGCAAGTTCTTCAGCGGGTCGAGGTTGTCGTGAAAGATGTTTGCCATGACATCTTCATGAGCGGAGATCATGTCGGAAAAGAGCGGCTGCAGAGTGCCCTGGCCGATGTTCCACTGGATCACGCCGTAGCTCATCCCCATGCCGTCGAAATCGCCCGTGAGGCCGCAAAAACAATCCGGGAAGCCGGTGGAGGTCTCAAACGCGCCGCTAAGCGCGAGGCAGCGCTCCCCGACGGGCGCACCGAGCAGGGGCGTCGCGGGCGGTGCCGCGCCCGGGAAGAGGGCCGCCCAGGTTTGCGGGCCGACTACTCCGTCGTGACCGAGCCCGTTGGCTGTCTGGAAGGACTTCACGGCCGCTTCGACTCCGCCACCGAACATGCCGTCTACGGAACCGGTATAGAGGTTCAGATCTTTCAACCGCTGTTCGAGTTGGCTTACATCAGCGCCGGTCGAGCCAAGCTGCAGGTTCATGACTTAAGATGATATACCAGTTTTCGGCGTTACGCCGCATCCGGGTAGTCCCGAGGCGAAAACTGCAATTTCGCGGGATCAAGGGGTCGCGTCCGGGAGTATACTAACCGAGAAGCGGGAGCCAAAAGTGCATCTCGGAGACTATTAGGAGATTTTGTTGCTATGCCCTTAAGAAAGAATTGGCCCTTGGTTGTCGCGGCTGCGTTGGCGCTCCTGGGCGTGATCGTCTTTCGCGTGCTTTTGAAATGGGATGGCCTGAATTTGACGGTTAGATTGCAGGATCTGAGCGGCCTTTTGGCGCCTCTTGCCTTCGCCTCGGCCGTCATCGAACGTGCGGTTGAGATCTTGGTGAGCCCGTGGCGTGACGCGGAAGCAAGCAAACTTGATAAAGCTGTGGCCGCCGTCAAGGCGAGACCTGCCGACCCTGCTGCGACCACACAGAACGCCGCGGATCTGAAAGCTGCTTCGGACGCAATCGATGAGTATCGAGGGGATACGCAACGGTATGCTTTCGCTATCTCACTCACTTTATCTGTCTTGGTGAGCATGGCTGGCGTGCGTGCGCTCGGGCCTTTTGCCGATGTGGGAAGACTTAACGACGTCAGATTTACGACCCAAGCGCAACACCTGTTTTTCCTTTGTGTCGATGTAGCGCTTTCCGCTGGGCTCCTGGCCGGCGGAGCGGATGGCATACACTCAGTGGTCAATGCGGCCACAAGTTTCTTTGAAGGGGCGGCAACTAGGTCGTCAACATGACTCGGCTGCGCGGGAAATCACGTGGCGAGTGCCGCTGGAACGTTAATTAAGGCGCATTATCGGTCTTCCGAGCGGTCCGCCCTACGGTTCGATTTCGAAATCCATCGATTGGGTCACCGTGCCGAACTTACTCTTGACGAGTTTGTCGGTCACGATCACTTGCAGCACGTACTCGCCGGGAGTCATGTCTCGGGCCAGTGACATGCGGCCCCCCGCCGTCAGGCGCTCCGGGTCGGACCCGCCTCCGGCGCTGGTTGGCACGGTCTTGCCGGCCGGCACCTGCTCGCCGTCGTGGAACAGCTTGGTTTGCACTTCCAACTCGGGATGCTCGCCGGCGCCGGTCTTGGCGTTGATGATTTCGTAGACGTAGACGAGAACCGTGCCGCGCCGGAAGCTTCGCCGGGCGGCCCCGCCCGTGAGGTCCTCACCGGGAGCCGTACTCTGAGGAAGCCCGGCATTCGCCGGGGGCGCCTGAGCCGCGGCTTCCTGAAGCACGATTCCCGACAGCGCGAGGTGTCCGCCTGCGATATCCGGGACCTCGACGTACTGATCGGCCGAACCACTGCCCTCGGTGGCGGCATCGCGCACGGCCGCGCGCACCAGGTAAGGGCCGGGCCTATTGACAGGAAAGTGTATGCCGTAGACCATTCCTTTTTTCATGGCCTCGTCATATTTACGGGAGGTCACCTGCAAGGTGAAGGTGGTATCGATGGGCGCCAGGGCCAAGCCGTTTTCGTCGTATGCCGCGGCGGCGACATCGATCAGCGCTTTATGGCTGCCGTCCGGCTCGCTGGACCACTTCAGCTCTTGGGGGTTGAAGTAGAGCAGCGCATTAATAGACGAGCCGGTATTGCGTATGTTCGAGAAGACCGCGGTCAGGCGCGGGTGAATCTCGCCGGCGGCGGACGGGGATTGCAGGGCATGGTTGAGCTCCGCCTCGCGGGTGTGCTCCAGCGGCTGATTTCCGTTGCCCGGCTCGCCGATGAAGCCGGCGCGCGAGCGGACGTGCAAGCCGGTCCTTTTCACTTTCACTTCGATCTTATGGATCTTGGGCTGGCCGTTGCTGTTTTCGAAAGTGATGGCGTCGGGATGGTAGCCGATCAGGTAGTAACCGTCGCTGTCTTCGGCCGCTGTTCGCAGGGCGCCGGCCAGGTCGTTGACATCGTGCAGAAACAGGCCGCCGGTTTCCTGCGCCAGCGCGAACATGCCCTCCTGGGTGTGAATCACCTCCTGCTGCCGCTGGGCGGGGACTCGGGAAACCCGTCTCGCCGACATGCGCGAGGTGTTATCGGCGGCCGTAGGATTGTAGTCCTGGATGCCGCGCGGGTCGATGGCATGGATCACCACCGAGGCGCGGCTGGCGGCGTCGCTGAGCTGTTGGACGGCATGGGCCACCATTTCATCGGTGGTTCCCTGGAAAATCAGGCGAATGTTCTCGGTAAACAGGACTACGGACTTGCGGCCCGGGAAACCCCTCATGGCATTCACCACGAAACGGATGGCCCCCAGGGTTCCCACCGCCAGGGTCTCTTCGCGGATGTGATTTAGGGCGCCGCCGCCGCGCACGCCCGATCCCAATGGCGCGAAGCTGCTCACGCCGACGCGGCTTTCGCCATACTTCACGCGATCGAGCGCCGCGTACAGCAAGCGCTTATCGGTAGTGAACTGCTGCAACGCTCCCATGCCGGCGCCGGTGCGGACAATGGCCACCAGGTCGCCCGGACGCATCTGTTCGTCGATAAAGTTCCGGATTGCGCCGCGCACCAGCGGAACGTTCTCGCCGGCCAGTCCAAGGTCATCCACCACCAGCGCCAGCGTGCGGCGCACTTCGGTGGGCTGGAGCACCGGCGGCGGCGGTGGCGCCTCGCCTTTGGCCGGCTTGGGCTGTGCGACTCGATAGGCCGGGGCAGTTCCCCCGACTCCCGGTTTCGTGGAAACGTACGAGAAATTCGTGATGGCCTGCGGCTTGCCGTCCTGCAAGACCTCGAACTCCGCGGCCTGAAGATCGGTTACGCGCCTCTGTCTGGAGTCCGTGACGACGGCGTCCACCTGAACCAGGTTGACATCGATGCGGATCACGGTATTGGGGACTGCGCCTGTCGCCGGGCCGGACCGCAGCGCGGGGTTTTGCGCAAAGGCCATGGCCAATGCGGGGAAGAGTGCTGTAAGTCGATTCATGCCTGCCACATGGAAAAAAGCCCTCAGCGCGTAAACTTCGGCCTGCGGCGATTCTCTCTCACTGCTGGCTGGCTGTCAACAGCCCACCGGAACTTCCCGTCCGAATATGGTTTCATCCATTAGGAAACTCTTTGTGCCCGGGCTCCGGTCGAAGTTCTGTATGCCGGCGCGCAGCAGCCCTACCAAGGCCTGGACCAGGTCGACGTGCAGCTCGCCGCCAACCTCGCCAACCGGGGCGAACTCAGCATCGCCCTCGCGGTGGATGGCCAGACCGCCAACACCGTGACCATCAACACCGGCACACCTTCGGCCGCCACCGCCGATTTCTACATTGCGCCCAATGGCAACGATGCCTGGAGCGGCACACTGGCCGCGCCCAACACAAGCGCCACCGATGGCCCGTTTGCCACGCTGAGCCGCGCGCAACTGGCCCCTGCCGCCGGCCTTTCCGCTGCAACTGCCGGGCGGTTACTGAGTACGGAGGTTCGCGATTACAGTGGCGTATGCATGCTTGTCAGCCCTCCGCTCCCTTACGGCCGCGGCTCGGTGAGCGTCGCCCGCATGGCGCCGGTGGTGATCCCGCCGTCCACCAGCAGCGTCTGGCCGGTGACGTAGCGGCTGCTCTCCGAGGCCAGAAACACGATCGCGCCGTCAAGATCGTGCGGGCTTCCCGGCCGCTTCAGCGGAATCCGCTCGCAAAGGTAGTCCACCCACTCCTGGTTTTCGTAAAGCACGCGGTTCTGCGCCGTCTGAAACCATCCCGGCGCCAGGCAATTCACGGTGATTCCGTGGCGCCCCCAGTCATCCGCCAGGCTCATGGTCAACTGCTTCACGCCGCCGCGGCTCGCACAGTAGGGCGCGAGGCCGGCGTAACCGAATACGCTGGTCACCGACCCTATATTAATGATGCGCCCGTACCCGCGAGGGATCATTTTACGGGCCATCGCCTGAGCCACAAAAAACGTCCCGCGCAGGTTCGTCTCCAGGATCAGGTTCCAATCCTCCCACGCGACGTCCACCGCCGCCTTGCGAACATTGCAGCCCGCGTTGTTGACCAGGATGTCGATTTTGCCGTACGCCTGTTCCGCGGCTTCCGCGAACCGCTGGATGCTCGCAAAATCGCGCACGTCCAATTCCAGCGAAGCCGCCTTCCGCCCCAGGCCCTCGATTTCGGTCTGAAAGCCGCGCAGCGCTTCCACGCGGCGGCTGGTAATCACCAGGTCTGCGCCGGCCCGCGCCAGCGCGCGCCCGAAGTATTGGCCCAGCCCGCGGCTGGCGCCCGTGATCACGGCCACCCGGCCGCTCAAGTCGAACCCTTCGTTCATCCGTCCTCCCGTTTCTTACGTGCTGCGAAAACCGCTCCCTCATGGTCGTGCGACAAATCGCGGCTCGGATCAGCGCGAAAACCGCTCCCTTACGGTCGCGGCTCGGACTAAGGTTCCACGATCACTTTCATGAGGTTTGGCTCGCGGCGATAGAGCCGGCCAAACCAGCCCGCGGCTTCTTCCAGCGTGGCGCGCGCCGTGATCAAATCGCCCACCCGGATCTCACCGCTGGTCAACAGCTCGATGCACTTGGGGTACTCGCCCGCCGACGCGCACGACCCCTGCAGCCGGATCTGCCGCGTCACCACCTGCTGTAGGGGCAGTTCGATCGTCGGGGATGTGTTGCCGATCAGCGTCACCGTGCCGCCCTTTCGTGCGCACGCAATCGCCGCTTGAATCGATTCCGTCGCTCCTACCGCCTCGATCACGGAGTCCGCGCCGCGTCCCCCGGTGCGCGCGCGAACTTCCGCCGCCGTGTCGCGCATCCTGGAATTCAGCGCCGCGTCTGCGCCCGCCCGGCGCGCCAGTTCCAGCCGTGCATCGTCGATGTCCACCGCAATCACGCCCGTGAAGCCCGCCGCCCGCGCCGCCTGGATCGTTAGTTGTCCAATCATCCCGCAGCCCATCACTACCGCCGTGTCGCCGGCCGTGTGCGGCGTCAGCGCCACCGCGTGAACCGCTACCGACACCGCTTCGATCATCGCCGCATGCTCGAACGGCAGCCCGCCGGGCAGCCGGTAGAGAATGCGCGCCGGCACCGCCACGTACTCCGCAAACGCGCCGTCCCGCCGGTAGTCGCCGCACGAGACGCCCAACACTTCGCGCCGGTCGCACAGGTTGATCTCACCGCGCTGGCAGTAGTAGCACTCGCCGCAACTGATCGTCGAATCGAACGTGACGCGGTCGCCGATCCTCCAGCCCCGCACTTCCCGGCCGACCGCCTCGATTGTGCCCGCCGCTTCGTGGCCCATCACCAGCGGCGGAATCCTCCGGCCCGTCCGCCCGTCCAGTCCATGCACGTCGCTGCCGCAGATGCCGCACGCGCGCACCCGCACCAGCGCGTCCGCCGCCCCGATTTCCGGCGCCGCCAGTTCCATTACCTGCAGGTTCATGTACTCGGTCAGCAGCAACGCCTTCATGCTCGCGGCTCCTCTACTGGAAAAGATGTTCGCGGCCGTGGCCCCATACCAGGCGGATGCGATCGGGCAGCCCCAAGCGCCGGTCGGATTCGAAGACATACGCCAGGCCTTTGCGAAAGTCCGCTTCGCTCACGGCATCTCCCAGCGCATCGCGCGGATTCACAATCGTCACCGGCCGCGGGTACACCGCCTCCAGCAGTTCGCCCGTGTCGTACCTGCGCAGTACGCCGGGGATCACCACCTCGGAAACGTTCCGATGCACCGGCTGGTCGATAATCTGCCGGTAAGACGCCAGCGAGTTTTCGATCGCCACCCGGCCGATGCGCCCGTCGAGCGCCGCCGCGTGCAGTGCCACCATGCCCAGCGCTCCGACGCCGTAAATCGTCAGGGCCGCGCCGTCCACGTCATTGCGCGCACACAGCCAGTCGACCGCGCGGATGGCGTCGTCGACACGCAGGCCCACCAGCGTCTTGCCCACCAGAAACGCGCGCAGTGAGAGCAGATTGAAGCTGCCCAGATAGGGTGACTTGATGCTTTCCGTTCCCGGTGGCGTGGGTCGTGGCTCGATCAGCAGCACGATGCGGCCGGCCCTCGCCAACCGCTCGAAATCCGCGCCCTGTGGCTGCGCATCGAGCAGCAGCACCGCCGGCTTGAGCCCGGCGCCATCGGGAACCGCGAGGAATCCCGTGACTTCCATGCCCGCGTCGCTCGCGAGCGACACCGTCTCCACGCGATAACCCTCGCGCGCCTCCGATGCCTTCATTTCCACGTGCGCCGCCGCGCGGCCCGGCTCCACGGCCGCCCCCGTCAGCGAGCGAACGTCCTGCCGCACGCGCGCTTGCATCCGCGCCAGATCGGCCTTGCTGCCGAGCACCTGCTGTGGCGCCAGAAGCCGCCCGGCGCGCTGGCGGTTGATCGAACTGACCGTTTCGCCACCGAGCGAAGTCGAAACCTGTCCCGTCGGCGTGCATTGCATGTCTTCGGGATGCTCCGGCCGAACGGCTGCGTATACCGGCGCATCCGCGCTGCCCTTCAAATTCTTCGTAAAGAAACCCAGAATCGCCGGCGCGATCGGCCCCAGGTTGCCGTGACCGCCGGGGCCCGTGATCCATTGCAGCCGGTCTTCCGCGCCGAAAATCGCGTAGAGCCGCCTGGCTTCTTCGTAGGTCTGGCGCGCGCCTTCAAACGGGAACATATCGGCGGCGGTGGAGACGATGGCATACGGCCTGGGCGCCGCCAGTTCCACCCAATCGCCGAAATCCAGACCCTCCTCCACGAAACGCGGAATGGTCTGTTCGGCGTCCTGCACGCCCGTCGGCGAGCCCAGCAACTCTTCGAACGACGTGATATAGCAGGCCGTCGCGGCGGCCCGCACCCGCGGGTCGAGCGCCGCGAAATAGGCCGTCGCGGTTCCGCCTCCCGAACAGCCCAACGCCCCGATGCGCGAGCCATCGATGTCCTTGCGGGTGGTCAGGTAATCCACGGCGCGCATCGAATCGTTCACCATGTAGCGCGCCAGGTCGTCGCCAATCAGCAGCGTGGGCAGGTTGGCTTCGCCGTGCTCGCCCGTCGGATTGCCGATCAACGAGGCTTTGCGCGCCGCGTCGAAATACTGCAGCCGCTCGCCTTGCCCCAGCGGGTCGTAAGCCAGCGCCGCGATGCCGTTGCGCGCAAAGTTGGCGCCCCAACTCCAGTTCTCGGTCTTCCCGGCAGCGCCGTGGCCCGCGCCCACCACCACCGCCGGAAATGGTCCCGCGCCGCTCGCCGGCAGGTAGAGATCGGCCGTCACCCAGAACCCCGGCAAACTTTCGTATGCCAGCTTTTCCACGCGAAAACCCTCGCCGCTCGTTGCGCCGAACTGCTTCACCTCGACCGGGCCTGTATGTTCCGGCAGCCCGCCCAGCAGCCGCAGAATCTTTTCGCGCACCGCTCCCTGGCGGCGTTCGGCATCCGCGCGCGTGCGAATCTCCGTCACCGCCCGCTTCCGCTCTTCGAGGTGGGCCTGCGCCAGCCCATTCAGATACCCGATCAATTCGTCGCGCGGCTGGGCACTTGTTGGGGCGGGCGCCGCCGGGTGCTCCGCGCTCCATGACGCGTAGCGGCGAAGCGCTTCTTGCGGGCCGCTGTTGTACCAGCTATATCCCTGTTGCCGCTCCGTGGAGATCTCTTCCACCGTGTCGTGGATGCTCTTGTCGCGGTCGCCGAACACCGGCCGGCCGGTCCCCATCGCATAGAAGCGCGCCCACAGCCGCGGCGCCCCTGGGTGCGGCGCCAGCCGTCGTCCGTTGGGACCGCGCTCATAGCTCGCGTCGGGAATCGCCGTCTTCTCGAACCACGCGGCCGCGCCGTCGACCGCAGCTACCACCGCCGCGTCCGGCTTCGGCAAGGCCATCAGCAAGAGCATCACCTCGGAGCTCTCGCTGCTCGATAGTGCGGCCGGTTCGTAATTGCGGCCCGCTGTCGGCGCGAGCGTCAGCGCATCGTGCTGCTGGGCCCACACCGTGCGCCGGCCGTTCTCCACAATCTGCGTGGCGACAATCGCCTCCACTCCGCGCGTCACCGCCAGGCCGGCCGCTCGACGCAAGCTTTCCGGCACGCCGGCAAACTCATTCCGGCCGGCCGCGGTCTCTTGCAGCAGTTCGAGCGCGTGCATCACCGCCCCGTCATTGAATGTGATGGCGTCGTGGTAACCGCCCTCGAGCGGCCAGACCTGCGGCCATCCGCCGTTGGGAAATTGCGCCGCCAGCAAGTATGCCACTCCGCGCTCGAAGCTGGAGAAGAAAGGCGCTCTCTCTCGCGCGCCCGCTGCCGCGGCCACGCGCGCCAGAAAGCGCAGCTCCGTGGTGGTTGCGTCGTTGTCGAGCGTGCCGACGTAGTTCCAACCCGCGTCGCGCGGCGTATCGAAATCGTCCGGGCCCAGATAACGCGAGAGATTGTCCGGCGCAAAGCTTTCCCCAGGCCGCCGCGCATGAGCCGAAAGATCGAGGTTCTTGCTCCAGCCCCCGGCGGGCGTCTGGAAGGAAACGATGATTTCCGCGATGCGCCGCGCCTCCGCGCCGCCATACCATTCGCGCGGCTGGTCGAGCGGCACGCTGCGCGCCGAGCTGCCGTGAGGTGCGGGCGTGGGCTCCTTGAGCCCGGCCGCCTGCAACTCCGCCCGCAGAAACCCGCGGTCTGCCTGCATCTGCCGCGCCGACCGCTCCAGATACTCCTTCCACGCATTGCGCTGCGCTTCGGGCAACGCCGCCATCCGCTCCGCCGTAAGGGAAAGTGCCGGCGTGCTCGTTCCCACCACCGCCGCCGGTAGCGTGGAAACAAAGGCCATGGTCAAGAGGGCGATGTACAAGCTGGCACGCATACGCCGGGACTCCCGAGCTTCCAGCCTATCACTTCGATTCATTCGCAGCCGGGTTGAGCGGGACAGACCTCCTGGTCTGTTGCAGAGGGCCTGCGGCCCGCGAAATTTCATGAAAAACTGTGAGGACCCGCGCTGTTCGTGGGGCGGGCTATACAGCCCGCGGACCCGCTTTCCAGCGGGTCCCTGGAGTTTCTACATTTTCAAGTTCCGTTAAGACCAACTGGTAGCGCCGGCGGTCTTGCCGCCGGTGTTCGACCGGCCGGAGGCCGGTCGAGGACCCGCTTTCCAGCGGGTCCAGCCGTCTGAAAGGCGGCTGGCAGCCAGAATTGGCTGCCCGACTCCGTAGGCGCTCTGCTTTTTCGACCCTGTCCCTGGAGTTTCTGGTCAACTCAGAGGTGCGACAGACCATCGCCTTTTGTCATCAACCAGCCGTCGGCTTGCTGCCTTTCGTGTTCGCAACCGTCACCTGCAGAGAAATGTAGCTCACCATCTGCGCCGTTTGCGGAGCCGCGTCGAACACGTCCAATGCCGTCGCCTCTTTCGGTACCAGAAAACCGTCTATGATTTTCAGCTTGCTGAGTTGGTCCTTCATCGCGGCCGAGTGTTCTTTCGGAATCACGATGTAGCTTCCGCTCCGCAGCCGCAAAGCGTCGGGAGAAGCCTTGGAACCATCCACCGTGGCCGTCACGTCGGTCGGCGCGCCCTGCAGGATCCACTGCTGCTGCGCGCCCTGGCCCTGCAGGCTTCCCACCAGGCCTTTGATGCCCGCCAATGCCACGCTCCCCACCACCGGGAGGGACAAGAGCGGCAAGTAGGAAGTCAGCGGCGAATTGACCACTTTCGACATGACGTCCACAAAAGAGCCAAACAGCGTTTTTCGCGGGTCCTTGGCGAAGCAGGCGAACGAAGTTTTACCCAGGCCGCCCGGCAGCGTGATCGACTGCGCCTGCTTGGGCGCCTGTAACGGTATGTTGGCGGCCGGTGAAGGCGCAGCCGCACTGGCTGGCGCCGCGCTCTTTGCCGGAGCGGCCGCCTGGCTTTTCGAAGCCCCACTCGCCGCTGTGCCCGAACCGCTCTTGGCGCCGCTCTTCGCTCCGCTCGCTCCGGCCTTCGGCCCCGGGAAGATCGCGCTGAAAGTGGTCGTCGCCATTGAGACCAACTCGCCGAAAACCGATTGCGGCTGCCCCTGCTGGAAATCCAGATAGATTGCGCCGGATGTGTAGTTCTCGAATTGATGGTGGTCTGCCGGATTGAGCCGCATCCGCACCAATTGAAAATCCACCTTGGCGTCGGTGAACGGGTGCATCTTGGCCGTGGGTATTTGGTCCGCGGTCATCAACGTTTTCTCATCCGGATCGTAGTGTATGAAAAGCGGCTCGCGCGCCAGGTTGGAGGTCTCCGGGCCGGCCGGAGCGCGCCCCCTGGTGGTTTCCGAGCCCAGCACCAGGTGGGCTGGAACTCCCATGTGTCTGACCCAAAAATCCACCACATCCGGCGGTGTGCCGGCATCGGAAGTTTGTGCAAATGCCTCTTCGTCGAGCTGCGCAAGTCCAAAAGCGGCCAGCGGAGTTCCCAGAAGGAAGCCCCTACGGTTTGTCTTCATTCCTGATTGCCTCCTGACGTCTGCGTTATCATATCATTAGTGTCCCATTCACTCCATACGGATCGGGGCCCCGCCGCGTTACTGGTACTTGCCCTTGTGGCCCTCGGTTCAACCCTGCACGGAGAGTCGCGCCGCGCCATCCTGGTGGGCATTGATAATTATAATCCTGACCCCGCCACCCAGGCCCAACTGCTGCGCGATTTGAAACCGCCCGCGGTCAAACGCCCCGCCGTCGAGGGCGACGCTAAGTACTGGCGATTCGACAACCTGGACGGCGCCGTCAGCGATGTCAACCTAATGAAGGCCGTCCTCCAAGGCCTCGGCTTTCAGGATTTCGTCGTCCTTACCGCTCAGGACGCCACCGCCGACGGCATCCTCCAGACCCTCCAGAAAAACCTGGTCGACGACGCCCAACCCGGCGATTTCCGCCTCTTCTACTATTCCGGCCACGGCAACCACGTCAAGAACCGCGCCAGCACCAAACAGCAGCAGGAGGACCAAACCCTGGTTCCCGCCGACAACTGGCGCAACGTCCCCGATATCCGCGATAAAGAAATCTCGCGCATCCTCTTCGCCGCGGCTCGCAAGGGCGTCATCGTCACTTTTATCGCCGATAGCTGTCACAGCGGCTCCCTGGCCCGCGGCGCCTGGAATTCCAGCGGCAAATCCCGCACCAACAGCGGCACCCGCGCCGGCACTCCCGGCGTCACCCTGCATGAGCCGGTCGCCAACGATCCCGCCGACACCGATCCCGCCACCCACCGCCCCATCGATCCCGAAGCGCTCGGCGTGCTCACGCTGGCTGCCGCCCAGCCCAACCAGGAAGCCCGCGAGGTTCAAACCGAAGACGGCCCGCACGGCGCTTTCACCTGGGCATTCGCCCAGTCGCTGCGTTACGCTTCCGAACCGGTGGACCGCATTTTCGCCCGCACCATGGCTTCGCTCGGTTCGAACGGCGCTCTCCAGCAGCCCGCCATGGGCGGCGCGTCGCGCTTCTCCAAGACGGTCTTCGGGCAGGCGCCGGCCGTAGGCGGCGGTCTGACCGTCGTGGTCGATTCCGTCAAAGGCGCGGACATCCATTTGCGCGGCGGTACTGCTATCGGCCTCTTCCCCAAGTGCCGCCTGAAGACCGTTAGCCAGCCTGCCGTGACCGTCGAGATCGCTTCCTCCGAGGGCCTCAGCGGTTCTGTCGCCCACGTAGTCGGCCAGGGCGCCGTCAAGCCGGGAGACGTCCTCACGCTTGATCGTTGGGTGGTCCCCGCCAAAGCCGGCCTGCGCGTTTCAATTCCTAAACCGGCCCCCGCGGCCGCTGTGGAGCGCGCCGTCGCTGAGTTCGGAAAACTGCGCGGCGATTCCACCATCGAATGGCTCGACGACCCCACCGCCGGAGTGCCCACCGACGTCGTCAGTTGGAATGGGTCGGCCTGGATCCTCGAGACCACCACCCAGCCCGCCAAGACCGCCACTCTCGGCGCTGAGCCCGCCGCCGCCGAGATCAAGCGTTTGCTCTCACCCAAGGCCCGCTTGCTCGTGCGCCTGCCTCCCACCGCCAGCCTGCTGCCCGCGATTCCTTTGGGCGATGCCGAGCATTCGGCCGCTGAAACCACCACCACCCCCGCCGGCGCGCAGTATTGGCTCTGGGGAAAGATCGCCGATACCGGCCCGGTCTACGCCTGGTTACTCCCCGATTCCACCGAGGCCAGTGTCCGCGACGCCGCCGTCCAGACCAACCGCGCCTCCGGATATCTTCCGCTCCCCATTCGCAGCGATTGGATCAAACTCCCGCAAGACCCCGAAGGCGTCCGCGCGGCCGGCGGCGAGCTCACCAACAAGGCGCTGCTCCTCGCTCGCATCCGCGCCTGGCTCACCTTGCAATCGCCGCCCTCCCAGGAGAATTTTCCCTACCATCTGGCTTTCCGCCAAGTGGTCGACGGCAAGCTCGGCGAGTTCAAGGATTCCGGCGACTTCAAAGAGGGTGAGCAGTATAAACTCTACCTCCGCGCCGACCCCGCCGCCCTGGCCGCTCGCGATTCCCTCACACCGCGCTGGGTCTACGTCTTTGTGATCGACCACTTCGGGGATAGCACGCGCGTCTTTCCTCCGCCCAACCGCGGCAATGAAGGCAACCGCCTCCCGTACGCTCAGGTGGGCGACAAGCCAGATTTTCAACCGCTCATACCGCTCTCCGGCGATTCGCCCACCGCCGATTTCGGAATCGACGCGCCCTTCGGAGTGGACACGTATTTCCTGCTCACCAGCGACAATGCCATCGACAATCCCGAAGTCTTCAACTTCGAGGGCGTCCGCACCGAAACCGGAACCCGCGGCGCATCCGACCCGCTCACCGATCTGCTTTCGAGCACCAGCTCCATGACCCGCGGCATCAATCTCCGCGCGATCCCAGCGCTCTGGTCCATCGAAACCCTCACCCACCGCAGCGTCTCCAAGGACGGCAACAAATAGCCGCGCGACATTGAAGTGAAGGAGCCCGGAAAACACTGTTTTTGGCTCCAGCAGCTTCGCCGGCGGCCGGGTGCTGAGATGCACACTCGGGAAGAATCGGACCTGTCCCTTCCCATCTCTCTCTTATACACTTGAGGCATGATATCGGCTCCGGCTTCTACTCCCAGGCCAATACCGATGAGACATCCACTCGCTAACCTGATTATCTTCGTCTTACTCGCCGCCACTCTCCACGCCCAGGACCCCTCCACCCCTGCTCCCCCGCCGCAAAATCCAACCGCTTCCGCCTGCGCGCAGGAACCCGGCGAGCGCCGCGTGAGCCTGGGCCTCCTGCCGAAGAACATCCTGTGCGACCAGAAGAGCATCTGGCTCTTTCCCATCCGTGCGCCCCGGAGCCGCCGCTGGATTCCGGCCCTCGCGGTCATGTCCTTCACCACCGCCCTGGTTGCCACCGACGCCCACAGTGCCGGCTATTTCCACCGCACCGATACCTTCCATGGTTTCAACTCGGTCTTCACCGGAACGGCCACCGGGTTCGGCATCGGGGTCGCGCCCGTGACGCTGTTCCTCGTCGGCGCCCTCGGCAAGCATCCCTACACCCGCAATACCGCGCTGCTCGCCGGAGAAGCCATGGCCGACTCCGCAATCCTCTCGACCATCATAAAAGACATCGGCCGCCGCGAGCGGCCCCAGGACTATCCACCTAACGCCAGACTCACCGACAGTTGGTTCAGCAATACCGGCGGCGTGCTCAAGGGCATCGGCAGCTTCCCGTCAACCCACACCATCCTGGCCTTTTCGGCTGCTACCGTCATCGCCCGCCGGTATTCCCACCATCGCTGGGTCCCCTACGTGGCTTACGGCTTGTCGAGTCTGGCGGGATTCTCGCGCCTCACTCAGTCCGCCCACTTCCCGTCGGACGTCTTCGTGGGCGCCGCCCTCGGTTACGGAATCGGCCGTTTCGCCGTCCTTCGTAACTGATCGCCCGTGTCAGCGCCTCATTCCGTCTCGAGCCCCGCTCCCACCCACGCGTCGTAACCGCCCACCACGTTGATCGGCCGCGCGAACCCGGCCGCCTCCAGCAGGCTGCATGCGATCGCGCTTCGATATCCGCTCTTGCAGTGCACTGCCGTCGGACACCGGCGGTCCAGATCCTTCATCGCGCTCTTCAATTTGTCCAGCGGCCGCGGCACCGCTCCCGCAATGTGCCCGCCGGCCCACTCCGCCGGCCGGCGCACGTCCAGCACCGCCAGTTCCCCCTGCCGCTCTTTCAATTCCTGAACCGTAATCTGCTCCGTCATGGTGAGCGGCAGGCCCGCGCCAGCCCAACCCGCGATGCCATCTTCCAGCACTCCCACCACCCGGTCGATGCCCACCCGCGCCAGCCGCATCCGCGCCTCTTCCGCCGCCTTCCCGTCCTCCGCCACCAGGATCACATCCTGCTCCAACCCGATCACTGCGCCCGCCCACGCCGCAAACTGCCCTGCCAGCCCGATGTGAATCGATCCCTGCGCGTGCCCCGGCAGATACGCCGTCGCTGGCCGCGTATCCAGCAGCGTCGCGCCCTGCTTTTGCCGCTCCCACACCTCCGCGGCCGGCAACACCCGCAGCGCCGCCAAACTCTCGACCGCCGGTGCCCCGCGCCGGTTCACGGCCACGTCCTGTTCGAAGTACTCCGGCCGCGTCGGCAGGTCCTCCGTCATCGTCGCCACGAATTGCTCTTCCCCCATGGGCTGGAGTGCGTAGTTGGTGCGCCGCTCCCGCCCGATTGTCGAGCTCCGCTCCGTCCCGATATTCCGCCCGCACATCGACCCCGCCCCGTGCGCCGGGTATACCAACACATCGTCCGGCAGCGCCAGCAGCTTCCGCCGCAAGCTGTCGTACAGCATCCGTGCCAACTCCGCGGGCGTTTGCGTGTCCGAAAGGTCCGGCCGCCCCACGTCCCCAATAAACAAAGTATCCCCGGTCAGCACCGCGTACGGCGATTCGCCCCGCTCCCGGTCTTTCACCACCACGCTGACGCTTTCCACCGTGTGCCCCGGCGTTTGCAGGAACTCCAGCCGGCATTTCCCCATGTCGATCGAGTCCCCGTCCCCTACCGCCCGGTGCGGAAAGGTCGCCCCCGACCCTTTCCCCAGGTAAATCGTAGCCCCCGCCCGCGCCGCCAGCTCTCCGTGTCCCGACACGAAATCCGCGTGCAGGTGCGTCTCGATCACGTGCTCGATCTTCACCCCCAGCCGTGCCGCCGCATCCATATATATGTCTACGTCCCGCTGCGGGTCCACCACTGCCGCAACTCCCTCCGACCCAATCAGATAGGAGGCGTGCGCCAGGCACCCCAGGTAGAACTGCTCGAAGATCATATCCGCTCCCTCCTTCCCAAATCTGCCTCCCCGCCCCCACCCGCCGTCGTATCCGTTAATATAACCCGTGAAGGGCTTCTCTCAACCGCCGTCCGTGATTGCTTTGGAAAACGCGCCGCAGACCGCTCTCGATTTCGCCGGCCTCGTCGATCGCCACCAGGCCATGGTCTTCAGTGTCTGCTGGCACTTCCTCCGCGACCGCGCTCTCGCCGACGACGTCGCTCAGGATGTCTTCTTCTCCCTCCACCGCAACCTCGCCGCCATCGAGTCCCCCGAGCATGCCACCCACTGGCTCCGCAAAGTAGCGGTCCAGCGCTCCATCGATGAATCCCGCCGCCGCAATCGCCGTCCCCAAGTCTCCCTCGCCGATGTCGCCGAACCCGCCGCCGCCGCGCCCGCTCGCGACCCGCTCCTTGCCGACACCCTCCACCGACTGATCGCCTCTCTCCCTGAATCGCCCCGCATGGTCATGATCCTCCGCTATCAGGAAGACCTCGATCCCGCCGACATCGCGGCAACCTTGGATATGCCCGTCGCCACCGTCAAGAGTCATTTGCAGCGCTCGCTGGCCCTGCTGCGTGAAAAGCTCGCGCGCCGCGGCGTAGGAGTAGAAAAATGGACTGGTTAGAACAGGAACTCAAAAACACGCTCGCTCGTAAGGATCCTCCGCCCGATTTCGCCGATCGCGTCCTTCGCGGCGTTGGCCGTAGCGCTCCGTCCCCTGTGTGGCGTCACAGCCGCTGGCTGGCCGCCGCGGCGGCCGTCGTCATCATCACGGGAGGCGCCGCCGCTTATCGCCAGCACCAGGGCCTCGTCGCCAAGGAACAAGTCATGCTCGCCTTCCGCATCGCCGCCGTCAAAGTCAACCACATCCAAACCCATATCCAGGAGGCCGTGCGATGACCGCCCTCCGCACGCTTGCTCTCGTCGTCGTCGCCGCTCTGCTCTCGGCCCAGCAGTTGAAATTCAATCTCGATTACCTCGCCGCCAAAGCTTCCGATTCCGTCGACCTCTCTCTGAACGGCGCCACCCTCCAGTTCGCCGCCCACTTCCTCAGCTCCAAAGACGCCGACGAATCCAAGGTCAAGAAAATGATCGCCTCCCTCGACGGCATCTACATCCGCACCTTCGAATTCAAGGATGCCGGCGCCTGGTCGCCCGCCGATCTCGAAGGCGTCCGCCAGCAGCTTCGCGGCGCGGAATGGTCCCGCATCGTCGGCGTCAAAAGCGGCCAGGAAGGCGAAAACGCCGAAATCTACGTCCGCAGCGAGAATAAGAAGATCAACGGCGTCGCCATCCTCGTCTCCGGCCCCAAAGAGCTCACCATCGTCAATATCGTCGGCCCCGTCGATCTCGATTCCCTCGCCTCGCTCGGCGGCCACCTCGGCATCCCCAAAGTCGAAATCGGCAAGCATAAGTAGGGCATCCTGGTCTGTCCGTGCCGCGAAGCGGCCCGCCGTACATGAATCCCCGAATTTCCGCCCCATCAGACGCCATTTTCAAAAGAAATCCCCCTCCCCGTGGAACTTTTTGCCTCCCCGGCGCAATCCACTGTAGGCGGTCTACTCAACCGCCACCACTTCGATGGAGGTAAGTTGATGAAACGAAGCTTGATTCTTGTTGGGCTGTGCACTGCTGCCAGCCTTTTTGCACAAGGCCCGCCCCCCGGTCGCGCGGTGGCCGTATGGGGCTTTGGCCCCGGCGGCCCCGAAGGTGGCATGATGCCCGGCATGGGCCGCACCGTCACCGGCGCACCCTATTCCGGCGTGGAAGTCAGAGATTCCCAACAGATCCTGCCCAACGGTAACGTGATTACCAACCACGTCCAGTCCAACGTCGCTCGCGACAGTTCGGGCCGTGTGCGCACGGAAACCACCCTCCCGGCTCGTGGTCCCGCCGGATCCCAATCGACGCCCCGCACCATCATCAACGTCCACGATCCGGTGGCCGGCGTGATGCGCACTATCGATCCGCAGGCCAAAACCGTGCGTGAAGTGTCGGTCCGTCCCGGTCCCGGCCGCGGCGCCAACGGCAACCCCGCTGGCCGTCCGTTCCCGCAGGGCCGCGGAGCCGGCAATAGCACCAACGCCGCCACTCGCACGCCCCGCACCGATCCCAACACCGTCACCGAGACGCTCGCCATGCAGACCATCAATGGTGTGCAGGCCACCGGCACCCGTGTCACGCGCACCATCCCCGCCGGCCAGATCGGCAATGCTCAGCCTATTCAGATTGTCCACGAAACCTGGATGTCCGCCGACCTGAAGGTCCCCGTGATGGTAAAGACCACCGATCCCCGTAACGGCACCACCACCACGCAATTGACCAACATCACCCGCGCCGAACCCGACCCGGCCCTCTTCCAGGCCCCCTCCGACTACACCCTCACCAAAGGCAGTCGCGGACCCGGCGGCATGCGTGGCGGCCCCGGCGGTGGAGGCCAGATTCGCTAACACTTCAAACTGACAGCGGTTTCTCCTTTCGACAGTCTGCCGCGGCGCTCCCCCAGGACGCCGCGGCTTTTTTGTGGGACAGGCCTCCTGGCCTGTTACAGTGGGCCTTCGGCCCGCGAAATTTCATGAAAAATGAGCGGGAATGGCAGGCTTCGCCAGATCTTCGCTTTTTCAGACTCTCGTGTTTTCAATGGCTTAGGGTGGTTTTTCGACCCTGTCATTCTGCCGCCCCCCACATCTAGCCCGCCAGCCCAGGATTGTATTAAGCCGTCCTGCGAGAGATAATTGGCGATTCGCGGCCGATAACCGCAATTAGCGATGAGCGCTTTCTTGAACTGGCCGGAGGCATACGAGGCTGGCGCCTCAGTCTGTGGGGGCAAGGGCTACAACCTGGCGCGGCTGGCGCGTTACGGTTTCCGTGTCCCCCGCGGCGGCGTGCTACCGGCGGGGGCCCCGCTTGCGGAGATCGAACACGGTCTGGAGCGGCTGGGCCTGCTGGAGGCGAAAGTCGCTGTGCGCTCCAGCGCTACGGCGGAAGACTCCGCACGCGCTTCCTTCGCCGGCATCCATCGCAGTTTCCTGAATGTCAGCGGTGTCGAGGCCATCGAGCAAGCCGCGCGGGGCTGTATCGACTCGCTCGAGACGCCGCAAGCCATCGCCTATCGCGGCCGCATGGAGTTCCGTGACGAAGAAGTGCGGTGCGCCGTGGTCGTCTGCGAGATGGTGGACGCCCGCTGCGCCGGCGTGGCTTTCTCCTGCGACCCGGCGACCGGCCGCCGCGACCTGATTCTGATCGACGCCGCGGAAGGCCTGGGCGAAGCGGTGGTCGGCGGACGCGTGAATCCGCAACGCATGATCTGGCGCAACCAGGACGGCGTGCTTTCACGGCAAGCCGGGGCCGCCGGCCACGCCTGGTTGCCGGCGCCCATCGAAGAGCAACTCGCGCACCTGGTGCAACGCGTCCACTGGGCGCTTGGCGAAGGGAATCCGCAGGACATCGAGTGGGCTTACGACGGAGAGCATCTCTGGCTGCTCCAGGCGCGCCCCGTCACCAGTTTGCCGCGAGCCGGCTGGCCGCAGACAGCGGCAATGCCTCGTTATTGGTCCACCGCAAACATCAAGGATACGTTGCCCGGCGTGGTGTGCGAACTCACCTGGAGCATTCTCAGCGACATCGTCGGCTCGGCGGCCTACGCCGCGCAGAAGGCCGTGGGATACGAGATGCCGCCAGGGCTGGAAGTGATGCGCCGCTTTCAGGGGCGCGTTTTCTTCGATCTCACCGCGATGCAGTGGGCGTTCTACGACGCCTTCGGAGTCCTGCCGGCCGACGCCGTGAAGCTGGTCGGCGGCCAACAGCCGGAGATCCCGGCGCCGCCCCACCCGCTCCAGGGGCCGCTGGGCCGCCGCCGCGGCATGGCCGGCCTGCGACTGGTGCGCCGGATCTGGAACTACCCAGCCAAGGCCCGGCCTGCCATCGAGAGTCAATTCAATTTCCAGCGCAGCCTCCAGTCGATCGATTGGACTAGTCTTTCGCATGCGGAGCTATGGCGCACCATGTCACAGATCACCCAGGCGCAGAACTCAGTGCTGCCAGTGGCGGGACTTGCCAACAGCAGTTCCGGTCCCTGGCAACTGGCATTGGACGCACTCGTAAAAGATGCCGGTCTGATCGCCCGCCTGCAAGCCGGAACCGGCGGAGTGACCAGTGCGGAGCAGGGGTATCGCCTCTACGACATCGCGCAAGGCAAGTGCACGCTGGAGGAGTTTCTGCATGATTTCGGCCATCGCGCCGTCTATGAGTGCCACGTGCTGAATCCGCGCTGGGCCGAAGATCCGTCGTGGATTCTGGAACAGGTCCAGTCGATCCGCGACAATCCGCCCGCGCGCGACCCGCGAGAGACCGCCGCCCAAGTGCGCCGGCAAGCCGAGCGGGAGTTGAGGCAGCGCTTCGGCTGGCGGACTCCCTTGCTGCTCGGGCTGGTTCGCAAACAGCGGGAGGCCATGGCGGTCCGCGAGAGCGCCAAGTCCGCCCTGATTTCCCTGATGTTGCCCATGCGTCGCCTGGTGCTGGAGATTGGCCGCCGCCTGGTGGCAGCCGGTCACCTGGATGCGCCCGGGCAGGCGTTTCACTTCGCGTTCATCGATATCATTTGCTGGCTGCATGGATACTGGGATGGCGCGGGCGCGCGCGCGCTCGCCGGCGACCGCGCCCAACGCCACGAGTCGTGGCTCGCCGAAACGGCCCCGGATCTGATTACGGAAGAGCCCGATGGCAGGCTCGCCGCCGCTGTGCCAATACCACCTCCGTTGTCGGAGTCCGGCGTGTGGAGCGGCATCTCCGTCTCGCCGGGCGCCGCCAGTGGCGTCGCCCGCGTTCTGCGCAGTCCAACCGAAGCCGCGCATTTACGGCCGGGCGACATCCTGGTCGCCCCATCCACCGATCCCGGCTGGACTCCGCTCTTCCTGCGAGCCTCGGCCATTGTGATGGAGACCGGCGGCTATCTCAGTCACGGCGCCATTGTAGCGCGCGAGTATGGCATTCCGGCCGTCGCCAACCTCCCCGGCATTCTCAATGCTCTTCAGGACGGCGATCCCATTACCGTCGACGGTTCCACGGGCCGCGTGATCCGCTCCGTGCCGCGATAGGCCGGCACACGCGACGGTAGTTCGGTGATCCTGCTAGAATGCGATCGATGGCCAGGACTTTAACGGCCGATGACATTCTTCCACTGGTCGCGTCGTTGACGCCTCAGGAACGCGTACGTCTGCTGCGGTTGATTGCCTTGCCGCAGGGCGCGGACGCGCCCGTTTACCGGTCCGTACCACCTTCAAGTGACGAGTTTTCGACGGACGAGGAGCCGCTTGCTTGGGAGGCGGAGGGCTGGGAGGACGTGGGGTGAAGCGTGGTGAGATCCGCTGGTATACGTTTCGGCTTCCCGATAAGCGGCGGCCGGTTCTAATTCTCACACGAAATCACGTCATCGGCCGGCTGAACGAGATCATCGTGGTACCGGCGACGCGAACATCCGAGGGTTGACAACTGAGGTAGTCTTGAGCGTTGCCGACGGGATGCCGGCCGCGTGCGCGCTTAATTTCGATCACGTGTCGCTGGCGCAACGGAGTCGAATTGGTCCGGTCCTGTGCGGTCTGGTAGAAACGCGATGGGCTGAAGTGCGGAATGCGCTTCTCATGGCGTGCGGTTTCGGAAGATCGAGCGATTGAGGCTTGCGAAACAGGCACGGCAGAAAAAGGGACGTCTCTCCCCTTTTCGTCCCCCGATCCAATCTCCAACCGCCCATGAGAAACCGCCTGCACAAGAGCGACAATGGGAGCGTGAAGTCCTTTCGCAAAGAATTGTGGTTTGAGGTCCCCGGCCGGCGGGCGTTCCTCAACATCACACGGGAGGTGGAAGACTGCCTCCGGGAAAGCGGTGTCAAGGAAGGTCTGGTGCTGATCAACGCCATGCACATCACGGCTTCCGTTTTCATCAACGACGATGAAGCGGGCCTGCACGCGGATTACGAGAAATGGCTAGAAAGGCTCGCGCCCCACGAGCCGACCTCGCAGTACCGGCACAACCGCACCGGCGAAGACAATGCGGACGCGCACATGAAGCGGCAGGTGATGGGACGCGAAGTGGTGGTCGCCGTCACCTGCGGCAAGCTCGACTTCGGACCGTGGGAGCAGATCTTCTACGGCGAGTTTGACGGCGGCCGCAAGAAACGCGCATTGATCAAGATCATCGGAGAATAACCGCACATCGCCGAATCGCCGGCCTCGCGCCTGGCGTCCTCCAGCGGCCGCCTGAAGAGTGCCCGCAAATCGGTGAATTGGCGACTACGGGGCCATATGGAAGGCGGATCCCCAGACGCAAGCGCGTTTATGGTTCCCGATCCTTCAGGGATGGGGACATCACGAGACTAATCCAGTGCACACTTCATCGTCAACGCCGCGCCAGCTTCGCCATCACCAGCGCCGCGGCATCCTCGGCTCCCGGCGGCGCACTGCACCATTTCAGCCGTTCGGCCCAAAGCTGGCGGGCCGTGGCCTCGTTCGCCTCGGCTGCGTCGCTGTAGGATTCCGGCCGCTTATGCCCCGCTAGCGCAAGCTGCGCGGCTCGCACCGCATCGGCGTTCCCGGCGTCGGCCTTCGCGCATAGGACCGCTTCGCCGAGAATCTGTTGCAGCAACTCGCGGCTGCGGCGGAACCGTTCCGCTGAGGGCACGCCGGCCAGAGTCGGATCGAGCGCCAGAACCTTTCCGCAAATCTCGCTCTGCCTGGCTGCCGCCGCATCGCCCGGGTCCGTCCGCAGCGCCGCTTCGAAATCGCGCCGCGCCCCTGCGTAGTCGCCCATGGCGAACTCCGCATCCCCTAGCAAGTGGTATGTGGCGCTATCGGGGTGCTCTTTCTCCGTATCGCCGCGTAGCAGCCGCGCCGCGCTGTCTGGCACGCCATAGTCGATCAGCATGCGCGCCACCCGCTGGCGCAGGGCCTCATCGTCCGGCAGTGCCGCGGCCGTGGTCAGAAGTTCCGCCTGCGCCTGTGCGCCGCGGCCGGCCTTGGCCAGTGTTTCCGCCAGTTCCAGCCGCGTATCCAGACGCCGCTCCGGCGTCTTGTCCGGCCAGGAGCCGTAGATCGCCCGCTGATAATACCCGATGGCCTCATCGATCTTCCCCTGCCGTGCCGCAATCCTGGCCAGCCCCAGGTTCGCCGGCCCGCTTCCCGGATTCTCCTTGAGGGCTTCATTCAGGTAGATGGACGCCTCATCCAGGCTTCCCGCGTTCACCAGCGCCAACCCCAGCGCCAGCCGGTAGTCGGTTCTGCGCAAGCTGGAGAGGGCGGTCCGAAACTGCGCGATCGCCTCGTCATTGCGCCCCTGCGATTCGAGCGCCTGCCCCGCCTGAAAGTGACCCTGCCCCCGCGCGATTCGCTCGCTGCGGTAATAGTAGCTGAGGAAACTCGCCACAATTCCGACCGCCAGCACGGCGATCAGAAGCCGCGTGGCCAGACGCGCCAGCGTCTTTCCACTTTGCTCCTCCGACAGCGCCGGTTCCGGGTGCGGCGCCGTTCCGTACGCCGCCAGGATGTCGGGAAGCGAAATCGTCCCTCGCAGTCCGCGCACGTTATCGCGGCTCACCACCGGCAACGCCTTCAACCCAGTCTCCGCCAGCCTGCGCATCGCCATATCGAGCGGATGATCTCTGTGCAGGTGCGGAAAGTTCTCGTCCGTCAGGGTTTCCGCCGGCCCCGGTTCGGGCACCAGCGCACCGACCGGCTCCCAGGCGGGGTTCTCCTCCTCCGCCGCGTCCAGTTGATCGAGCGTGAGCATTCCCCGCAGCCCACCTCCATCCACCACCGGCCAGGCGCCGCGCTCCCGGTCCACCAGGGCGGCTGCCTGCCGAATGGGGGTTCCCGCCTCGAGCGACGGCGCCCCGGCGCGATAAGCCTGTTGCACCGTCAACGGTCCTTCCCGATCGCGGGCTCCGGCCGGCAGACGGATGCCATCCTGGTGCTGCAGCGCCTCGTAAATCGGCTCCTCCTGCAGCCGGCTGGAAATGAAATAGCTGATCAGGTTCGCAATCATCAGCGGCACGATGATCGAGTAATCCCGCGTGATTTCGAAGATCATGATTACCGAGGTCAGCGGCACGCGGATGATGCCCGCAAACGCCGCTCCCATCCCCACCAGCGCATAGGCGCCCACGCTGCCTGTGTAATCCGGCATCAGCAGGTGGGCCGACCCTCCCACCGCGCCCCCCATCATCGCGCCGATGAACAGGCTCGGGCCGAAAATGCCGCCCGCATTTCCCGAGGCGTAGCAGGTTGTGGTCGCCGCCATTTTCAGGCACACCAGCAGCGCCATGGCGCCGATCAGCATCTGCCCGTTCAGCGCCTTTCCCACATATCCGTAACCGACGCCCAGGACCGCCGGCGCGAACCATCCCAGCAGGCCCACCAGCAGCCCGCCTGCCACCGGCTGGAACCACAGCGTCCATTTCGGCATTCTCAGAAAACGCTGCCGCTGCCACAGCAGCAGCTTCACGAACGCCACCGATACCAGCCCGCCCGCCACGCCCAACAGCGCGTAAAACAGGAACTCGATGGGATGCACCAGTTGATACGCCGGCACGTGGAACAGCGGTTCGTCGCCCAGCAACAGGTGCAGCACAATCCACGACGTCGCCGAGCTGAGCACAATCGAGCCCAGTACCGGCGCGTGCAGATCGCCCATCACTTCTTCCAACGTGAAAAGCACCGCCGCGATGGGCGTGTTGAACGCCGCCGCCAGCGCCGCCGACGCCCCGATCGGCACCAGCGCCTTGACGCTCCGCTGCGAGAGTCCCAGCCGGCGACCCAGCACCGACGCCAGACCCGCGCCCACCTGCACTGACGGTCCTTCGCGCCCCAGAGCCATTCCGCTGGCCAGCGTCACCGCGCACATGGTGAATTTCCCCACCACGGTCTGCAGGCTGATGAAGCCGTCGCGCAGGAACAGCGCCGTTTTGGTTTGTGGAATCCCGCTGCCGCGCGCTTGCGGAAAATAGCGCGCCAGCATGAACCCCGTGCCCAGCGCTCCCGCCACCGGAATTAAAATGCGCCGCCACGCCGGAGCGCCGGCCGGATAGAGGCGCGCCCCCAGATTCTCGGTCAGCAAAATAAACGCCACCACCACCAGCCCGACCGTCGCTCCGATGATCAACGTCAGGATCAGCAGGATCTTGTCTTCGTGGCGGTGTCTTAGGTCGGCAGAAGCGCTGGTTGTGTCCAGAAATCCTCCGTTACGTTCAATGATAGGACGACTGGCGCCCCTGACGGCGGTCGGGCGGCCTGGCTGGCTTTCGCACGACGATGCGGAACGTGCCCAGCGGCACGACCTCTTCTCCGGGCTGCACACGGAAATCCTTTGAAGTGAGTTTCATCTCAATACCTTCGGTGTCACGAGCTGACTGGGGCGTTCTCAGCTACTCACGGGGCGAAGATCACGGCGCTGCTAGCAGGACACCCAAGCCCAATGGTGGTCGCTAGCCGCGTCAATGCGCATCAGTTCTTTTTTGCGCTCAGCGCTTCGAAGCCGGAAATGACGTCAAACAGTTCTTCGTCGATGCCATTCTGGCGCAAACGATGAAATGTCCTGTTGAGGTCCTCCAGCAATTCGTCGATGTTTTTATCGGCGCGTTGCATCGCCGCCAGGCGGCTCGCGTTCTCGCTGGCGAGGGATTCGGCGCACGCCCGGAAGAGCGACACGAAAAGATATTCGCGGATAAGCGCCCGCAAGGTTGCGAAGCCGTCACCCATGACCTCGGGCAAGGTTCCCGTCGGCCAGGGAAGTTCGGCCAGCTTGCGTCGCCAGGTTTCGTCCAGCGGTAGCAATCGCTGAGTGACGGGCGCATAAACCGCTCCGGACGTGGGGCGGTTGTAGAAGAGGTGGAGTTCGGTGACTTCACCGTGGCGTTGGCGCGCCTCGCTCTCCACGAGAATTTGCCCGACGAGCGGGGTGATGGCCTTGACGGAGTGCGGCACCGTGAAGAGCCCCTTCAGCGGCAGGCCCGCGTCCGCCAGGCGCTCATGAACGCGCTCACCGACGGCCCAGACCTCGGCTTTGGCTGGCAGAGCCGCCAGCGTCTTAACCGCAAAATCGGTCACCACATCATTAAACTGGCCCACCAGTCCCTGGTCTGAACCGAACACGATCGCGCCAATCGCACCGGCAACTGTTTTTCCTTTCCGTTCTGCAATCAACGGCGCCGGCCCGCTTTCCCGGAAGCATGCGCCCAACCCCAGTTCCACTGTGCGGTAGTAGTCGGCCAACGCGCTCACCGATTTCTCATATTGTCCGATGCTGGAGGCGGCAACTGCCTTCATCGTGCGGACGACGGATTGGAGATCCCCCGCTCCGCCGATCTTTCGGCGCAGGCTCGCCGTGGTGTTGCTCATGACTTCTCCTCGGGTTTAGCCTTGGGCTTGACCTCCGCTATGACTTCCGGCTTGGGCTCGGGTTCGGTCTTGGGCTTGGCCTCCGCTTTGACTTCCGGCTTGGACTCGGGCTTGGGCTTGACCTCCGCTTTGTCTTCAGGCTTGGCCTTGGGTTCGGTCTTGGGCTGGAAGGAAGCAAGCGATTTGCGCGCGATTTCGACCATTGCTTTGCGGTCCTTGTCGCTAAGTTTGTCGGCGGTATCCAATCGCCCGCGCACGTCCGCTGGGATATCGGCCGCCGCCTTGATTAGGGCGTGCTCGGCGTCCGTCATCTGGTCAATGGGCACGCGGTCGAAGAGTTCCGCGGTCAATGCCAGCAGCACGGCGATTTGCTCGGGCACGGATACCGGGGCGAATTCCGGCTGTTTAAGGCAGGCGCGGATTCGCCGTCCGTGTTCGATAGTCTTGCGGGTGCCTTCATCCAGGCGGGCTCCGAACCGGGAAAAGGTTTCGAGCTCCTCAAACTGCGCGTAGGCTAGCTTGAGATCGCCCGCCACCGCACGGTAGGCCGCGCGTTGCGCTTTACCGCCTACGCGCGAAACGGATCTTCCGACATCGACCGCGGGTAGCACGCCCAATTCGAATAGCGACGGCGAGAGGTAGATCTGCCCATCCGTGATGGAAATCAAATTGGTCGGAATATAGGCGGAGATGTCCTGCGCTTCGGTTTCGATGATAGGCAGCGCGGTGAGCGAACCGCCGCCGAGTTCCTGCCGCAAATGCGTCGCACGTTCGAGCAGCCGCGAGTGAATATAGAAGATGTCGCCGGGAAACGCTTCGCGACCGGGCGGGCGGCGCAGCAAGAGAGAGAGTTCGCGGTAGGCGCGCGCGTGATGGGTGAGGTCGTCGTAAACAATCAGCACATCTCGGCCCGCCTCCATGAAAGACTCTGCGATGCTGGTCGCGGCGTAAGGAGCAATGTAAGCGAGACCCGGCGGGTCGTTGCCCTCGCTGACGACGATGACGGTGTAATCCATCGCGCCCTTTTCCCGTAAGGTTGCCACGGCCTTCGCGACGGCGGACGCGCGCTGCCCGATGGCACAATAAACGCACAGCACGTCCTGGTCGCACTGGTTGAGGATGGTGTCGATCGCGATGGCGGTCTTGCCGGTCTGGCGGTCGCCGAGAATCAACTCGCGCTGGCCGCGTCCAACGGGAATGAGCGCATCAATGACTTTTAGGCCGGTCTGGAGGGGCACAGTGACAGGCGCCCGGTCCATGATGGGCGGGGCGGGGCGTTCGACGGGCAGGCGCTTGCCAGAGGCCACCGGACCGTTGCCATCGAGTGGCCGGCCGAGCGGGTCGATGACGCGCCCCAGCAATCCATCGCCCACGGCCACGTCCATGACCCGGCCCGTCCGCTGGACTTCATCGCCCGCGTGGAGATGCCAGTATTCGCCGAGCAGAACGACCCCGATTTCGTCCTCGTCCACGTTGAATGCGATGCCGAGCACGTCACCGGGAAACGCTACCAATTCATCAAAGCCCACGCCGGGGAGACCCGACACCTTGGCGATTCCGGTGGCGACACTGGTGATTGTGCCCACCTCCCGTGGTGTCAGTTCCGGTGTGAATGCTTCCCGCACCTGGCTGATTCCAGCAAAGACGCTGTCGAACACGTCCTTGAGGTTGTCCGGTTCGATGTTCATTGGCTCTTTGCTCCGGGCTCAGGTTCTGCAGGTTTAGGCTCGGCTTTGGCTTCAGGTTTGTCCTTCTCTTTCAGAAGCTCGTCGACGCCCTTCTCAAGAGACACCAGATAATCCGCGATGCTCCACGCCACCTTTTGCCCATTCGTGGCGAGTTCAATGCCGCTGATCAGGTCTGGCGCGGTCTCGAACCGGACGCGAATTTCAGCCGAGAACGTTTCGTTGAGCGCATTTTGTATGGCCGCGCGTTGCTCCGCAGGCACGTCAAACGTGCTGCGCACAACCGCAGGGTCGGAGGCTGTCTTAAGGGCCGCGCCGAGGCCTTCTTTCGCCTTGCCATCCATCTCTCGCAAGCGGCGAGTGAACACCTCGCCCAGGCGTTCTTCGAGACTCGTCGTGGCGAGATCCGTCAGCGCCTTTCGAGCGATCGCAAACACTTCCTTCTGGGCCCGGCGGCTGATGGCTTGATTTAGATTATGGGCGTCGTTTCTCAGCGTTTCCTGTCGCTTGGCACTCAAGGCGTCGGCCGCCTTCCGCGCTTCGTCAAGGAGCCGCTGCCGTTCGGCCTGCGCCTCGTCTGTCGCCTTACTCAAGAGGGCGGCGCGCTGTTGGTCAAACTCCGCGTTCTTGTTCTGGAACTCGTCGTGCTCCTTTTCAGCTTCGGCCTTTTTCGCGTCTGCGTTCGAGAGCTCCGCGGCGATCCGCTTTTCCCGCTCATCAATTGCGTGGAGGATAGGCTTGTAAAGAAAGCGCCTCATTAACCACACCAGGATGAGGAAGTTGAGCGCCTGCGCACCGACGGTGAACCAATCGATAAGCATGGGTTACTTTCCCGCGGTCTGGGCGATGACGTGGTTCCAGAACGGATTGGCGAAAATGAGAATCATCGAGACCACGAAACAGTAGATAGCGATGGACTCGATCATCGCCAGGCCCACGAACAAGGTCCGGGTGATGGTAGCAGAGGCATCAGGCTGCTGGGCCAGCGAAGTCAGCGCCGTTGCGACCGCCCTCCCTTCCGCCAGCGCTGGCCCTATGGAGCCCAAACTGATGGTGATGCCGGCGATGACAATTGATGCCACCGCGATAATAGTCATGTTGTCCACAGTGTCTCCTCTTGTTGTCGTAGTTCAGGCTGGAATGGTTTGCATGGGTTCAGCCTTGGGTTTACGGACCCTCGTGGCGGCTGCGATGTACACCGCTGCCAAGATGCTGAAGATGTACGCCTGCACCATGCCGGTGAGCAGGCCGAGCACCGTCATAATGATCGGGAAGATGAAGGGCGTAATAGTGAGTAGGATGCCAATAATCATCGCCCCGCTCATCATATTGCCGAACAGACGGACGGCCAGGGCCAGCGTGCGCGACAGTTCGCTGATGATGTTAAATGGCACCATGATGAACGTCGGCTTCGTATAGGACTTGAGGTAGTTGCGCACCCCCTGCTCCTCGATGCCAAAGAACGGCACTGCGACAAAGACGCACAGCGCGAGCGCGGCCGTGGTCGAGAGCGAAGCAGTCGGCGGCTCGTAGCCGGGAATCACGGTGCAGAGGCTGGCTGTAGCGACAAACAGGAAGAGCGTGCCCAGGAAGCCGAGATATTTCTGCGGCTGACTCAGGCCGACCTCTTCAATCTGCTTCGAGATGCCGGTGACTAAGATTTCCAGAAGGTTCTGCCAGCGGGAACGTTCCAGGCCGGTGGAGAGTTTGCGCGTGATGAGTCTTGAGCCGCCGACCAGCACGAGCATCAGTGCCCACGTGTACGCAATGGTGGCGTTGAGTTTAAGAAACCCGTGGTGCCAGAGGATCATCTGATCGGGACTAAGGTGCATGGCTGGCCGCCTGTGCCGGGTAACCTGGCTCCGCCGCCCGGGTGAGCCGCGTCACAAAGAGACGTGCCACGACAAATCCAAGCAGGCTCACCAGCAACCTCTCCCAATGACCGCGCGCGACGAAATAGAAACCAGCCAGTACAATGCTCGTTCGCAGCAACAGGCTGCCGAGGAACCAAAGCGCTGGCTGCCTGGACGAGAAGCCTTTGCGAACTGTCCACCAAAGGCCGCCAAAGAATATTGCGCCGAGCAGGAGGCCCGTCACCACGGCCATAGCCAGACCCAAAGTCTCATTCATCAGTATTCTCCTGTTCCTCTCGCATCTCCTTGTCTTCTTTATCCACCCAATGCCAGGCATTCAAACAGCCGATGGCTAGGCCGATGATCAGTAGCATCAGCGTCCAGGAATGGCTGCCTGGATGGCGATTATCCAACCAGATCCCCAACGCCGCGCCGAGTAACGTCGGAAGCACCACCGACCAGCCGATAAGCCCCATCATGCCCAAGCCAAGCCAGACGCCCTGCGTGGACTTACGCGCCCTGAGCTTGCGTGCTGCCTTTGCGGCGACTTCCCGACTGAACGCAGTCCGATCTTTCACGCTCCCGGTTTCCGGGTTTTCACTCATGGTGAAACTCCGCTACGCGACGGATGAAATCGCTCTCCATTCTCGCCATCACCGAGCGGACGCTCTGCTCCTGTTCGTCCAGGTTCAGGAACTCCCGCTCGACGGCATGATGTAGTTGGCCGAGGTCCGTCCCAGCAATTGCGTTGCGCACGGAGACGAGCACGTCCAAGCCAGTCTTAACCAGCACCCCTTCATCGACGGCTACGTAAATCTCGCCCTCGGCTTCGTTTTCATAGATCAGAATTCCGGGCGCGAGCGCCGCGACGCAGTCAAGCCGATGTGGCAAGAGTCCGAACGATCCCTCGCGGGTCTCCGCAACGATGCGCGAAACGCCGGTCTTCTCGGCGAAGATTTCGAACGGTAGTAGGACCTTAAGATTCATGAGCGTCGGCTGCTGCATATTTCACCTCCGGTTTAGCCTCCGGTTCAGGTTTCAGCTCGGCCTTCGGCGGCGGTCCGGACTTGGCTTTCGGCTTGGAATCGGCGGCGGGGTTCGGGTCGCCCTTGGCCTCGGTTTTGGACCCAGGTCCGGCTTTAGCCGCTGGCTTGCCGGTTGTGGCTTTTCCCTTCGCTTCGTCAATTGCCCCGATCATGTAGAGAGCGCTCTCTGGGTAGTCTTTGAATTCATCGTGCAGGATTCTCTCGCATCCATCGAGCGAGTCTTTGAGACTGACGAGTTTTCCCCTGATGCCGCTAAACTGCTCGGTGGCGAAGAATGGCTGCGTGAGGAATCGCTCCAGCCGCCGGGCGCGGGCGACTACGTTGCGGTCTTCTGGCGCCAATTGTTCCAGGCCGAGCATGGCGATGATGTCCTTTAGATCTTCGTACTGCGCAAGCGTCCGCCTGATTTCCTGCGCCAGGAGATGATGCCGTTGGCCGACGATGGCGGGCGTGGCCATTTTGGAGTTGGATTGTAGTAGATCGATAGCCGGGTACAGTCCCTCACTCGCTCGCTTGCGCGAAAGCACGATGGATGCCGAGAGATGCGAGAACGTATGCACCGCTGCGGGGTCGGTCAAATCGTCCGCCGGCACATACACCGCCTGAATGGACGTGATGGATCCGGCGTCGGTGTTGGCGATGCGTTCCTCCAGTCGCGATAGCTCGGTGCCCATGGTGGGCTGATAACCCAGGCGCGATGGCATTTGGCCCATCAAGCCGGACACCTCCATGCCGGCCTGGATGAAGCGGAAAATATTATCGATCAGCAACAGCACGTCGCGGTGCTCGTCGTCCCGGAAATACTCGGCCATGGTCAGTGCTGCGTAACCCACGCGGAACCGGCTGCCCGGCGGTTCGTTCATCTGTCCGAACACCATCACCATGTTCGGCAGTACGCCTGCCTCCTTCATGTCACGGTAAAGTTCCTCGCCTTCACGACATCGTTCACCTATACCGCAAAAAATGCTCACGCCCTTCTGGTGCTCGATCATGTTGTGAATCATTTCGGTGAGCAGTACCGTCTTGCCCACGCCGGCCCCGCCGAACAGACCCGCTTTACCGCCGCGCTCGAGCGGCATCAGCACATCGATGACCTTGATTCCCGTCTCGAAGATCTCGGATTTGGTGGTACGCCGTGCTAAAGGCGGCGGGGCTCGATGGACCGTGCGCCACTGGACATCTGCCGGCGCCGCCTGGCGGTCGATGGCGTTCCCGAAAACGTCGAACATTCGCGAAAGAGTTCCCTTGCCGACCGGCGCCTTCAACGGCCCGCCCGTGTCTTCCACCGCGACGCCGCGGACGAGGCCTTGTGTCGGGGTCAGCGCGATTCCACGCACGCGATGCGCGTCGAGTTGAGCCAAAACCTCAATGGCAATTTCCCCGCCCTTCGCGTGCAGCAACGAGTAGATGGGCGGCAAGTGTGCCTCGAACCGAATGTCTACGACACTGCCGCGTACCGAGACCACCGAGCCGAGGTTCGAAGGACTGGGTTTCTTCTCCATGATTGCCTTACACTTTTCCTTCCGGCGGGTCGGCGACTCCTCGCGGCGGCAGGAAATCCGGCAGGTCAAGGCGGGCCACGCCAATCCTATTGTCGGCCATTCCGTAGTAGACGTCGAATCGGTCCGGTGAGCCAAGATCATCGCGCCGGTCGATGCCGGTGGGGAACACGACGTTGGGGACGGCTCCGTGGCGTTCTTGCGGCAGCACCGGAGTCAACACCGGCTCCGCCGAACGATAGTGGATCACGCGCGGATGATCTTTCGAGAGCACCATCACCCCGGCCGAGTAGCATAGGTGGTGTCCGCCGTTGCTCGACTCCACCACTTCGCTCACTCCGTGGTAAACGATCAGCCAGCCATGCCGGGTCATGATGGGCGGAGTACCGCCGCCGATTTTTAGCCGCTCCCAGGGCGACACGGGAGTCGCGAGCCGGTGATGGCAGGCAAAGTGGCCGAGGTGATGCGGTTCACGGACCGCCAAGACCATCGGGCAGTAGGAAATCCAGATGCTTTCCCGATCAAGATCCACGTCACGTGACGCGGGGTGGCAGGCGGTTTCCTCCGGACGGGTGCCGGGAAAAAGCGGCCGGTGGAGCATGGCCAGTTCCGAATGCCCGAATGGATTCGGAATCGCGACGGGGAACAGGCTGGCGTCTTTGTCATCCACGTCGCCGATCTCGATGCCGTGATACCGACCAAAAGTCGCGAGCCCCACACGCTGCCAATGGAAGAGGTCCGTCGACAGGGCCAGGGCGATCCGAGGGCCTTGGGACGAAAACGCCGTATAAGTCATCATGTAGCGCTGGAGCGGTTCCACGAACGTGACACGAGGATCCTCGCAGCCACCGCCGCCGTCGGGCCGCCGCTCATAATCTGCTTCCGGCTCCAGTGCGATGCCGAGACGCTCGACGCCCGCCGGATCGCCGGCTTCATTGAATCGCACTCGTGCAATGCCGATGCGCGAGTAGTTCGCCTTCGCAACCAACCGCGGGAACAGGTAGAGTTCACCATCGGGGCCGCGAACGGCAGCCGGATTCAGGACGCCTTCGATCTCGTTGGGATTGCCGGGCTCCGGCTCCATCACCATACCCAGGCGCTGCAACTTGAATCCGCTCATTGAATCCACTCGCGAGTTCGCGCTTGCTGATCGCCATCTGCCAAGCAGGCAATGATTGCTTCGGCAAGTGTACCGTCCAGATCAAAGACAATTAGCTTTTTCACTGCTGTGCCCGTTCAGCGCCTGCCCTACGAAACCGTGAAGCGCTGGTTGTGTCCAGAAATCCTCCGTTACGTTCAATGATAGGACGACTGGCGCCTCAGTACGTGACGGCGGTCGGGCGGCCTGGCTGGCTTTCGCACGGCGATGCGGAACGTGCCCAGCAGCACGCTTCCGTCAGGATGCGCATCGTGGGCACGGAACCGCTACTACACGGGAGAAACCGTTTGCCTGGTGTCGCCAACCTACTTTTGGGTTTGCGCCTGCGCCACAATGTGGACGTGCCGGTTTTTCTGCCAGCAGGCTTCGTCGTGCTCGTCGCACACCGGCCGTTCCTTGCCGTAACTCACCGTCGCCAATTGACCGACCGGAATTCCCACTTGCACCAGGTAATCCTTAGCCGCCGCGGCCCGCTCCTGTCCCAGCGCCATGTTGTATTCGGCTGAGCCGCGTTCGTCGCAGTGGCCCTCTATGGTCAGCTTATAGTCCGGGTAATCCTTCAAAATGTCGCGCAGTTCGGACGAATCCGCCTGCAGCGCCTGAATGGCATCGGGACGCAGCGTGTACTTGTTGTAATCGAAATAGGCGTCTTCGATCCGCGCCAGCAGCGTATCGATGCGCGCGCGCGTTGCCGCGTTCGGAGTCCGCTGCGGTTGACTCGCCTGCACGGGAGCGGGCGTCCGGGTGGCGGTTCGCGGCTGCTGCGCCACCGGTTGGGGCCGCGGAGCCTGGGCAGTGGGTTGGGGCGCCGGCGGGGGCGGCGCCGCCGCCGCTACCTTCTTCTTGCAGCCGACTCCTACTATCGATACGGTGGCTAACGCCACGATCGCAAGCCCTCGAAAACTCTTCATGAAATTACCTCCCTGCTCTTATTGATAGCTTTTCCGCACCGCCGATCCCATCCTGTCCGGACAGGATTCTTTGCGCCCGCGTGTTTGACTACACTTGATTGAGGAGGAAGGTGGCGTGCGAGCACTAGAGTCCTGGGCCGGGAGCCTGGAAGAGAATCTCGCCGGGAAACACCGTCCTAGGCGACCCTGGCTGGTGCTCACCCTCGGTTTCGGAGGCCTGCTGGTCTTCCTCGTGGCTGCGGCCACCGGCACTCTCATCGTCCTCAATAGGGTTCGCCACACCGAGACCACCATGCGCCAGGCCTTTCTCGGCCGCCTCAGCGCGCTCGACCAGATCCGCGCCGGCATCTACCTCTCGGGCACCTACGTTCGTGATTTCCTGCTCTCTCCCGATCCCAGCGGCGCCCAGGCGGAAATCGCCCGCCTGGCCTCGCTCGAACGTGAGACCCGCTCCGCTCTCGACGCCTACGGTCATTCGCTCGATCCTGACGAACGCGCGCCTTTCCTGAACCTTCGCTCCGAAATCGACGCTTATTGGCGCGTCCTCGATCGCACTGTCGCCTGGACTCCCGAGGAACGCCACCGGCTCCGCTACTCGTTCTTTTATGACGAGCTGGTGCCGCGCCGCACCAGCATGCTGCAGATCGCCGACCGCATCGCCGCCGTGAACGAGCGCGGCCTCAACCGCGCCGAAGAAGACCTGGCCGCTTCCTCCGATGGCTTGCGCCGCTCCCTGATGCTCACCTTCGCCATCGCACTCGCCGGCGGATTGGTCCTGGCCCTCGTCACCATCGGATTCACTCTGCGCCTGGAGCGCGAACTGGAACGCCGCCTGGAAGAGAATGCGCGGGCGCGCGGCGATTTGCGGGAGCTCTCCGCCAGCCTGCTCCGCGCCCAGGAAAACGAGCGGCGCAACCTCGCCCGCGAACTGCACGACGAAGTGGGCCAATCGCTTTCCGCCATTCTGATGGAAGCGGAGAACGCCGCCTGTGCCGGCGAATTCGCCGAAGCCCGCGGCCATCTGGATTCCATCCGCTCTCTGGCCGGCAAGACCGTCAACCAGGTGCGCGATCTGGCCCTGCTGCTGCGCCCTTCCATGCTCGACGATTTCGGACTGGTGCCCGCGCTCAACTGGCACGCCCGCGAAACGAGCAAACGCACCGGCCTCCACATCATGGTCTCCGCCGACGATGCCGCCGGCGACCTGCCCGACGAACACAAGACCTGCATCTACCGCCTGGTCCAGGAGGCCGTCAATAACTCTGCCCGCCATGCCCACGCCCGCACCGTCGAAGTCAGGGTCGCGCACGAGCCGCACCGCGTGTTCCTCTCCGTCCGCGACGATGGCGCCGGCTTCGATACGCGCTTCGTTCGCGGCCTCGGCCTGCTCGGCATGGAAGAGCGCGTACACCGCTTGGGCGGGCACCTGCGCATCGATTCGCAGCTCGGCCGTGGCACCCTGGTGGAAGCGGAACTGCCGGTGGTGGAATTGGCCGCCGGGAACGGACACAATGCCCATTCGCATTCTCTTGGCTGACGATCACGCGGTGGTCCGCGACGGCGTGCGGGCCCTCCTCGAAAAGCAGACCGACATGGCCGTCATCGCCGAAGCCGCCGACGGCCGCGAGGCCGCGCGACTCGCCGAAGAACTCGCTCCCGACGTCGCCATCATGGACATCGCCATGCCCAACATGAACGGCATCGAAGCCACCCGCCGCATTCTGGCCGCCCATCCCCGCACGGCCGTGGTGGTCCTCAGCATGCACCAGGATGAGAGTTACGTCCTCGGCTCCCTCAAGGCCGGCGCCCGCGGTTACCTCTTGAAGGACTCGCTCCGCAGCGAAATCGTGGAAGCCGTTCGGGCGGTTTCGGAGGGCCGCTCTTTCCTCACCCGCAAAATCAGCCGCATGATGCAGGAGGATTACATTCGCCAGATGGAGCAGCGCGGTTTCGAAGACAGCTACGAGCTGCTGACCGCTCGCGAGCGCGAGATCTTGCAGCTAGCCGCCGAAGGCCGCGCCAACAAGGAAATCGCCGCCGTGCTCCACATCGGCCTGACGACGGTCGAGACCCACCGCACCCACATCCTGCAAAAGCTGAACCTGCACAGCATCCCGGAGTTGATTCTCTATGCCGTCCGCAAAGCCATTATCTCGTAGCCGCGCTGTGACGCGGTGCGATTTATCCGCCAAAAAAACTGCACCTGGCCTGCAGGATCGAAGATGGAAGGCTGGGCATATATGGATTCAAAACCTGGGATGCCAAAATGGAAATCCCGGGAGAAACGGAGAATGAACGTGCGACCCTTGCTTTTCCTGATTGCCTTTGCCGTAGGCGCCGCCTTCGCCGCGGACCGGCCCGAGCTCAACGGAACTTGGCAGCTCAGTTCCTCCCACGAAGGAAGACTCAAGTTCGAAACCCTGCTGATCCAGCAGACTCCGGACGGCATCAGGATTTCCGAATCCGGGGCCAAGGAAAAAGCCGTGGACATTGCCTGCAGCGTCGACGGCCGAGAGTGCAAGCTCAAGGAAGGAGAAATCTCTTTCTGGTACAACGGGCCGGCGCTGGTGATGATGGAGATGCACCACAACCGCGATATCGTCACCAAGACGCGTCTGGTGCTCTCCGAGGATGGCAAGACCCTCAACCTCGAAGTGATCCGCGTTTCGCCGCCCGGATCGAGCTCCACCTATGCCTTCAAGAAACAGCCCTAGCGGGGGCAGAGTCTTTATATCCGATCACTGCTGTCCAAATTAGCGGGCTAACTGAACGGTTGAGCGCGGAGAGCGTCGGGCGGTGAGAGGCTGAGCTCCTGATAGGGTGGGATTGGGTTCCAGCAAGAACCAATTCAACATCTCAGGAGACTCAACCTAATGAAAGTATGCAGCATTTTCTCGCAGGTATTGAAGCTGTTTTCGCGCGGGGATTTCGAAAAAGCGGTGAAGGAGCATAAGGCCGAGCGGCACGCGCGGGGTTTCACCAGTTGGGGCCAGTTCATGGCCATGCTGTTTTGCCAGTTGGGAGGGGCGCATTCGTTGCGCGAGATTTGTGGCGGCCTGGCGTGCTGCGAGGGGCAGTTGAAGCATTTGGGGGTGCCGGTGGCACCCAAGAAGTCCACGCTGGCCTACGCCAATGAACATCGACCGTGGCAGCTTTACCAGGCGGTGTTCGAGCAGACGCTGTTCAAATGTCAGGAGTTGGTGCAAAGCCAGGGCGGGCGGAAGAAGTTCCGTTTCAAGAACAAGCTGATGAGCCTGGACGGAAGCATCATCGATCTATCGGTGAGCATGTTCGACTGGGCGAAATTCCGGCGGACGAAGGGGGCCATCAAACTGCACCTGCTGCTGGACCACGATGGCTACCTGCCGTCGTTCGCGGTGGTGACCGAAGGCAAGACCAGCGAGATTAAGGTGGCGCGCACGCTGCGGTTCGCTCCGGGCACGATCCTGGCCATTGACCGCGGCTACAACGACTACCAGTGGTTTCGGGAACTGACGCAGGAGGAAGTGTACTTCGTGACGCGGATGAAGGACAAGGCGGTTTACGAGGTGAAGGAAGAATTGCAGGTTCCGCAAAACAGCAACGTGGTGCGCGACCAGATCATCTGCTTTCCCCGGCTGAAGCGGGAGGGAGAGGAGCCAGTGCTGTTCCGGCGGGTAGAGATCTGGGACGCGGAGAAACAGGAGGCCATCGTGTTCCTCTCCAACCTGCTGGCCTTCGGCGCGACGACCATCGCGGCCATCTACCAGGACCGCTGGCAAGTGGAGTTGTTCTTCAAGGCGCTGAAGCAGACGCTGAAGATCGAGACATTTGTGGGGACCAGCGCCAATGCCGTGCGGAGGCAGGTGTGGACGGCTCTGATCGCGATGCTGGTGCTGAAGTACCTGCAGTTGCAATCGAAGTTTTCCTGGTCGCTGTCAACTTTGGCGGCGCTGCTACGGCAGCAACTGTTCTTCTATCGCGATCTGTGGGTGTGGCTGGACGATCCTTTTCAGGCCCCACCAGCTCTGGCCGGCGTGCATGATGACGCGCAACAGCTCGCGATTACCTGGTAGGCGGTAGTTGGACAGCATGAAAACGGGGCTCTGCGCAGGAATTCGATGGACCTCAAGCAGGGATGGCTTTCATGAGTTGGCTAATTTCGGTACACTCGCGGTTTGCGGGACAACGAACTGACAAAGCTGCTGGGATGGCCGGGCTAT
>Ga0187874_10000212_pt1 | contig 75981 bp, 76 predicted proteins | sample June2016WEW_16_1_3_FD_132993 | JGI IMG/M metagenome (GOLD analysis project Ga0187874, IMG submission 132993) | Peatland microbial communities from SPRUCE experiment site at the Marcell Experimental Forest, Minnesota, USA - June2016WEW_16_150 | ecosystem: Environmental > Terrestrial > Soil >... | reverse complement strand
CGGCGCTCCCGCTGCAAAATATCCTGCGCCAGTGGCACCAACTGGAGGCAGACCTCCGGGAACGATCACGACATCGGGTCCCCCAGATTACATTTCCTTAATCGTTAAGTTAGCGCCTATGGGTAATGGACCTGACCACCGGTCCCCGGCTCTGCGGCTCGAGCGCGCGGCTGCTGGCCTCCGCCTGTTGCGCCAGGGGGCTCTCCGGATAGACCTGCGCCATGGTGCGGTAGGCGATGAAGGCCGCTTTGGCGTGGCCGGTCTGCTGTTTCTCCCGGGCGTCCACAAAGAGGTCCAGAGCGAAGACTTCGCTTCTGGCCTTGTTGGCAAGCGGGCTGTCGTAATAAGTGTTAGCCAACGTAACGAGCGCCAGACGGGCCCGTTCGAACCGGCCCTGCGCCTCTTCGCGGACCGCCGTATCGAAGAGGACTTGGGCCGGTTCGACCGGCTGCGCGAACGCGCCGGCCGCACCAGCCAGGAGCAGGACCATAAAAAGCCGCTTCATGCGGTCTCCAATAGCACTTCCACAACCATGCTGGGTCCATTGAAAAGTAACGGCATAGCGTCGAATTGCCGTGGGTCCCGGGCCACGCTGAGCGGTTAAAGCCACACCAAGCGTATTAGACTCAGACTCCTGATTCCTGACTTCCAAATCCCGGAGGGATTTCAAGGGCGAAGCCCTTGGTTACCCCTTTCGTGTATTCTGAAGAGTCAGGGGAGGCTGCTATCGTCAAGTTCTGCGTGCTGGCCAGCGGCAGTTCCGGAAACGCCGCCCTGCTGGCCACCGAAAACACGTGCGTTCTGGTGGACGCCGGCCTGAGCATGAGGGAACTCGGCAAGCGGCTGGCCTCGATAGGCGAAGATCCGGAACGCGTATTTGAACGGCTGGACGCGATTCTCATCACGCATGAGCATTCCGACCACGTTGCGGGGCTGCCGGTGCTGGCTCGCAGCAAGAAAGTCCGCGCCACCATCCACATGACGCACCTGACCGCGCCGGCGATCGATTGGGGTGAAACGGCGCCGCGACTGGAGCCGTTTCAGGCGGGCGCCGCGCTCGAGATCGGCGACATCGAAGTGCAGAGCTTCACCATCCCGCACGATGCCATTGACCCCGTGGGCTTCGCGTTTGAAGCGCAGGGCGTGCGCATTGCCATCGCCACCGACCTGGGCTACATTCCGGAGTCCGTCAAGTTTCACTTGCGCCGCACGGACCTGCTACTGCTGGAAGCCAACCACGATCTGGACATGTTGAAGGTGGGGCCGTATCCCTGGGCCGTGAAGCAGCGCGTGATGAGCCGGGTGGGGCATCTCTCGAACCTGGTGATGTCGGACTACCTGGAGCAGGATCTGGACGCGGCAACTTGCCAACTGGTGCTGGGCCATCTCAGCCAACAGAACAATCATCCGGCCATCGTGAACATGATGGCCAAGCAAGCGCTGGAAGGGCGCGGCCTGCGCACGCGGCTGGCGATCGCATCGCAACATACGCCGTCGGCGGTCTTTCAATTTTGAACTTATGATTCCCCGATACACGCGGCCCGAAATGGGCCGGATCTGGACCGACCAGAACAAATTCCAGCAGTGGCTGGAAGTGGAACTGGCGGCCTCCGAAGCGCTTCGCTCGCTGGGGGTGGTGCCCGCCGAGGCGGCGCGGTTGCTGCGTCAGCACGCCGGTTTCGACGTGGCCCGCATTCTGGAGATTGAAAAAGAGGTGAAGCACGACGTGATCGCCTTCACCACCGCCGTGGCGGAACGCATGGCGGGCGCGGGGCACGCGGAAGCCTCGCGCTGGCTGCATTACGGCCTCACGTCGAACGACGTGGTGGATACGGCGCAGGCGCTGCAACTGCAACAGGCTGCGGCGATTATTTTGCGCGGCTTGGAAGGGCTGCGGGCGGTGCTGAAACGCCGCGCCCTGGAATTCCAGCATGCCGTGCAGATCGGGCGGACTCATGGCGTGCATGCCGAGCCCATCACCTTCGGTCTCAAGCTGGCGATTTGGTACGAGGAAACCGGCCGCAACCTGGCGCGCGTGGGCGCCGCGGCGGAAGATCTGCGGGTGGGTAAAGCTTCGGGAGCGGTGGGCACCTTCGCGCACATCGGCCCGGAGGTGGAGGAACTGATTTGCGCCCGGCTCAACCTGCGGCCGGCGCCGGTGACGTCGCAGGTAATCCAGCGCGATCGCCACGCCAACTTTGTTTCGGCTCTGGCGCTGGCCACGGCGCTGTGCGAGAAAATCGCGCTCGAAGTGCGGCACCTGCAGCGCACCGAGGTCCGCGAGGCGGAAGAATATTTTGCGCGCGGCCAAAAAGGCAGCTCGGCCATGCCGCACAAACGCAACCCGGTCACCTGCGAGCAGATCTGCGGCCTGGCGAGGGTGGTCCGGGCCAACGTGCAGGCGGCCTTCGAAGACGTGGCCCTCTGGCACGAGCGGGATATTTCGCATTCTTCGGTGGAGCGGGTGATTCTGCCCGATTCCACGATTCTGGCCGACTACCTGCTCGACAAGACCACCCGCCTGGTGGACACGCTGATGGTCTATCCGGAACGCATGCGCCGCAATCTCGACCTCACCCGCGGGCTGGTTTTCTCCGGCCAGGTGCTGCTCGACTTGGCGGCCGCGGGCATGCTGCGCGAGCAGGCGTACCGCATTGTCCAGACCCACGCCATGCGCGCGTGGGAAGAGGAAGGCGATTTTCGCGCGGCCATCGAAGGCGACGCGGAGGTCCGTGCCACTCTCAAACCCGAACAGATTGCCGAAGCTTTTTCGCTGGAACGCCAGCTCCGCAACGTGGACAAGATCTTCGCGCGGGTGTTTGGAAAGGAGTGACGGGGCTTTGCGGCGCGGATGGTGGCCCCCAAAGAGCAGGTCCAGGGGGACCCGCGCGGACCCGGGCGCGGGCCAGGGGGTCCGCCCTGCTGATGCGAATTGGGATTAGAATGTAGCCATGGAGTGCACGCCCTCCACATCGCGCCCGGGGCTGTTCGGCTCCGACTAGGTTCCCATCCGCACTAGCGGCGCGCGCCTTCCCGGCGTGCAGGTCTTCAACCCTTCAACCGATCAAGAACACAACAGGAGTCTCTATATGAATAAGACCTCGGAAGCGATCCGCACCGACCTGCCCCATATCGCCGGTCCTCTGCCCGGGCCGCGGGCGAAGGCGGTTATGGAGCGCGATGCGCGGGCGGTGTCGTCTTCATACACGCGCGGGTATCCGCTGGTAGTCGAGAGCGCCGCGGGCGCCATGGTCCAGGACGTGGACGGCAACCGCTTCCTGGATTTCAACGCGGGTATTGCGGTGGTGGCCACCGGGCACTGCCATCCGCGCGTGGTGGAAGCCATCCAGAAGCAGGCCGCACGCCTGATCCACATGTCGGGCACCGATTTCTATTACGACGAGATGGTCACACTGGCCGAGAAACTGGCGGAGATCGCGCCGGGCGATGTGGAGCGGCGCGTGTCGTTCGGCAACTCGGGCGCCGAGGCGGTGGAAGGATGCATCAAGCTGGCGCGATGGTCCACCGGACGCGACAAGATCATCGCGTTCTTTGGGGCTTTCCACGGCCGCACCATGGGCGCGCTCTCTCTGACGGCGCGCAAGAGCGTGCAGCGCGCGGGCTTCGGTCCGCTGATTCCCGGGGTGGTGCACGCGCCTTACCCCAACTGCTACCGCTGCCCCTTCGGACAGAAGGAGGAGACCTGCGCGGTGGAATGCGTGAAGCACATCGAGGAGACGCTGCTCAAAACCATCGCGCCGCCGGAGGAGACCGCCGCCATTGTGGTGGAAGTGGTGCAGGGCGAAGGCGGGTACGTGGTGCCGCCGAAGAAGTTCTTCGATGAGCTGGCCCGGGTAGCCAGCCAGAATGGGATTCTTCTGGTTTGCGACGAGGTGCAATCGGGCATGGGCCGCACCGGAAAGATGTGGGCGGCCGAGCATTTTGACGTGGTGCCGGACATTCTGGCGGTGGCTAAGGGAATCGCCAGCGGCATGCCGCTGGGCGCCACGGTGGCGCGGGCCGACCTGATGACGTGGCCGCCGGGGGCGCACGCTTCCACGTTCGGAGGCAACCCGGTTTGTTGCGCCGCCGCGCTGGCCACCATCGCGTTGCTGGAAGAAGGGCTGGTGGAAAACGCCGCCGGCATGGGCGCGCACATCCGAGGCCGGATTGACGATTGGCCGGCCCGGTTCCCCGCGGTGGGGCAGGTGCGCGGGCTCGGTTTGATGATTGGAATTGAGATGGTGCGCGACCAGCGGACGCGTGAGAAAGCGCCGCAGATTCGCGACCGCGTGGTGGATCTGGCTTTCGAACGCGGGTTGCTGGTGCTGGGCGCCGGCGAGAACTCCCTCCGGCTGTGCCCGCCGCTGGTGGTGACGCGGGAGCAGTGCGACTTCGCGGTGGAGACGCTGGAGGAGTGCTTGAAACTGGCCGTTTGAGCGAGTCTCGGACCCTTCTGCCGATCTTCGCCGCAACGATGTCCGCTTATACCGAGCGCTATACTGTCGCACGATCCGAAAGGATACCTGCGGTTCGAAACGTTAGCTGCAACAGGGCTTGCGAGCGTATCTCTATTGCAACACGAGCCATACCGTGGCAGGAAGGTTTCTCGGCTTCAGGCGTATCCCCGCGGAGCCCACTTTGACAATCGCAGAAAACTCGGACGGATAGTTAAACGGGCTTCCATTCCATTGGGCATTCCCGGCGGAAAGTGGACCAGACTGTAGGGTGCCACTCAACCGCTCAGATGAACTGTGTTTGGGCTGCAGCCTAGAGCTTTTCCGTCCCGTCAACCTTGGCCAGCCTCCGGTCGAAGGTGCCCAGCGGAAGGTGTCCGGCTTTCCGGGCTAGCTGAAGCATCAGGCAATCGGAAAAACCCAGTGCCGGTCTTGCGCGGAACAGTTCCAGCGCCTCCGCGACGGTTTCCGGATCCTGCAGGACCAAATCGCGGTGATTGAGCAACATCTCAAGCGCCCGAGCCAGGCTCTTCGGATTGAGCTTGTAGACGCTGGCGAGCACCCACATGGCCTCGGCCAGCGTGAGCACCGAGACCCATGCCCCCTTCTCGATAAAGCTCTCGGCGGACGCGGCCTGGCGGGAATCGTCTCTTGTGATCAGACGAACCAGAACGTTCGTGTCAACGGCGCGCATGACGCTCTCGGACGTAACGCCCGATGCCCTCTCTCAATTCTTTGAGGTTTCGGGCCGCCGGCGTCCGGGTCCCGAACACCGCCCGATGGATATCTTCGGAACTGAAGCGGCTCGCACGACTGACGACAATGTTGTTGCCATCCTCCTTCCATTCCAGGACTGAGCCCGGCCCGATACCAAGCTTTCGCCGTACGTCAGCCGGGACTGAAATCTGTCCCTGCGCCGTGACCTTTGATTGTGCGATTGGCATATTCTCATATTACCAGGGTAATGGAGGGTAACTTCGCGGCTCGGTGTGGAGGCGTGAGCGGTGAGGATCGGGCACTCCACTTCCGGCGGCTTCCGCAACTTGGACTATGGTACATCTGAGGTAGCATGATTCGAGCCGCGACGCCTCTCCGAATCCTGGATGTCGGCTGCGGGATTCACAAGCAGCCTGGCGCCATAGGGCTCGACCGGAATCCCGCCAGCCGCGCCGATGTGCTGGCCGATCTGGACCGCTTTCCCTACCCGTTCGCCGCAAACTCCTTCGACCGCCTGACCTGCATCCACGTAATCGAGCACGTCAACGACGTCATCCGCACCATGGAGGAGTTTCACCGCCTGGTGCGCCCGGGCGGCGAGGTGCGCATCGAAACCCCACATTACACGGACTTCAGCTCGTTCTGCGACCCCACGCACAAGAGCCACCTGAACAGCTTCAGCTTCCGCTACTTCGGCGAAGACAACGCCGGCTTCGGATACTATTCCGCGGCGAGATTTCGCGAGATTTCGGTGCGTGTCAGGCTACTGGCTTTCTGGAGGTGGCTGGGTTTCGAATTCCTGGTCAACCACTTCCCGCGCTACCGCCGCTTTTGGGAACACTATCTTTGCTACGTAGTGCGAGGCAAAGCCATGGCGTTCGAGTTCGAAGTGCTCAAATGATGGGATGGCTTTACCGCGCCGCCGGCGCGCTGCGCCGCCGCGCGACGGCCGGCGACCACGGCCGCATCGGCGAGGACCTGGCGCACCGCTACCTGCGCCGCCAGGGCTGCACCATTGTGGCGCGGAATTACCGGACGCGGTCCGGATCGGGCGAAATCGATGTGGTGGCGTGGCAGGGCGAAACCCTCGTCTTTGTCGAAGTGAAGACCCGGGACTCGGCGGAATTCGGCGCGCCCGACCGCGCCGTGGATGCCGACAAAGAGCGGCATCTCCGCATAGCCGCCCGCGATTATGCGCGCCGCGCCGGCGTGGAATGGGAACACACGCGCTTCGATATCGTGAGCGTGGTGCTCAACCCATCGCGCATCGAATGGATCCGCGGCGCATTCCGGTAGAGCTATAATCGTCGGTTGCTGATTCGATCCCTCGACTGCGGAGGCTTTTCCTCGGTTGCCTGAATTACGTAAAGACCCCATCACCGGCCGGTGGGTGATCATCGCCACCGACCGCGCCAAGCGGCCTACCGATTTCATCCGGCAGCCGGTGCCTGTCGCTACGCAGGGGAATTGCCCGTTCGATAACGGCAATGAGAGCAAGACTCCGCCCGAGATTCTGGCGTACCGCACCAGCGGCGGTCGCGACCAGCCGGGCTGGCGCGTGCGCGTGGTCGCCAACAAGTTTCCCGTGCTGGGCATCGAAGGCGACCTGAACCGCCGGGGCGACGGCATTTATGACAAGATGAACGGCATCGGAGCCCACGAGATCATCATCGAAACTCCCGATCATGCCGCCAGCCTTTCGGACATGTCCGAAGGCCAGATCGAAGAAGTGCTGTGGGCCTTCCGCGACCGCATCAACGACCTGAAGAAAGACCGCCGCTTCCGCTACATCCTGATTTTCAAGAACCGCGGAGATGCCGCCGGCGCTTCGCTGGAACATCCACACTCGCAGTTGATCGCGCTGCCCGTGGTCCCCAAGCGCGTTCTCGAAGAAGTGGACGCCTGCAAACAATTTTACGATCTCAAGGAGCGGTGCATTTTCTGCGACATCATCCGCTACGAAAGCTCGGCCAGCGTGCGCCTGGTGACCGAAACGGACCGCTTCATCGTGCTCGAACCCTACGCTCCCCGCTTCCCCTTCGAAACCTGGATCCTTCCCAAATATCACGCTTCCCACATCGAGGATGCGGACGCCCCCACGTTGAAGGGCTTTGCGTCGGTGCTGCGTTCCACGATGCGAAAGATCGACAAGACGCTGGAGCGGCCCGCCTTCAATTTCGTGGTGCACAGCGCCCCGGTGCAGGAGGCGCCCCTGCCGCATTATCATTGGCACCTGGAGATCATCCCCAAGCTCACCAAGGTGGCGGGTTTCGAATGGGGAACCGGTTTCTATATCAATCCGACGCCGCCGGAAGAGTCGGCGCGGTTCCTGCGCGAAGCCGGGCTGGGGTAGCGCGTCGGGGCGCCTCGCATGACACCTTGGGTGGCCCCTTGGGTGACCCCGGTTGCGCGCCAACGCCGCGGTCTGGTATAAACGCTAATCGTTCTTTGTGCCAGAACTGAGCTGGCTGTTATGCCCGAAAAGAAGAAGCCGCAGACCGTTCACAAGAGCACCGCAAGGCGAATGACGAAACCACAGGCATCCAAGACCGCGAAGGCTTCCGAGCCGGTGCGGACCCCCGCGCCTGGCGCCGCGCCGGCACCGGTCCACGATGGGCCGAAGCAACTGGGCAACTTTGAAGCGGCCATGAAACTTTTCCACGCGCGCCAGTTCAAAGAAGCTCGGGACCTGTTCCAGCAGGCGGTGGCCGGGCCCGAACGCGACATAGCCAATCGCGCCCGCACGCACATCGCCGTGTGCGACCGGCGCCTCCAGCAGACCACCGTGAACCTGCGTTCGGCGGAAGATTACTACAACTACGGCATCGCGTTGATCAATTCGCGCAACGTGGCCGAAGCCCGCAGGCATCTGGAGAAGGCCCTGGAGATCGCCCCCGCTTCCGACCACATCCATTACGCGCTGGCACTGGCGCAAGCCCTGGGCGGCGACTTCGCCCAAGCCCACGACAACCTCAAACGTGCTATCGAGCTGGAACCGCGCAATCGCCTGATCGCGCGCCAGGACGCCGATTTCGCCCCGCTGGCCAACCAGCCGCCCTTCGACGCCCTGATCTACCCCGAAAAGAAAGGCTGGTAAAGCGCGCCCAGCGGACGCATCCTCCATGGGAGACACTTCCCCACTCCGGGTGGTTTCGATCGGTGGCGGAACGGGACTCTCGGCGCTGCTGCAGGGGCTCAAGTATTTCGCGAAGGCCGGCGACCCAGCGGTTCCGGCGCTCGAAATCACCGCCATCGTCACCGTGACCGATGACGGCGGCAGCTCCGGCCGGCTGCGCCGCGAATTCGACGTCCTGCCGCCGGGCGATATCCGCAACTGCATGGTGGCGCTGAGCGAGGATTCGGCGCTGCTGTCCGGTCTCTTTCAGTACCGTTTTTTGGCTGGGCGCGGCCTCAAAGGCCACAGTTTCGGCAATCTCTTTCTGACGGCCCTCACCGACATCATGGGCGATTTTCCCGAAGCCGTCCGCGCCTCCAGCGAAGTGCTGAAGATCGCCGGGCGCATCTATCCGGCCACCGCGGCCAACGTGGCTCTGGAAGCTACTCTCGCAAACGGCGCGCAGGTGGTGGGTGAGACGCGCATCAGCCGCAGCCGTCATCGCATTGAACGCATTCAGCTCATTCCCCGCCGCGTGCGTCCGCTGGCCGCCACGCTGGCGGCCATCGCCGAAGCCGACGTCATCACGCTGGGCCCCGGATCGCTGTTCACCAGCATTGTGCCCAATCTGCTGGTCCAGGGCATCCCCGCCGCCATTCACCGCTCGCGGGCCATCAAGGCCTGCTTCGTCAACCTGATGTCGCAGCCCGGCGAAACCACGCACTTTCGCGCCTCCGACCACATCCGCGCAATCCACCAGCACGCCAGGATCAGGCTTCTGGATTACGCGGTGATCAACACCGCTCCCATTACTCCGGCGATGAAGAAGCGGTACGCGCGGCAGGAGGCCACGCCAGTGGAGAACGACACCGAGCGAATCCTCAAAATGGGCGTCAAGGTGATAGCTGGGAACCTGGTGTGGCGTGGAGAAAAGGTGCGGCACGATCCCGGGACCACCGCCGCCGTGGCGGTCAAGCTGGCGCAGGAGGGGCGACGCCGCAAACTCGGGCGGCCATAATATAGTATTGATGGCCACTCCCGTTACTGTTGTGATCCTCGCCGCCGGGCTGGGCACGCGCATGAAATCCCGCCGAGCCAAGGTGTTGCACCGCGCGGGCGGCAAACCGCTGGTGGAACACGTGGTCTCCACCGCGCTTCGGCTCGCGCCCGCGGAGCGTATTTTCGTGGTGGTGGGACATCAAGCGGACGAAGTGCGCCGCGCGGTTTCGACGCGCGGCATCGGCTTCATTGAACAGGCCGAACAAAAAGGCACCGGCCACGCGGTGATGGCGGGCCGCGAGCGGCTGGCCTTGCTGGGCGGCTACCTGGTGGTGCTGTACGGGGATTGTCCGCTGCTGCGCGCCGCAACGCTCGAGCGCCTGATAGACGCCGAAGTTTCCGGCGGCGCCGCCGCCGTGCTGCTCACGGCGGAAATGGCCGACCCGACCGGCTATGGCCGGGTGATCCGCGATGGCCGTGGCCTTGTCTCTGAAATCGTCGAGCAGAAAGCCGCCAGCCCCGCGCAACTTGCCATTCGCGAAGCCAACATGGGGATCTACTGTTTCCGCGCCGATCTTTTCTGGCAGCACGTCGACCGGCTCCGCACCAACAATCCCGCCGGCGAATACTACCTCACCGATATGGCGGCCATCCTCAGGCGCGCCGGCCACGCCGTGGAAGCGCTCCGCATCGACGACGCGCGTGAAGCGCTGGGCATCAACACGCGCATCGAGCTGGCCGAGGTGGACGCGCTGCTGCGCGGGCGCAAGCTGCGCGAGCTCATGCTGGCCGGCGTAACGATTGAAAAGCCCGAGACAGTCTCGATCGACGCCGATGTCTCGATCGGCATCGACACGGTGGTGGAACCCTTCGCTCAGATCCTGGGCCACTCCAGCATCGGCGAGAACTGCCGCATCGGCGCCTGCTCGGTGGTGCGCAATTGCGAATTGGGGGAGGCGGTGGAGATCGCGCCCTTCACGCTGGTGGAAGACTCGCGCCTCGACCGCGGTGTGCACGCGGGCCCCTTCGCGCGCCTGCGCATGAACAACCACGTGGAAGAAGGCGCGCGCATCGGCAACTTCGTGGAGCTGAAGAAGACCCGCATGGGCGCCGGCGCCAAGGCCAACCACCTGGCTTACCTCGGCGATTCGCAGATCGGCGCGCGTTCCAACATCGGCGCCGGCACCATCACCTGCAATTACGACGGCGTCCGCAAGCACCCCACCACTATCGGCGAGGGCGCATTCGTGGGCAGCAACTCGACGCTGGTGGCGCCCATCGAAATCGGGGCGGGCTCTTATATCGGCGCCGGCTCCGTCATCACCAAGCCGGTGCCTCCCGACTCCCTGGCGGTCGGCCGGGCCCACCAGGTAGTCAAAGAGGGATGGGCCAAAAAGCGCCGCGAGCGAAATGCGAAACCAGGGCTTCGCCCTTGAAATCCCTTCGGGATTTGGAAGTCAGGAGCCGGAAGGAATGGCCAGCGAAGAATCTATATGAATAGGAGCGCTTTGCAGTTGATTGTCCTGGCCGCGGCGGTTGTCTCCGCGGCCGCGGCGGCGACCGTCGTGAAGCCGTCCATGCTCAAGGTGATCCCGCAGCCCGTGTCGGTCCAGATGCGGCCCGGTTCTTTCCACCTTCGTCCCGGCATGTCCATCGTGGTTACGGCCGGCAAAGCGGAGGCGCGACAGGTGGGCGGCTATCTGGCGCATGCCGTGGCCGCACCCACGGGCTGGAAGTGGAAGATTTCGGAAGCCGCCAAACCATCCGGGCGTGCCAACAGGATCGCACTGGAACTCACCAAGGGCGGCGGCATTCCGGGCGATGCCCATCACGAGGGCTACGACCTCACCATCACCTCGCACGGCGTCCGCATCCAGGCTTCCACCGCGGCAGGCCTCTTCCACGGCGTCCAGACGCTGCTCCAGTTACTGCCGCCGGAGATCGAGAGCTCGACGCTCCAGCACGCCGACTGGAGCGTGCCTTGCCTTCGCATCGCGGACTACCCGCGCTTCGCGTGGCGCGGCCTGATGCTCGACGTCAGCCGCCACTTCTTCCCTGCGGACTTCGTCAAGCGCTACATCGATCGCATGGCCCGCGCCAAGCTCAACCTGTTCCACTGGCACCTGGTGGACGACAACGGCTGGCGCATCGAAATCAAGTCGCTTCCGCTGCTGACCCAGGTCGGCGCGTGGCGCGCGCCGCGCCTGGGCCGCTGGGGCCAAAGCGAACCGGTCAAAGACGGTGAAGCGGCCACCGATGGCGGCTTCTACACGCAGGACGACATCCGCGAAGTGGTGGCGTACGCCAAGGAACGCTTCATCACCGTGCTCCCCGAGATCGAGATGCCGGGCCATTCGCTGGCTGCGCTGGCCTCTTACCCCGAGCTTTCCTGCACCGGCGGACCGTTCCACGTGGATCCCGGCACGAGCTTCTACAGCAAAGTCGACAACGCATTCTGTCCAGGCAATGAAAAGACCTTCGAGTTCATCGACCAGGTCTTCACCGAGGTCGCCAGACTCTTTCCTTCCGAATATGTCCACATCGGCGGCGACGAATGTTACAAGGGCTTCTGGAAGACCTGCGAGAAGTGCCAGCGCCGGATGGCCGAAGAGCACCTGGCCAATGAAGAGGAATTGCAGAGCTACCTGGTGCGCCGCGCCGAAAAGATTCTGGAGTCCAAGGGGAAGAAGCTGATCGGCTGGGACGAAATCCTGCAGGGGGGCCTGGCTCCCAACGCCGCCGTGATGTCCTGGCGCGGCATGGATGGCGGAATCGCCGCCGCCAAAATGAATCACCCGGTGGTCATGTCGCCCACCGGTTTCGCCTATCTGGACTACTACCAGGGCGACCCGGCGCTCGAACCGACCACCTTCGGCCGACTGCTGCTTAGCACGGTGTACAAATTCGAGCCCGTGCCCGAGGGCGTCGACCCCCAGTTCATTCTTGGCGGCCAAGCCAACCTCTGGACCGAGTCGGTGCCCAACGCGCGCCACGCCGAGTACATGACGTGGCCACGCGCGTTCGCCTTGGCGGAAACCTTGTGGTCTCCGAAGACCTCCCGCAACTGGGAGGATTTCATGCGCCGCACGGAAGCGCAGTTCGAGCGGCTGGACGACGGCCAGGTCAACTACGCCCGCTCGGTCTACGATGTGGCGATTGCTCCCGCGCGCGATAGCTCGGGCAAGCTGACTTTGCGCATGAGTTCCGAGATCGGCGGCGCAGACATCTATTACACAATCGACGGCACGAATCCGGATTCCTTCATGCTGAAGTACCGCGGCGCTCCCGTGGTGGTGCCCGAAGAAGTTTATGTCGTGAAGGCGGTGGCGTGGCGCAACGGAAAGCCTTCGGGGCGCGTGCTGTCGATATTGATGCGGGACCTGATCGCGCGACTGCCGCGGCCGCGGAGTTAGGGTAGTGCAGGGTGACAGTAGGTGGCCCGTCAGGTGCTATGCTTCCCACGATGCGCCTCGCCGCCCTCTGCCTGCTGAGCGTCTGCGCGGCGTGGCCGCAGTTTCGCAGCACCGTCCAGTTGGTAGTTGCGCCGGTCACCGTCACGGATTCCAAAGGCCAGTTCGTGGACGGGCTGGATGCCTCCGACCTGATCCTCTACGACAACAATGTGCCGCAACGCACACAGGTGGATAGCGAGATCTATCCGATTTCGCTGGTTGTCGCGGTCCAGACCAGCAAGAACGCGGGGCCCATTCTCGACAAGCTGGGATCGAGCGGAATTCTTTTTTCGCAGTTATTGGCGGCAGACCAGGGCGAGACGGCACTGCTCACCTTCAGCGACGAGGTTCACCGGCGTGTGGATTTTACCAAATCGCCCGACGACCTGATCCGCGTTCTGAAGAAGATGCGGACCGACGGCTACAATGCTGTGACGCTCGATGCCATCTCCACGGCGTTGGACATGCTGAGCCATCGGCCACCCGGGCGGCGGCCCATCATCTGCGTCATCGGAGAAACTCGCGACCGGTCGAGCAACGCCAAGCTGCCCGAGGTGATCCGCGAGATTGAACACCAGAACGTGGCGGTCTACTGGCTGACGTATTCCGCTTTTCTGGCGCCCTACACCGACCGCAAGAGGAAGACGTACGGCGACATTGAAGATGATAAGGAAAAAGGAAAGGACAAGAGCCACGACGCCACGCCGGTTCCGGATGACTCGATACCGTGGAACCTGCTGGCGGGCATCATGGAATTGGCGCGGCTTCCCAAACCGAACATCGCAAATATTTTTACGCGCACCACCGGCGCCAGCGCCATCAATTCCTTCAGCAAGAACCAACTGGAGAAGGCCATCCACGCCATTGGTGACGAGGTGCATCGCCAATACATTCTGAGCTTCCCGCCGCCGGTTTCGACGCCGGGGCTTTTTCACACCATCCGGGTGGTGGTGAAGGGGCGGCCGGATCTGCATGTCAAGACGCGCGAAGGATACTGGACCGTGCAATAGTTTCCGATCGGAGCCGCGCACGTAAGTAAGCGGTGTTCGTGCGGCGCATATTTCCAGGGCGACAGGGTACAGATTCATCGATTTTATAATTTCCCATTCACCTGCGCCATCACCCACTCGGTCTCGAGCGCGGTCTCCCCGCTCGAGCGCGGCGCGCGGCCTTGCAACACCGCGCAGGCAAAATCCTCGATGCACGGGTAATGCGGGTTGGCGGCCGCCGGCACTTCTTCGACGCCCCCGGGATACATCAGCGCGGGGGAGTTGAGCGGCGTCAGATCCATTTCGCCTTCGGTGCCTCGAATGCGGAACTCGTCGCGCGCCACGCGCGAGTGCCAGCGCACATCCACCAGGCTGCGCACACCCGACGCGTGCTCGGTCAGGACCGTGGCATTGTCTTCCACCGGGATGGGATGCACCAGCGTGGAACGGTATCCGGTGGCCCGCACCGGCCGGCCGAACAGATAATTCATGAGGTCGATGCGGTGGCAGGCGATATCATACAGCGGGCCGCCGCCGGCCTTGGCCGGGTCGAGCAGCCACTCCCGCGCCGCGCCCGCCGGATAGAACCAGTCGTGACACGTAGCCTCCGCAAAGACCGGACGCCCGATGGCGCCGGCCGCCAGCAGTTCGCGCGCCCGCTCCACTTTCGGATACATGCGGCGATAGTAAGAGATGCCGAGAGTGCGTCCGGTTTCCTCGGCGGCTTGCTGCATGGTGACGGCTTGCTGGTAGTCCATGGCCATGGGCTTTTCGCACAACACGTGCCGCCGGGCGCGCAGCGCGGCGATGGTTTGCGAGGCGTGCACAAAAACAGGCGTGGCGATGTAGACCGCTTCGGCCGGGCAGGCGGCCAGGGCAGTTTCCAAGCTCTCCCAACCGGGGACGCCATAGGGCTCGGCCTTAGCTGGGTCGCGAGTCACGATTCCCGCCAAACGGCTGTGCGGTTCCGCCAGGATGGCCGGAAGAACCCGCTTGGATGAGATATCGCCGATTCCTACTACCAGCCAAGTGAGCGCCATAGGTCCATCATATCTGTCCGCCGGGCGGCACTTGACATCTCTGCGGTGTCCAGGAAATGGATGGACAGCGGTTCCCAGTGCTGGCGCACTGGGCTATGCTCTTGCGTCCTTCGGACTCGGGCCGCGGAGGAATCGTCGCGGCCCGCGAAGAAAACAAAGCACAGTAGTACAGAGCGGCGGAGCCGCGCGGGAGAAGAAATCAGAGGGGTATAATACTTTGACCAGTCGTTCCAACGACAGTACACTAGCTTTTATGCCTATCCTGCAGGTCATCGTCCTTGGCGTGGTTCAGGGACTGACGGAGTTCCTACCCATCTCCAGCACGGCTCACCTCTATCTCACTTCCTGGCTGCTCGGCTGGAATACCGAAGGACTCAACTTCGATATCATGCTGCACCTGGGCACGCTGGTTGCGGTCCTGCTCTACTTTCTGCGCGACTGGCTGCAAATCATCGGCCAGGGCTTCGGATTGCAAGTCGGCCACGATAACGAACTCCGCCACAATCACATGCTGCTGTGGCTGCTGGCCATCGGCAGCATTCCCGTGGGCGTGGTCGGGTTTTTGTTCAACAAGCAGGCTGAGACCGCCTGGCGCGCACCCTCGGTGATGGGCTGGATGCTGATCGCGGTCGGCATCCTCATGTGGCTGGCTGAGAACGCCAGCCGCAAGCAACGCGACCTGGCTTCCTTGAACCTGGCCGATTCCGTGGTCATCGGTGTTGCGCAAGCGCTGGCAGTGGTGCCGGGCACATCGCGCTCCGGCATCAGTATCTCCGCCGGGCTGTTCCGCAACCTGACCAGCGAAGCGGCCGCGCGCTTTTCCTTCCTGCTCTCGGCTCCGGCCATCGGCGGCGCCGTCGCCAAGGCGCTCTGGGACATGCACAAGCAGCACCAGTTGCACTCGCTCGCCGAGCCCACGTTCCTGATCGGCGTGGTGGTCAGCGGCATCACCGGCTGCGCGGTCATCGCCTGGTTTCTGCATTATCTGCGTCACAATAGCTTGCGGCCGTTCGTGATTTATCGCCTGGTTTTTGGCATAATAGTGCTTGCTCTGGCTTTCATCCGCCGGCCAGCGTGATGAAGCTCTTATCTCCGACACAACACAAGAGGTGGAACGAAGTCACCGGGTTCCTCTTGCTTTCCTCCGGTCTGGTGATTTTGCTCAGCCTGGTGTCGTACCATGCCCAGGACCCCTCCTGGAATACCGCCGCCGGTTCGCGCCCTCTCAACCTGATTGGTTATCCCGGCTCTTACCTGGCCGATATCCTGTTGCAGGGTTTTGGCGCCACGGCGCTGCTCTTCCCTGTGCTCATTTTTCTGCTGGCGTGGCGGTGGATCCGCTCCGAACAGATTGAAGCCGGCGCGGTGAAAATGCTCGGCTCGGCTCTGCTGACGCTGGGCGTTTGCGCCGCGCTCTCCTTCCTTCCCTGGAGGATGTTGGGCGGTGGTGTCACGGTGGGCGGCGCCATCGGATTGGTGCTGGCCCGCTACCTGGTCGAGACTTTGAACCTGGCCGGCGCGCTGCTGGCCACCGTCACTACGGTGGTGGTTTCCATTTATCTGGTTTCCTCCTTTACTCTGGCGAAACTCCCGGAATGGTTCGCCTCGCCGATCGCCTGGTTCGAACGGCGCGGCGCGGCGTGGCAAGCCTGGCGAACCCGTATGCAGGCCCGCGCGGTGGAAAGAGCGCGCGAACGCGACCGGCGCCGGCGCGAGCAAAAAAAGGAACAGAGGGAACGGACGCGCACTCTGATTTCCCGCGAATCCGAACCTGCCGCCGCCGGAATCGATACGCCGCCGTGGGAAGCCGGCGAAAGCGCGACCAGGGGGTCGCGCGCAGACGAGGGCGTCTGCCCCACCGGGCAGCAGGTGGGCGCGGCGTACGCCCCCATCGAAGAGATTCCGATTTGCCCGGTGGAAGATTTGCCGCCGGTCGAGCCTCCCATACCGGTGGCCCTTTCGGCGGCGGCGCCCGAACCGGTTTTCCACGCCGTCTTCCATTTGCCGGCTACCGACCTGCTGAACGAAATCCCGGCCCGCAGCGCCTACGACGAGCAGGAGCTCAAGGATACCGCCGTCCGCATCAAGTCCAAGTTCGAAGAGTTCAATGTTCTCGGAAACGTGGTGCAGATCAACCCCGGCCCGGTGGTGACCACTTTCGAATTCAAACCCGAGGCCGGCATCAAATACAGCCGCATCATCAGCCTCAACGAAGATCTTTGCCTCGGCCTGCAGGCCGAAAGCATCCTGATCGAACGCATCCCCGGCAAGCCCACCGTGGGCATCGAGGTTCCCAACACGCGCCGCGAGGTGATTGCGTTGCGCCAGATGCTGGAATCCGACGAGTTCGCGCAATCCCACTCGCGGCTGACCATTCCGCTGGGCAAGGATATCAACGGCCGCATTCGCGTGGCCGCGCTCGACACCATGCCGCACCTGTTGATTGCGGGCTCGACCGGCTCCGGCAAGAGCGTCATGATCAACTCGATGATCATGTCGATCCTGTACAAGTCGACGCCCGACGAAGTGCGGATGATCATGGTCGACCCCAAGCGCCTCGAGCTGGGCCTTTATGAAGGCATCCCGCACCTGCTCACGCCGGTCATCACCGATCCGAAAAAGGCCACCAACGCGCTGCGCAACGCGGTACTGGAGATGGAGCGGCGCCTGCGGCTGCTGGCCGAATACGGCGTGCGCAACATCGATCAGTTCAACAAGAAAATTCGCAAACTGCAGGAGGAGCCGCGCAGCCTCTTCGCCGACCAGGACGAGACCGCCGACGATCTCCGTCCCCTGCCCTATATCCTGGTGCTGATCGACGAGTTGGCCGACCTGATGATGCTGGAAGGCCGCAACGTGGAAGAAAGCGTCACGCGCCTGGCCCAGATGGCGCGCGCCGTCGGCATGCACCTGGTGCTGGCCACGCAGCGTCCCTCGGTGGATGTGATCACCGGCCTCATCAAGGCGAACTTCCCCGCGCGCATCAGCTTCCGCGTGGCGACCCGCGTGGATTCCCGCACGATCCTCGACGTGATGGGCTCCGAGCATCTGCTGGGCAAAGGCGATATGCTGTTCCTCCCGCCGGGTTCTTCGCGCCTGACGCGCGTTCACGGCGCATTCGTCACCGAAACCGAGATCAACCGCGTGGTGGATTTCTGGAAGGAACAGGCCACCCCGGATTACGACCAGTCGTTCCTGATCGCTCCGCCCACCGATGACGACGAGGCCGCCCCCGAAGGAGACGCAGCCGCCATGGAGCAAGACCCCATGTACGAGGAAGCCGTGCGCCTGGTGCTGCAGATGGGCAAGGCCTCCACTTCCACGCTGCAGCGCCACCTGCGGCTGGGCTACGGCCGCGCCGCCCGCATCCTCGACCTGATGCAGCGGGACGGCATCATCGGTCCGCCGGACGGCAGCAAACCGCGCGAAGTGCTCAAACGGCCCGACTGGCTCAGCGAAGTGACGACCCAGTTGCGGTAGGCTTAGAGCATGCGCGGCTTCCGGCTGCTGCTGCTAATTCCGGCCTTCGGCGTGGCGCAACTGGCGCCGCCCGGCGTTACCGGTGTTCTGCTGGAACGCGACACGCCCGCGGCCTCCGGCCAGTTCAGCGTGCGCGCGGCCGATAATCAGGTTTTCCGTTTTCAGTTCGACGGCGACACTGGGGTGGAACGCTCCGGACAGCCGATCGACGTGCAACGGCTGAACCCGGGCGAAAAAATCGAGGTGGTTTCCGAGGCCGTGGACGGCTCACTGGTGCGCTCGGCCCGCTCCATCCGGGTGCTCCCGGTCGAACGGCCGCCGCGCGCCGCGCAGCCCGCCCAGCCGGCGCCGCCCGCCGGCCGCATTTTCTCGACCCCCGAACTCACGTTTTCCGGCGTGGTGTCGAAGTTCAGCCCGCAGCGCCTGGTGATCCACGCACGCGATGGCGACCATACCATCCTCATCCGCAAAGACACCCGCTACCTGGCCGATGGTGGCGCGGTGGAGGCGGAAGCGCTCCAGCCCAACATGCGCGTCTTCGTGTTCGCCGGCAAAGATCTGTACGAGCGGGTGGAGGCCTATCGCATCGTTTGGGGCAGCATCTTCGACCCCAATCGGTGAGCGATTCCCAACGCCGGTCTGCTAAACTCAAAAAGTACCCATGGCCACCGAAAAAGAAGAGAAGCATTCTCTGCCTCCCGTCGGCGCTTGGGCCCCCGCTCTGGCCCTCAGTTGGCTGGTTCCCGGCGGTGGCCACCTGTTGCTCAAACGAACCGGCCGCGGCCTGCTGCTGATGGCCTCCATCAGTTCAATGTTCGTTTGCGGCCTGATGATGCGCGGCGCGATGTTCACGCCGCAGTCGTCCGATCTCCTGACCACCCTGATCAACACCGGCGGCTTCATCGGCGACCTGGCTTCCGGCGTCCTCTATCTGCTGACCGTGTGGCTGGGATACAGCCAGCCCGATGTTGCCGGGGCCGTGCACGATTACGGCACGAAGTTCCTGGTGACCGCCGGACTACTGAACATCCTCGCCATGGTGGACGCGTTCGATATCGCCGTCGGGAGGAAGGACTGATGCCCAAGATGAACCTCTCCCACTTGGAGGCGGCCTTTCTGTTCTCGCTGTTCACTTCGGTGGTGCTGGGCGTAGTGACCAAGCGCACGGATCGCGACCGCCTGCATTACGGCATCTATACGTTCCTGTGCTTCTTCGTCGCGCTCTTCGGCCTGGGATGGCTGATGTATTTCGGCCACGGGTAGCGGGAGTCGATCGGTTTTTGTCGTCGGTCGCCCAAACTCCAGTGTCAGACGAAAGCGCCTGCCCCACGTAAACCCTAGCCCGCATTCTCACCAGCTTTCTGCTGCGGCGCGCGCCTTGTATCCACGGCCTTCTCCCGCGCCTCGCGACGGAACCTGGTGAGAAAAGCGGGCTAGTCGAGGGCTAGTCGCCTTCCGCCACGGCGCCCTCCTGGTAGATCACCTTTCCCCGTTTGATCGTCAAGTGCACCAGGTTGGTGCCGAGTTGTTCCGGCAGCTCGCGGTAATCGCCGGCATTGAGCATCAGAACGTCGGCCAGCTTGCCATACGCCAGCAGCCCGCGCTCGGCGCAGCCGATGGCATGCGCGCCATTGACCGTGGCGGCTGAGATGGCTTCCGCCGGAGACATCCCCATCGCCAGGCACGCCAGGGAAATCGCCGTCTGCATGTTCAACGATGGCGTATCGCACGGATTGAAATTCGTGGCGATGGCCACCGCCGCGCCGGCATCGATCAACGCCCGCGCCGGGGCGTACCGGCCGAGCCGCAAGGATGCGCCCGGCAGCAGCGTCGCCACCGTTTGCGAACGCGCCAGCGCCCCCACTTCGGCGAGGCCAATGTGCTCCAGATGGTCGACGCTCGCGGCCTGTTGTTCCACCGCCAGCCGCACTGCCGCCGCCGGCATGGCATCATCGGCGTGGACCTTGCACCCGAAACCCAGCTCCCGCGCCGTCATCAGAAAGCGCCTGAACAGCTCCTGCCGCCACGGCTCCGGATTCCATTCGAGATCCGCAAACCGCGCCAGCCGGCGCCGCCGGATTTTCGGCATCAGTTCGCCGCACATCCACTCCGCGGCTGCCCAATCGGCCTCCGGGGAGCCCTCACCAGCGCGCGAAAATCGGAACAGCAAGGTCGCCACCACGTCCAGCGGTTTGCCCTGCAAAGCCGCCAGCACCCGCAGCACCTTGGTCTCCGCGCTCTCGTGCGGACCGCACCCCGTCTTGCCCTCCACCGTGGTGGTGCCATGCCGGGCCATGGCTTCCAGGTATCCGCGCCCGCGCCGTTCGAGCCGATGTCCGGTCATGGTCAGCAGCACTTTGACCGCGCTCTCGTGCTCCCGCTGTGCCTCTCCGGAAGTGCACGGCGGCGGAAACATCAGATGCGTGTGGCTGTCCACAAAACCCGGCATCACCACCCGCCCCACGGCATTAATCTCCACGGCCCCGCGCGCCGCCGCCAGGTTCTCCACCCGCACCGCCGGACCGACTTCCTCGACGACGCCGTCCCGAATCAGCATGGCGCCGTGGGGAATCACTCCCAGTTCGTTCAGGTCCGGCCCACGCCGGGCGCCCTTGGGCCCGCGCAGCGTCAGCAACTGGCGGGCATTGCGAATCAGGATCGGTGGCGTGACGCTCCTCCTCCATAGGCCGGGCATGGCGATTTCCTCCTCACTGTAGCATCGGGCCTGTTACCATTCTGGATTGAGCCTGCCCATGGAGCGCCCCCGCAGCCCGCAATCGCCACGCCCGCTCAAGAGCCTCGAGCGCGTCTTCTCCAAAGCCGGTCTGGGCTCCCGCACCGACGCCCGAAGCTGGATTGGCGCCCGCCGCGTGCGCGTCAACGGCAAGATCGTCGAAAACCCCGATCATTGGGTCGACCTCGCCAAAGACACCGTGACCCTGGATGGCAAGCCGCTTCGCGCGCCCGGTAAAACCTACATCCTGCTTTACAAGCCGAAAGGTTACTTGACCACCTGGCGCGATCCCCAGGGCCGCCCCACCGTCTACGATCTGGCTTCCGAAGCCGGCACCTGGCTCTCACCCGTCGGCCGTCTGGACCTCGACACCAGCGGCCTGCTCATCCTCACCAACGACACCGATTTCGCCGAGCGCGTCACCAACCCCCACCACAAGCTGCCCAAGACGTATCTGGTGAAAGCGTCCACGCTGCTCAGCGAGGAACAACTCGACAGCCTGCGCCGTGGCCCCGTGTTGAATGACGGTCCCACGCGCCCGGCCATTGTGACACGCATCCGCGATTCGGCCAGATACACGTTTCTCGAAATCGTGATTACCGAGGGCCGCAACCGTCAGGTGCGGCGCATGGTCGAAGCCATTGGGAGCAAAGTATTGAAGCTGGTGCGCCTGGCGATTGGGCCGGTGCGCATCGGGGAATTGCAAATCGGCAAGTGGCGCCGCTTGTCCGGCGAAGAGATCCGCGCTCTCGGAGGCCCTACTCCGAATTCGAATACCAGCGCACGCCGACAAACGCCGAAGCCATCGTGCCCCGCAAGAAAAACGCGGCCACGGGCGACGTCTTGAAGTGGAACGCCTTGGCGCCCAACCGCAGTTCCACGTGCCCCAGCAAGCGCAGGTTCACGGTCGCATCCGTGTCCCAGATGGTCCAATGGTGCGGCACCGCGAAACCCGATCCGTTGACTTCAAATCGCACGTGCCGCGATGAATAGTAGTGCGCACCCAGCCCGAGCGTCGGCGAAATGATAGCCCGCGTGCCGGATCCGACCAGGCTGATCGGGTTGCCCGTGCTGGGGTCGATAAGCAGGTTGCCGTTGCTGTCGTAATAGTTCTTGGGCGCGTCGAAGGTTGACGAGATCGAGGTGTACTGCACCTGCCACAGCGTCTTCAGCCGGAATTTCTTGCTGCCCACCGGATAGGGCCAGGTCAGGTATTCGTAGGAAAGCTTGGCGTTAATAATCTTATAGTTCGTCGAGACGTAGGTGCCGGCGGCGTAGATCTGGCCCCATGCCACCAGAGCGGCCGGCGCTGTGAAGTCGCCCGCCGCGCTCATGGAATTGAAGGAAATCCGGAGGCTGTTGTGCAGCCCGGCCGCGATACCCACTTCTACATTTTCCGCGTACTTGGGCTTGCCCTGCATGGTCAAACGCGAATTGCCCGAGAAGGTGGAGGCGTCGCCGCGATCGAAGATTGGCTGCTCCGTGGGCATCCAGGCCGAAACCCCGATAAAGAAGCCGCTCTCGCCCGGTCTCCGCACATCCGGCACTTTGGGCGGCGGCGGAGGCGGTTCCGGAATCCGCCCATGCTGTTGCGGTTGCGTGCCTGCTTCGGGCGGCGGTTGCTGCTGGGCCGGCGCGGCTGGCGGGGTGGCCGGCGGCTGCGCTGGTGGCGCCTGCTGCTGGGCCGGCGGCGGTGGCGTCTGTTGCTGGGCCGGCGGAGCCGGCTGCTGCTGCGCATCCGTTTGCGGATCGGGTTTTGGCTCTTGCGCCCACCCCGGCAAACTCCACGCACACACCAACAGGCAGGTTCCTATCAGGCCACTTAACGATTTCTTCACTTACGCCTCATCGACTCAAATTTTCGCGGCTCACCCGGCTGCAAGGCAGACCTCTCTTGCACCCTTCAGTCCAAAAAGCCATTTATGGTTCGCTTCCCTTCTATTCTGCCTCAATCGAGTGGGTCGGCGCACGAAAGAATGGCGCCCCGGCTTGTCGCCACGGCGGCACAGGTGTGAACCGGCAGGCCCATTCCGGCCCGAGCGAGCGCAAACAAAAAAAGGGCCGGACGCGTGGCTGAAACGCGTCGCGGGTGGGACATCGGTTTTTGTCGTCGGTCGGGCTGCCGTTCTCTGGCCGAGGCACGACAGGCCACAGAAGGCGATGGCCTGTCCCAGTCGGCCGTAGTGTCTGCCGATGCTACCTCACCTCACGTACACCGATATGACCACACTAGTAGTCTGTCCTCCAGGCCCATAGGCGGTCAGTGTGTAGGTGTTGTTCTGCATCGGGTTGATGGTGATGCTTCCGTTCACCGGCAGCCCCTGCGTGACAAGGTCGGGACCTATGATGATCACCGACGTGGCGTTCAGAGTCTGCCACGCCAGCACCACCGGCGCCCCCTGAGCCGGCGAGAACGAAGGCGTCGCGGTAAACGAAAGGATTTGCACCTGACCCACGTTCACCGTCGTGTTGGCCTGAATCTGGCCGGTCGCGTTGGAGGCGGTCAGCGTATACGTGGTGGTCTGCTGTGGGCTGACCGTCGCGCAATCGTTCGCATTCAGATTGCTGCCGATGCCCGGAGCGATCGAAATCGATGTGGCCCCGATCACCTGCCAGCACAGTCTAGTGGACTGGCCCGTACTGATGGTTTGCGGGTTGGCTACGAACACCACGATTTGCGGAATGGTGCCCGGCGCGACCGTCACGGTCACGGGCGCGGTCACGGCGTGTCCGTCGGAGCTGGTAGCGGTCAAGGTGTAGGTGGTGGTCTGAGCCGGCGAAACCGTGGCGCTGCCGTTCAAAGGCTGGTTGCCCAAGACAGGGTTGATGGAAACCGTGGCGGCGCCAGTGGTCGTCCAGCTCAGCGTGGATTGCTGGCCCGGAGCGATCGTCACGGGGTTGGCTTCGAAGCGGATGATCTGCGGATTGCCCGCTGCCACCGTTCCCACCGTTACCGTCACGGTGGAATTCACCGTGCCGCCCGGTCCGGTCGCCGTCAGCGTATAGGTGGTCGTCGCCGCCGGAGTTACCGAACTCGTTCCAGAGCTCGCATTCACGCTTCCCAGCGTCGGCGTGATCGTTACCGAGGTGGCATTCTGCACCACCCAGTTCAGCGTGGAACTCTGGCCCGCAGTAATTGTTGCCGGCGCCGCCGAGAATTGCAGAATCTGCACCTGGCCCGGCGACAGCGTCGTCACCTGCGTCGTGGCCGATGCCTGCAATCCATCCGTGTTCTTCACCGTCAGCCGGAATGCGTAGCTCGCCCCAGCCACCGCGTTGAACGTAGTCTTGGGAGTGGTCGGGCTGCTGAGCGTCGCCGTCGGTCCGGAAATCTGCACCCAGTTGTAGGTCAGCGTCTCGCCCAGCGGATCGTACGATCCCGAACCGTCCAGCGTAATCGTTCCGGCGCTCACGTTGAGTTGGCTCGGACCGGCGTCCGCAATCGGCGGGCTCGATCCCACGCGCCGCGTGCCCAATTCGTACCGGATGCGCGGAATCTCCATGGGCACGGGCGACTTGATCTTCGCGAAATCCTGCGGGTTCACTAATCCGCCAAACGCCAGCCCAACCACCGCGCGGCCGCTGTTTTTCGCGTTCAGGTAAGTCTCGTTGTAGCCCAACTCGGCCGTAAATGCCACGTGCTCCGAAACCGGCTGAATCAGCTTCAAGGACCCACCCGGCTGGTCGCTCCGCGTGTGGCTCACGATCAATCCGATGTCGCCTTGCAGGTACGCCTTGCCCCACACACCGACCAGCGCGTCGATGCCGGCCTGGTCCGCAATCCGCGCGTAGGTTTGGAAGTACGCGCCCGGCGCCAGGGTCACGCTGTTCAGAACGGCGTAATTCTTGAAGCCCTTGGTCCCGAAGAACCCGACTTTCCCGCCGTCAAACAGATAGTCCACCATCACGGCCGCCTGGCCCAGCGCGCCGCCGTTCTGGTAATTGCTGAAATTCAGATATTTGAAACTGGCGAATCCACCGGCCTGGAAATTCCCCATGCGGTTCACCAGGCCGAGGTCGAACTGCCCTTCCTGCCGGCCCGGATAATACATGTACTCCGCCTGCGCCTGGACCGCGTACATGCGGTCGGCGCCGAACGGCGCGAATAACTGTCCGTTGGCCGACGCCGTAAAGCTGCCCGTCCGCCCGGCTCCATAGGCCGGTCCCACATTCACTCCTACATTCGAAAGAATCTTATTGCGCGACTTCTCCGCCTCTTCCACTTTGGCGGCGGCTTGCGAAGCCGCTTGCGAAGCGGTGTTCTGCGCGCTCGCATCCGCGATCTTCCGGGCTTGCGGCTCAGTCACCGCCTTCGGCATGCCATTGACCTGGTCCTTGAGGGCATTCTGCTGGTTCCGCAAATCGCCCAATTCGGTCTTCAGGCGCTCGTTTTCGCCCTGCAGGTTCTTCAGCGCCGCCAGAATATCGTCCAGCTTGTCCAGACGCTTCAGAATCTGGTCGCAGCAATCCTGCTGTTTTTTTGCCATGTCCTGCAGTGCCGTCATCACCGGCAGCACGTCGCTGATGCCGCCTTCCTTGATCAGTTTGCCCGTCCCGTCGGTCAGCGCCAGCACCACGCGCCGGTTCATGAAACGGCCCTCTTTGGTCTTGTTGTCGACTTCCGGAACACTCTTGCCGTTGCCCGCCGTCGTCAGTTGATCGGCTCGCGCCCCGTATTTCACCAGAAACGCCTTCACAGCCTCTGCCCGCGCCAGCGATAGCTTCTCGTTGTACGGCACCGAGCCCACCGAGTCCGTGTTCCCCGTCAACTTCACGTGATAGTCCCGATGCTGGGTCAGCAGGTCCGCCAGGCGTAGCAGGCTGGGATAACCGTCCGACAGAACCGAAGAATTGAACTCGAAATTGATCTCTTCCCAGGTCTCCTTGGTCTGGCCAACCGGGTTCAGTCCCTGCGCCATCAGGCCGGAGGCCAAGAATCCGAGCGCGCCTACCACGGCAATTCTCTTCATGGTGATGTAACTCCTCAACTGGCTGAGCATGTGCACGGAAAACCATAGGGGGCTGGCAATATAAAGCCCCCGTTTATCTAAAATTCAGAATACACCGGAATTTCGCGATATCTGCCACAATTTCCGGGCGTTAGTTCTCAGTGCACGATATTGTCTCGCACCTATTGCGGGCACCGCAATGCGACAATAGTTAGCAGGCTGCCGGATGGGTAGTCGCTCCTGGTCCGCCGGGAGAGGAAAGTCCGGTCTCCATAGGGCAGCGTGCCGGCTAACGGCCGGGCGGGCCATCTGGCTCGACGGAAAGTGCCACAGAAAATATACCGCCCGGTCTCAAAACCGGGTAAGGGTGAAATGGTGCGGTAAGAGCGCACCGCGGCGGAAGCAATTTCGCCGGCAGGGTAAACCCCACGTGGAGCAAGACCAAATAGGGGAGGAGGGGCGGCCCGCCCCGCTAGACTTCCGGGTAGGTTGCTAGAGCCGGTCAGCAATGGCCGGCCAAGAGGAATGACTACCGCCCGCAAGGGTACAGAAACCGGCTTATAGTCCGGCAGCCCAATTGAAGCTGTTAAAAAACACGGATCGCAGGCGGCGCCGCCTGCGCCACCAAAACCAATCCTGTGTGCAGTGGTGGGGCAGGCGGCGCCGCCTGCCGCAGCCCGTTGACGGGCGATTTCTTCACGGCTTCCATTCAATCGGCCGCAATTCGCTCCAAAATATCCGGGATTTCAAATACCGCCCGATTGTGTATCCGCCGCGTTGCCGCCCGGAATCGCTCCCACGCCGCCGGTTCCAGCAACTCCTCCACCGCCCGCCCAATTCCGCCAAAATTCGGCAACACAATCCCGATTCCCGATTCGCGGATCCATTCCGCGTTGTATCGCTCCTGCGGCAACGTCCACGCGTTGCGTTCCACAATCACCGGCAACTTCATTTCCGCCGCTTCGCTCAGACTTCCCGGTCCCGGCTTACCGATGAAATAATCGGCTAGCTGCATGTATCGAGGCACCTCTTTCGTGAAGCCCTCGACAAACATCGCGGCCCGATGGTCAAGCCCTTCCAGCTTCGCTCGCAGCTTCTGGTTGTGCCCGCAAATCAGGATCAATTGCCGCTCCGGCAGCCGCTCGGCGATCTGCCGCATCACCGCCGCACCCTGCCCGCCGAACAGCACCAGCCCCACCGGCTGCCCGGGGTCGAAGCCCAACGCCTCGCGCGCCTCCGCCCGCTCCACCTCGCGCAGCGGCTGGATGTCGTAGAACCGGGGATTCAGAATCATCCCCGAAACCCGATGCACCATTTCTTCCGCGTGGCCCATCGCCAAAGCCTGTTCCACCGCCTTGTCCGACCCGCAGATCCAGTGCTGCGCCTGCCGTTCCATCCAGAAGTGCGGCGGATAGTCCGCGATATCCGTCAGAATGGTTGCCATCGGCACGCCCGGCAGCGCCACCTGCAGGCTCTCGAACAACGCCCGGTTGAAATTCGGCACCAGGGAAACCACCATGTCCGGCCGGCTCTGCCGCCAGAACGCCGTCAGCATCCGCACCTGCTGGCCATGAAACAGCCGGATGACCAGGTGCATGCCCGCCGTAAGCTGCGCCGAGCCCAGCGTCCAGCCTTTCTTTAGGATCAGGTTGTAGCAGTCTTCCAGGCGCAGCCCCGTGACCTTGCGGAACACGTCCAGCCCGTCCAGCAGTTCCTGCAGGTTCACCATGCGGATCTCGAAGGGCCGTTCCTGCCGCTCGATCACCTGGCGCAAGGCGTTGGCCGCCGCGCGGTGGCCGCCGCCTGCGTCGAAATAGATGAAGTCCAGCTTCTTCATCAGTCCGATTGTGCCACGCTGCGGTGGTTCCGTCACAGAAAACAACTTCCGTAACGAATGTTTTTTGACGATGTCACGGATTTGTAGCCTTCCTGCGCGTACAAAGGGGTATGGTGGACGCCGGCGCCATGCTCGAATACATCGCGCACCGCGACCACACCCTCATGCGGCGCGTCAACCGCTGGCACGCGCCCCGCTGGATCCGCGCGTGGATGCTCTGGGCCACGCGCGGCGGCGATGGCTGGCTCTGGTACACCATGGGCGCGATCATTCTGCTGGCGGGCGGCCCACAACGTTTGCCGGCGGCGGCCGCCGCCGCGCTCGCCGCCGCGCTCGGCGTCACCCTGTTCCTCCGCCTCAAGAAGGTCGCCGCCCGCCGCCGCCCCTGCGCCTTCGAACCTCACTGCTGGTCCACCCTGCTGCCGCCCGACCAGTTCTCTTTTCCCTCCGGCCACACCATCACGGCTTTCGCCGTAGCCGTCTCGCTCAGCCGCTTCTATCCCGATCTCTCGCTCGGCCTGCTCTTCTGTGCCCTCAGCGTGGCCGCCTCGCGCATCCTGCTCGGCATGCACTTCCTGAGCGACGTCCTGGCCGGCGCGGCCATCGGCAGCGGCCTGGCGTGCGCGGCGGTGTGGCTGGTCAGACTGTAGGCGTCGTTCAGTACATCTATTCGGAAGTTCAGTTGCGTATTCCAGCGCCGACAGGCTGGCTTCGGCCGCCCCGTCGCCGGCTCAGCCAGCTTGGCTGAGTGCCGGAGCGTCCTCGGCGGTTGGGATTTTGCTGCTGGGCTGAGGTGGGACATCGGTTGGTGTCGCCTGTCAAGCGGCCGGGCCTAGCGAGACATGACAGACCACGAAAGACGATGGTCTGTGCCATTGGGGTCTTGACAATTCCGATATTTCCAGTATTATCGAAATATGAGCCGAGCCCCCGACGTCGCCCGCTACGCCGACATGTTCGGCGCCCTGGGCACCGAACCCCGCCTCCGCATCATCCGCCTCCTGCTGGCCGCTCATCCCGACGGCCTCAATGCAGGCGACATCCAGACCGAGCTCTAGATTCCCAACTCCACCCTCTCGCATCACCTCGACAAGCTGAAGAATGAAGACCTGGTCCAGGTGGCACGCGAAGGAACGTTTCTCCGCTACACCGCCAACACCGGCGCGCTACAGGAACTTTTGAGTTTCTTATACGAAGAATGCTGCACCCGCTCCAAAGCCATCCAGCCCAAAAAGCTGGTGCAAGTTTGCAAATAGGAGTCCTCATATGGAAATCAAAGAAGCCGTCAAAGAACGTTACGGCCAGGCCGCTTTGCGCGTGACCAGCGGCGGAAGCTCCTGCTGCGGAGCGGCTCCGGCCGGCCTAAATTGCTGCGACCCCATCACCAGCAACCTCTACGACGCCGAACAGACCGGCCAACTCCCCGAGACTGCCCTGCTGGCCTCTCTCGGCTGTGGCAACCCCACCGCGCTGGCCGAATTGAAGCCCGGCGAAACGGTCCTCGATCTCGGAAGCGGCGGCGGCATCGACGTCCTGCTCTCCGCGCGGCGCGTCGCGCCCGGCGGCAAAGCCTACGGCCTCGACATGACCGACGAAATGCTGGCCCTCGCCAACCAAAACAAACAGAAGTCCGGCGTGAACAACGTCGAGTTCCTCAAAGGCGAAATCGAAAACATTCCTCTGCCCGACAACTCAGTCGACGTGATCATTTCCAATTGCGTCATCAACCTCTCCGCGGACAAGGACCGCGTCATGGCCGAAGCCTTCCGCGTTCTCAAACCCGGCGGCCGCCTGGCCGTTTCCGACGTCGTCACCAAGGGCGAGATGCTGCCCGAAATCCGCCGCAGCGTCCTGCTGTGGGTCGGCTGCATTTCCGGCGCGCTCGAAGAAAACAACTATCGCGCCAAGCTGGCCGCCGCCGGCTTCGAACAGATCTCCGTCGAACCCACCCGTGTCTACCGCATCGAGGACGCCCGCGAGTTCCTCTCCCAATCGGGCATGGATGTGGACTCGATCGCGCCCGAAGTCGACGGAAAGTTCATGAGCGCCTTCATCCGCGCCGTGAAGCCCGCCGCCAAGTCCTGCTGCGGCCCAACCTGCTGCTCGTAATGGAAATCGCATGAGCCGCACCGCCGTCTTCACTTCGCCCCCGCCGGCCCCGCCGCGGTTAGCCTTCTTCGAAAGCTATTTGCCCCTCTGGGTGGCCCTTTGCATGGCCGTCGGCGTGGCGTTCGGCAAGGCGCTGCCGGCCGCCGTGCAGAGCTTGCGCGGCTTGGAGTTCGCCCGCGGCAGTCAAATCAACGTGCCCATCGCCATCCTCATCTGGCTGATGATCACTCCCATGATGATGAAGGTGGATTTCGGCGCCATCCGCAACGTGGGCCGCAAGCCCGCCGGCCTGCTGGTCACGCTCTTCGTGAATTGGGTGGTAAAACCATTCTCCATGGCTCTGCTGGCCTGGTTCTTTTTCCGGCTGGTCTTCGCGCACTTCATCGGCCGCGCCGAAGCCGATCAGTACATCGCCGGCTGCATCATCCTGGCCGCCGCGCCCTGCACCGCCATGGTTTTCGTCTGGAGCCACCTCACCGACGGCGACCCCGCCTACACGCTGGTCCAGGTATCGGTCAACGACCTCATCATGCTGGTGGCCTTCGTGCCATTGGTTCAGTTCCTGGTGACCGGCGCTTCCTCGCTCACCGTGCCTTTCCGCGTCCTGCTCTACTCGGTCATCGTGTTCATCGTCATTCCGTTGGCCGCGGGCACCCTGATTCGTGCTTGGCTCATCCGCGGCCGCGGAAAGCAGTGGTTCGAGCAGCAACTGCTGCCCCGCTTTGCGCCCGTCACTATCACCGCGCTACTCGCCACCCTGGTCTTCATCTTCGCTTTCCAGGCGGACAATATCACCGGCCGCTTCTTCCACGTCCTGTTGATTGCCGTCCCCATCACCCTCCAGGTCTACTTCAACGCCTCGCTGGCCTACGGATTGATGCGGCTCTTCAAGGTGGAGCATTCGGTGGCGGCGCCCGGAGCCCTCATCGGCGCCAGCAATTTCTTTGAGCTGGCCGTGGCCACGGCCATCGCTCTGTTCGGCCCGGATTCGGGCGCCGCTCTGGCCACGGTGGTTGGCGTCCTGGTGGAAGTGCCCGTCATGCTCTCCGTTTGTGCGGCCTGCAACCGCACCCGGCATTGGTTTTCCTTTCCGGCGCCACAGCAGGCCCAATCATGAAACCACGCGTTCTCATTCTCTGCACCGGCAATTCGGCCCGCTCTCAGATGGCCGAGGGCCTGCTGCGCCACGAGGCAGGCGACCGCTTCGAGGTCTTCTCCGCCGGAACCAGGCCTTCTCGCGTTCGGCCCGAAGCCATCGCCGTGATGGCCGAAATCGGCCTCGACATCTCCGGCCACCGCTCCAAATCCGTGGACGAATTCGTGGGGCAAGACCTCGATTTCGTGATCACCGTCTGCGACAACGCCAAGGAGACCTGCCCGATCTTTCCCGGCGGCGTCAAGCGCCTGCATTGGCCTTTTGAAGACCCCGCGGCGGTGGAAGGCTCCGAGGAAGTTCGCAAGGTCGCCTTCCGGCGCATCCGCGATCAAATCCACGGCCGGATTATGGTCTTCCTGGGGGCAAACCGGGTACAGCTATCCAATTCCAAAGGCGGGAATTGGTAGCAGTCCTTGGCCTCAAGTTCCTTCCGGCTGAAATGTCACGCAACGAGCGCTGGCTGGCGCGCTTTCACGGCGAGGTGCGGCTCGCCCGCCAGGTCTCCCACCCCAACGTCTGCCGCGTATACGATATCGGCGAATTCGAAGGCTCCACGTTCCTTTCCATGGAATACGTGGATGGCGAAGATCTCGGCTCGCTGCTGCGCCGCATCGGCCGCCTGCCCGGCGATAAAGCCACCGAAATTGCCCGCAAGCTCTGCGCCGGCCTGGCTGCCGCCCACGACAAGGGCGTGCTGCAGTGCTCTACGAAATGTTCACCGGCAAGCGGGCCTTCGACGACGCGCGCCGCACCACCCCCACCAGCGTCTCCACGCTGGTCAAGGACATCGATCCCGCGGCCGAACGCGTCATCCTGCGCTGCCTCGAAGAGGACCCACGCAACCGTCCGGCCACGGCGGTCGCGGTGGCCCGCGCCTTGCCCGGCGGCGATCCACTGGCTGCCGCCATCGCCGCCGGCGAAACGCCATCGCCCGAAATGGTCGCAGCCGCCGGTGAAACCGAAGGCTTCCCCATCCGCACACTGGGCCTTTTGGTGGCCTTCGCGGTGGTTGGCCTGGCAGCCTGCCTCTGGACACTCGGCGCCACCTGCGTGCCGCAGATGATCCCATTTGAAATGACCCCCGAGGCGCTGGCCCACCAGTCGCGCCAGCTCATCTCCAGTTTTGGCTATCCTGCCCCGCCGCTCGATCGCGCTTTTGGCTTCAGCCGTGACAGCGATTTTCAACGTTACGGCGAGCGCATCGAGAAACCCGCCGATTATGGCGCCCAACTCACCGCCGGACAGCCCGCTCTCATGTACTTCTGGTACCGCCAAGCCCGCGCTACCTCGAGCCGGTAAACGCGTATGGCAGCGTGGACCAATCCGATCCGCCCGCGGAGGTTTCCGGCATGGTACAGCTACGCCTCGATCCTCAGGGGCGCCTGCTCACTTTCCACGCCGTGCCGCCGCAAGTGGAACCACCGGCCGCGGCGCCAAGCACCGGCGGCAAGACGCCGGCGCTACCAGTTGGTCCTGGCGGAGCCTGAAAAACGGCTAGAAACTCCAGTGGCAGGCTGAAGCCGGCCCCACCTTTCAGGCCAGATCCGGGAGCAGGAACCTGGCGGGCTGGCCGGCGGCCTGGGCTACCCACTCGGCGGCCAGGTAGCCGCTGCGCACGGCGCCTTCCATGGTGGCCGGCCATCCGGTGCGCGTCCAATCGCCGGCCAGGTATAAGTTGGCGATCCCGGAATCGGTGGTGGGCCGCAGGCGCTCGGTATCGGGCGCGGCCGCGAAGGTGGCGCGCTGCTCCTTAATGACGTGGGCCTTCACCAGGTTGGCGTCGCGCACGCGCGGGAAGTAGAGGCGCAGATCGCCGATGGCGATATCGACGATCTCTTCGCGCGAGAGCGGCGTAAGATCGAGCGATGCGCTCACCACCAGCAGCAGGTACTTTCCGCCGTCTTTATTAAACATCCACTGCATGGTGCGATCGAGCAGGGTGGCATGCGGCAGCGTGGTGACTTCGCGGTCGAACCAGAGATGCACGCCGGTGATAGGCGAGTGGCCGAACCGGGGGGCCGGCAGGCCGAGGGATTCCAGGCGCTCGAAGGGCAACGCGCAAATGTAGTGGTCGGCCACGCGACGAACGCCAGCCACCACAAAGCCGCCGGCGTCCGCGCGCTCCACCGGAGAGCGGAAATGGAAGCGCACATTGGGCAGGCGGCTCCAGGTTTCGCCGGCGTAAAGCTGGGCCAGAGGAATGGAGGGCACGCCCATTTCGTAGGAATCGGCGCGCGCGAAGAAGCCCAGCCCGAAGACCTGGAAGCCGTGAATGGCGGCCATGGATTCGAGGTCTGCATTGACGGCGCTGACCAGGATCTGGCGCCAGAAGCGGCCGATGGCGTGAGGCGTCTGGCGTTTCTGCAACAGCCAGTCGAGCATGCTGATGCGGTCGAGGTCGCGGCGGCGGGTGCGTTCGCGGCGCATGGCCATCAGGGCCCGCGCCACGCTTAGCTTGTCGCGGCGTTCCAGGCAATGCATGCGCAGAAACGATCCGGTGAAATGAAACGGCGCGGGCAGGCGTCCGCGGCGCAGCACGGAAATGCGGCCGCCCGGTTCCACGAAATAGAATTCGCGATAAAAGCGGATGCGGTCGCGCACGCCCAGGCGCTGATAGAAATCCAGCAGGTTGACGCAGCAGCGCATCAGGACGTGCTGGCAGTTATCGATCATTTCGGGTTCGGCGCCGTCGAACGCCGGGAGCGGGTAAGAAGTAGCGCGGCCACCGAGGAACGGCCGCGACTCGAACACTTCGACCTCGAAGCCGGCGCCGCCCAGCGCGGCGGCAGCGGCGAGACCGGCGAGCCCGCCTCCAGCGATCAGGACCTTGGCCATTCCAATGTCAGTATGGCACGGACGTTTGGCGGGGCAATTGGTTAGGGAACCGGCGCAGGCTTTTGCGCGTAGGATGGATTGAGATGGGATCATCCTCAATTCGCCGCCTGCTATTGACGCTTGCCCTGGCAACGCTGTCTTCCGCTGCATGGGCACAGAATCTCGCTAACGTCATCTTCCTCGAACCGGTCGGCGCCGTGGATACACGCGGCGCCGAAATCCGCGCATCCATGCCGCTCTACCGCCGCGTGGCCGATCCCGCTAGGTACACGCCCTGGCTGGAAAACCAATCCGCCCGCTACGCCTTGCGCCTGTACCGCGCGGCCTACGAGATCGCCCATCCCAACGACGGCACCCCGGATTACTACGTCGCGCTGGTTCCCGGCGGCAACCACGCCGCTGTCGGTTTCCGCGTGCAGACGGGCGAAAGGATCGAAGAGCATCCCAAGCAGCCCTACATCCTGCTCGACGCCCAGCCCGACCGCTTCGAGACCACCCTGCTCCACGAGACCGCTCACGTCGCGATGGCCATGCTGGCCGGCGGGCGCCAGTTGGACGGCAAGAGCGTCTCCGCCATTCCCCACACCACGGCCGCGCTCTCCGATCGCGCCACCGCATTCAGCGAAGGCTACGCCATCCACTTCGAAACTCTGGCCGCGCACCTCTTCCACGACGACCCGACGCGCCAGCGCTTCCATCGCGAGCAAGTGCTCTTCGGCGACGGCTCGGAGTATTTCCACCAGTCGAGCGACCTCGCCAGCTTCTCCCAGAACGTCGCCCGCTACCTCGACGTCCGCGACAACAACTTTGCCTTCGAGCCCGCCTTCCAGGGCCCCGATTACCTTCGCGTGCAGATGGAGAAAGCCCGCGATTTCGCCTCCCTGCGCAGCGCCAACCAGCTCCTGCAATCCGAAGGCTTCTATGCCAGCTTCTTCTTCCTCTGGGTGGTGCGCGGCGCCGGCATCCCCACCGATGCCGTCATCGAAGAGCGCGAACGCCAGGTATTGCTGGCTATGCACGCCATGTTCGCCGAGGACAACTGGGATGCCTCAAGCCCCTGGCTGGTGCGCTTCGTATCGGCGTATATGAAGCAGTTTCCGGAACAGAAGGCGGCGATGGCGGACGCGCTGAACGACCTGAGCCACGGCGTCTTCGTGGACCCGGACGCGGCGCGGCTCTGGAAGGAACACTACCTGGCAACGCTCAGTCTGGACCAGAAGAACATGAACATCGCAGGCATCATGGCGGCGCGCAAGAAGTGGCACGACGCGGCGGTGGCCGATGCGCATGCGCTGTACTCGCAGTTGGGGCCGGAGATCGCCTGCAGGTTGCCAGGCACCAAAGTGCGCCTGGCGGCATTCGGAGAGGATTCGCCGGTGGTATTCGACCTCAACACCGCGCCGGCCGGCATTCTGCGGATCGTGCCCGGCATCAGCGAATCCGAAGTGGCCAGTTGGATCGAGCAGCGCGGCAAGCAACCATTTTTGAGCGTCGAAGATTTTAAAGCTCGCGCCGGCCTGCGCCCAGCCACGCTGGCGGCGCTGAAGTTCTAGGGGCAAGGGCTTCGCCCTTGAAATCCCTGCGGGATTTGGAAGTCAGGAGTCAGGAGTCAGGAGTCAGAAGTCAGGAGTCAGAAGTCAGGAGTCAGAAATCAGGAGTCAGAAGTCAGAAGTCAGAAGCACGCTCGCGGCCGATTGCACTTAAGTTGACCCCGAGGAGGCTTGTGAGGAGCTGGCCTTCCCACCAGCGCCTGCGCCCGGAGGGCGTAGAACCGGAAAAACAGGTCTGATATAGTCAGTTCAGCCATATGTTCCGTCGAGTTGTTCTCTTCGGCATTGGCGTGGCCCTGTCGCAGGCCGTGTCGGTCGCACAGGGGCCGGGCTGGTATAACGGCGACTGCCAGTCCGCCGGGATCGGTAGCTGGTCGAACTGGTATCTTTCAAGGCAACCCGCCGCTCTATCAGCAACACACCGATCGACACTACTGGGCGACCGTCATCGACCAGGGCGCGACCGTGTATTTCCAATACAACCTTTGCACGGAGGACCCCAACCAGGCTTCCGCGGACTTTTTCCAACAGTTGGATCAGATGATGGCGCAGACGAGCGTGCAGCGGGTGATCCTCGACATGCGCAATAACACCGGAGGCGACCCCTCGATTCTGGATCCCATGTCCAGGTGCCGGACAGCGCGCCAACCGGCGACACTGTGCCTGTGGTTGTACAACTCCCCGGTGCTTCCTCTAACACCGTTACCATCGCCGTCGAGTGAGCGCGCGCGGGTAGGATTCATCGCGACCAACCTGGAGACGGACAACCGTGCGGTGGCGCGGTTCTACGACAAGCGGGGAACGGCAGAGCAGTGGATCAAAGAAGGCAAGCAGGTTAAGACTCGTTCACGATGCCGTCGATGGTGGCCTGCGCGATGGGGTGGTATGTGGGGCGGGCTCGGGCGTAGATGGCGCGGGCGCGCGCCCGGCCTTCGGGGGTCTTCATCAATTCGGTGTAAATGGGTTTGAGGAATTTGCGGCGGCCCACCGAACAGAGGAACGGCTCGATCTTCGGCAAGGCTGGTTGATAATTTGCCTTCACGGCCATCAGCAGCCACTGGTGCAGGATTTCGGAATTGCCGGAACCGGTGAGGTGAAACTCGCGGTCGAGGCGCGGCATGTCGGGCGGGTCCTGAGTACGGAGGAAGTGCAGCCATTCGTGGGTAGACCAGGCGGTGGTATCGGCGGGCCAGCCGGATTCGATCCTGGTGAAGGCATCGGAGTGCGGATCGTCGGCGCCGGCGGGAATGCCGGGCTGGAAGATCCATTCGTCGAGCGGCACGGAGTTGGGGAGCTCGCGGCGGATGTACTCCAGGAAATCGGCGGTGGTAATGCTGCGGAAGGCGAAGTGCGAGAAGTAGGAACGGAGGAAGGCGTCGAAGCGGTCGCGGCCGACGGCGCGCTCGATGGTGCGCAGAAGCAGGGCGCCCTTTTCGTATGGCACGAGGGTGCAGCCGTCGTCGGGATCGCGGCCGGTAAGATCGATGTGGAGGGCGCGGTCGCTTTCGCGGAGGCCGGCCATTTCGCGATCGAGCTCGCGGCGGCCGAGCACAGCTTCCATATCGGCGCGCGCGGGGCCGTAGAGCTTTTCGAGGACGCGGCGCTCGACGTAAACGGTGAAGCCTTCGTTGAGCCAGAAGTCGCTCCAGGTGGCGTTGGTGACGAGGTTGCCGGACCAGGAATGCGCCAGCTCATGGGCCACCAGCGAGACCAGGCTGCGGTCGCCGGCCAGGACGGTGGGAGTGGCGAAGGTGAGGCGCGGGTTTTCCATTCCGCCCAAGGGGAAGCTGGGCGGGAGCACCAGCAGGTCGTAGCGGTCCCAGCGATAGGGGCCGTAGAGCTCCTCGACGGCGGCGATCATGGCCTCGGTATCGGCGAACTCATAGGCGGCGCGGTCGAGGACGGGGGGCTCGGCATAGACGCCGGAGCGCGGGCCGATCGCGCGGAAGGCGAGCGCGCCGGCGGCCAGAGCAATCAGATAAGAAGGGACGGGCTGATCCATCCGAAAGTGGTGGCCGTCCGGAGTTGCATCCAACGCGGCGCCCATGACGGCGCGGAGTCCCTTGGGCACGCGGACGTGGGCCCGGAAAGTGACGCGCACGCCGGGAGTGTCCTGGAGCGGGATCCAACTGCGCGCGTGGATGGCCTGCGACTGGGTATACAGGAAAGGATGGCGTTTGCCGGCGGTTTGCGGCGGATCGAGCCATTGCAGGCCGCTGGCTTCGGGCGCAGTGGCATAGTAAACGCGGACCCAGGAAGCGCCCGGTTCGAGGCGGATGGTGAGGGGCGCGCCCAGATTCGCATCGGCCGCGCCGAGCGAGAACCCGGCCGCGTTTTCGACGGAATGGATGGCTAGCGCGCGGGTATCGAGCACCAGCTCGTCGCCGGAGACGCGATCGAAATGGAGGGCGACGGAACCATCCAGAATCTTTCGGTCGAAGCGCACATCCAAATCCATGTCAAGGTGGCGGACGCGAATGCGGTCCGGGCGGGACCAGGAGTGAATGTCCATGCGTTCATGGTAGAATCGTTCCGTCCCATCCTCCTAATTTCAGATTTGGGTTTGAGCCAACAACACATTCCTATGCAAACGCAGGCACCTAAGAGAGTCCTGGCGGTGATGACCGATCTGTTCTTCTCGGTAAAGCTGGCGGAGGCCGCCAAACGTTGCGGTCTGGCGCTGGAGTTCGTGAAGGAGCCGAAGGAGCTTCTGGAGAAGGCCGCGAGCCGGCCGTCGCTGATCGTTTTCGATCTGAACTACGACGCCGCGGAGCCGATCAAGCTGATCGCCAAGCTGAAGCAGAAGACGGAGACCAAGGGGATCAGCCTGATCGGTTTCCTGTCGCATGTACAAGGGGAGCTGAAGCTGGCGGCGCAGGACGCGGGATGCGACATGGTGATGGCGAAGTCGGCGTTTTCGCAAAACCTCACGCAGATCTTCAAAAGACATTCGGGCATGGTGTAAGGGCGGATTCCCGCCGAGCCCGAAGAGCCGGCTAAAAGCCGGCTGCGGGCAGAATTGCCCGCCCCACTGAGCAGCAGAGCCGCGACCAATGTGAGATAACGCCAAGCGTCGACACGAGTGTCGACGCGGCACGCATGAGAGCGCAATGCCACTTAGTTTTCCCATAAGGCGGCTTCTTCGGGCTGAGAGAGATCCCTTGCACCCGGCCAGCGCCGGCTGAAAGCCGGCGGCAGCCAGGATTGGCTGCCCCACAATTTGTGCAGAGGTTCAGCATTGAGAGGGGGCAGTGAAATCTCGACCGCTCCTGGTCACGTGACCATATATGGTCGCTCGCCGGCCCCCCACTCCCTCGAAAACCAGGTGCGCAACCGGTCGGCGAGCGAATCGGCTCAACAAAGGATGATGTTGGCGCGACTCGTGCTGTCAGGAATACGTGGAGAAGCCCTGAACCTACGAAGGAGATTTCAATGTTGCTGACGCTGTTTGTCGTTTTGCTGGTAATGTGGCTGCTGGGATTTTTCGCGTTCCACGTTGCTGGCGGATTGATTCACATTCTGTTAATCATAGCGGTGATTTCTTTACTGTTTCACCTCTTCAGAGGTCGTAGCGCGGCTTGAAAGAGCTTCCGTCACGGACCGTAACAGACTTCCTCAGGCGATTCGCGCGAGCGTGTGCGCCGGGCGTATATCGACCTTACGAAGCTGGGGAGGACTGAGCTGGTAATGGCCGGCAGGAACGGCGGCGCGGAAAGCGGCATGGGCCAAACCGGCGAGGGCGGCACGCGGGATATGCCGCCAGGCGGCTTGGTGGGCGGAGACCCGGGCCGGCGCGAGGACTATCCGGAATATCGGCTGACTGGGGCGATGACTTGAGACAGCCTACTGCTTGTCGAAGGTATATTTCTGGTCCACGACTTTGCCGTTGGCGGCGTTCCGGCGGAACTTAGTGAGGGTTTTGCCGTCGGCGGAGAGCACCCAGGATTCCCTAACGGCTCCGAAGACTTTGGCAGTGTCCTTTCTGCTTTGCTTGTCGACGATCTCGATGATGAAGGTGGCGCCCTCCCAGTGGGTTTGGGTGTAGTGGTAGTGAGGGAAGCTTTTGTCGACCACCAATTTATTGTTGGCGTTGAAGGTGCCGTCGATGGGGGCGATGGCGGGAGCGGGAGTGGCCTTGGTCGAGACGGTGATGATGTCGCGCTTCTGGTGGATCTCGCAAATGTAGACGCGATCGGGCGTGGCGTCCTTGGTGCTCTTATCGTTGTTGAGTTTCCAGGTGCCGGAGAAATCGGGCCTGACGTCGGCAGCGCCGGCCAATGCGCACAGCAAGCCGGCCAGAACAATCCCTCTTAATAGTTTCAATTCGCGATCCTCAATCTTCCCGTTCGACGGTGAACTGCAATGTGTGATTTCATTTTAGCGCCGATGCTCGAGTGTGGTAGGGGCGACCGGGCTGGGCAGGCGGCGCCGCCTGCCCCACCAAGCGGGATTAAGCAACCAAGGAACCCACGGTCTGTGAGAGGAGTCTAAGCAGGGGTAGGACCTCCTATGCGAATCGTGCTGCTTTGGCTGTGCTGCGTCCCGGCTGCCGTCGCGCAGCAAAGCGTTGGTCCGGGTTGGAGCGACCTGGAAGCGAAGAACCCTCCGGGAATCGAGCTCTCGCTGCGATTGGTTGAACCACACAGCTACCACGAGAGCGAGTTGATCCGCGCCGAGATCCGGTTTCCGGGCCGGAGTCTTGCGCCGGCACAACAGCCGCCGCGGGAACAGTGGCAGTTCGCCGGCCTTCTGCTCGATCCCGCTGGAGATTGCGGTTCGCCAGCCCGGCCGTGTTTTGCTGCGATGATTCTGGGGTTCGACCAGAGCGAGCCCACGCTGCGCCTTGGGCAGACATCCGACTCACTGGCGGTTTCCTTGAACAATTACCTCCCTCGGTTGCGGCCGGGGCGCTACCGGGCAGCGGTGCAGGTACGTAAGCTGGTGATGACCTACCGGGGACCCGCGTCAACCAGCTATGGGTACGCGGATCCACCACAATATGCCGTCTCAAACACCGTGGAGATTGAGGTGACGGCCGCAACTGCAGCGTGGGTGAAGCAGACCATCGCAAGCAGCGTCGCAACTCTGAACGGCCTGGAGGCGAACAAGCCCGAGGCTTACGAAAAGCGGAGGGCTGCCGCGGAACAACTGCGGTTTCTTGATGTACCAGAGGCATGGAGCGCGGCCCTGGCGCTCTTGCCCACGGAGGAAAACATCCTGGTGCAAGGACTGGCAGCGACTCGCGAGCCGGCGCGGATTTGCGAGGTGATGCAAGCGGCGGTCCCAACGCCGACGCAGGCTGTCGGGTCCTACTATCTGCGCGCCATGGCCCAAACTTGTGCGCGCGCGAACCTGCCCGCCCCTCCGCCTTATACACCGCCGAAACCGGGTGAGAAGCCACCGGAACCCACCGCCGAACAAACGCAGTATTGGCGGCAACACCAGGAATATGAGCAAGGCATGATCGAAAAGGCCAACGCCGGCCTGGCCGCGAGCATTGTTCAAAAACAGGGTGAGGCGAAAGCCGTGGCGTTTCAAACGGTGATGGAACGGGTGCAACAGATTCGCGCGAACGAGAAGGGAAAACCATTGCCCGCATGGCTTCCGGCCGTGACAGAGGAATTCACAAAATCATACGCGAAGATCGAGGGCTTCCGGCAGCGCCAGTTGCTGGGACTATATGCGAGCACGTTACGGTCGCGGGACTTGATCCCGCTGCTGGAATCGGCGATGGATGCCTGGAAGCCGGGCGACTACTATGAGGCCTCGCACGAGGCGCTACAGAACCTGTCTGCCATCGACCCGGCGCGCGCGCAGGCGCGGATTGTGGCGGAGCTCGGGAAAGAACGGACGTGGTTGGATTCGCCGGAACTCGAAATGCTGCCAGTGGGCGTTGCGCGGTTCACGGACGAGGCGTTGATCGAGGCTCTGGCGGCGGCACAGCGACCGGGCGGTTGGAATGTGGGCCTGAGGATGACGGCGCTGGCGAAATATGCCAGTCCCAAATCGTTGCCGCGCATTAAGGCCATCTACGAATCGCAGAAGGACCAATGCCAGCCGGAACTGATGGCGTACTTCGTGCGCGTGGACCCGGCATACGCCGACGGAGTGTTTCACAGCCACCCGTGGGACATACGGGTAGCGCCGCCTGGCTGCACGGCGCAGTATTTCCAGCGCACGCCGCCAATCGCCATGGGGCCGGGGCTGGAGCGGTATATGACGGCGTACCTGATGCAAGGCAACGTGCCTCTGAAAAAGATCGCGGCGCAGCAATTGGGGCGGTACGGGTCGCCCGCCGCGGTTTGGGCGCTGTGGGATGCCTTCCGCTATTTCCACGACTACTGGAAAGGGAAACCGGCGGAGTTGACTCAGAATAGCGACGAAGAGGTTGGACTGCGGAACGCGATCGCGCGGGGAAGGCATTGGCTCGCCACGGAGACCGACCTGCGGACCATCGAGTCTCTGTGCATTTCGGAGCGGTGCGTGTACGAGACCGAGCAGGACCTTGAAGCCTGGCGACCGCCCCTGAAGATCGAGGTGAGTGGTTGGCCGGGGGTTGGAGCTCGAGGACAGGTGGCGCAATACCACATGATCGAATCGATCGAGGCGCTGGAGGAGAAGTTAGGCCAATTCCCGAAGGGGACTCAGTTCGTATTGATGGCTGATGGCGACGGAGTCGATGGGGCTACTACGGTCCGGCTGCGGAACTACGCCGCGGCCCACGGTCTGACGGTGGTTTCGCGGTAAGGCCTGGCTTGATGGGAAGGCGGGCCGCCGGCGATCAGGAGCGCGTCCAGGGGACCCACGCAGACCAGGGGTCTGCCCCACCTAATTCGCTTGCTTAATCCTCAGCGCGGTCACCTGCCGCACCCACCTGGCGGCTCGCTTCTCACCCGGCGCCACCAATTGCAATGGGCCGTCCTTGCCGGAGAGCGGCTTGCCGTCGCGCTTCGTCACGACGTATACGGATTTATCCATGAACCCGGGGTCCAGTTCCGCCCAGGCGTATACGGCACGGTAGCCGTCCCTGGCTTCCGCCAGCATGTAGTACGACGCGGCCGTGCTATGGAATTTCTCGCCTGTCGGCAGAGCAACCTTGGCCAGCACGTCCCCCAGCAGGACGCCCTCAAATGTGGCCAGGGTTTCGTGATCGGTGGTCTTCACCGTTTGTTGCGGCAGCTTGGAGAGGTCCGAAGCGGAAAGAGTGACACTCTTGCCGTCGACGCCCTGGACCACCAACGTTGCCGGAACTTGACACAGGGCCACGGATGCCAGAAGGGTGAAGACGCTGCTCAGCTTGATAAAGCTCATATCTACCGATTGTCCGATGCCTCGCGGTTGGGCGCAATGGGTCGGGTACTTACGGCTTCGCCACGTAAAGAGAAACTCCGCTGGGTGACTGGAAACCACCAACGGATGCTTGCACGGAAACGGCGCCAGCGGGGACGGAAGCCGGAAGCTGAATGGTCACCTGGTAGAGGCCGGCACAGCCGGTGGTCAGCACGGCGCTGATGACCGGCACAGACACGCCGGCTATCGATACGGTGGTTGCAGCCGATACGACCGGAGCGCCGCTCACCGCGATGCCCGCGGGGGTTGGCGGATTGGTTGCTCCAAAGCCGGTGCCCCAGAGCACTACAAGGTCTCCCGGCTTGGCCGCGACGGCTCCCGAGACGACGGCGGGGTCCGCGATGAGCGCGTAATCCGGCAAGCGCGAGGCTAACGCGTAGTTCGTGCCGGGGTCCTTGAAGAAGGCCGGCGAGACCGTTTGCAATTGCGCGGTGAAGGGCGCGCTGACAAAACCATGGTTGGTGACCACCACGTTCACCGGGCCGATGGCGGTGTCCGAGGGCGCTTGCACATTGATCTGCGTGGGGCCGATGTAATACACAAAGGCCGGCTTGCCGTCGATGGTGACGCTGACGCCATCGAGCGCGGTGGGAAGATTGCCATCGATCACTTCGCCGGTGCGCCAGGTGCGGCCGGGGTTGGTATTGGCCAGGTTGGCGCCGCGATGAGAATCGCCACTTTCGACGAACTACCGGCAAGACGACCGGCCAGGCGGCCGGTCCCGCTAATCTCATCAGAAGCTGTAGCTGACGCCGAACAGAGGAGTGAACTGCTCAAAGACTCCGCGTGCCGTATTGTGCGGAGCAGGAACGATCTGCTGCCTGGGGAAAGTGGTGAGATAATCCCGGAATTCCGCCCGCAGGAGCATGTGCGGGATCAGGCGGAACTTCACGCCGCCGCCGACGCTGAAGACGACTTTCCATACATCATTGGTAGTGAGGCTGGCGATTTGCGGAATGGGCTGTGGGAACGGCTCCGGACCGGCGATGATATATTCCTTGGCGCCGGAACCTCCGGCGAGAAACGGGCGCAAACGATGTTCGCGCGTCTTGAAATGGAACAGCAAGTCGCACGTCAGGGCGTCCGACTGGCCCTGGATATCGGATTTCACGCCGGGCGCCTGAAGGAAAGGGTGGCCGTCGTGATACAGGTAATGAAACTCGGCGGAGACGTAATTTGAAAACTCATCCCCTAGAATAATGCCGGCTGCGAAGCGGTTTCGAATGCCTGCCTGGGCTGTTCCGGAGTCGGAAAAGATGGTGCCGTCCCGGTAGAACCCATACCCGATGTTTGCCCCAATTTCGTACCGCTGCGCGAAAGCGGCGCCCGCAAAGAGAATAACGACTGCATACTTCATTCCGGTATTCTACTTCAGCCTTCATCATAGGCGCGGAGAAACCAGAATCCCGATGAGTGTTCCGCCGACTCAGCGGGCTCACCCGCAAGGTGACCCGTGTCTGAGGCGCCCGTGCGCTGCCTCCTTCTCCGCAGGGCAATCAGGGGGCGCGCGCAGGAGGACTTATCTGGTGGCTGCCGTTATTTGGTATTGGCGAATTAGTTTGACCGTAGGTCATTTTGCCGCCGCCGTTACCTGCTGTTTGTCTCATACCAAAGAGGTTAATCCACTCTGTCTTGACACTCGCCGCGAAACGTGCTGGCATATAGTTCGGATGTCATACTAAACCAACCTGGGAGTTGCCAGTGGCCCAATCCGTCGCCACCACCGCGTGGACCAAGCGTCCGCTCCGCCATTTCCTCGAGGACACGCAAACCTTCGTGACCATTGCCGAGATGGCAACCTCCCGCGGCCTGATTACCGATCTCAGCGGCAGTAAGATGCTGGAACTGGCGCGATCGCTGGCGGAGCATCCCGGCTTCCATGCCCTCAGCATCACCGACAATCCGGGCGGCCATGCCATGCTGAGCGCGGATACCATGGGGACCGACCTGCTGTACCGCGGCCAGGAGGTGATCATTCACCTGTCCTGTAAAGACTGGAACCGCAACGCCCTGGAGAGTCACTGCTGGAAGCTGGCCAGCGGGGGCTTTCGGAACGTCCTGGCGCTTTCGGGAGATTACCCCGTTACGGGCTTCCACGGCCAGGCATCTCCGGTTTTCGATATCGACTCGGTGGGACTGCTGAAGCTCCTCTCTGAGATTCAGGGCGGCAACTTTTTCCCGGGCGCCGTGGTGTCGAATTATAAGCGGCTGGAACGCGAGGTCATGCCGCAGTATTTCAAGCTCGCCAAAAAGATTCAAACCGGCGCCCGCTTCATCGTCAATCAGATCGGTTACGACGCCCGCAAAATGGACGAATTGCTCCGATACATGGCCTGGCACGGCCTGAACGTTCCAGTGATGGCCAATGTTTTCGTGCTCAGCGCAACCGCCGCGCGTTACTTCCACGCGGGAAAGATTCCGGGCGTCACGGTGACCGACGATCTGCTTCGCCTGGTGGAAAAGCATGCCGCCTCTCCCGACCGCGGCCGCGCTTTTCTGCTCGAGTTTGCCGCCAAGCAATGCGCGGTCGCGCGGGGACTCGGATATCGCGGCATGTACCTGGGAGGCCGCCTCCGTTTGGAAGACTACGAAAGAATCTTCCACATGCTGGATGCCTTCGGGCCCGACGATTGGCGGGAGTTCGCGCGCGAGATCCACTTTTCCCAACCCGGCGAGTTTTACTATTTCGAACCAGATCCCCGGACCGGCCTGTGTTCCACCCAAATCAACCGCGAATACCTGCGGCGGAAGCAGCAGCCTGCGGCGGCTCCCCTGGCGTATGCGGCCAACCGGCAGATCCATCGTCTGGCATTCGAAGAAGGCCGCGCCGGGTTCCGCGCGGGGCAGGCCCTTTATCAAATCGTCGAGCGCTCCCCCAAACTGGCGCGTATTTTCCATGGCGCCGAGCACGCTCTGAAGATGCTCTCGTTCGACTGCCGCGATTGCGGCGATTGTTCGCTGCCGGAAATCGCTTACTTGTGCCCCGAATCGCAGTGCGCCAAGAACCAGCGCAATGGGCCGTGCGGCGGTACCGAGCAGGGCCTCTGCGAAGTCGGCGGCAAGGAATGCATCTGGGCGCGTGCCTACGACCGCCTCAAAGCTTATGGAGAGGAGGAGCGCATGCTCGAAGGGCCGGTGGTCTACAAAAATGGCGCGCTCCAGGGAACCAGCGCCTGGGCGAACGCTTTTCTGGGCCGCGATCATCGCGGCAAGACTCCGAGTGCATCATGAATCCACAAGGTCTCAATCGGCCGTTCTACGTCATCGGTGAGAACATCCACACCACGCGCGCCGTCCTGCGCGAGGGGCGCCTGGTGGTGACATCCCCCAGTGGTCAGGAAGCCGTCCGCTACACGACCACCGCCGGAGAGACACGCTATCTCCCCATTCCCGAAGAATTCAAGCGCCGCCAGGACTACCAGGAAGGGAAGGTCAAGCACGTCATGATGGCGGTGCGCGCGGCCATGTGCGGTGTGGAGTCCGGCGCCGAGTCCGCTGCCGGCGAAGCCATGACCTATCTGCGAACCCTCGCCGAGAAACAGGTGAGAGCAGGCGCCGATTTCCTGGATCTCAACGTCGACGAACTGTCGTGGAACCGGGACGAGCAAAAGGCGGCGATGGACTGGCTGGTCCGCGCGCTGGAGCCCCTGTCACCAGTGCCGCTCTCGATCGACTCCTCCAACCAGGAGATTCTGTTGACCGGCATCCAGGCCTGCGAGGGGAGAGCGGGAAAGCCATTGCTCAACTCCGCCTCTCTGGAGCGCATTGACGCGCTGGATATCGCCAGGCATTATGAACTCCCCGTGGTGGTGACCTCGGCCGGCGCGAGCGGCATGCCGCGGAACGCCGAAGACCGCGTGAATCACGCTTCGCAGATGGTTGAGGCGGCGCTGGCCAAAGGCATCTCCCTGGAGCGCATGTACGTCGATGCGCTGGTGTTTCCCATCTCCGTGGACGGCCAGTTTGTGATTCAATGCCTGGACGCGTTCCGGCAACTGCGCGCGAAATATGGAGAGCGTATCCATCTGACGGGCGGCCTCAGCAACGTCTCTTTCGGTATGCCATGCCGGAAGTTGATCAACGAAGTCTTCATCAACCTGGTGGTTGAGGCGGGAGCCGACAGCGGGATTGTAGACCCGGTGGCAAGCGACCTGAACCGCATCTTCCTGGCCGACAAACAGTCCCGCCCGTACCAGCTTGCACTAGAGATGTTGTTGGGCCGCGACCCCGGTTGCGTGAACTATCTGGAGGCTTACCGCGAAGGGGAGCTGGAGTTGGCGGTAGTGTGAGAGGCACCCGCTCATGCGTCGCGGTGCACGTCGGCGCGCGAGAAGGCGGGAATACAGACGGTAACGTATTCGGCGCCGGCGGGTTCCGGGGTTGAGAAGCGGACCCACTCGCCGGGCTTGGTGTCGAGAGCCTGGCCGGGTAGCACGTCGAAGGCCCCGCCGGAGTGCTCGACGTGGAGCAGGCCGGCGAGCACCAGGCGATATTCGTGGTAGTCGGCGTATTGTCCGGGGCCCGCCCATCCCGGGGGCGACGGCACGCGGGTGATGGAGAGCCCGGCCTCGCCGGTATTGACCAGACCGACGAACTCTTCGGCGACCTTGGTGATGTTACCAACGCAGGGAATGATGGTGGGAGAGGCGATCAGTTTGGGCATGGCTTCTTCCTGCAAGACTGCTTTTGGCGCTTTTGGTTCGATACTGTTTTGGCCAGTATCGATTGTACACGGAACCGCGCATAGCGGTGTTGTTTTTTGACGATACGTCCTGCCGCGGCTGGAGGACCGCGCCATTCCCATGATGTGCATGTGCATGCATGTGATAATAGAAGCATGCGAACCACCATTGAGATGAAGCCTGAACATCGCGCGCGCATCCTCGAATTGGCCGCCAACCGAGGGGAGAAGGGGTTCTCGACCGTGGTAGCCGAAGCACTGGAACTCTACCTCGAAGCTCAAGGTGGCCGGACGAATGCGATCCGGACCGCTCTCGCGCTGAAGGGATCCATGAGAGAGACGGAAGCTGAGGGCCTAATGGCTCGGACCCGGAAAATCCGGGCGGACTGGCGATGACCATCGCCGATACGGATGTCCTGATCGATTACCTCGCGGGTAAGGGCGAAGCCGACGCAGTGGAGCGACTGCTTCACCGTGGCGCACTCAGGACAACGGTCATCAGCCGGTTTGAGCTCCTCTCGGGTGCGAAGAACGCGAAGCAACTTGCCCGCCTGGTTCAACTGCTCGGGGCAGTGCCGTCGCTAGGGCTGGACGATGCGGCTGCCGACGCCGCCAGTGAGATTCGCAGATCCCTGGAACGATCGGGCAATCCCATTGGGATGGCCGACAGTCTGATTGCCGGCATCGTGACCAGCAACGGCGGCACGCTGCTGACCCGAAACCGCCGTCACTTTGAGCGGGTTCCGGGCATAAGGCTCGCCTGAACCGCGGCAGCCTTTTCGGCTTCGGAAAAAAACAGATGCCGGGTCGAGGGTCGCCGCGGGAGCATGCGATCACTGCGCGCGCTTGTAGATCTCGCCACGAGGGCCAATCTCCGCAACGATGATATCAAGGTCTTTGACGTGAAAAAGGATTCGAAGGTCTCCGACTCTCGCAGATCTCTGGTCGTTCCGGCCCTTCAGCCGTTTCGAGTTCTGTGGGTCGAACGGATCGGCCTTCAGCTTTTCGAACTCCTGGCGCAACCGGTCACGGGCCGGCGCGTCGCACCGCTCGAAGTACTTTTCGGCTGTCCGGGACAGTGAAACACTGTAGCGGCTCACTCAACGGATCGAGTCCAGGGGAACAGTTTCGCCCCGCTGGTGCTCCTCCATCGCAGCGGCCATCAGGCCGTCAAGTTGCGGGTCCAGCATGGATTCCAGCGCCACCATGCAGTCCTTCACCTGCTCGTTGCAGGTTTCGAGCCAACCAAACGGCTCGGCAGTGTCCGGATCGTCGAAGTGACCTCGTTGCCTGGCAGCGGCCAGCATGTCGTCGGCCATGCGCTCCAGCGGGAGCAATTTGGAGTGGAGTGCCTGAACCAGTTCTACGTTGAACGTGGCCGATTGCACGATGCGATCCGCAATGTAAAGTGCCGCCGAATACGGCCCAAGCACGTCGAGGACGGCGCGTGGAAGCAACTGCCTTGCGCTCGCGCCAGCGCCGACGCCAGAGATGTTTTGGAGAGCGGCGCCAGCCAGCGCGGCTTGTTTGTCGATCTCTTCGCCAATGATTCCGGAAGTGGACATCGGTAACTGCCCTCTAGTCATCATGACACTTCGCAAAGCCCTTTTGTCGCCCGCCCGATTCGCGGTCCGATCGGGCAGGGCTCACCCCTTCCCCCCAATCGACAGGATCGCATTGAGCACCAGCGCCAGCAGCGTGCCGAGGGCGATGCCGGCGATGTTCACGCCATGCACCGTCAGCCCCGTTACACCCAGGCCGGTGGCGGCAATCAGCGAGGCGCCGGCTACCACCAGGTTGCGAGGTTCGGAGAAATCCACGTTGGCTTGCATCCAGATGCGCACACCCATGACCGCGATCAGCCCGTAGAGGATCAGGGTGACGCCGCCTAGAACCGGGTTGGGGATGGACTGGATGAGGGCGCCGAATTTGGGGCACAGACCGAGCAGAATGGCGATGGAGGCGGCCATCACGAAGTTGCTGGTGCTGAAGACGCGGGTGATGGCCATCACGCCCATATTTTCGGCGTAGGTGGTTTGCGGAGTGCCACCGCCGAGCGCGGAAACCATGGTGGCGACGGCGTCGCCGAGATAGGCGCGGCCGAGGTACGGGTTGAGATCGCGGCCCATGTAGCCGGAGATGGCGGCGATGTGGCCTTTGTTCTCGGCCACCAGGACAACGAAGATGGGGGCGATGGCCAGCAGCGCCTTTGCACTGAAGGCCGGCGTCTGGAATGGCGGCAGACCAAGCCACGCGGCACTCTGAATGTGCGCGATGGCGCTCGCGTCGACCACGCCGCAGAGCAGCGAAAGGACGTAGCCGGCGATGACGCCGGTCAGGATGGGCAGCAGGCGCAGGAAGCCCTTCAAGTGGATGGCTACCAGCGCAGCGGTGAGAAACGTGGCGGCGGCAATGGCCAGGCGTATGGCATCGGCGGACGTGGCGATGGTCATGTGCTGGTTGGTCGCGTTGGTGACGGCGGAGGATGCCAGGTTGAGACCGATCAGCGCCACCACGCTTCCGGTGACCACGGGCGGCATCAGGCGGTCAATCCAACGGGAGCCCCAGCGAATGGTGACCAGCGCGGCGACGCCGTACAGGGCAGCGGCGCCCAAGATGCCGCAAAGAGCGTAGGGGATTCTGGCGGCGTCTCCACCGGTGACGGCCAACACCGGGCCGATGAAGGCGAAGCTCGATCCGAGGTAACTGGGGACCTTGAAGCCGGTGATCAGGATAAAGATCAGCGTGCCGATGCCGGAGAAGAACAGCGCCACCTGGGGATTGAAGCCCATCAGGATGGGCGCCAACACGGTGGCGCCGAACATGGCGACCACGTGCTGCATGCCCAGCGGAACCAGGCGCACGAGCGGGATTCGGTCTTCCGGATAAAGGATCATGCCAGCGCAATCTTCTCGGCGGTCAGCGGCATAGAATGAAGCCGCACGCCGACGGCGTCCTCGATGGCGTTGGCCACCATGGCGGCCGCGGGAATCATGGTATGCTCACCCATGCCCCGCGCGCCAAAGGGGCCGTCCGGCTGGGCGGTTTCGATAATGATGGGGATCACCTCGCCGGGGATGTCGAGCGCAGTGGGGATTTTGTAGTCGGAGAAATTGGCGTTTAGCAGGCGGCCTTTCTCGTCGAAGCGCATATCCTCGTAGAGCGCGGTGGCGAGACCTTGCAGCAGGCCGCCGGTGATCTGCCCGTTGACGAGGTCGGGATTGATGGCCTTGCCGACATCCACGGCGAGGGCGGCTTTGAGGACGGTGGCCTTGCCGGTTTCCCGGTCGATTTCGAGGACGATGCCGCCGGCGCCGGTGGTGTAGTGCACGTTGGGGTGGCCGCCCTGGCCGGTTTCGGGGTCGCTTTCCGCCGAGGAGAACTCGGGCATGAACATGCCGCGGCCCATGATGGGGCCACCCTTGAAGGTGTGGTCCGGCACCTGGATTCCGGAGATCACGAAGTCGCGAAGCGGCAGTTCCCAGCCTGGGCGGAAACGGCTCTTGACCTTCTCGTCTTCGAGGTAGAGCGAGTCTCGATCGATGCCGCAGGCGCGCTCCACCAGGGCGAAGATCTGGTCACGTGCGTCCGTGGCGGCGTTCTTGACGGCGTTGCCGCAGCCCCATGTCACGTGCGAAGCGACGGTTTGCCACTCGTAGGGGTTGCGATCGGTATCGGGGGTTTCGACGCGGATCTTGGAAACGGGCACGGTGAGGATCTCGGAAGCGATCTGCGCCATGGCGGTGAGAAGCCCCTGGCCGATCTCCATTCCGGAGATCAGGATGTTGAGGCTGGCGTCTTCATTGAACTTCAGAAAGGCCGACGACGACGCGTTGGGCGGCATGGCGGGCGCCTTCCAGAAGAGCACCAGGCTTTTGCCGATGGCTTTGTGCGGATCTTCAGAGTGTTCGCGCGTGCCCCAATCGATGGCGGCGGCGGTGCGGCGGATGGCCTCTTCGAGACCGTTGGGATTCATGCGCGCGCCATAGGCCAGAGTGTCGCCTTCGCGGATGACGTTCTTGCGGCGGAAGGCCACCGGGTCCATGTTTACGGCCTGGGCAGCGCGAGTGATGTGCGATTCCAGCCCGAAGAAGAACTCGGAATACCCGAAGCCACGGTAGGGGCCGCCGGGCGGCAGGTTGGTGTAGCAGCAGACCGAATCGATGGAGACGTTATCGATGCGATACGGGCCGGTGGCGGAAAGGCCCACGGCGTTCACCACGTTGGCGCCGTATTCCACGTAAGCGCCGGCGTCCCAGTAGAGCTGGTGTTCGAGCGCGGTGATGGAGCCGTCGCGCTTGACGCCGAGCTTCACCTTGGCCACCACGCCCTGGCGCTGGTAGGTGTTGTAGAACTCCTGGGCGCGCGACCACATCACTTTGACGGGCTGGCCCTGGACGGCGGTGGCGAGAGCGGCGGCCAGGATTTCGCACGAGACGCCGGCTTTTCCTCCGAAGCCGCCGCCCACGTAGGGCGTCACCACGCGCACATCTTTGTGCGAGAGACCGAGCGGGGCCAGCGCCTGGGCGAACAGGTTGCGCTGGGTGAAGGGAGACTGCGACGCGGACCATACGGTGAGGCGGCCGGCGGCATCAAAGAGGCCGGTCATGGAGTGCGGTTCGATGGCGCAATGCGCGTAGCGCGGCACGCGGTAGGTGTCTTCGAGGATGAGGTCGGCCTCGCGGAACCCCTCGACAATCGAGCCTTTGCGGATCTTGCGCCAGTGCGCGATGTTGGTTGCGGCGCGCGGGAAGAACCAGGGGACATGCGGGTAAGCGCCGAGATCGGGGTGCAGGAGCGCGGCGTCCGGCTCGATGGCCTGGACGGGGTCGAGAACGATTGGCAGCGGCTCGTATTCCACCTGGACGAGCGAAGCGGCGCGAGCGGCGATCTTTGGGTCGCAGGCGATGACGGCGGCCACTTGTTCGCCGACGAAACGCACGCGGTCTTGCGCAAAGATGTGGCGATCCTGCATGTAGAGGCCGAAGCGGTAAGGGAAGTCCTTGCCGGTGACGACGCGGACCACGCCGGACACTTTTTCGGCGGCGCCGGTGTCGATACTCAGGATGCGGGCGTGAGCGTGCGGGCTTTCGACGATGCAGGCGTGGAGCAGGCCGGGGCCGAATTCGAGATCGTCGGCGAAACGCGCGGCGCCGGTGACTTTTTCCCAGCCGTCGATGCGTTGGGCGGAATGGCCGACCACTTTGGTGTCGCGGGATGCGTCGACCAGGGGTTCGAGCTCAATCATGGCCGCCTCCTTGTGGAAGCTTCGTTAAGACAACTGTCAGCACAAGAAGCCGCTTCGATGCCTTCGATGATGGGCGTGTAGCCGGTGCATCGGCAGAGGTTGCCGGCAATGGCCTCCTGGATCTCCTGGCGCGTGGGGTGCGGCTTCGAGCGAAGCAGTTCGGCAGCCGAAAGCACCACGCCGGGAGCGCAGAACCCGCACTGGAACGAATTGTGCCTGGCCAGTTCGTGCAGCAAGGGGCCGGGATCTCGAGAGATTCCTTCCAGGGTAACCACGTCGCAGCCGTCGGCTTCCGCGGCCAGTACCAGACAACTGCGCACTGTACGGTCATCCAGGAAGACGGTGCAGGCGCCGCAATCGCCGTGGTCGCAACCGGTCTTGGGGCTCTTGATGCCGAGCCCGTCGCGCAGGACTTCGAGCAGCGTATCGGCGGCCGCGACCTCCAGGTCGCGATCGACGCCGTTGAGCCGGAAGCGGATCGGAACCTTTTTCATATGACACTCTCCCCTAATGCGGGCCCGGCGCCAGCCATGCGCTCGATGGCGGCGCGGAGGCCGCGTTCGAGCATGATCTTAGCCATGTGGGTGCGATACTCCTTGGAGGCCCGGATGTCGGTGATGGGGCGGATCTCCTGCGAAACCAGATCCTGCGCCTGGTGGATCAGGTCCTCGGAAAGGTCGCGGCCGTTGAGCAGGCGTTCGATGGGCGTGGCGCGGGCCGGCGCGGGCGAAACGGCGCAGAACGCGATGCGGTACTCACGGTCCTCGAACGCCAGAACGCCGACGCCGACTTGCGCCAGGTCCTCGCCGCGGTAACGGCCGAGTTTGACGTAGCACGCGCCGTTTTTGCGATCGGGCAGGGGGATGCGCACGCCAGAGACGATTTCGCCGGCGCGGATGGCAGTCTGTCTGGCGCCCACGAACCAGCGCGCCACGGGAATCTGCCGCTGGGCCACGGGGCCTTCCACCACCACGCTGGCCTCATACGCCAACAGGGCGGGTGCGCTGTCGAGACACGGCACGGCAGAGCAGATGTTGCCCACCAGGGTGGCGCGGTTGCGCACTCCCACGGAAGCCACCGTGCGGGAGCACTCCCACAGCAACGGAAGCCGGCCGCGGACCACGGCGGACTCCAGCAGCTCGGTAAACGTAACGCAGGCGCCCACCAGCAGGCTGCCGTCGCTGGCTTCGAGGCTGTGCAGCTCGCGAATCCCCTTGACGTCCACCACCGCTGACGGCGCGCGCAAACCTTCCTTCATCCAGACCAGGAGGTCGGTGCCGCCCGCCAGCACCGACGCATTCTTCCCGTCGCGCTCGAGAATCTCGATGGCTTCGAGCAGCGATTTCGGCTTGTGGTACTCGAACTCGCAGGTAATCGGCATGAGGCCTCCTGGCTCCGTTCGGAGCCGCGCGCGTAAGCAAGCGGTTTCCCGCCAGCACTGAATCTCACGGTCACAGAGTTACTCCGGCTTCCAGGCGACAATGCGGCACATGGAAGATTCCAGTTCGATGCCTCTGAGGGGGAAGGCGCCGATCCAGCAACGCTGGTTGCCGAGCGCATCGATTTCGCCGCCCACGTTTTCGGCGTGCACGATCCGCTTGGGGAACAACTTGATGTGCATCACCTGGTAATAGGTTTCCTGGGGGAACATTTCGTCCCAGTGCCGGCCGGTGCGTTCGAAAAGCTTGCGGTCGGCCTCGGCAAAGAGCTTGGGATGCCAGTCGCGGATGATGGTGTTCATGGGATGGTCGGCGCTGCCGCAATCCAGGCCGATCCACTTGAACTTCATCTCTTCGCACCATTTGTGAAAGTCGGGACCGGGACCGGGGTGCTTGCAGAAGTAGCGCAGTTCGTCGCACGCGGGCTGGTCCCAGGCATAGCGGTGGAAGCCGGTATTGATGATGAGGATGTCGCCGGGGTGGATGTCGGCCTTGCGCATGAGCATCTCGGGCGAGTAGAGATCGTAGTCGTCGAGCGATCCGGAGAGGTCTACCACCACGCCGGGTCCGACCCATTCCTCGATGGGCACGTTGCCGATGGAGCGGCCGCAGGCGTGGAAGTGGATCTCGCCATCCATGTGTGTGCCCACGTGGTTGCTGGTCTGGATGATCTGGCCGTTGGCGCCCTGGCCCATGTGCGCGCCGGCGATGCGCTTGAAGTACTGCACCGAGAGCGGCATGTAGCTGGGCCACGGCGGGGTGTGCACGCTGAGGCGCTGGGTCAGATCGTAGAGGCGGACCTTGGACATGTAGTCCAGAAAGCCGGCGGTTTTGGAGTCGGTGGTCATAGGGTCTCCTGTGTCGAGTCAGGCTTTACAACGCGGGCCAGGCCGAGCATGGCGTCTTCGAAGGGCTTCAATGGGGCGGCGACGATTCCAGCGCCTACCTGGCCAATGCCGGCCTTTTTGTGCGCGACGCCGGTATCGATCACGGGCATGATGTTCCGCTCGATTACTTTGCGGACATCGATACCGGTGGGGGTGCCGCGGAAATCGAGAGCCGGAATCTGGTAGACGTTGTTCTCGGCGGCGGTAATCTCGTACATCCGACGTGTGTAGCGCAGGGCGTCGGAAGCTGCGCCCCCCACGAACTGCACGATGGCGGGCGAAGCGGCGATGGCGAATCCTCCCAATCCGTTGGTTTCGGTGATGGCACTGTCGCCGATGTCGGGGTTGGCGTCGTCCTTGGTGAACCCCGGAAAGTAGAGCGCATCGGGCACCGGCGCGGGGCCGGTGAACCAGGCATCGCCGGCGCCGGCGAGCTGGATTCCGAAGTCGGTTCCATTGCGCGCCATGGCCACCACGATGCTGCTGCCCGCGTTGCCGCGCGCGGCGTCCAGCGTGGCTTTGGATGCGGCCATGGAAAGATTGAGAAAGAAGTGATCGTTGCCGTTGAGGAATTCGAGGACCTGCGCCGCCTGCTCGGAATCGGGCTCGGCGCGGACCACGGCGGGGGCGAGTTGACGGAAGAGCAGCGAGGTGGCGGCGCGGTTGCGGTTGTGGACTTCGTCGCCCATGTGGAGCGCCTGGGCGATGATGTTCTTGAGATCGATGCGGCCGAGCTTTTGGATGGCGCGGGCGAGCGCCGGATAGAGCGTCTGCTCCATCCAGCGAAGCCGCGCGGTGATCTCCGGCCCGTAGGCCCCGTAGCGCAACACCTTGCCCAGGCCCTCGTTGATGGTGGCGTAGGCGTAGTTGCCGCGCTCCTGGTTGCAGACGATGAAGACCGGCATGGAGGACGAGATGATGCCGGCCATGGGACCGACGGCCTGGTGCTCGTGACACGGTGAAAAGCGAATGCCGCCCGACGCGGCCATGGCTTCGGCTTCCTGGGGAGTCGCGGCCATGCGTTCGTAGAGCAACGCGCCGATCACGCCGCCGCGCATGGGGCCGCACATTCGCTCCCAGGTGATGGGCGGGCCGGCGTGGAGGATGGTGTTGGGCGTCATCCCCGGCACGGCGTCGATCGCCTGGGCCATCCCGATCAGGACCGGCTTGCCGGCGAGGATCTTCTGAACCGCCTTTTCATTGGCGCGCTCGATCGAGCCGGCGGCAGCGGTGAGCGAGGCGAGAGCCTGCGCGTCCACTTCAACGGGCGGGCGCCAATCCACCTGGACGGCGCGCACTCCGCAGCGGTCGAGGCTTTGTTTGAACATGGGGAGGCCGATGTTGACCACACGCAGTTCGGCTTGAAACAGGTCTCGAATGGCCATCAGCGGCCTCCTGGTACTACTGTGTGGGGCAGCCAATCCCGGCTGCCGCCGGCTTTCAGCCGGCGATGGCCTGGTGCGACAATTCGCGCCTGGTCCGAAGAAGCCGCCGGAAAGGCGGCTGCGGGCAAGATTGCCCGCCCCACAGAGCGGCGAGGCCGCGACCAAACGACCGAAGAAAAGACTTCAACGCGGAGGCGCGGAGACGCGGAGAAAGGCACAGAACAAAAGCCCAAACAGAGAGTGAGAAGGAAGCAGCACTCGCGCCTTCCCGCGGCGGAGCGCGGAGGAAGCAGAGAACGCGGAGGACGCAGATAACCCGCATGGCTGGGAGCGCGATGAATTCGTAGCGAGGAAACAAGACACTGACGGTTAGTGCGGACTGAGCGAGAATCTTCGCAAGGGGAGAAGAATTCAAAGGGGTGTAGTACGGGGTGTCGACGCACCATCAGCGGCCTCCTAATGCGCCGGCGATTTGCGCCGCGAATTCGGCCGCGGCAGCGTTGCTGGGGAAGATGCGGACGCCCGCCGCGGCCAGGGCCGCCTCCACGCGCCGGCGGTCCTGCGGGTCCTGAGGCGTGCCCGTGATGGAGCAGACGAAGGTCACCCGTCCGGGCGCGGCGGCAATCACCGGCACGAGTTCACCCGCGGGATCGGGATTGGCGCCGTAGCCCAGAACCACATCGAGCAGGATCACGGCGGTCTCGGGATCGTTCGACTCCTCGGTGATGCGGCGGTTGCGCAGGGAGTAGTCGATCATGGGGTGCGGGCGGCCCACGGTGAACGCGTCGTCGCCGAGATCGATCAGGGTGTGCCCCCGGCTCTTCCACACGTCGGCCAGTGGCGCGAATGGCGCCAGGGGCACGTTGGAGTAGACGTTGCCGAGAGCGTGGGCGCGGAAGATGAGTTGGGCCTCCGCGCAAAACGTTCCGCCGCTGAACAGACCGCGGATATACTTCTGCGGGGCGGTGAACCTGCCGGCTTCGCGCGCGGCTGCATCGTGAATCTCCGACCGGCGGGCTTCCAGGAACTTGCGGGCGACTTCGGCGTGGCGGCACTTGGAGAGCGCGGCGGCCATGAGCGCGGCTTCTTCGAGGGTCGCGGCGGGAATCATTCCGTATTGCCGCAGGATGGCTTCATCGGCTCCCAAAAAGGCGGCGATGACCGGCTTCCCGATCCCGGCGACGGCCTCCCCGATGCGGCGCAGGACGGTTTCGTGGGGAGGCTTGGAGATGAGCACGACGACGCGCGTGGCGGGGTCGTCCCGCAGGGCGGCGAGAGCTTCCAGAAACATAATCCCGCCGACTTCCCGTTTGACGTCGCGGCCGCCTGTGCCGATGGCCTGGGAGACGCCCGCGCCTTCGTTGGAAAGGATCGTGCTGACTTCCTGCAGTCCGGTTCCGGCGGCGGCCACAATGCCGATATCGCCGCGGTTCACGGCGTTGGCGAACGCCAACGGGACGCCGTTGAGGATGGCGGTGCCGCAGTCCGGGCCCATCATCAACAGGCCTTTTTCGCGCGCCAGGCGCTTGAGCTCGATTTCAGCGGCGAGAGAGACGTTGTCGGAAAAGAGCATCACGTGCAGGCCGGCCTCGAGGGCTTGCCGCGCCTGCTCGGCGGCGTAGCGGCCGGCGATGGAGACGAGCGCCACGTTGGCGCCGGGAAGGGCCCGGAGGGCGGATTCGATGCTGGCGGGCAGGTGCTCGACGTCGGCCTCGCGGCGGGTGCGAGCCTGTTGTAGGCGGCCGGCTGCCGCTTCGAGCGCGGCCGCCGCGGCTTCGGCGGTTTCCGCTTTCACGGCGAGGATGAGGTCGGTATCGCCGGCGGCTTCGAATTGGCCGGTCCAGAGGCCGGCGGAGCGAAGAATGGCCTTATTCTGGCGCGTGGCCATGACGGCGGCGGCGTCGACGACGCGATCGAGCGAAAGCAGGTCGCGGCCCACCATCATGAGTGTGACCGAGTCGAAGTAGAGGCCGGTGCGAATTTCGCCTTGGACGGTCATGAGGCGGCTCCCGGGGAAGTTTGTGGGGCAGGTTGGCAAACTGCGGCGGGTTGGTACCCCGCCTGGCGACGTTTGCCAAGGGCCGCCCGGCGCCGGTTGCCAACCGGGGCGCAGGATAATATCATGCTGCCCCACAACGCCCGTCCCGTGTAATTGTGTACTGAGCGAGCCAGGAAGCTGTAGACTCCCGCGGCGAGATCGGCGCCGGAACTGGCGCCTACCGCCGACAACCGAGCGGTGTGGCGCGCCACTTCGGCTTCCGTGCCGGCGAAGAGGGCGTGAATCAAGGATTGCGCGGGCTCGATACAGCAGCCGTCGGCGGCGCAGCGCAGCAGGGACTCGGAAAAGGCATTGGAGCTTCGCGCGGCTTGGCGCACGCGGCGGCGCTCGAGCCAGGGCGCGCCGGCGGCGTACATTCCCAGCAGGAGGCCGGCCAGGAAATCGTCGCCGCTGGGTGTCAGCCCGAAACCCAGGCCGGCGATCGCGCGGGCGCCGGAATCGAGATCTCCGGCGAGCAGAAGGCCGACTCCGTCGCGGAATCGGCCGGCGAGCGCCGCTTCGAAGGCCGAGCCGGAGCCGGGCAAAAAGACAATGCTCCGGGCAGGCGCGGACTCGAGGAGCGCGGCTCTGAGCGCGTCGAGGTTCCGACGGATTCTGGCTGGATCGGAGCCGCCAATGTGCAGGCGGGAACGGTAACGTCGGCGAATCTCCATCGCGGCGCCGTCGAGGATCACGCGATCCGGACAGACCTCCAGCGAACCGATGGCGTTGAGGTCGCATCCGCGCACAACCAACTGGACGGGCCCGGCGCCCTGGCATTCCTCGACTACAACGGCGAGATCGGGACCTTCGTCCCGGACGAACGCAGTTGCTCCGCGGAAGCGTGAGAACACGTGGTAGCCCCCGATCTCGACTCGGTCACCGATATCCAGCAGTTCGATCACCGGCGTTACTCCTGCCGGCCGGTCACGCCAACGCCAGTGCCGGTTGTTCCTCTTCTTCCAGCGTTTCCGGCATGACCAGGGTCCGGTTGGCCCGCAGCAGTTCGGCTGAAACCGGCCGCACCAGGCGAGTCTGGATCTGTTCCTCGAGGTAGTTCTTCACCGTGGTGGCCCAATACTCGCGGGTCACATAGAAGACCTTGGCGCCGCCCAACTCGTGCTGGCGGTCGGGCCAGGGATAGGAAGGCTGCGCCATGCCGATGCCCCAGCGCTTCAGGCCGTTGTAACTCTCGTAGGTGGCCCAGAATTCCTTCTGCTTGAGGGTCTCGAAGCAGTACTCGCACTTGGCGTAGTACATGATGGCCCCGGCGCGCAGGCCTCTGCGGAAGGCCATGCTGTGCAGGCTGATATTGATATCCTGGTTCATCAACCGGCCATTGCAGAACGCCACGGCGTGGCCGTCAATGAGGCCGATGAGCTGATACGGGTCCTTGAGGCGATTGCGTACCCATCCCAGAACCTCGGCGTAGACGCGGGCGCCGACAATGTCGTAAAAGTCGTGGTCCACGTCCATCAGCTTCTTGATATAGGCGAGGAATGCGGGAGCCTCTTCCTTTTCGAGCGGGCGGATCAGCATCGTCTGGCCGTCTTTCACCTGAACCATGGCGGGTTCGAACGGGGGGATGAGCATCGAGGGTCCCGACAGCAGCGGCTCCAGTTCCTCCACATTGAAGCTCACAACCTGGCGAGTCACCTTTTCGGGCGGCGCTTTCTTCATGATTTCTACCTCTAACCTCGATGTAACACGATTGCAGCATCCGGTGAAAGGACATGCGGGTCTGAAATTATGGATTGCTGAGTCTCGCGGAATACGGTGACGGCTTCTGTCCGGCCGGCAATCGCTCCCTCACGGTCGTGCGACAAGTCGCGGCTCTGTTACTCCTCCCACCGAATCCAGGGCAGTTCATATGGTAAGAGAGCGTCTTCGTGGAACGGCACCACGCGGACCGCAAAGCCGCTGCTTCCGCTCTGCCCGCACTCGACCTCACCCTCGTAGAGGTGATCGGTTCCCCAGGATTGGCGTAGCGCCAGATCCACGTGCGAGCCCGTGCCGATCTGACCGTCGGCGGCCAGGACGCCGTAGTAGGCCTGCACGCGCACGTCGCCGGGAGAGAGGCGGCCCAACGAGACCCGCGCGGTGACCTTCACCTTCGAGCCCACCAGGAACTCGCGGCCGCCCCCGTTCACCTCCACTTGGGTGACGTGCACCTCGGATCCATGAACGTACAGCCGTTTCCGCCAGTCCATCAGGGACCGCACCCGGCTCGCGTCGCCGGCCAGGCGGATGAGCCGGCCGGCAGCCGGGAGATAGAAGCGCTCGGCGTATTCGGCCACCATCCGGTTGGTGCTGAAGACCGGCGAAAGCCGCTTCATGGACGCCTTCATCTTGGCCAGCCAGCCGCGCGGGATGCCGGCGGCGTCGCGATCGTAGAAGAGCGGCACCACATCGTTTTCCAGGAGGTGGTAGAGCGCCTCCGACTCCACCTGGTCCTGATATTCCGGGTTGTTGTACTCCTCGCCGTTGCCGATCGCCCAGCCTACTTGCCGGTCGTACGCTTCATCCCACCATCCGTCCAGAATCGACAGGTTCAGCCCGCCGTTGGCCAGCAGTTTCATGCCGCTGGTGCCGCTGGCCTCGTTGGGCCGCCGCGGCGTATTCAACCACACGTCCGCGCCCTGCACCAGGTACCGCGCCACCGCAATGTCGTAGTCTTCCAGGAACACGACACTGCGCCTGACCTGCGGGTCCCGGGCGAATCGGATGATTTGCCGGATCAGTTCCTTGCCTTCCGTATCATGGGGGTGCGCCTTGCCGGCGAGGAGGATCTGTACGGGCCGTTCCGAGCCGGTGAGGATGCGTTTCAGCCGATCCATGTCGCGGAGCAGCAGAGTGGCTCGCTTGTAGGTGGCGAAGCGGCGCGCGAACCCGATAGTGAGGGCGTCGGGGGAGAGGACGCCGCCGGCAACCGTGATCTCCGCGTCGGTGCCGCCTCTCTGCCTGACCTGGGAGGCCAGCCGCGAGCGCGCGTAGTGGACCAGGCGCTCCCGGCGGATCTCGTGTACCCGCCACAATTCCTGATCCGGAATGCGGTCTATGCGCTGCCAGAGAGCCGTATCGGCGGGTTTCTCGCCCCATTGCGGGCCAAGGTAGCGGTTGAGCAGCGCGCTCATCTCCATCGAGATCCAGGAACGCGTATGGATCCCGTTGGTAACCGAGCCAATCGGCACCTCGTCCAGAGGATAGCCGGCCCACATAGGTTGCGCCATCTGGCGCGTCACCACCCCGTGCAGCCTGGCGACTCCATTGGTGTATGAGCTGTGACGCGCTGCCAGGTACGCCATGTTGAACGGCTCGCCAAGATCCGAAGGAACCTGTCTTCCGTATGCCAAAAACTGCTCGATACCGAGGCCGAGGCTGCGCGAATATTCGCGCAGGTATTTGTCCACCAGAGCGGGATCGAAGCGGTCGAAGCCCGCCGCCACCGGCGTATGGGTGGTGAATATGCTACCCGCCGCAGCCACCTGGCGCGCCTCGTGGTAGGGGAAGCCAAACTCCTCCATGATCATCCTGGTTCGTTCCGGCCCTAGAAACGCCGAGTGTCCTTCGTTCATGTGGCACACGGTTGGCTTTATACCGAGCGCGCGAAGCGCCCGCATGCCACCGATCCCCAGTACGATCTCCTGCTGGATGCGAAGCTCGCGGTCGCCTCCGTACAGCGCTCCGGTCACCTGCCGGTCGTCGGCCGTGTTCTCCGCCACGTTGGTATCGAGCAGATACAGCGGCACTCTCCCCACCTGGACTTTCCAGATCTGCGCCGCCAGTCGCCGTCCGGGGAAATCGATGTGCACCGTGAGCGGCTTCCCCGGCCCATCCTCCACCGGTTGGATGGGCAGGTTATGGAAGTCGTTGATCGGATAGGTTTCCTGCTGCCATCCATCGGCATTGAGGTACTGATGGAAGTAGCCGCCCTGGTACAGCAGGCCGATGCCGGCCAGAGGCAGACCGAGGTCGCTGGCCGACTTGAGGTGATCCCCGGCCAGGATGCCCAGGCCGCCGGCGTAATTCGGAATGCACTCGGTCAGTCCGAACTCCGCCGAAAAATAGGCGATCCGGATTCCCATCGCTTCCGGGTGCGCCGCGGCAAACCAGCCGGCGCCGGCAACGTACTCGTCCAGATTGACGGAAGCCCGGTCCATCTGCGCGAGGAAAGCCTCATCGCCGCAGAGTTCGTCGATCCGCCTCTGGTCGATGCGGCCGAGAATCAGGCGCGGGTTGTGCCCGGTCTCTTCCCACAGGTCGGGATCCAGTGTGCGAAAGAGTTCGATGGTGGGGTGGTGCCAGGACCACCGCAGGTTGAGGGACAGCTTGTTCAGGCACTGCAGCCGGACCGGCAAACGAGGGATGACATGATAGGCGTGAACGCGGGGCATCGTGGGAACCTCTACTTTCCTCTCCAGCTTATCGGCTATTGGCATCAATTAGGTTATGCCAGTCCGATTTTAGCGAGCTGGATCTCGGTGCGGGCCCGCCCGCTCACTTCCCGTAAACTACCGCGACCGCGAAAGGACCCAGTTCAATCGCCGGCCCTCCTAACGCCGCCGTGCGCGGGGCCGCGGAGGAATCGACCACCGACACTTCCGCATCCTTCCATTCCTCCTTCAGCCGGACGGTGATTCTTCCATTGCGCTTGTTCACCACGAGCAGCGCGCGGCCCTTGGGCGTGACCAACGCCTGCGCCAGGATGTCGCCCGTCGCGCCACGCGTCTCGACGAGCCGGTCGCCCGGCGCGAAGTGGTCGTGGATCAGTTTGAGCACCCAGAAGCGCGCATTCGGACTTCCCGTCTTCCAATCCACCATGCTCACGCTCGGAAACTGCGTCGGGTACCCGACAAGCTGCGACTCGCCGACAATATCGATCCCCATGCGCATCGCGCCCAGATAGACGTACGCATAGAGCGCTCCCGAGGCGTTCCAGTAGATATCGGGGATGGTCTCCTGGCCCGCGGGATCGCCGGGGAGGATACTGCCGATCTCATCCAGGGTGGTGCGCGTTTCGGGCGACAGCCGCTTGCGGATCTGTTCGACGTAGCGCACCGTGTTGAGGAATCCGTCGGCCTGGTTGAAGAAAGTGTACTGCCAGTGCTCGGGCGTCTCGGCTGCCGCTGGGGTTGCGTAGAAGTGATACGAGATCACGTCGAGCGGTATACCGGGACGGTGGTTTTTGTGGTCGAGGAAGTACTCGAACATTTCCGGGTGCCCGCTGGGAGCCGCGAGCGCGAGCGAGACGAACTTCGTCTCGGGCGACACGGCATGGATCGCAGCCGCCACCGCGTCATAGCGCGCGGTATAGTCCTGCGGCGACATCCCATGCTCGAACTCGGGCTCGTTGAAGACCTCCCAATACGGAATCTTGAAATGGAAGTTGGAGGCGTGCGGCTTCCCCTGCCGGTCCGTGAAGCCGCCCTTGGCATACCAGCTCACGAGGCGCGCGAAGTAATCGGCGAGATCCTGCAAGCCGCCTTCGCGCAGGTCCTTGCCCTGGGTGTAATTCCACGTCGCCTCGTCGGCATCGGCGGGATAGGTCACCGGCTTATCGGTCTTGAAAAGCCACGCGGGAATGGTGCTGAAGTTAAGAATGGTGGCATGGCCTTCGGTCGAGTTGAAGAAATCGATGGTCATCGGGTCGATCAGCGACGTGTCCCACACGCCGGGCTCAAGCTCGGCAACCGCGAGTTTGGGGTACGGGAGCCAGGGGACGTAGCGGACATACTCCGCGCCCAGATCGTGCAGGGCCCGAAAGGCCGAATCGTGGATGGCGGATCCACGCCGCAGCAGCGGATTGACGACCACCTGCAGGGTAGGGGTGGTTTTCGAAACCTGGGAGACGGCGTCCCATCGGATGTCCAGAACCGGAGTGCTCTGCGCGTAGACCAGCGCCAGAGGCGAAGCGCAAAGCAGCAGAAGCGAGGCACAAACGCTAGCTGATCGCATGGCTAATTCATACGATAACATCAACATCTTAATCTTAAGCGCAGTGCCGAAAGGCTCCGCCACGATCCCGCCCGGGTAGCCCCGGCTTGAGTGAGGCGCAGCCTAAACCGTCCACGTCGCGGTGAGCGCACGCTCGAAATTCCCGCCGAGAATCAGTTCGATGTTCCGGCTGGAATAGTTCCGGCTCACCAGGCCTTCGGTCAGATCGTAGATTTTCTTCGCATAGTCGATTCCGTCAAGGTCGAATCTCCTTGTGGGATGAACCGGAGTATCCCGTCCGTCCAGATCGACGTCGCTGCCGATGCCGGCGTGCTCCACCCCGACCAGTCTGGTCAGATGGTCAAAGTGATCCAGCACATGCTGGATCGTGACTCGTCCCGCGGCCCGGACAAAGGTGCGGACCATGGTAATCCCCATGACGCCTCCCCTGGCCGCCATGTGCGTGATGGCTTCATCCGTTTTGCAGCGGGCACTGCCCGGAACCAGCGCGCGACAGTTGGAGTGCGTCACCAGGACAGGCTTTCGGGATGCTTCGATGGCATTCATGGTGGTCCGGTCGCCGCAATGCGAAATGTCCACGGCCATGCCAACTTCATTCATACGCTCCACGATCTCGACGCCGTATTTGCTGAGGCCAGGGTCTCGCGGGTCGGAAGATCCTCCGCCGATGCCGTTACCGCTATAAGTGAGCTGCGAGACCCGCTGGCCCAGATCATAGAAGCGGTTTACGTCCTCGACGGCGAGAAAATGCGCGGAGTTCTGCTGGCCAATCAGGATGCCGAGCTTGCCGAGCGCTTTGGCCTGTTTGAAATCGGCGACTCGTTGGATGCGCTGGAACTCGTCCCCGTGCGCCGCGATGAACGCGTTCCATCCAATAATGTCTCGCAATGACTCCGTGTAGATGTCCCCCGCGATGTACCCGACGGCGGGGTGGAACACGGTAATTCCCGAATCTCTCAACCGCATGAAATCGGCTTGCCGGAACCGGCCCGGATCGGTTTCCCAGACCGCCAGTTTCCGGTAGTTCAAAGTCAATAGGCCCAACATGTCGATCACCGTGGAGCGGCGAACCAAGTCCACGGTGCGAGCCGAATATTGCGTTTCACTCTGGGCAAAAAGGGAGAATCGGCCACGGTTGATCATCGGCGCACCCAGGGATAGCGCCGCGCCTTTCAGAACCTTCCGACGAGAGATCATAAACGGACTGGTCAGTCTATCACAGCCTGTGGGTATCCTCCCGCCGCATGATGTCTCCGCAGCCTGCCGGCGGTGCAAAGCCCAGGGTCGCATAGTAAACCCCGCCGTTCGCCGGTAAGCTCCGGGCGTTCGCCGAAAAGCGCGGGATTCGGGCGGAAAGCGCGCGTACGCTCAGAGCATGGAAAACAATAATCCTCGTCAAAACGGCGACCCGGACAGGCGGCGCATGATTGTGGGCATCCACATGGGAGCGTCGCACATCACCGGCGGCCTGATCCTGGTCGGGATCGGGGTGCTGTTCCTGCTGGGAAACCTGAACCTCGTGCACGCGAGCGAATGGATCTCGTACTGGCCGGTCATCCCGATCGTCATCGGATTGGTGCAACTGGTGGATTCCACTTCCTCCGGCGGGCGGATCGGCGGCGGAGTGATGCTGGTGGTGGGCGGGCTGTTCCTGGCCGACAACCTGGGGTATCTCAACTTTCCCATTTGGAATCTCTGGCCGCTGATTCTGATTGGCGTCGGACTGATGATGCTGTGGGACCGGGCCGGATTTGTCACGCGGGATGACGCCATCTCCCGGCTGGCCGGCCACCGCACCGGAGACAGAACATACAGGCACTGGCATTGGGCGGACACGAGCGCCGCTTTTAACAGCACGGGCGGCTTCGTGAACGAATTTGCCATCTTCGGAGGCTCAAAGCGGACTGTGGTGGCGCAGGATTTCCGCCGCGGCAAGGTTGCCGTAATCTTCGGCGGCGTAACGCTCGATCTAACTGGCGCCGCCATGGCGGAAGACGTCGCGGTGCTGCATGTGTCGGCGCTCTATGGCGGCGTGTCCATCAAGATTCCTCCCACCTGGAACGCAGAGGTGCACGGCGCCGGCATCTTCGGCGGATTCGGCGACCACTCCATCCATCCGCCCGCGGTCCCCGGAATGAAGCGGCTGATCATCAAAGGTGCGGCGATCTTCGGCGGCGTGGGGATCAAGAACTGAGGCGCCATGCATCCGATTCTGGAATCGCCGCGGCGCATTCTGCTTTACATGACCGCGTGGCTGCCCATCCTCGGCTTGCTGACGTACGTGATGTGGGCGTCGGGAAAGATGACGTGGACCGATGGCGCCGCGATCCTGACGCCGGCCTGCGCGGTCTACGCCTTCGCGTGTCTTTCGCCGTGGTACCTCTGCTCGACTCAGCCGCTGCGGTTTGCCAACTGGCAGGGTCTGCTGGCCACCTTCGGCGCCGCAGCCCTGGTATGCAGCCTGGTGCTGGTGGGCGGCGCCTGGATGACCGCGGCGGCGCTGGTGCAGTTGAAAGTGTTGCCCGGCCTGGAGCAACGGCTCGCAGGCCACCTGGGGCTGCTGCTGGGAATGGGTATGCTGCTCTATCTGATGTCCTCCGGGTTGCACTACGCCGCGCTGGCGATGATGGAATCGCGGGATGCGGAGCGGCGGGCCGCCGAAGCGCGCACCCTGGCGCGCGAAGCCGAACTGGCCTCGCTGCGTAGCCAGCTCAACCCGCACTTCCTGTTTAACAGCCTGCATTCCATCTCCACGCTGGCCACCCAGGACGGCGCCCGGGCGCGCGTGATGTGCATCCGGCTGGCCGATTTCCTGCGCACCAGCCTGGGACTGGGAAGCCGCGACAGCATCCCGCTGGGCGAAGAACTGGCGCTGGCGAAATTGTACCTGGAAGTGGAGCAGGTGCGCTTCGGCGAACGGCTGCGCGTGGTGGAAGAGATCGAAGCCGGATGCCGGGAGTGCGCGGTGCCGGCGCTGCTGTTGCAGCCTTTGGTGGAAAACGCCGTGAAGCACGGAATCGCCGGACTGGTGGAAGGCGGATCCATCCGCCTGGCGGTGGAGCGCTCGGGCGAAGCCGTCGCCATCACCGTGGAAAACGGCTTCGACGCGGAAATGCCCCCGCCGCGCAGCCTGGGGATGGGCCTCACCCACGTGCGGCGGCGCCTCGAAGTCCGCTACGGCGAAGCGGCCACCTTCGACGCGCGGGCCTACGGGGAACTCTACAGGGTGGTGTTGCGGTTTCCCTGCGAATCGCCCATGGCTTCGAGCAGCCTGGCGTAGCCCGAGCGGCCCTTGCGGTGTGATGGATTACGCCCCGGTCGTCCCCTGATTCTCCCGTCCCCTGGTTTCCCAAGAGTCCGGAACTTCCGACATTCTGATCACTAAGGCCATTGAATCGCACTGCCTGTAGATATCCAAAAGCAGTATTGCGTTGGCGCGGCGCCAGAGCCATAACTTCAATCATGTCACCACATGTGTGCTCACAAACCGCAGGGAGGCCGAGGTGATCTGCAGAGGGATCGCTGTCGCAATTCTCGTCGCTGGATCTCTATTGGCCCAGCAATCCCAGACAAGCCCAAAGCCCGTTCAGCAGAACGCGGCTGGCAATCCGCCGATAGCCTCAACGAGCCGAGGCACCACATCGCTCATACGGCCGACGGCCGCATCGGCCTTCGATGTGCCCGAGTCCACCCAACTGATCCTTCCAGGATGTGCGGCAAGCCTTACTGCGCGTGCGTCGCCGAATCGTGATTACTCTACGCCCTCCTCTCGCCTTGTGGGCAGATGGGCCGGTCGAGATTCTGAGTCCGCGGCCATCATGTGCCGCTACTTCGGTCCAATCGATAAGCAAAACGGAACCGGCGTGTTCGTTGTGTACCGGCTCGAAGCGTTAGACGAAAAGACGGGAGCGCGATCCCCGGTTCTCCCAGGCACTGGTCAGCCACCGCACAGAGTTACCTGGAATCGAATCGAGGAAAGCTACCGAATCATCAATGAAGATCCGGGCGGTGAGTCGGTAACCGTGGGTTTCCTCCCCACGAGCGGGAAGTCCGCGACCGAAACACACCAAATCGCGTGTGACGGTAAGTCGGATTCTCCTCGGGAACCGGTAGGGCAAATTGACCTATATGTGGACGACAAGAACCTTGGGTGCTCAGAAAGCAACGCGGGCTGGAAGGATGCTTTTTCTCGCTTTCTGGCGGCCCGTTCCCCGGCGGAGCCCGTGTACCCACGGACGGGGCGTGAGGTCCGATACCAGGTCGATGGCGTTGGTCGCGCATCGCTCACCTACCGCAACGCATCGGGTGGGACGGACCAAATGACGGTCAAACTGCCCTGGACTTTAGCGTTCACCGGTCAACCAAACAATTCGTGTATCTTTCGGCGCAGAACACTGAAGACTGGGGAAAAATCGAGAGCACTATATATCTTGATGATATTCCGGTGCAGAAAGCGGTCTCCGACTCCCCCTATGGCATCGCCTCAGTGAGCGGGACCATTCCGCCAGTCCGCTAGATCGTGTCCAAATTCCCTCGAAGGGAGTAAAGGGGACGCATGCATTTTTGATCTATTCCTCGCCGCAAAATGGGTTGGTTCTTTGTCCGAGTCTCTCAAAGGCAACAAATCACCTGACTCATACGGAACTGGTAAACTGGGACCATGCATATCGAGCGTTGGGTTAAAGCTGGCGTCATCGCCAGCTGTTTGTGCGTCATCCCAGCCTGGAAACCTTTCATCCAAGATTTATTCCCGCGCCAAACTTCCACCGATCCTAGAAAAGGAACCGGGGAGCTTATCCAACAAAAAGGCGGAGGCGAGACTGTGAAACACAGATTGGATATTTTATCCGTGATCGCTCCGCTACTAGCAAGCGGAATGTTGTTGATCGCTGTGCTGGTAGCCTTCAAGAGGGACCAAAGGCCGAAGACAGGCGCCGCATCGTCGTCTCCCTCATCGAAACTCCATATTCACTCAGCCACGTGGGGAGTCCGTCGCCTGGGGGAAGAGATGGATGCGACGAGGCCCCTGCAGGAGAGTCACCGGGACGCCTTGGCTATTTGCGTTAGTAGAGACGTTTTTGGTGAGCCAGCCCTAGGAAAGAAGAAGTGGCTTGACGTGGAATACTCGTACGGCAGTAGCATAATCAGGAAGGTTTCACGCGAAGAAGATTCTCTTTTGGTCTTGCCTGAAGATCCTGAACTTGAGAGCGCTAAGTCTCAGGTAGATCATTGGAAGGGCTGCTATGACACCGCAGAGAAAGAGCGTCAACGGTTGGAAAAGAATTTGGAGACTGCAAATAGCGAGCTCTCGACACTTAGGGCGAAGTTGAAACCGAAGCCGGTCCTTGAGTATGGACACGTCATAAATGGTGGCAACATGTGTTTTGAGGGGCGTATCGGCGTGTGTTCGCTTCAGGTGGCTACCATCCGAAACACCCGGCTCCCTATTCCAGCGCTGGCACGAAAAGTCAGTGCCAGTATAGAGTACATCCGCGACGAGAACACGGATCGCCTGTTCGTTGCATCGGCCACATGGAAGAATACGAATCCACCTAGCCACGACATGCCGGGAACGGTTCCTACTTCAACGATTGATTTGGAATCCAACGAAGAACAGGAGCTTGTTGTTTCGATGCAGGACAAGAATGGCAGAGTGATTGCGTCTCCAGAGGCAGGGCAGTCATACCAGGAGCTTTCTGTGGGGCACTGGACTGTCCTGGTGACCGTAACTTCTGACAGCGTGCCGCCGTTAAAACTACGAGGCGGACTGAAGGTTGATCGGAACGTGGTGGAGAATCGGATATTCGTGGAGTTTGACAGCCCAGCCTTTACCGTTTTGGAAGGGGAGGTGCTTTGACGACCTGCTTAAGTAGTTTCTCCTGCAAAGAGGGGCCAGACGCATTTTTTTAGAGGTCTCGAATTTCCATCGTGTACCCGATTCCCGCGAAGAGGGACGGGCAAAGGCGGCTAAAGCTGAATGACCTTCAGCCCGGGGATCAGTTGAAAGTGGCGGACGTTGGCGGTTCCTACCGCGTAACCAAGTTCCAGAGCGCTGGCCCCGATGAGCAGATCCGAAAGCGGAATGTGGACACCCTGCGCCTGACTCTGGCCATCGATCTGTCCGGCGCGAAGGGCGATCGGCACCGTCACCGGTTGGATGGGGACACCGGTCACAAGTTCGTCCAGAAAACGCTGCCGGCGGTCGCGGCGGTCGGTTGTGTCGGCGCGAGTTATGCCGTGGGCAAGCTCAAGCAGGGTCACGACCGAAACAGCGATTCCCTCGTCGCCAGTTTCCAACGCCACGGTTTCGAGAAGTTGGCGGGCGTTCTTACCCTGGCGTTCGGCCGCGACGGCGGCCGTTGAGTCCAGCATCAGTCCCAAGCGGGCGGCTCCAGCGGCTCCCGATGGGCGGAGATAGCCGCTTCCACATCCTTAGCGAAGTCGGGATCGATGGTCGCCGTGGAGCCGGCCGGCATCAGGGCGATGCACTCGGAGATTTTGCGGCGCACGGGTTCCGCGGGGCGGATCACAGCCACCGGCTGCGCGTCACGCTCGATGACGATCTCGGCTCCGGTCTCGACCCGTCGCAGGATTGACCGTACATCTTTGGCCAGGTCACCTTCGCTGATATGCAGCGGCTCCATACCTAAGATCATAGCGTTCCCCCCTCCTGGTTGCCTTCTGCAGACTCGGCGGCAAAGGCAATTGAGGGGCAAACCACCAAACTCCAATTGTAGCTGAGCGGCATCCGCCGCTGAGGGTCCCTTCACGGAATGCACTCGATCCCCGCCGCGGAGCTTGGGGATGGGCCTCACCCACGTGCGGCGGCGGTTGGAAGTCCGCTATGGCGAAGCGGCCACCTTCGACGCGCGGGCCTACGGGGAACTCTACAGGGTAGTGTTGCGGTTTCCCTGCGAATCGCCCATCGCTTCGAGCAGCCTGGCGTAGCCGGAGCGGCTGATGGGCAGGCGCGCGCCATCGGCCAGAATCGCGATGCGGCTCTCTTTGCCACACAGAAACCGGTAACGGACGGAACGTAAACCGTATGGGGCAGACGCCATGCGCATCTTCGGCATCCGCCATGGCTCCCAGCCCGACAGGTGACGACCATGGGGAATTCGTAGACTGTCCCTGAACCCCCACTCGGGCGAATCGTGGCATCATGAAACAGTGGAGAAGCGAGGCTGGAAATTTTCGGAAACGTTCCGTCTGGGCGCCAGCGGTTTCTCTGGCGGCGAAAAGTAGAGTGAGGATTTCATGTCCGACAAGCAGCAGGCGTACGCGTTGATCGACCAACTGGACCCCGGCCAGCTCGCCGCCGTGGTCCAACTTCTGGAAACGATGGTGTACGACGAAGAAGAAGAACTCACCGGAGCGGACCGTCAGGCCGTAGCCGCTTCGCGCGAGTACTTCCGGCAGAACCCCGAAGGCGGCATTCCCTTCGAGCGCGTGGTTGCCGATCTCGGTTTCACCATGGACCAGGTCCGCGGCCCTAAAGGCGATTGAAGCGGGCCAGGGAAGCTACTGTGAAGAAGATCCGGTTTGAGCCCAACGTTCCGGCGGAAGTTCGTGCAATCGAGCAGCGCGCCGCCCTAGGGATTCTGCGGGCGCTCGACCGTTACGCCGAGACCGGCAAGGGCCGAGTGAAGCCGCTGGCCGGCGAGTTCGAAGGATTGTTGCGTCTGCGCGTCGGCAACCACCGTGTGCTGTTCGACGAGACCAAAGATACCATTACCGTACATCGCATAGGTGACCGGAGACAGGCTTACCGGTGAGGAGGCGGGTAAAGCCACCCCGGCCGAGGGGTGCGAAGAGGAAAATCACCGCGTTCAGGTTGTCCCGTTTCTCCGCCCCGTTTCTCCGCGTGTAAAGCATCTGGAAGGCCCGTTGTGGGAGATGCGCATGAAGGGAAGAGACGGAGTTTCGCGGGCGATTTATGTCACTGCCAGAGGCCGACGCGTGGTGGTAGTAAGGGTGTTCATCAAGAAGACCCCGAAGACGCCGCGTCATGAGATTGATCTCGCGTTGGGACGAGCCATGGAGGTAGACCAATGACCCGAATTCGTGTTGACGATTTGCACAAGAAATGGATGAAGGACTCCAAGTACCGGCGCGAGTATGAAGCGCTGGAAGAGGAGTTCTCGCTTGTGGCGGCCCTGATCGAAGCGCGAACCCGCGCCGGCCTGACCCAGGAGCAGGTAGCGCATCGGAGAAACCGTCCGAGGATTGAAGCCCGCGGCGTCCTGCGCGCTTTATAGAGTGCTTTTGCGGTTTCCCTGCGAATCGCCCATCGCTTCGAGCAGCCTGGCGTAGCCGGAGCGGCTGATGGGCAGGCGCGCGCCATCGGAGAGAATCGCGATGCGGCTCTCCTTCCCATAGGGTTCGATGCGCGCCATCCGTTCCAGGTTGACGATGGCGGAGCGGTGGATGCGCACGAAGCGGGCCGGATCGAGCGACGCCTCGAGCGCCGCAATGGGCTGCTGCTTGAGATAGCTCTTGCCGCCGCTGTGGAGCGCCACATAGTCGTCCTGCGCTTCCACGTAATCCAGCTTTTCGATGGGGATGATGTGGACCCGCGGACCATCCTTCACCACGATGCGCTGCGGAAACTGGCCGGGGCTCCGCGCCGCCTGCGCCAGACCGGTGGGAAGGCGGTGTTCCCCCAGGCGCGACTTGGCCCGGCCGAGCGCCATCTCGAAGCGCTCCGCGCTGAAAGGCTTGAGCAGGTAGTCCACCGCGTGAGCGTCAAAGGCCCGCATGGCGTACTGGTCCCAGGCGGTCACAAAGATGACTGCCGGACCGGGTTCGATCAGCTCCAAGACCTCGAAACCATTCAACTTAGGCATCTGGACATCCAGCCAGAGAATGTCCGGGCGGGTTTCCCCGATGGCTTTGACCGCCTCGAAGCCGTTGGCGCATTCGGCCGCGATCTCCACTTCCGGGTGTGGACGGAGCATTTCCCGCAGGAACAGGCGCGCCAGCTCCTCGTCATCCACGATCACAGCTCGTAAAGTGCTTGCCATCAATGGATTAACCCTGTCTTCCCGGGTTTTGGCCGGCCTTCGATAGCCCTAAAGATTTGTCGCCGATATAATTAATGTACACCGGCCAGTAACATTAGCATCCTCCCAATCCGCCATTTGTGCGAGAATAAATAAACCTTAATATAAATCGAGCCACCCGCGGAGGGAGGCGGCAGGAAAGGCGTGTTTGTGAGCTATCAAGCCGAAACGCCGTTTGACAACATTGAGGGTTCGAACGAGTATGTAGCGTTGCTCGCCGAAGCCCTCGATGAAGCCCGGCGTGATATCGAGGCGGAAATTGCAGCAGCCGACCGCGACGGCGCCGACCGGCGCAAGGAAGCCCTGCTGCTGGTTGCCTTCAATCTCGCCAAACTCAACCTCCATATCACCTCCAGCCGGCGCATCCTCAACGATCTTCGCACTTTGAGGCGTTTGCTGCTGGCAGAGCGTAGTTTGCCAACACAGGATTTGCCATCGCAGGAAGAGAAACGGGTTGCCGCAGCCGGCGGCACAGCGTAGCCCGAGGGGTGTGAAAACTCGCGGACCGAGAGTGGCAAAACTGCCACCTACTTAAGGTGTACTATTGCCTGCCAAGCATTTGCAGGCATTTCTCTCCCAGTTGAAGAATTCAACGCCAAGTGTCCGCTTTTACAGCGGTTTTCTCTTGACAGAAATGCTCTACAGGCTTAATATTCTAGAGTTGTTGCGTTACCACGCAATAACACCTGAGCACGGTGGTTTGTGGGGGACCCCGGATGACTTTCCAGATCGGTGACAAAGTGGTCTATCCTAACCAGGGAGTCGGGACCATAGAGAATATCAGCAGCCGCATCTTCGGATCTGCCTTCGAAAGATTCTATCTTCTGCGTTTGGGGTGCAACAGCATGACTGTGCTGGTGCCTTTTTCCAACGCCGCCAATATCGGCCTAAGAAGGGTAACAAAGGATCGCGAGATTGCGCGGGTGCTTTCCTATCTTTCCAACGGCTGGTGCGAGATCAAGTCGGACTGGAAAGTGCGCTTCAAGGAGAATACCGAGCGCATGCAGAGCGGGGATTTGTTGCGGGCGGCCGAGGTATTGAAGGGCCTGCTGCAGCTTCATGTGGACAAGCCGCTCTCCTTTCGGGAGAAGAAGATGCTGGAGCGCGCCCGGCACATGCTGGTGTCGGAAATCTCGATCTCGCGGTCGGTTTCGGAGCTGCAAGCCATCGGCGTGCTCCAGCGTGCGCTGGCCAAAGCCGGACTGGCCTTACCCGACAATTTATAAACCACCTGCGAATTTGCAAAACCCCTATCGCAGCGAGGCGGGCAAGTGGTATCATTCCTCCCTGATGGCACGTGGGTGGCCCGGGTCAAAGAGAAAACGAACCTGGGCCGCGGAATCCGCGTATCCATCAACGAAAGGCCACCATGTTCTGCCACAATTGCGGTACGCAAGTCGCCGACGATGTCCAATTCTGCCCCAAATGCGGCCAGTCGGTTGCCGGGTCACCTCTAGCCGCGGGCGCGACGCCGTCCACGCCGTGGGTGCCTCGCGCGGGAATCAAGGCCGAAGGAGGCCGGTGGATCGGCGAGGGATTCGATCTGGTCAAGAAAGACCTGGGCAACTACATCCTGATCTCGCTGATTTTTTTCCTGCTCAACGGCGTGCCGCTGATTCAGGGCGCGCTGATTGCCGGCTTCCATATCTTCACCATGAAGAAGCTGATGGGGCGCAACGCGGAGTTTGGCGACCTGTTCAAAGGCTTCAACTTCTTCGTGCCGACGCTGGTGGCGTCGCTGCTAATCGGGATCTTCACCTTCGCGGGCACGCTGCTGTGCATTATCCCGGGGCTGGTGGTGGCGGCGATGTACAAGTTCACCTACCTGTTCATCGTGGATAAGCGGATGGATTTTTGGCCCGCCATGCAGGCCAGCCACGCCGTGGTGAAGAACGACTACTTCGGCTTCACCATGTTTCTGCTGCTGGCGTTCCTGGTGAACGTGCTGGGATTCATCCTCTGCATCGTGGGACTGCTGGTGACCATTCCGGTGACGTTCGCGGCCATCACGATCGCCTATAAGGAACTGGTCGGGTTCGAGCCGCGCACGGTGGACGCGCTGTAGCCGTGGCATCGCGCGCGTGGCTGCGCATCGCCGGCGCGGCGGCCGTGCTGGCCGTGCTCGTATGCGTCTCGGTACCGGCGGACCCGAAGTTCCGCCTGTGCCCGTTTTACTGGCTAACGGGTCGCCCCTGCCCGCTGTGCGGCCTCACGCGCGGCCTCTTCGCCCTCGCCAAGGGCCATTGGAGGGCAGCCATTCATTTCAATGCGCTCACGCCCCTGGCTTTGGTAATGCTCCTCTCTCTGTTCTGGAACCGCCCGTGGCGCGCGCGCCTGTGGGTGGTTGGCATCGCCGCCTTCGCGGTCTATGGCGTCTGCCGCGCGGCATTGGCGTAAGTGGGACATCCATGATAAGGGCTTGTCAAGGGAAAACACACCTTTCCCTGAACCTAACGGAAGATTTTTCCGAAGCGCGATAGTCGATAGGGTGACGGTTGCTCCGAATTGCCGAATTGG
>Ga0187874_10000203_pt1 | contig 77541 bp, 65 predicted proteins | sample June2016WEW_16_1_3_FD_132993 | JGI IMG/M metagenome (GOLD analysis project Ga0187874, IMG submission 132993) | Peatland microbial communities from SPRUCE experiment site at the Marcell Experimental Forest, Minnesota, USA - June2016WEW_16_150 | ecosystem: Environmental > Terrestrial > Soil >... | reverse complement strand
GAATGGAAGCGAATGAACTCGACGACGCTACGGACCAGGCGATAGACGAAGCTGAGTGCCACGGCCAAGCAGGATCACCCCGCCGATGGTTCCTGGTCAAGCTGCAGATCGGGTTCTTGGACCATTCGGGGTTTATCCGAACACGCGGTCGGCCGCGACGAGGAGCTGGTGGACCAGTCGAATCGGCCATCCCCACAAATGTGCGATGCGCTCGACAGACCAGCAGAATGCCAGGATGGCGACGTTCGCGGGGCCATCGAGCGACCCCTGATCTACCTCGTAGGTGGCGGCGTTGGATTGCCCGGCACTCGCATCGCCAGGCGTAAAGTGCATCGTCAGTGCCCACAGAGTCCCGTGCGTGTTGGCAGAGAGAATCCGATAGAGGTGACGCGCCATCGCGGGAGTTTCGTGCTCGAGGAACTCGCCGACGAGCTTTGTGGCGGAGGGTCGCTTCTCCGCGCCAATCCCAAGAGAGTGCATCTCGGTTCGAAGAGCGTCCTGCTCATCGGTCGTCGTATCCCCTTTCGCCGAGGCAGGGGATGATCTTCTTCCCGAGCTGCGTTGCTTCCTTGGCGCCCAGTCGTCGGCACTGACCAGCTTCTCGGTGAATCCGCGGGCTACTCGGACTCGCACGTCGACTTCGGGATCGGTGACCCACCAGACGCGGGCAGCGAGCTCTATCACGGCACGGGCCAACACGCTGATCGAATACGGCGGCGGTCGGTCGGTCTCGAAGAGCACCGCCAGGGCGTCAAGGTGCTGCGCCATGGCGAACACGTAGAGCTGGGATACCGCGATCGCCTGCTCCAAGGCGGAGGCCAGCTCTTGGCCGCCTCTCTCCATCGCCGCGTCCTGTTCGCCGAGGAGCTGGCTGCCGGCCAAGCCAGACCAGTGGGGATCCGCTTCCGTGTAGTCGACGATGACCGACCGCGGCCGTCGCAAGAGCGTGGCGATCTGCTGGCAGCGGAGGGGATCGACCGGCGTCATGTCGAGCCGATCGGCACATGGCCGCTGCTGGGCTCGGCGGGGGCAGAGAGGGTGGTTGCGAGATCTGCGATAACGACGAACGGTACGCCGATTCCAGCGACGAAGGCGGCGGGCTCGACGCGCCTCGTGATCATGAGCGGGAGGACCCGCCACTTCTCTACCTCGCCGGGCACGCCAAGGAGCGCCAGGGCCCCAGAAGTGTTCTCGGCTACCTCACGCTGTCTTGTGAGTAGGCGCTTGACGAACCCGTCACGTGAGTTGATGTACTTGTCGATTCGGCGTTGGATGGTCTGGGGGGAAACGGCCGTGTAGAGGTCCTTCACCTCGCAGACCCAGATCCGTTGGCGCGTTGGATCAGCTACAAGAAGATCGATTTCACCGCCGATCGTAAGGCCAGCTGCCTTCGCCATCGCAGGAGTGACGTTGATGGAGGCGGGAAGTCCGAGAGCGTTCGCCTGTTCGAGCGCGGCGCGTTCGAGAGCGTGGTTGCCGATCTGCCGATAGTGACCAAAGGCCTCCATCACCGTCTTGGGAAGATCCTTGGGGTGCCATGGCAGTCGCCCGTCGTCCAGGTAGTTGGCATAGGTGTTCTGCGCTGCGAAGATCCGCCAGGGCATCACGAGGAGGCGGCCTCCAACTATGGGGATCGGGCTGATCGCTATGCGATGATGTCGTCGCTCCTGAGCGGCGTAGCTGATTCCCTCTGATGCAAGCTGCTCAGGGTCGAGCGTCAAGCGGTCTATCGCGGCGGCGATCTCCTCTGTCGAGAGGTGCGACCACGCGATCGCCTCGCGTCGGAGGTCGCTGCGCTCGACGAGGACCACATGGTCGTCGTCGCGGTCCCAAGAGACTGCCGTGCCTAGAACGGCGTTGAGCCCGTCGACGCCAGTGCCGCACTCGCGGCGAAGCAACGCATCAGCAGCAAGGAGGCTGGGTGGGACGTCGGCGACGCCCGCGAGCGGCCGGAAGTCGTTGGGTTGGCGCGATGATCGACCATCGATGCGCGCCGGACGAAGAGGGGACTCGGTTTCGTCTTCTTCGTCTTCCTCGCGTATTCGGAGACGGTCGTCGCGGTCGGCGCGCAGGTAGCCGGGCAGATCAAGGTCGGGGGCGTCCTCGGCCAGGTGATCGTCCGCTCGGAGCTTGGACGCCGGCCCGGGGAGGACGGCGACTCTGCCGTCGGGAGCGATCATCACCGCGAGTCCATGGAGTTGACGCCTAGTGCTGTCGAGCGCCAGCTCGGTCTCAAGTGCGTATGCGACGAGGTCGGCGGCCTCGGCGATGTCGAAGCGGTCTGGTACCACCCGACCGGCCAAGGGGGTGATGAGCAAGCGCTCGAGGAGAAGGTCGAGCGGTCGGGTCATCTCCGACTCTTCTGGGGCTGAACGGGAGAGCTCCTGCCAGCTGGCCGCCCAAGGAGCGGCCAGCGCTCGCTCGATCTCCGCAGCTGCTCGTGCGCGTTCGCCGTAGGCGTCGTTGACCTGCTCGGCGACGAGAAGAAGGGCTTCCGGCGACCAAGAGCTGAGCGTCGAGTCCAGCGTCTCGTCGATGAGTGGAAGCAACCGATCCCGAACGAAGCGCCGGGCCTCCCCATCCACCAGCGCGCAGGAGCCGACGCCTGCGCGGGTGACGGCTTGGGCCACCGCCCGCGCAGCTCGGGCACGGGACGCGAAGCTACGTGGAAGCACGAAGGCCCGCTCCGGCCGGTAGTCCCTGGTCGTCTCTTGGAAGTGCAGCATGGCGACCGGGGCCGCCGAACACCACGCTTCGAGAAAGGCGCGGCGCACCCTGTCGCACTGCTCAACGCTCTGGCCCCCAGTGAGATCCGTGAGTCCACAAACCAGGACCTCCCCGACCAGTTGGTGGGCTTCGGAGGGGCTGTCGGCGAGGAGCTCGAACCAGTCCGGACCGAGCAGCAGGTCGATGATCAGAAGCGGCTCTCGCGCCGTGCGCCAGCCGACCGCGACCCGCTCATCACCGACGTCTGGTTGTCGCTCCGCCGCGAAGTCGATGTTGACCAGGACAGGGCAACCAAACGGCTCGGTGAGGAGCCTGGCCGTCTCGGGACGGTTGACGAGCGTCAAGAAGACGCCGTCTGCCACGCCGTACCCGAAGGTGGCGTCGATCCGGAGGTTTGGGAGCGCGTTGTCGAGAGTGGTGCGGACCACGACCGCCGGATCGGTGCGGACAAAGACCACGGACTTGTCCTTGCCGAAGAGCGTGGCGTATCCGCGGTCATCAAGTCGTGCAGAGGCCCAGATCCACGAAGGTGGCAGACACGCCGCGCAGAGGACCGATTCGATAGGCGCCCATGCCGCGGCGCGCGCCCACGCCGTGTCGTCCGGGCGTGGATCGACGGCCAAGGCGACGTCGGTCTCGCCGGTCGGGTTGAGGACACCGAAGTGCCGCCAGTGCCGCCACACGTCCTCGGCGTCGAAGGGAAGGAAATGCTCGATGCCCGGCAGGAGGATCAGCTCCTCCAAGAACTGCAGGAGCACGTCGTGGTCGAGTTTGTCCTGGTCGAGATCCCGCACCATTGTGACGAGGTCCTCGACGTGCAGGTGCGCGATCGGCCCACGCTCACCGAGCGGCTCGAGGCACGGACCGCCATAGACGACGAGCCGCAGCACCGCCCCGGTCGCGTCGAGCGGGACACCGAGGCTGCGCACTCCGTCGACGTCGAGCGTGAGCAGCTCCGCGTCAGCCGCGGCGAGCTCGTGCTCCAGCCTGTCAGAGTCGAGAGCGGTGACCACCTTCACGACCAGAGCCCGACGCTCGGATGGGAGCGAGACAAACGCGGCAAAGTCCGGCGCGGAGTCCTTCTTCTCGGGCGCTTCGACCGGTCGGCGCGACGGCGGGGATGACATCGTGAGCATGCTCAGCGCCTGTCCCGTGACCACCCTATGCAGGAGATCGCGGGCCGCCTCGTCGTCCGCCACCTCGGCCGCCAACATGCCGGCAGCCGCTGCCAGCCCGCTCAACACCATCGACGCCGGGACCGGGAACTCGCTATCGCCGTCTCTCAGCGCGAGCGCGAATCCGAGCGCCGCCGTCCTTGGTCCGAGCGCGAAGCTCAGCTGATCTGCGTCAACGCTCGCCCACGCCCATGCCGCCGCAGCCCGATCCGGATGGCTGCACGAAGCCGTCCAGGCAGCAGGGTCTACGTGCTGGGCCGACAGCGCCGCGCCGACCTCATCGTCGGTGACGGCGACTGGCGTCGAGGAGATGCGCGTCAACAGCGAAGCGAGATCCTCGTCGCTCTGATCGGGATCCTCGCGGCCCAAGTCGGCAGTGGGCCAGCACCCCGCAACGGCGGACAGACGCCAGTCGCCATAGGAGAGAGCAACCTCGATGAGATCCGAGAGCGAGAAGCCATGGATCGCCAGCACGGCATCGTCGATCGCCCCAGCCGTCACCGTCGCGGTGCGAAGCAACATCAGTGGGTCGCTGAACTCGCCCGGATGGACCCGTAACATGCGGCCCTCGCACGGCCAACCAACAACCAACCGCGGATCCGCCGGCCAGTAGTCCTCGGCGCGACGAAGGGCCGGTACCGCCCGTCTCGCACCAGCGAGAAGCGACCGCAACCCGCGACCATCAATCGTTCCCGACCCAGAAGCGGCACGTACTCCAGCACCCCACAGTACGACGAGCGAGGGAAGACGGCGCCCGCCACCAGGGGAGTCAGCGGCTGCAGCAAGGAGCGCACACAATCCCTGGCGATCGAGTGGCCGCACCAAGCGGCTTACGCCCGTCCAGTCGTTCAAACTCATGGCGTTCGCGGCCACGGCCCGAGGAGGACGCGGAGACTTCTGCGTGCGCCCTCGGCTTCGCCGGCCAGATCTACGCGGCTTGCCCATCGGCTACCAACCCCTGCTCGACCGGATCCCAGTGATGGCCTGCCGGGGGGACCCGGTCACTCCGAGTAGGGCGCAAGCTGAGACGCACCTGCCACCACGAGCCCATCAACAACCCGTTGCCATATGAGGAACAGGCCGAGATCGAACGCTGCTTGGCGAACCTCGATCAACCATGACGACACCAGGAAGGAGTGGTTGGCGATCCGAGCGGGATCAGGAAGCACGAGCGTCGCCACCCATGGCAGGCCGAGCCGAACCTGATCGTCAAGGGCCAACGGCCTGACAAAGCCAATGAGGTTATCGACACAGGAGGCGTTTCCCTCGGCGAGGGGAAGCCACGCCTCGACCGTCGCGCCCCATGCCAGTGGCGCCCACCACGCGATCGGATCTCCGTCGAGTTCACGGTACAGATAGGCGACCTCGCTGGTGGCGTTGGGCAGCAACGACGCCAGGGTGTAGTCGCCGTAGTGCCGGCCCTCAAACGGCGTGTGGCCCGTGTGATGGAGCCCGATCACCTGTGCGACGACAGATGGCCACACCTGCGCCGCGGTCTCGGCTCGACTGGGCGACTCCTCTGCGGCGGCTGATAGGGCGCGAAGGAAGTAGTTCATCAGAGTGGAATCGTCCGCGTAGGCGTCGATGTGCTCGTGGATGAGCCCGTCATCGCCGCTAGCCGCGATCGTCAAGAGCGCTCGCGCCACGATCAGGGAACTGGTTCCCCGGTGGTCCATGTCCCGGTCGTGTGAGAGCAGAGCGCGGCGGTGGGCGTGGAGAAGGACTGCGAGTAGGTCGTATGCTCGTTCTGACACACAGATCCCAGCCTGCACTGCTGGGGCCAGTGCTCGGATGGCACTATCCAGACGGGAGAAGTAGATGCTCTCGTCGGGAGTGTCGGCAAGAGATTGTGCTACCGGCTCTGCGAGCTGGTCGATCTCGCGCCGTTGCATTTGCGGATTCCAACTACCAAGGACGCAGTCCCGCATCGCCTCGATGGCGACCTGGAGTCCCGCTTCGTGGTGGCACGGACCGTCGGCTATGCACGGAACTGCCCACAACCTGTCGAGTCCACGGGCGAGGTGCACCCGCACTTCGCGGACCTCAGAGCGCGCCAGGTGGAGCGCCGCGGCCGTTGCCTTCTCGTACGTCTGTGAACCGTCCCCCCCGTCGGCCAACACGCGCACCGCATGTGCCGAGGGCAGAAGGAGCAGGGGGATCGCACGTGCCACGCTGCGGTCGCCACTCTGCTCGAAGTAGGACTCTGGTTCCCCGATCCCCACGCGAAGTACCACCTCGATCGCGAACAGCAGGGATTCCGTCGGGAGATCGACGCCATCAAGGATTTGCGCCTCTACGGCAGCCGACGCAACTGCGGCCGGGATGTCCCACAGACCCACCGGATTGAGCGCTGGTGGGTTCTCCAAGAGGTCCTCGGCGACGGCAAGATCGGAGACAAGGTCCTCGGCACTCACTGGTTCCGGAACACCCTGAATCCGGTGGACGTGGTAGCGGACCATGAGGCGCGTGGCCTCCTGGCCTCGTCGCAAATCCTCATTGCCGCTCTCCAGGGCCTGAGCAACATCCTCCGGCGGTCGACTCTGAATGTACAGCCCTCCTGCCGCCTCCTCCGCCTGGTACGTGTTCCGGTCCAGGCCGCTAGCCCACGCCCTCACCTTGACGAGGTGTCTCTCGACTTCACGCTCGTCGGCGCCATCGCCTAGCGCCTGTGCGACCAGCTTCCGGTAGGTCTCGACCAATCGATCACCGATCTGGCGAAGCTCAACGGTCCGTGCCTCATCGGCACGAAGCACGAGCCACATCCCCGCTTCGCGAAGTGACCACTGACGTCGATCCGCATGGACGACGCCGTCTGAGGACGCCGCCAATCCGCTGGTTTCGTGAACCATGCGCCCGAACTCGAATTCCCACACCAGCGGCTCCGACAAGTACGGATCCAGCAGGCGATCGGCGTCATCGAGATGGCGGACAAGCAACCCCACAACCAGGGCAACCATGGCGAGGCTGTCGCACCCATCCAGGAGGATCGCCACGATGTTCGCGAGGGGAATCCCAGCCGTGATGAGCTGATCACACCAGCGCTCCAATGCCTGCAACGCACTCATGCACGGGTACGGACCAACGCCCGTTCCGCGGTACCACATCCACACATTCCCGTCGCCGACGTAGACACGCCGTGAGCCGGTGATCCGGAACTCGGTCCGATATCGGTCAAGCATCGAGTCGTCGATGATGACGCCATAGTTCTCGTGGCTCGCCAACGTCCGTGCGCGAGCTAGCGCAGCATGGTTGAGCATGCGGTTCAACACGGCGACGCCGTTACGGAAATCCGACTGAAACAGAGCCATGAACGGACCTCTGTACCATGCTGGCCTGAAGCCAAAGCCCCTTGCACGGTGGTCCCGGATGCCGTCCTCGTGGAAGCCCGACCCGTCTTCCTCGTCATCGAGGTAGTACGCCTCGGTCATCTCGGCGAGGAAGCCCCGCCGGTATCCAGCGAGCGCCCGACCGGTCAAAAAATTCTCCACCGCGGGGTGGAGCCACGACGGCGCGTCCGTCGCGATGCGACGAAGGACAATTTCGCCCCCCTCGCCGAGATCGGGGCCGAGCAACGCCAGCAGCTCGACCACGATCTCCGACGTGACTTCACTTGGGACTTCATGGCGGTTCCGACGACGTCGACCCCGGGGGTATCCGCTCTCTGTAAAGAGGCCACGATGGCGCTCCCGGAACTTCTCCTCCTCCTCAATCTCTTCCGCCGTGCGCGCAGCCCTCGCGGCAGCAGCGGCTTCGCGCTCCTCCCGCAAACGGCCGTCTGCCTCATTGCAGGCGGCCAGCAGACGGTCGCGCAGGCGCAGTCGGAGAGGATGTTCCGCCGGGGCATTGTTCACCACGAGAGCACGCAGCCAATCCCGCAGAACGTCTTGCAGGTACTCGGCAGACCATGGCCGCTCGTCATCGAGTATCAGGGCGATGAGAGGCTCCACCGCGTACTGCCGGACGAGGCCGGTGTCGTCGCGCAGCCTCTGGTTCACAAGTCGAGCGAGGCGTTGCAGACCAGCACCGGAGTCGGCCAGGAGATCGCGCCATGCGTCGCGTAGCACCGACTCGGGATCCCCGAGCGTCAACAGTGCTTCGCCCGGCACGTCGCCCCAGCGCTCACCGTGGCCAGCGTCTACCAGCTCGTCAAATGCCTTCTGCACCCGCCCAAACCGACCGTGCAACGGGTTTGCCGGGGTGTCCTCAGCTCCAAGCACTACCTGGCACGCAAGTCGAGCCGCCGCGAGAGACCAGCGAGGAACGTCGCCTTCGAGGAGCTTTGCAGTGAAGTTGCCCGGCGCCAGAAGAAGACGCGCGATCGCATAGCGCCGCAGTTCGTCGTGAGCGAACTCGGGTCCAATAGCCCATGAGTCGTCAGGCGTCCGCAACACCCCGTCTCGCCGGAGACCGTTGAGTGCTGCCGGGTCGATGGCACCGACGACCGTGACCGCGTCTCCGCCGCAGAGCGCCAGATCCGCCAGGCGCAACAGCGCAAGGTCACGCGCGTCGGGCGTTCCATGTTCGGATTGCCCGCGATGGCGGACCAACCCCGACCAGACCTGCTCCATCGCTTCTGCGTCGCTCAACGGGGTTCCTGATGGGCCTCCCCGTACCAACAGGTCCGCCACGATCGGCCGACGCAACAGATCTCGCGAGCGCGGGTTGGCTGCCAGCGGAGCCAATTCGCCGAACACGGCGACGATGGTGTCGATCTCGGTATCCGTCAGGGGCGACACGGGAAAGTCGACGACCTGTCCGTTCACCCGGTCGGAGATCATGTCGCGCGCAAGCTGTTTGCTCTCGGTCGCGGTCACAGCGACGATCGTCACGTCGCCGGTCACCGCAGCATCAACGACGTACTGGAAGACGTCGCTCATACCCTCGGAGATCGCATCGGCGCCGTCGATGACGAGAAGCCGTTGAGGAGCACTGAGTTCTGCGAGGAGCGTTGCAAGTGGCGCACCGAGGTACGACTCGAACTCAAGACTCGTCTTGGGGAGGTGACGCAGGTTGATACACAACGCCTGCGTCGAGTCGGGAGTGTTGGTGGCGGCGTCCGTCGCCGTCTGAACCACGACAGCGCTCTTCCCAACTCCAGAGTCGCCGTGCGCAACCACAGCCGGCGGTGAGGATGCGATGACTGCAGCGAGTTCGGCCGACACGTCGGTTCGATCCAAATGGACGACGCGACTGCGATCCTCGGAGGTGATCTCGCTGCGCACCGCTGCGATGGCGCGTGCGTGAAGGTGGTCGAGGGCTCCCCGTCCCTGCACGTGGTGGCGGGCAGTGGAGTCGAGGACTTCGTGGGCTTGACGCCGAAGCAGGCTCCGATCGACCGAGGCGGCGTTCTGTGGATACTCGGATGCGAGTGCAACCAGCCGGTCGCGCAGCCGGGACGCGCCGTACAGATCACCTCCGCGAGCGATGCGGGTCAGGGCATTCGCGATCGCTCCCCAGTCCGCCTCGTCCGGTGCCTCAAGGCGCGGCATCAGCACGGTGAGGCGGGACAGCAATTCCCACGTGCGTTGCCGGACGACCTCCTCGGCAGGGTCGGCGATGCCAAGGTCCTGAAGTGCAAGCCTCACCAGTGCTTGGACCTGATCCAGGCGACCACGAATGTCGGCGCTGAATCGCCCGAGAGTTCCGACAAGGCCGAAAAAGCTCGACGCTTCCACCTGATTGGATGCAAGGCCGGCGAGGGTGGCGATTTGTTTGGCGTGATCCTGGGTGCCTGCAACGACGAGCGCCACTCGATGCTCGGGACCTTCGGCAGGCGCGTTGACGATCTCGTTCATGAAGGAACGGATCAGCTTCCGGGAGTCCTCGTTGCTCTGAACGAGGTTGGGAGCACGGCGCACCGCGACGGCGAGCACGAGCGACGGCTCCGGTTCCCCCTCGCGAGCAGCGCGGACGACGAGATCATCGACCGAATGCTCCGGCGCCTGCTGGAAAGACACGCTCACCACGAACCGACCGTCGCCCAGCTCCGGGGCTGCGTCCCCGAGCAGGAGGTTGGCGAGATACTGGACGCCGACCTTCCGCTCGAAGGTCACACCCCCGCCCCCGGTGGCGTACGGGCTCATCCCGTCAGCTGCCATTGCAGGGCTCACCTCGCTTCGTTCTCCCTCGAGCCAGGCGCGCACCACAGGGTTGTCGGTGTTGAGGTGCCAACGGGTCGCCCTCCCCTCCTGACTGGACAGGGCGAACCCGGCGTCCCGGAGCCTCCTCAGAGCCCCCGTCGCCGTGGTCGGTGCAACGCTTAATGCGGTGGCCATCTGGCGCCCGGACAGGGGTTTCCGGCTCTCAGCCAGAGCCTTCAGCGCCAGGTAGGCGGTCTCTCCCAGCGTTGACTGGAGCATCTCGGCGGCGGACGGCACGGACCTAGCATACACCTATGTCCAGGATTTCTGGACATAGGTACGAGCACGGGAGATCCCGCCGGTCAGTGGCAGCTCGGTCGGGTGAGGAAGCACGACGGAGACGTCGTGGCCGGGAGGTCCTCCGGATCCACGAGCGTCGCTCCAGTCGATCCGCTGGCCTCCGGGTCGCCGCTGTACCCTCCGCACAGACCCCCGGACAAGGCTGCCGTCCCACCCCGAGGGCACCGTTCCCGGCAAAGTGGAAAGGAGGATGGGGCGGTGGGCCAGAATCGCGCTGCGATCGATCCGGACGTGGCTGAGGACGTCGCGTTCAGGGGAGTCGACGATGCCTGAGCAGGTTGGGCAGCCCGACATCGACAAGATGGTCAGCGCCTGTCGAGAACGCCTTGCTCCATCCGCAGACTGGAAACCCTTCACCGGTTATCCGGATGGTCTCGCCCTCTCGGTGGTCGATGCCATCTGGTCCATCAACGCGCGCTACGTGATAGCGAGAGGGGTCGTCGAACGATACCGGGGACGGCGACGTTGGCAGGGGAATCCCGAAGAAGACGGCCTGCCCGAACTGCTCGCCTTCTACGAAGCAGTGGGCGGGGTCGATGGCTTCATCGACGAGGTCGGTACTCGTAACCGTGTCTCGACCCAGCCCGATGCCGTTCGTAAGGGGGATGCGGTTCACCGCGCCGCTCTGGCTCTTCATGATCTGGGCATTGACACTGCGGCGCAGTTTCGCGACGCCGACGGCTCGGCGTTGGGAGATCAGGCGAAGCAAGCATGGCTCTCCGTTCCCGGTCAGCGCTCAGGCATCTCGTGGGGGTACCTGCGGATGCTGGTTGGGCTACGAGACGTCAAGCCGGATCGAATGGTGCTGCGGTTCGTCGCGAGCGCGCTCGGCGTCGAAGAACGCACCGTCGAAGCGGACCGGGCCGTGGCCCTCGTCGAAGCGGCGGCCCAGCACTTTGACGTCGACCCACGGGCTCTCGATCATGAGATCTGGGAGTATCAAAGTGGGAAGCGCGGCGCACACGACCCGGTCAGTCAACGGGATGTGATCGCCGCTCTGGCGCACTCGTTCATCGGAGCCGCGTTCCCAGCCCTTGCGCAGGATCACATCGTGCCCCCGCCAAGGCACCACCCCTTCATCGACGTGGGTCGCGACTACTCAGGCGCAGACGTCAGCGGTACGGAGTTCTCCGCGTTGGAAGAGGCGCTCGACATCGCTTATCCGCAGCGTTTCTCTGATCCGATGACGAAGCCGCATCCCGAATTCTCGAACATGTACGTCTTCAGTTTCCTCGAGGGTTGCGTCGTCCGATGTTCGGATGCCGGAGACGATGTGTTTGAAGCGGACACTCCGCCCGTCCAGGCATCAGTGGATGAGCTCTTGAGCGTGCTCGATGCGAGCGAGTACACGATGAACTGCTGTCGTGCCGCTTCGCAGATCGCTCCCGCCACCGGATCTCCGGTGACGCTCGGAGACGTCACGATCTATCCGGACTCGGGAGAGTCGGACGATCTCCTCCGCCGATCGATCCACCTGATACCGGCAGGGCCATCGGCCCTCAACCGCCAGATCCCAAGGTTCTACGACCCGCCAAGCTCTCTCCTCGTCACGAGCAGCACCACCGACGATGGAGACATCTACGGCGTGGCCCGGACGTTGGCGGGGCGCATCGACCGGTTCCTACTACTCGCCCGACTCCTGTTCGCTGGAACGTACCAATCGTGTTGGCAGCTGATCGGAGCCTCGACGCTCGTCTCGCGGGTCTCTCCGATGTACCGCCGGTTCGAGAAGGCCATCATCCCCGACATCCGCATGCAGAGAGTCGTGGAGCTGCAGGACTCCGACGCCGCAGCGTTCGCCGGCCTCGGTGAGCTCCTCGATGCCGCCGTGGTCAAGCGGGAAGGAATGGTGGCGACCTCCTTCGACGTGGCGCTGCTCAACTACAACCGGTCGCACGAGACCGGCGACGACTTCGAAAGAGTCATCGACCTGGCGACGGCCCTCGAAGCGATCCTCACCGGATCGGAATCCGACACCGAAGCGGTGGGTCATCGTCTCCGGACGCGTGCGGCGGCGTTGCTGTGGACCGACGACGATCCGGGCCTGGCTATCTACCGCGATGTGAGCTCTCTGTATGGGGTGCGATCGAGGCTCGTGCATGGTGAACGCATCAAGGAGTCAGATCTGCGCAAGTGGATCTACTCGGTATCCACCGTCGCTGACGATGCCCCTTTTGGCGTGGCGATGGCCTTCGCCGTCGATCGACTTCGAGACCTGGTGCGGCGTTCGTTTCTCGCTCGGCTCTGCTTGGCATCGGGAGGTGAACCGCTGTGGCCGTTCGAAGGCTCCACGGCGGTCGACGCGGCGCTGGCCGACGATGAGAAGCGGCGACACTGGCGCGACGCATGGCGCTCCACTCTTGCCTCGATCACTGGATCAGAACGATCGGCTGATGCCGCCTCTCCTGGTGCCGACCCCCTTCGTGCCCACGCTGAACGTCGGCGGCCATGAGCTGACTTCTCGTGGTTTCGACGCCTTCAGGTGGGCGAACGTGGGCGTCTGTGTGCGGGCCTAGAGCGCGAACGCGCTACGTGGACGTTTGGTGAGACCATGAGCACGGTGCGCGAGTTCGGCGCGATCGGCGCAATGGTCCTGGCGTTGCTCCTCGGCGCTTGCGCGACTGCCGTCTCATCCATCCACCAAGACGTCGCCTCGCGCAAATATGTCGCCCCGAGCCTTTGCGAAGGTCAGCCGGCGCGACAGCCGAAGACGGTCGCCAACAACGAGCCATCCGAGGTGCCGTCCGGGGCGACCGCGGTCCGGCTCTGCGGCCCGTCGAAGACGATCTCGAAACGACCGAGGGACGGAGTCCTCCTCGGCGCCTACGCCGCAAACGCCCTCACTGTCCTGATCAACGAGGCACCGCCAGGGGACGCCCTGACGAAGCGATGTGCGGCGATCCCCCCCGACGTGGTGCTGCTGTTCGGCTACACCTCCTCTCGCGAAGAGGTCGCCGTCGACGTCGTCGAGTTTGGCTGTCCTCGACCGCTTGCCTACCTGGGCAGAAACGCCAGAGTGCTCGACGCCACGCTCACTTCCACCCTTGTCGCAACGGCTGGGCTCGCCGGGGCCCGCCTCCCCGGTGCCCTAGCCCCGGACGTCGAGGGACTCCCGCTCGTAAAGGCGGGCCGAGTTGCCGCTGATAAAGGCTTTGCTGCAGGTGACGCCGGCGACGAGGTCGATCCTTCTGTGAAGTTCGGGAGCGTCCTGTTGCAGTACCCACCGGCGGGCTTTCCCGGGATCGGCAGCCAGTTGGACCTCGTCATCGCTGTCGGCCCGGAGCCAACCTGCTCATCGGCCGACGTGGCGTTCCAGTACGTAGGTGGTGGCGCCGTTAACAGCTTCCAGGACGTGGGCTCCATCGTTGCCCGGGACGTTTCGCGTCGCGCCTGCCTCTTCCCGAGCACCGTTAAGGCGACTGGCCTGAACGCCGCCGGCAAGCCCGTCACCCGGACGATCACGGCGGCGGTGGGTCTCATGACCGATCTCGGAGTTCAACAGTCCCTTCTCGTGCTCAGCCCTCGAGCCAATCCGATCGTGGCCGGTCAAGTCCCTCTCGGCGAAATGCTGGGACTGCTGAACCTGACTGGCGGTACCTGTGCCAACCACCGACTCGTTCCTGCGTCATTCCTGCTCCGCTTCGCAGCAGGAAGGGCAGTCGTGGCCAACGCCAGCTCGTCACCGAGTGACGAACTCAGCCTGAACATGTGCCATGGCGATGACTTCGGGTCGCTTTCCCTCTAGAGCGCGCAGCGACGCAGACCACAGTCAACGGACCAATTCACCGTGAGGCTTCATAACTGCATGGAGGCGACAACAATTGTCTCAAGCGCTATGAGAGTGTGACGGCACGCATCGCTATCGCGTTATCGCGGCAGTCGTCCTGGCGACGATCGACATCGCGGTCGCAACGAACACCGCCACATCTGCCTCGACAAGGGGGCAGACGTGCGCAGCTCACTCGGACGGGACCCTCTGCGTGACGAAAGTGGTGCACGCCGAGTTCTCGCCGGCGACGGTGCAGGACCAAGCCACGAGCTACGCCGCGGTGGCCGCAGCGGGCACGGACGCCGGGTTCGTCACCGGTTCAACATGCTCGCCAAAGTGCACGGGGATCTTTGCGAGGACGACTGACGGCGGAGCCCAGTGGCGCGTCGGTTCGACGGGGGCGGTTCTCGGCACGACGCTCGCGTTTTCTTCTGCGTCCGACGGCTTCCTCCTCGGCAACCTGGCATCGAGCCCCGCGTGCGGGACCGGCGGCCTGTTGCGCCCGTGCCACGTGCTTCTCTCGACTACCGACGCGGGGCGACACTGGTCGGCTGTCGGCCGAGATCTGCCACCGATCTGGTCGATGACCTTTGTCTCGCCACTCGTCGGCTTCGTGGCTGTCGATGCGTGCAAGGCGTCGTCGAGCAGTGAGCCTGTGCCGCCAGCACCGTGTCGCGGTCGCATCGAGCGCACGGTCGACGCCGGAATGCACTGGACGACGGTCCTGCAGACGGCCTCACCGGTCATCGCGCTCACATCGTTGGGGCGGACCACATGGGCAGTCGAGGCACGAACCTCGGCGGACAGCGCTCGGGCGAGCTCGAGCTGGGTGCGAGTCCTGCAGAGCAGCAACGACGGGAAGAGTTGGGTGCGGCTCGGTTTGGTGCGACCTCGTTCGGAGCTTCCGATCCCGTCCGACATCGCGACCCAGATTGTCTTCGCGTCCGCCAACTTCGGCGCCATCACGCTGTTCTCCTCGTCAACCTGCGCGATGCACGGTTGTGGCCTAGACGAGGTGCTGACAACCGCGGACGGGGGCGAGGCCTGGTCATCGGCCACTCTTCCTGGGACTTTCTTCGGGTGTGGCACTCCCATCGGCGCTGTGGCAGCTGGCCCGCACGGCAAGATCCTCGTGAACCTCGGCACCGAGGGCCAGTGCCCGGTCGAGCGCGACCATGTCGACGAAACAGGCGACGGCGGCCGCACCTGGCACCTGCTCCGGACCGCCGGCTTCGCTGCAACGCCCACCTCTATGGTTATCCCGTCCGCCAAAGGCTGGGCGGTGAGCTCCACATCGGTGTTACGCACCGTAGACGCCGGCCTCGACTGGACGCAGGTCTTGCCGGCATCGAGCCCAGTGAACGGAATCGACTTCGTCTCCTCCAGAATGGGTTTCGGCTGGGGCACGATCGCCGATCCGGGCGCACTGCTTGCGACGAGCAACGGGGGCCGCACCTGGCGGCAGGTGAGCGCGATCGGGAGCGAATTCCTCGGCGTCGATTTCACCGACGCGGTCCACGGTTGGGCACTGGTCATCACCGGCGAAACGGGAGGGGGCACAGCCGAGGTCTTGACGACGGCCGACGGTGGCCTCCGCTGGGAGGCGACGGTCCCGCTCCCGGACAACACAGCAATGACCTTGGCAAAGCTACCGCTGGGCCCCGGCGCTCTCCAAGCGATCTCGATCGCCCGGGCACGCATTGTCGTCCCCTCACAGGCCAGCGCCGTTTCGCTGCCTTGCGCGGCGAGTCGCCCCAACCTCCTGCTCGATACCTCAAACGGAGGAAGGGCTTGGACGGTTACGAAGCTTTCCGTCGGAGCGGGCCCGGTCATCGCCACGAGCTTTGCCGGACGAGGGGGCTGGCTCGTTTCGGGAGCCGCATTCCCGGGTTGCCCGGCGACACTTGACGCGACGCTCGACGCTGGTAGTCACTGGTCCGTCCTCGCTTCGGTCCCCACCGTAGGAGAAGAGGCCCCGAGCACGCCCGGCTACGACATCGAGGCGCTCAGCCCCGACGCCGCCTGGTTGTGGCTGACAAGGTTCGGGGACGCCCTCGGAGAGCCGGAAGCGCTCGTGCTGGCGACCGGTCTCCTTAAGACGCTCGACCGTGGGCACACCTGGACCAGGTACTTGCTGCCGCGATCGATGACCGAAACACGGCTCGCCGGAGCACAGTGGCCCGTGGGGCTTGGACCCGTTGCTATCCAGTTCCTTCCCGGTCAACCCGCCGTCGGTTGGATGCTGGTCGGAACCGACTTCGCCCCCGGCGTGCCAACGGCGGTCCAACCCGCGCTCTGGCGCACGACCGACGGAGGACGACGTTGGGCCGCCGTGAGCTGACCGTCCCCACCGAGGAGGGGCCACAATGACCGCAGTCCCGGGGGCGTCCGTAGGCCGGAACCCCCCTTCCGTCCTTCGTGCGTTCGCCCCTGTGCGGGACGCCCCCGGCAGAGGTGACGCGGCTGGCTGCGGTTGAGTTGTACTAGGTTTAATAGTATTATTTCTTCACGGACATCGATCTCGGCAGCGCCATTCCTCTGCACGAGCAGGTCGCCGCGGCCGTCCGGCGTGCCATCGCCGACGGTGAGGCGAACCCCGGAGACCGCCTCCCACCAGCCTTCGACCTCGCGGCTGTACTGGGGGTGAACAGGAACACCGTCCTGCGTGCCCTTCACACCCTTCGGGAGGAGGGACTGCTGGAGTTTCGCCGGGGACGAGGAGTCACCGTCAGCGGGGCCGCACCCGAACACGGCGCTCTCGTCGTGAAAGCCCAAGAGCTCGTGTCGATGGCACGGCGTCTCGGCTATCGACCGGACGAGATCGCAAAGCTGATCGAGCAGGTCTCATAGGAGGTCTGGCGGAGATGTCTGTTGTTCAGGACGAACCCGATTCCCTGGTACTGGAGGCCGCGGCTCTCATCAAAGAAGCCAGGCGACGTCAGGTCCGCCGGCGGTGGGCGATTGCTGCCGTAGTGGTCCTCGTGGCAGCGATTGTGGCATCTGTGGGGGCAACAGGCTGGCCGGCCAGGACCGGGCCGAAGCGGGTCGTTCCCACCTCGCCTGAGCCGGGACGAGGTTCTCCTACAGGTCAATTCTCGGCATCAGCCAGCTCGATCAACTTCATCGGCCATTGGTCAGTCACGTCGCTCACCTTTCCGAGCAGCAAGGAAGGGTTTGCATTCGTCACGGGCGCGAGCGCTAACGGCACTTCGGCGTTGTTGGAACGGACCACAAACGGCGGCCAGACCTGGCTTGCCCTGCGTGAGCCACCAGGTCCCTCGGACGTGGCCGTGAACCCTTCCAACCTTTCCTTCAATTCCCGGAGCGACGGCTGGTGGTGGGGCGGGAGCGTGCTACGGCGAACCAGCGACAGTGGTGCGAACTGGCAGGAGGTTTCGACGATCGGAAGCGTGCTGTCACTCGCCACCTCCGGCAGGCGAACGTGGATGGTCGAGTCAGTGGGTTTCGGTCCGCCCAGTCACTGCCGGTCCGAGGTTCTCTTGTCGTCCGGCGACAGCGCTTTGCCGGTACCGGTGAAGAACCAGCCGCGCCTTGGCACGAGTTGCAACTGGCAGCTTCTCCCTCTTTCCGCTTCGACCGTGTATCTCAGCGAGGCGCAAGATCCCGTGTCCCAGGTTGCAGCCCCCAGTTACTACTGGACCACGAGCGACGCAGGCCGATCGTGGGTGAAGCGGACGACTCCGTGTACGAGTACCAGACGATGGGGTTCCTTCTACCTGACCGGGATAAAACAAGCGCTCTGGCTGCTGTGCCCAACAGGCGCCTTTGACACGATGCCCGGCCTGCTCCCAGCGCGCTCGTACGTGTCCTTCGACAGTGGCAACAGTTGGCAGTTCAAGTGGAGGGGTTGGTTCCAGGTCGGGCAGGTCGTCGTCACGAGTAAGCAGCAGGCCTGGCTGTGGCGCGATTGGAACGGAGCGTTGCCCGGATCCGTCGAGCGCACGACTGATGCCGGGTTGAAGTGGTCCGGTGTCTTCCCCTACTGGAGTAAGGACTCTATTCAGGCACCGTTCTTCGGTCACGTCGATTTCGTCCTGCCTCAATCTCTAGTTGCTAACGGCAGTTGGGCAGCCCTGGCAGTGGACACCGTGCGCGCATCGGCTCCTGACAATCTCAACCATCTCATCGTGGGCATCACCGACAGCAGTGGGAAAACCTGGCATTGGTCGTATCTGCGAAACCTGCCATTGTCAAAGCCCAGCGCCGAGGACCGATCGGTCAAGAAGTAATGCGCAGGACCCTGTCTCCCCCGCCTTCCGCACGCACCGGCGGCAAGCTCGATGGGTGTGGTCGGGTGCCGTCGCCGCGGCCTGCTACGGCATCACCCAACAACGCGGGGGATTTCTCGCCGGAGGTGGAGAGCTCAGCGCTGGCGAGCAGGTCGCTCCGGCTCGCTCGGCATGCCGGTCATGGACTTGGATTGGCGTTGGAGCTTTGGGTTGAGATTGGTGAGCTTGGATAGTTCGCGATAGGGGCCGGCGGGACGGCAACTCGTCATCGGCCCGCGTGAGACGAAGCCGGCACGGCTTGCTGATCGCCCGATCCGAGATGAAAATCGCGTCGCTTGCACCTGCTGGCTTCACTACGAACCCGTTACTACACCTTCGATCCGTCGCTCGGGGCGCAGGTACCCGAGCTACGAGTTGCCCGCCGCCGCGTAGGCACCAAGGGCACGTCTTGACCGCGGGAGCGAGCGCCGGACCGGCCGGTGCGCTAACGGTGATGGGCGTTCGCTTTGGCCACTCATCGCCCGACTAGCATGGCAATGGCGCGGAAATACCCTGTACTAGAAGCCCTGTACTCGCTAAGGTGCCGTCATGGGCTACGTGCGCAAGCGAGAGACGAACGACGGGCCGCGCTATGACGTGCGCTATCTCGTCAACGGCAAGCGCCGCACCGACACGTTCCGCACGGAGAAGGACGCCAAGTCTCGGCTGAAGAAGGTTCACGCCGACGAGCTGGCCGGGTTGGTAATCGACCCGAAGGGCGGCGAGCGGGTGTTCGGCGAGTACGCCGCGGATTGGCTCGAGACTCGTCTCGTCAAGGGTCGACCGCTCACACCGATGACCCGGCAGGGTTACGAGGCGCTGCTCAGGCGCAACATAGGCCTGCATTTCGGAAGGACCAAGTTGCGCCAGATCACACCCGAACGTGTTCGGGAGTGGCACAGCAAGGTCACGGCCGAAAGGGGGAGCGATCAGGCCGCGAAGTCGTACCGCCTGCTTCGCGCCATCCTCATGACGGCCGTCAGCGACGAGCTGATCGCGCGCAACCCGTGTGGGATCAAGGGCGCCGGCGTCGAGCACGCGACCGAACGGCCGATGCTCGACACCTCCACGGTGTTCGACCTCGCGGACGCCATCGCTCCACGGCTTCGCGTTCTTGTCCTTGTTGCAGGATTCGGCACGCTCCGACCGGGTGAGCTGTTGGGCTTGCAGCGTGGTGACATCGACTTGTTGCACTCAACCGTGCACGTCCAACGCGAGGCGCACGAGATCACCGGGCAGGGGCGCATTTTGACGCCACCCAAGTCTGAGGCAGGAGATCGCACCGTGGTGCTGCCTGCCGAGATCCGAGACGAACTGCGTAACCACCTGGACGCCTACGTCGCCCCCGAACCTGAGGCCTACGTGTTCACCCGACCCTCGGGACGGCCGCTGCGTCGTTCGGACCTGTCGAACGCCTGGCACGCCGCTTGCGCCGTCGTAGGGATAGAGGGCGTGCACCCGCACGACCTAAGGCACTTCGCGGGTAGAACCACGGCCCGCATGCCGGGGATCACGACCAAAGAGGTGATGTCACGGATGGGCCACGCGAGCCCGCGGGCGGCGCTCATCTACCAACACGCCACCGCGGAGCGCGACCGAGCCGTCGCGGACTTCTTAGGGGCTGTCATCGCCGAGGCCAAACGGGCGCCCAAGTCCGGGATAGTGCGCCTGCGTCCCTGAAGGTCCCGCGCCATCCTCGCGCCAACGAACCAGAGTATGAAGCGGCCAGGACTTAAGTGTAGGCCTTTTACCAGGGAGTTTACTGGAGGCGGCGCCCAGAATCGAACTGGGGTACAGGGCTTTGCAGGCCCTTGCCTAAACCACTCGGCCACGCCGCCCGGTCAAGCATCTTCACCTCTAGGACCGACGGCCTGAACCGACCGCCGTCCGGAAGGGCGGCCCAACACTACCGCGGTGTGTCCGCGCCCCGTCTGTGGGTGTCGAGGGCTCTCCGAGCAAGTCGCGTCCACGGGTGGCTGAGCGCCCACCCGTGGACGCGCCATGGGCTGTTCTAGTCCTCTGCCGAATCGGGTTCGCTGTCTGCGCTGGAGCTGTCACACCCCGGTGGCGTGGAATCCTCCGTCCACGTGGATGATTTCTCCGGTTGTGCGTGGGAACCAGTTCGACAAGAGCGCGACACAGGCCCGTGCGACCGCTTCGGAATCGCGGACGTCCCAACCGAGGGGGGCACGCGCGTTCCACACGCTCTCGAATCGCTCGAAACTGGGAATCGACCTTGCTGCCACGGTGCTGATCGGGCCCGCCGCGACGAGGTTGACTCGGATTCCACTTGGTCCCAGGTCGCGGGCGAGGTAGCGGGCGAGGGATTCGAGCGCCGCCTTGGCGACGCCCATCCAGTCGTAGCCGGGCCAGGCAACGGAGGCGTCGAAGTCGAAGCCGACGATGGATCCTCCGCCCGCCGCTTTGCTGAGGAGGGGCGCAAACGCCGCGGCGAGGACCTTGAGCGAGTAGGCCGAGACCTCCACCGCCGTCGCCACGTCCTCCCAACCTGACGCGAGGACGCCGTTGCCCAGGCAGCTGTCAGGTGCGTAGCCGATCGCATGGACGACGCCATCCAGTCCGCCCCATCGATTCGCGAGCTCTGAAGCCACCTCGTGCGCCTGTTCCTCCACTGTGACGTCGAGCTCGTAGACCTCTACCGGTGCTGGAAGCTTGCGGGCCGCTCGGCTTGTGAGTGAGAGGCCTCGACCGAAGCCGGTGAGTGCCACCTCGGCTCCCTGCTCCTGAGCGAGTCGGGCCGCGCCGAACGCGAGAGAGTCATCCGTCAGCACTCCGGTGACCAGAATGCGCTTGCCTTCGAGTATCCCCACGGGCCCACCGTAGCCGTGGTTTGGCGTTCGGCCTTGCGAAGCTACGCGAGCGAGCTCGAGGTGAGGCTGCGGTAGAGCGCCGACGTCTCGGGATGGATGCCGAGCAGCGGGTCGCCTTCGAGCTCGAGCGCCAGCGCAAGACTGCGAAGTGCGGCGTCCACGCCACCGCGACTCCCCATCCTGTCTGCCGCCCGCATCAAGAGACGGTAGAGCCTCTCGTCCCAGGGCGAGACGAGCAATCCTTGAAGTGCTGCCCAGTGGGCAAGCCGTTGCGAAATGAGCGTGCAGTAGTTACGCAGCCCATTAAGCAGCCTCACGTTGCGATGAGGCGGTGGCGGTCCTATCCGGCGAGCCGGTGCCGTCTTCACGCTTCACCGGAGACTGCGACCGCAGTCGCGGTTGGTCTCCTCGACGTGCGTTTACCGTCTCCAGGCCACTCCCGGCGACGTCCAGCTCTCGTCGCGCGTAGGCGGCAAGGTTGATTGCGGCATTGAGGTCTCTGTCGATGACAAGACCGCAGTGCTCGCACGTATAGGTGCGCTCGTCCAGGGAGAGCTTGGCTCTCACTTCCCCACACGACGAGCAGGTCTTCGATGACGGGTAGAACCGGTTGGCCACGATCAGGCGGCCGGAGTGCCAGGCCATCTTGTAGGTGAGCTGACGCCGGAACTCAGCCGGTGCGACATCGAGGATGGCTCGGTTGAGGCCCGACTTCTGAGCGACGTTCGTGCCCGGCGACTCCATCGTTCCCGACGCCGACTTCGTCATGTTCTTCACGGCCAAGTCTTCGATGACGACCGTGCCGTAGGTCTCGGCAAGTTCAGTGGTGAGCTTGTGGAGGACATCTCGCCGAGCGTCGGCAACCCGCTTGTGACAGCGGGCGAGCTTCGCCTTGGAGTGGGCGCGACGGCGAGAACCGGGCTGCTGGCGTGCGATCTTTCGCTGCAAGCTCGCCATCTGCCGCCGGTAGCGAGAGAGCACCGTCGGGTTCTCGACAATCTCGCCATTAGAGAGCGTGGCCAACTGCTTGACTCCGAGATCGACGGCGACGATCTCGGACGGGCACTTGGCCTTTCGATCGGAGCGCTCGACCTCGCAAGCAAATGAGACGAACCATCGACCGGCCAGGGTGGAGATCGTCGCCGACAGAATCCGGGCGCTCCCACTGTCGAGCATCACTCGGAGCTTGGTCGCCGGTTCTTTCGTGCGGAGAACGCCGATCCTCGGCAGTTGGACGTGCCGGTCGTCGACGACCTTGATCGCCCCGGTTGTGAACCGGCAGGAGCGTCGTGCCGACTTGTTCTTGAACGAAGGAAACCCGCTCTGTCCCGCTCGTTCTAAAGAGCGGGCCTTCGAGAAGTTGTCGAGCGCACGAGCCAGTCCATCGAGACCGGACGAGTACGCCTCTTTCGAGTTCTCCGACCACCACGGAGCGATAGTGCTCTTGGCGAAGTTCCACTCCCGCCGGAGCGAGTAGAGGTTCCACGGCACTTCGACACTGCGGGCGAAGACCTCGGCTTGATCGGCGCAAAGGCCGTAGTCGAGCGCCCAGGCGCGGAGCTTTGCCCGCTCGCCAAGCCGCTCTTTCACAAGAGCGAGACCGAAGTTGTAAGCGAAGCGGCTGGCACCGGTGTGTGAGGACAGCTTCGAACGAGACTTGTTGTTTGGGTCAAGCTCGAAGCGGAACCCCTGGCGTACGACGGTCACGTCGCCAGGGCTTGTTTAGCTGCTGTGATCGAGCGCAGCGCACGGTTCCGTGCGCCACCTCGCCCGTAGAGACGGGCACAGAACCAGGTGAGAACTTCGGTCATGTCCCTCAAGAGGTCGTCGTCTACCTCACCGTCTTCGACAACCTGAATCGAGCGACATTGCGCTCCAAGTGCCGCTTGGAGATGCTCAACCCCGAATCGGGCAAGCCTGTCCCGATGCTCGACAATGATGGTCTGGGCTTTCGGGTCTGCAAGCAGTCGGGCGAGCTTGCGCCGCTCGGCGTTCACTCCTGATCCGACCTCGGTCACGACTTCGGCGACCTGTAGACCGTGGGCGGTCGCCCACGAGGTAATGCGGGCGACCTGTCGATCGAGGTCTCCTCGCTGATCGTGGGAGGAGACTCGCGCATAGCAAACAGTCCGGTTGCTCACCTTCTCGGGAGACGGAGTGTCCACAAGGATCAGACGACCGACCCGCTGGGCGGGAACCGGGAGCGTTCCTTCACGGAACCAGCGATAGGCAGTGAACTTGCTCACACCTACCTGGTCAGCCCAGTCCGAAAGGTTCACGGCTCCAGTATAGAACACACGTACGCCATCTAAAGACTACTCAGAGCGGAGCAGTTAACCGCCCCCTCGGGAGGCATGGCGAGGAACGCGACAAGCTCAGTGAGCCGCCTCCGGTACCGGAACGACTCCGCGGCGCCGTTGACCTGGACATTTCCTGGCGCAGTCTTCGTCACCGTGGGTCTCGATCAGGACCACTGGCTGGCGGCGGACTCGTGAGTCTTTGTATAGTCACGCTCCTTAGCCGAGCATGGCGAAATGAGCCGCCACGATCCAGGAGGACCGCAAGATGAGCACAACAACGGCCCGGAAGAGAATCGCCCGGATAGCGGCCGCTGCCGCAACGATGGGAGCTCTCTGGTTCGCAGGGGCCGCTCCCTTCTTCCAAGGGCCTCACCTGCACTGGTAAGTGCAGGTGCTTGCCAGCGAGTTCCTAATGTCCCTCGCCGGCCGCAGATGCAAGCTCCTAGTGAGCACCGGCTCGTCGATGCATCCCCGACATGCTGATCCTGCCCTTCGCTGTCGTTGTGGGGTTACTTGCCGGGTGGATGACGGGCGGTAGCTGCCGCGTTCTCTCAGAGCTGCGATTCCACCATTCCTCGTTGGTTTTTGCGGCGATCGCGGCACAAGCAGCGCTGGAGGTTCCGGGAATCCGTGGCTGGCCCTCAGGTGTGAGGTTTGCCATCGTCCTGGTCACCTACCTCGTCGTAGGTTGGTGGGTTTTCGAGAATGCTCGGGCCTCGTCAGGCGGAGCGCGGTTCGGACTAGGCATTGTTGAGGTTGGCTGGGCTCTGAACCTTCTTGCAATCATCCCGAACAAGGGAATGCCAGTCTCCGAATCCGCACTTGACCGCGCCGGCATCGCGCCCTCCAAGTCAATTGGCCTTGGTCATTTGTCAAAGCACGTGCTGTTGAACCACGGCACTGTTCTACGCGCGCTGGGCGATGTCATTCCTCTGTCCTGGTTTCGCAGCGTCATCAGTATTGGTGACGTCGTGATGACCGTTGGAATCGGACTCTTAGTCGCAACAGCAATGAGAGCACCCGCCCCCGAAAACAGTCCGGTTATGGGGCCCGAATCTCTTACGGCAACTCGTCCTGGCGACAGTGGGTGACCTGGGACCAGCGACAGCCACAGGCGGCGGAGTCTTCATAGGGAGACGACCCGTTGCTTGGTCTCGAGCTACACGCGAGCACGCTCGATTCCGCTCCTGCAGGCGAGACAGCCACGAGGCGCGAAGGAAGGGCGCTGGCCCGTGCGTCCTCTGGGGAAGGTGCGACCGGGCACCGAGCGGTCCGGGGGAGCCTTTGCGAGTGGCATGGCGTGATCGTCGGACAAGCCCGTACCGGCTCACCTACCGGTGGTGCTGCCGACGGCACGGGTGCGATCTCGCACGACTCGCAGCGCGGTCCTGGCCGGGCTGTGAGATCCGCCGTACGCGAATCGGCAGGCCCGACGCTTTGAAGCATTGGACCCTCAGCGGGAGGGTCGAACACTCACCCAAGGAGAGTCCGACGTGAACGAAGACCGAGAGCCCGGAGTCCTCCCCGCACAGGGGGACTCAGCACAGGAATCGCTGAGCGCCGGGCCGCAGCCGACAGCTGTCGACGCGGACGGCCCGAGCTTCCCCGGCCCGGTTGGTGCTCGCAAGCGCGGCAGGAGCTTCACTGCTCGAGCGACCGGTGTCGTCGCCGTCGCAGCGTTGGTGGTTGTGGGGTCGCTTGTCGGCGCGGCAGCGTTGAGCAGTGCCGGCTCGTCGCCGCGCTCAACCAGCATCAAGACGGTACTGACCACTTCCCACGACGCCTCAACGTCCTCCCCGGCGACGATCACCGTCACGGGCAACGGCGTAGTGGAGGGCACGCCCGACACCGCCATTTTCAACATCGGCGTGGACACGACCGCGCACACCGCGCTCGAGGCGCTAGAGCAGAACAATGCCAAGGTGGCGACGCTCGAGCAGTCGCTGGAGCAGAGCGGAGTCCAGTTGAAGGACATGCAGACGAGCTACCTGAATCTCTCCGCCAACACCAACTCGAAAGGATGGGTCAGGAGCTTCAGCGCCGAGGACGACCTCACAGTGACGATGAACGATCTGTCGAGCCTCGGACAGGCTCTTGACGCGGCAGTGACCGCGACGGGCAACGGCGTCACGCTGGACGGCATCTCCTTCTCGATCTCGAACCAGTCGGCACTGCTCGCCTCGGCACGAGCACAGGCGATGCAGGCGGCGAACACCGAGGCGACCCAGGTTGCGGCGGGAGGCGGAATGACGGTCGGACCGATCGTGTCGATCACCGATCAGGAGAATGCAGGCCAGTACGTGTATTACAACCTCAACGCGGCTGCCCCGGTGGCGACCGGCACGGCGGTGCCGGTGCAAGCGGGCCAGCAGCAGATCTCGGTCCAGGTGACAGTCGTCTACCAACTCGTCGCCTCATCCTGAGCACGCTCTTGTGCCGCTCTTCCTTGCCCAGGCCGGCTGCCTCGACGCCCGCGTGGCGTTGCGGCAGCCGGCGTCGCGCCGCTCGGGGTCACCTCCGACCTCGGCGGCGACCTGGTCGGCCCACAGCGCTGATACTGGCCTCTCGCAACTGCGCGTGCGCGAAACTGCCTCCTCGTCGCTTTGAAAGGACGTAATGGACGGCCCTGATCTCTCCCACCTTCTCGACGAAGCCAACCTCGAGCGGCCCTCCCGAGAGGTGCTCGAGGGCATCGTCCGCCGCCGCCGCCGCCTACGAGCCCGTCGCGCCCGTACCGCGGCGACGCTCGGCATAGTGATCGCCCTGGCGGGCGCAGGCGTGGGCATAGGCCTCAGCCGTCACGGCGGGACGACGACGTCGGCGCTGCCGGGGCTCCCAAGTCATCCGCCGACCATGGGCCGCATGTCGGCACAGGCCCCGTCTTCTGCGAGTCCCGGCAGTGCTCCCGAAGGACTCGGCTGGGTGAACGCCGGGTCGGAAGTGGGAGTCGCCGCGACAGTGGTCACGCCCGCAGCAGAGGGCACCACGAGTACCCAGAGCTCAGGCCGTCTGCAGGTGACGAACGCCTTTTCAAGCTCTGGGGCGTCGTTGTGCAGCGTCTGGAACTGCTCGCTGTATTCGCGCAATGGATCGATCGGCGAGGCGGTGCTCCACCATCTGTTCACTCGCACGAGCGAGGGTGTGACCGTCCGAGCCTTCGCCGCCGTCTGGGCCGTCGCACCTCTCGAGCTCGTTCCGACGGCATCAGCGCCTGCCTCGACCCCCGCGGCGACCGGGACCGAACCGGGTTCCTCGGTTGCCACGCCCAGTGCGCAGGCACTGCCGACGAGCTGTGCGGTGACCCAGGCCCTCGTCGTCGAGGTGTCCGATCCCGGGGCTGTCGGAGTCGTCACGGTTCCGCTCGGGCCAGCGCTCGAGCGACCCATCGACGTGCTGTCGGACCAGGTCGTAGGTGAGGCGGAAGGGTCACCGATCGCCGTTGTCGTCGCCCACACGACGGGCCAGGCGGTGGCCGTGCGTGCCGATTTTGCTGGAGGAGGCAAAGACGTGATGACCGTCGTCGCCCACTGGGCCGTGCTCGTTCACGAGCAGACGACGGCAAAGGCTGGCGGGACCGGTAGCCAGGGCAGCGCGACACCAGGGCAGGCAACGGTGTACGCGCTGTCCGGCACCGGATCAGTTCTCGAACAAGCCGGCCTGCCGGGGTCCGGGGCCTTGGCGATGACGGTGGCTGCGTGCACAGGGCTCAACGGCGGAGCGCAGAATGTCTCCGGTTCCAGTGCGTCGGGCTCTCCCGGTTCGACGGGCTCAGGCGGGTCGGGTTCGCCCAGCTCCCGGGCACCGGCCCCGACTACAAAGCCGATCGGCGGTTAGCGCGCCTGGCGACCGGGGACGGTCCCGGTGGGACAGACTGTTGTCATCGAAGACGACCGAACAAGCGAGGTGGCCGGGGACTTCGTCACCGTTTACGAGACTCACTATCCGCGGCTGGTACGCGCGCTCGAGATCGGGGGCTTGGACCGGCCCACGGCCGAGGACGTGGCGCAAGAAGCCTTCGCCCGCACGCTCGGTCACTGGCGGCGTGTGCGCCTCGGCACGAATCCACCGGGGTACGCCTATCGCACGGCGTTCCGCCTATCGCGCGGTCATTGGAAGCACGAATACCCGCTGGAGACCGAGCAGGCTTCGCGTCGTGACACCGCTGCCGAGGCAGTCTCGAACCTCGGCCTCGAGGCCGCGCTGAGCCGCATGCCTGCCAGGCGGCGGGCGTGCGCAACGTTGTGTTTCGTGGTGGGCCTCACACCGAAAGAGGCGGCCCGTTCGCTCGGGATCGCCGAGGGCACCGTTCGCAAGCAGCTGGGCCTTGCGAGAGACGACCTCAGGCACCTGGTCGAGGAGCCGCAAATGCCCACCTAGAAGGCGTACGGGGCGCGATGAGAGCCCGGTAGACTGAGATTGGGCAGTGCCGGCAGGCCGGCGGAATGCTAAAGTCTCCCGAACCGTTCGATTGATATGCAGCAAGCGTGGACGTGGGCGGCCGCCCACGTTTTGTCATTTCTGGAGCAGGTAGGTTACGAAGGAGGCAGCGGCGATGGGTACGTCAGACGACGTAGAGCGCATCGCCGCGCCATTGCTGCAGACCGCTGGCCTTGATCTCGTGGACGTCGAGATCAGGTCCGGGAACATCGTCGTGACAGTCGACCGCGAGGGTGGAGTCGACCTGGACACGCTCGCGTCCGCGAGCAAGTCGATCTCGGCTGCGATCGACCGTGAGGGAATCGGACCGTCGAGCCGGTACGAGCTCGAGGTCTCGAGCCCGGGCCTGGAGAGGCGCCTCCGCCGGCCGGATCACTTCCGCCGGTTCGTCGGCCACCAGATCTCGCTTCGCACGATGCCGGGGGTCGAAGGCGAGCGGAGGCTCGAGGGCGAGCTCGTCTCCGCCGACGACCGTGGCGTCGTCGTTACGGCGTCTGAACTGCCCGATGGCTGCAGGCACCTCGCGTATGGCGACATCGAAAGAGCTCACACGGTCTTCGACTGGAGGGCGGCGTTGGCGAGTACGGCCTCGCCGACAGCCCGCAGCGACAGGCGCCGCGACGCGAAGGCGTCGTCGACAGAGAAAGGAAGTGGCAGCGCCCAGAGAGAGATGGCGGACACGCTATGAGCTCGACGAATTTCGACCTCCTGGAGGCGCTCCAGCAGATCGCCGTGGAGAAGGGCATCGCGGTTGACACGTTGTTCGACGCGCTCGCGAACGCGCTCGTGGCCGCGTACAAGCGCCTCCCGCAGGCCGCTGAGGAGGCCGTCGTGACGATCGACCCGGACTCCGGGGAGATCCGCGTCTACGGCCAGGAGCTGGACGAGGAAGGCAACGTAACGCGCGAATGGGACGACACTCCTGAGGATTTCGGCCGCATCGCTGCCCAGGCGGCGCGCCAGGTGATCCTCCAGCGCATCCGCGAAGCAGAACGCGATCGCAAGTACGAGGAGTACGCGGGGCGCGAGGGCGACATCGTCACAGGGATCATTCAGCAGAGCGACAACCGTTACACCCTCCTCGACCTGGGCAAGGTCGAGGCACTGTTGCCTCAGGCGGAGCAGGTCCCTTACGAGCGCTACGACCACGGTGCCCGCCTCAAGGCCTACATCGTCGAGGTCCGCAAGACGAGCAAAGGGCCTCAGATCGTCGTCTCGCGCAGCCACCCCGGGCTCATCAAGCGCCTTTTCGAGCTTGAGGTGCCCGAGATCTCCAACGGGGTCGTCGAGATCAAGGCCTGCGCCCGAGAGCCCGGCCATCGGACCAAGATCGCGGTCTGGTCGAACGACAGCAACGTGGACCCGGTGGGAGCCTGCGTGGGCGCCCGGGGCGCGCGGGTGCGCATGGTCACCACCGAGCTGCGCGGCGAGAAGGTCGATATCGTGCCGTTCTCGGATGACCCGGCCGAGTTCGTGTCACGGGCGCTCCAGCCGGCCAAGGTGAAAGAGGTCATCCTCGACGAGGATCGCGGCCGGGCGACGGTGATCGTTCACGACTATCAGCTGTCGCTTGCGATCGGCAAGGAGGGCCAGAATGCCCGCCTGGCCGCGCGCCTGACGGGATGGCACATCGACATCAAGAGCGAATCCGAGGCTGCGGCTGAGGAAGCCCATTACGCGGAGGGCGAGTGGGCCGAGGGCGAGTGGGTCGAACAGTCGGGTGAGATGGTCTGGAAGCCGGCCGAAGGCGGGGAGACTCTGTCGGCGGAGGCGTGGGCCGCGGGTGAGACAGTGGAAATCGACGCGGAGAGCGGTGGAGCCGGCAAGACCGAGGCCGATGTCGCCACCGAAGCCGTCGCAGAAGGCATCGAGACCGGTGACTTCCTCCCACCCCCGCCAGGCGAGCCGGAGGCGCCCAGCGGAGAAGGGCAGCTCTCGTAACGACTCCGCTCCGCACCTGCATCGGATGTCGCCGCGTGGCGCCGGTGTCCGAGCTCGTGCGCGTTGTTCATGCCGGCGAAGGAGCGCTTCGCGTCGGCACTGGCCTCGACGGCCGCGGCGCATGGCTCTGCCGTGACGCGCCCGGATGTGTAGAGCTAGCGGACCGGCGTGGCGCGTTTTCGAGAGCCCTGCGCCATGCCATCAGGCCGGAAGCCGTTGACCGGTTGCGAGCGGAGCTGAGGTCCGAGTCAAGCTCCGCGCGGTCGGCTTCCCGGCGACCGCCCGGGAAGACCCCCCGATAGCGTTCCCCGGCACCGGCTCAACTGCCGCCCGCGCTCTCGCGCCCGCTGTGGTCTCGCCGCCCGCGGCCGAACAGGCGGTCGAGGAAAGGGTGTGCCGGCGATCCCGTAAACCGGAGGGACTCGGGCGGTTCCGGTGCGTAGCCGGCGTCGCCGGGCGGGACGGCCGGCACCGGGTGCGACGCGATGACGAAGCCGGGCGAGCCGAGACCGAGGATCGGCGAGTAGTGCTCGTCGATGACCGGCGTGCCGGCGCCACCCTCAGTGCCCTGGATGAGGTCCCCATCGCTGAGGGCCTGGCGAACATCTTCCTCCGTCGGCGCGGCCGGCGGTCCCTCGGGTTCGTAGTCCTCCCCGTCGAACTCCTGCAGCAGCTCGGTGACGAGCGCCACGTGCCGCGGATCGTTGCGCATGCCGGATCGTCGCAGCAGCTTGCGCCCCTCAGGCGTGAGGCCGAGCTGGTCGTCGACGTACTCGACGACGCCGAGGTCGATCAACAGAGTCGCCGAGGCGGCGAACTCGGCGGGGCTCGGCCTCGACCGGGCCGGCGTGAGGCCGTGCAGAGTCCACAGCACCTGCAGGAGCGGAGCCAGCTCTCCGCCGTTCGCCCGTTCGACTGCCACCAGTGCTTCGCCCTCCCGGAAGCCGAACGACAGTTGCACCGCCCGCAATGTAGTCCGCAGTGACGCCGAGGAGACGGGCCAGGCATGACGGCCGACACCGGTTTGCGCAGATTCTCCGGTACTTCGGCAGTGATGCCGCGCTCTCGACGCGCGTTGGCGGACGACTCGGCAATCGTGGACTAGGGCCTAGAATGCGTGCACGGGTGTACGAGCCAGCGGCGTTGTGTGAGAATGTAAGGCCGCGTCAGGCTCGGGATCCCGAACGCTGCGCTGCCCCTCGATCGGAGAGGACCGAACCACCAGTTGCCCAAGAAAATCCGCGTCTACGAGCTTGCCCGTGAGCTGGGGCTGACAAACAAGGAAGCCCTGGACATTTGCATCGATCTCGGGATCGGTGTGAAGAGCCACTCGTCGTCGATCGAAGACGCGCAAGCCGACCGCGCCCGGCGGAAGGCCGACCGTGAAGGGCTGCGTCGCGCCGTTCAACCCGAGGAGCCGGCTGCGGCACCTGCAACGAGCTCGGTCGCAGGCGCGAGACCGAGAGGGGCGGGCGTGTCCCAGCGCAGCGCGAGCGTGCCCGTAGGCGAGCGACCTGGTGCCGCGCCGCCTGCGCCCACACCCGAGCCGATCACCTCAGGCGTCAGCGACGTTTTCCTGCCGGAGGCCGAAGCCGTCGCGCAGATCCACGAGCCACGCCCGGGTCAACGCCTGGTGGTGAGCAAGTCGACAAGCGAGACCATCGATGCGCCACGGACCGTCATTGCGCGCCCGCTCGTCACGCCTCCTGCTGGCGCGCCCAGGTCGGCGGCCCCCCCGGGGACTGCGAGGCCCGGGTCGGCAGCCGGTGGCCAGCGTCCAGGGCCCGCGCCGTCTCCCCTCGCGCCCCGCGCTCCGGTGCCGCCGTCGGCCCCACCGGCTTCGGTCGCACCAGCCGCGCCGTCAGTGCCCGGCGCGGCGGTCGCAGCTGCCACGGTCGTCCCGGTCTCTCCGCCCCAGGAGGGGACGGTTTCCACCTCTTCGTCACCGACGGCCGTTCCCCTGGCACCCGGTGGCAATCACAAGGTGGGCGCGCCGCGACCGGTCAGCCCTTCAGGCAAGCCGATCCCTCCACCTCCCGGACCGCGGTCGATCTCGGGTCGTCCGATTCCACCACCGCCCGGATCGCGGCGTCCGCTGCCGCCGGGCGGTACGGGCTCGCGCCCGCCCGCCCCGGGAACGCGTCCCGTTGCCCCGGGCGCGCGCCCGGGGATGAACCCGACACGTCCTGGTGCTGTCGGTTCTCGGCCGCCGGCCGGGCGTCAAGTGAGCCCGCGGCCCGGATCGGGCACCGGCTTCCCGCGCTCTCCTGGTCACTTCCCGCCGCGGGACGGCGGGCGCCCCACCGGCGGCGGCTACGGAGGCGGAGGAGCCCCTGGCGCCCGCGGTGGCGGCTATACGCCTGGTGGTCCAACGGGTGCAGCGCGAGGCGGCCCCGTCGGCAGGGGGCGTCCGCCCCAACGCAGGCCACGCCGTCGGCGTCGCAACATGGAGGAGCTCGAGCCGGTCCAGATAGCGACCTACCTGGCGTCGAGCGCTCCGGTTCCCGACCACGAGGTGATCGTTGAGCGCGGTTCCACACCTCAACAGCTCGGCCCGCGGCTCAACCGCTCTGCCGGCGACGTCGTGCGTTTTCTCCTCCTCCAGGGTGAGATGGTCACGGCGACGCAACCGCTTACCGACGACATGATCGGGCTTTTTGCCGCGGAGATCGGCGCGCAGATCCGATTGGTCGATCCCGGCGAAGAGCAGGAGGCCGCCCTCCGGGCCAGGTTCTTCGGTGGTGAGGACATCGAGGACGAGGACGAGGAGCTGCCGGTGCGACCTCCCGTCATCACCGTCATGGGCCACGTCGACCACGGCAAGACGCTGCTGTTGGACCGGATCCGTCACTCGAACGTGATCGCAGGCGAAGCCGGCGGGATCACCCAGCACATTGGTGCCTACCAGGTCGAGTGGCACGGCCAGTTGTTGACTTTCATCGACACCCCCGGCCACGAGGCCTTTACGGCCATGCGCGCGAGGGGAGCGAGCGTCACCGACATCGTGGTGCTGGTCGTCGCTGCCGACGACGGTGTGATGCCCCAGACGGTGGAGGCGATCAACCACGCGAAGGCAGCGAAGGTCCCGATCGTGGCCGCGATCAACAAGATCGACAAGGCGGACGCGGACCCCAACCGGGTGCTGCAGCAGCTGTCCGAGCACGGGCTCGTGCCGGAGGCCTGGGGCGGCGACACGATCACCGTCGAGATCTCGGCTCTTCAGTCCTTCGGCATCGACGAGCTCCTCGAGCAGCTCGTCGTGCTCGCCGAGGTGCTCGAGCTGGGTGCCGACACCGAAGTCGACGCGAGAGGCGTCGTGCTCGAGTCGAACCTCGACATCGGCCGCGGGCCGGTAGCGACGATCATCGTGCAGCGCGGGACGTTGCGCGTCGGGGAGCCGATCGTGGCCGGGGCCGCATGGGGCCGCGTGAAGGCTTTGATAAACGACCGCGGCGACCAGATCAAAGAAGCCTTCCCTTCCATGCCGGTGCAGGTGCTCGGGCTGTCGGAGCCCCCGATAGCCGGCGACGAGCTCCGGGTCACCTCGGACCTTTCGATAGCGAGGACGGTGGGCGACGCCCGCGAACAACGGCTTCGCTTCACGACGCTCGCGCAGGCGTCGACCCTGTCCACAAGCCCGGGGGCGAAGCTCGAGGACCTCTTCGAGGCGATCCGCAAGGGCGAGACCGCGACGCTCACCCTGGTCTTGAAGGCCGACGTACAGGGTTCGCTCGAAGCGGTGACCCAGAGCCTTCTCAAGCTCGAGCGCGACGACGTGAAAGTGTCCTTCGTGCATCGTGCCGTGGGCGGCATCTCCGAGAGCGACGTGACCATCGCTGCGGCGTCGGGCGCGACGATCATCGGTTTCAACGTCCGGCCCGATCGCAGGGCCCGCGAGCTGGCCGAGAGCCACAAGGTGGAGATCCGCACCTACGAGATCATCTACAAGCTCATCGAGGACGTGCAGGCGGCCATGGTCGGGATGCTCGCCCCCGAGATCGAGGAGATCGTCACCGGCGATGCCGAGGTGCGCGCCGTCTTCCGGGTCCCGAGGGTGGGAGCAGTCGCGGGCTGCTACGTCACCAACGGTGCGATAGCGCGGGGCTCCAAGGTCCGGTTCCTCCGCGAAGGCGTGGTCATCTGGAAGGGAGCGATCTCTTCGTTGCGCCGCTTCAAGGACGACGTCAGAGAGGTTCAGGCAGGCTTCGAATGCGGAATAGGTCTCACCGACTTCCAGGACCTGAAGGAGGGCGACGTGATCGAAACCTACGAGGAACGGGAGATCCCCCGTAGCTAGGCAACACGATCGTCGTTCGTCGGCTGGCTATCCGCGGGCCGCGCGTGTCAACGCCGTCCTCGTCCAAGTGCTGGGCGATGCCCTCGAGCGGCTCCGCGATGACGACGACCGCCTGGCGTTGCTGACGGTGACCGGCGTGAGCGTGGATCCGGACCTTCGCCACGCCACCGTCTACATGGCCTCCTTGCCCGAGGGCGCCCTCGCCGCGCTCCAAGCGCGGCGAGGTGATCTCCAAACGGCCATTGCACGCGAGGTGAGGCTGAAGCGGACGCCGACGCTGAGCTTCGTCGCCGACCCCGCTGTTGCCGCAGGCGAGCGCGTGGAGGAGGCACTGCGTCGTGCCCGGCACGATGGGTCCTGACGAGCTCGGGCGGCCCGAGACGCCCGGCCGGGGGATCGACGACCCGGGCGGCTTCATCGTCGTCGACAAGCAGGCCGGTTGGACGTCGCATGACGTCGTCGCCCGTTGCCGCCGCCTTCTCGGCACACGGAAGGTCGGCCATGCCGGGACGCTCGACCCCGACGCCACCGGGGTCCTCATCGTCGGGGTCGGGAAGGGGACGCGACTGTTGCGTTTCGCGACGGCGCTGCCGAAGACCTACGTCGGCGAGATCGTGCTCGGCGTGACCACCACGACTCTGGACGCCTCGGGAGAAGTGACCGGGCACTTCGAGATGCGAGGTGTCGCTCTGGCGGAGGTACGAGAAGCGGCGCGCTCGCTGACCGGCCGGATCGAGCAGGTCCCGCCAATGGTCTCGGCGGTCAAGGTGGGCGGGCGCCGACTGCACGAACTCGCCCGCGAGGGGATCGAGGTGGCGCGGCCCCCCCGGGGTGTCGAAGTCTTCCGTTTCGAGGTCTTCGAAACTGGCGAGTCCGACTGCTACCGGATCCTCGTGGAATGCTCTTCCGGCACCTACGTGCGTGTGCTCGCGGCCGATCTCGGAACGAGGCTCGGCGGCGGCGCCCACCTCAGGGTCCTGCGCAGGGTGTCGATCGGGTCGTTCAGCGACATTGAAGCCCTGACGCTCGAGGCGGTGGCGCCCGAGCGGATCCGTCCGCTCGAAGAGCTCGTGCGGGACCTGCCCGGCGCGGTTGTGAACCCCGAGCTCGCTCGGGCGCTCGGCCACGGCAGGATCGTCGAGCGACTCGCTCTCGGCGTCGTCGGTGACGGCCCTTGGGCGGTGCTCGACGAGTCCGGCAGGCTCGTGGCCATCTGCGGGCCGGTCGGGCACGAACGCGTGAGGCCCGTTGTCGTCGTCCAGACCGCTGACGGCGTTCGCGCTGGCATCGGGTCAGCCACGAGCCACGAGTAGCCTCCGTCCGCGGTGCGACACGACAACGGCAGCGCCGTGACCATCGGGGCCTATGACGGGGTCCACATAGGCCACCGCCAGGTGATCGAACACGTCCGTCGCCGGGCGACCACTGGGGGGCTTCGCAGCGTCGTCGTTACTTTCGACAAGAACCCTGCCGCTGTGGTCAACCCGGCGGCGGCCCCGCCCCGGCTCACCGACATCGACCTCAAGCTCGAGCTCTTGGCCGGGACCGGCGTCGACCATATCCTCGTCATCGAGTTCGACGCCGAGCGAGCCAAGGAGAGGGCGGAGGACTTCGTGGCTGAAGTGCTCGTGGCCGAGCTCTCGGCGCGGGTTGTCGTCGTCGGCGACGACTTCCATTTCGGCCACCAACGACGGGGCAACGTCGCGTTACTGCAGGCGATGGGGGAGGAGGCGGGGTTCTCGGTGGAACCGGTGCACCTCGTCTCGGACGAGCGCGTCCATGAGGTCGTGTCATCGACGCGGATCCGGGGGCTGATCGCCAAAGGTGAGCTGGCAGAGGCGGCGACGCTGCTCGGGCGACCGCACGAGGTGCGCGGGCTTGTCGTCGACAGCGGGGAAACTGAGCCGGGGGAGAACGGCCGTTTAGCCGTCGAAGTCCCCGGCGAGATCCTCCTGCCGCCACCAGGCGAGTACCCGGGCTTCGCGCTCGGCGACGCGGGCGAGAGCGTCACGGCTCGATTGGTAGTGCCCGGTCGCGACGGAAAAGGACCGCAGCGTGTCGAGATCTCGGCGGTCGGCGTGCCTGCGGGCCGGCCGGCGTTCCAGGGCGAGATTGGCGAGGTCGTCCGGGTTCGTTTCGGCTGAGGTGTGACCCAGCGCGGGTGTGCACGCCGCGCGACGGGCCCCTTGTGGAGGAGCAGATTCTCGGTCGCGCGCAGGTAAAGTTGCGCGGTGGCCATCTTCCCCATCCGGGTGTTCGGCGACCCCGTGCTGCGCCAGCGCGCCGCGGAGATCGAGGCGATCGACTCCAAGATCGCCCGCCTCTCCGAGGAGATGCTCGAGACGATGTACGCCGCGCCGGGCGTGGGACTTGCAGCGCCACAGGTCGGCATCGAGCGCCGGATCTTCGTCTACGACGTCGGCGACGGCCCCGTGACGGTGATCAATCCGGAGATAGTCGAGTCCCGCGGTGAGTGGGAGTACGAGGAGGGCTGCCTGTCGGTCCCCGACCTGCACTGGCCGATCGTCCGGCCGAAGGAGGTCCATCTCGTGGGCCACGACCTCCAAGGAAACGAGCTCTCGATCGAAGGCGACGAGCTGCTCGGACGGGTCTTGCAGCATGAGCTCGACCACCTCGACGGAATATTGCTCCTCGAGCGCCTTGAGAAGGACCAGCGTAAACAGGCCATGCGCGTGCTCAGGGCCCGTGCCTTCGCGGAATCCGCGGGGTCCCGCCGCGACGCCTGACCCAGCGCCTTTGGGCCACGGCCGGTGACAAGGCTCGCCTTTCTCGGCACGCCGGAGGTGGCCGTCGGTCCGCTGCGGGCCCTGCACGATGCCGGCCACGTCGTGGCGCTCGTGGTGACCGCCCCCGACCGTCGCCGCGGTCGCGGGAGCGCCCTTGCGCCGACGCCTGTGAAGAAGTGCGCGCTCGAGCTCGGGCTCGACGTGTCGAGCCGCGTGGCCGACGTGCTCGACGCGAACGTCGAACTCGGCGTCGTCGTCGCCTTCGGGACGCTGATTCGCGCCGACGTGCTCGGACGCGTGCCGATGGTGAACATGCACTTCTCGCTCCTTCCGCGCTGGCGTGGTGCCGCGCCCGTGGAACGGGCCATCCTTGCCGGCGACGACAGAACCGGCGTCTGCCTCATGGCCCTCGACGAGGGGCTCGACACAGGTCCGGTCTATGCCCGCGTGGAGGCCCCGATCCTCCCCGACCAGACTGCAGCCGGGCTCCGGGCGCGCCTTGCGGAACTCGGCACCGCGCTGCTCCTCGAGCGCCTCGCCGGTGGGGTCGCGACCCTCGGGACGCCCGTGCCCCAGACCGGTGAGGCTCTGTACGCGGCCAAGATCGACCGCGACGAACTACGCCTCGCCTGGCAGCGCCCGGCCGTCGAGCTCGACCGGCTCGTGCGGGTCGGGCGTGCCTGGACGACGTTCCGGGGCAAGCGCCTGATAGTCGAGCGTGCCCGGGTCGCAACGGCCGGGCCACCCCGTTGTGACGACACGGGGCCCAACCGGGACGACGGCGGTGCCGGGGCGGAACGGCTCGGCGGGCTGGTGCCGGGCACGCTGGTCGGTGACCAGGTGATCTGCGGCGAGGGCCGCCTCGAGCTGCTGGAAGTCAGGCCCGAAGGGCGCGCGGCCCAGGCATTCGACGCGTGGCGACGCGGCGCGCGGCCGACGGCGGGCGAGTGTCTCGGCGGGTAGCAGCCCGGCGCGATGCGGTTGGCTACCGTGGAGCCGTGGTCGAAGCCGCCGAACGGGCCCACGCTTCTGGCCTTCCTTTGCTGACGGAGGGTGAGCTGAAGATCGCCCCCTCGATCTTGTCGGCCGACTTCGGCGCGCTGGGGTCTGAGATCACGAAAGTCGCCGCCGTGACCGACTGGTTGCACGTCGACGTGATGGATGGCCACTTCGTCCCCAACATCACCGTCGGGCCGCCGGTCGTCGCGTCGATCAGGAGGCGCACGGGGATGTTCTTCGACTGCCACCTGATGATGACCGATCCCGGGGATTACCTCGAGGCGTTCCGTGACGCCGGCGCGGACTCCTGCTCGGTGCACGTCGAGGTGGGGGAGACCGAGGCCTTGAGTGCCGAGATGCGTCGACTCGGCCTCGGCGTGGGTCTCGTCGTGAACCCCGAGACGCCCTACGAGGCGGCCGCTCCCTATCTCCACCTGGTGGACCTGTTGCTGATCATGACGGTGCATCCCGGTTTCGGGAGTCAGTCGTTCATCGCGGACGTCATGCCGAAACTGATCGAGGCGCGGGCCCAGGCCGAGCGCGAGCGCCTTCACGTCACGCTCCAGGTCGACGGTGGCATCGACGAACGCACGGCGCCGGTTGCCGCCCTTGCGGGGGCGAGGTGCTTCGTGGCGGGCTCTGCCGTGTTCCACTCCCCCGACCCCGCCGAGATGGTGCGCCGCATCCACGCCGCGGCGTCCGCGGCGATCCCGCCGGACAGATGAGCGAGTCGAAGACGGGTCTGCCGGGAGGCCCGGCTGCAGGCCGGAGCAGTCCAGCCGACCCGCTGCAGGCCAAGGTGTGCACCGTGTCCGACGGGGTCGTCGCCGGTACACGCGAGGACGTCTCGGGCGCCGCGGTCGCGGCGCGCCTGGCAGCCGAGGGCTACGAAGTGGTGGAACGGCGGGTGGTGGCAGACGGGGTCGAGTCGGTTGCCACGGCGATCGCGGAGCTGGCCGAGGGTTTCTCCGGGTTGATCGTGACCACGGGCGGCACAGGTTTCGGGCCGAGGGACCTCACTCCGGAGGGCACCTCGCAGGTGCTCGACCGTCCCGCACCTGGCCTCGCCGAGGCGATGCGGCTCGCCAGCCCGCTGGGCAGGCTGTCGCGCGCCGTGGCGGGAACACTCGGGACCTCGCTCGTGCTCAACCTCCCCGGCTCCACAAAAGGGTCGCTCGAATGCCTCGACGCGGTGGTGGACGTGCTGCCGCACGCGCTCGCCCTGATCAGCGGCGAGAGGCCACATTGAGCCAGGATGAGTCGGGTCGCACCGACGAAGGCCACATGGCTCGGGCGATCGAGCTTGCCCAGGGCGTGCGCACGACGACGTCCCCCAACCCATGGGTCGGCTGCGTCATAGTCGACCGGGACGGCCGGGTCGTGGGCGAAGGGGCGACGGCGCCTCCCGGTGGGCCGCACGCGGAACATGCCGCGCTGGCGCTGGCACAGCGGAGAGCGCGAGGTGCAACCGTCTATGTGACTCTCGAGCCCTGTGCGCACCATGGTCGGACGCCGCCGTGCACGGACGCGCTCATCCGAGCCGGTGTCGCCAGGGTGGTCGCCGGGGTCGGCGATCCGGACGAGCGCGTGGCCGGCGCGGGGTTCCGGGCACTCGAACAGGCGGGCGTCTCGGTCGCGGTGGGCGTGCTCGCGCGAGACGTGAGCGACCAGCTCCGCCCGTACCTCGTGCACCGGTCGACCGGCCGCCCCTACGTCGTGCTCAAGCTCGCCGCGACCCTCGACGGGCGCACGGCGGCGCCGGACGGCTCGAGCCGTTGGATAACCGGCGTCGAGGCTCGACGCGACGTCCACCGGCTGCGGGCCGAATCCGACGCGGTGCTCGTAGGGGCGGGGACCGTGCGCTGTGACGATCCTGCGCTCGACGTACGCGAAGACGCAGCGCCCGCTCCGTCCCGTCAGCCGCTTCGTGTGGTGCTGGGACATGTTCCCGGACGGGCTCGCGTCCAGCCCGCACTCGAGCTCGGCGGTGACCTCGGCGTTGTTCTCGACGATCTCGGCCGGCGAGGCGTCCTGCAGCTCCTCGTCGAGGGGGGCGCTCACGTCGCCCACGCCTTCCACCGCGACGGCCTCGTGGACCGTTATGTGTGGTACCTGGCGCCGGCGTTTCTCGGTGGCGACGACGGGATCCCGGTCTTTGCCGGGCCAGGTGCCACGACGATGGCAGAGGCCTGGCGCGGCCGGCTCGTCTCGGTGTGCCGGTTCGGAGATGACCTCCGCGTCGATGTCGAACCCTTCCCCGTGCGGCCTTCACGCGAGTCAGCGGCGCCAGGGGGATCGGTACCCCGATGGCCTGCGAATTCGCAGCCGGCTCGCGGCCGGTAGGCTCAAGACCGGAGAAGGAGGCCGAGAACGAGGTGGCGATGGCCAGCATCGAGGAAGCGATAGCGGCCATCGGGCGCGGCGAGATGGTCGTCGTGATGGACGACGAGGACCGGGAGAACGAGGGGGATCTCGTCATGGCGGCGGAGTTCGCGACCCCCGAGAAGGTGGCCTTCTTCCTCGCGCACACCTCGGGCCTGATCTGCGTGCCGCTCACGCCTGACCGGCTCGACGAGCTCGAGCTGCCCCTCATGGTCTCCCACAACACCGAGTCCCAGCGCACAGCGTTCACGGTGACCGTCGACTACCGGCACGGGACCACGACCGGCATCTCCGCGGGCGATCGGGCGGCGACGATCCAGGCGCTCATAAGCCCCGACACCAAACCCGACGACCTTGCCCGGCCAGGACACGTCCTCCCGTTGCGGTACCGACCCGGCGGTGTCCTCAAGCGCGCGGGCCATACCGAGGCGACGGTTGACTTGGCCCGCTTCGCGGGCTGTTACCCCGCCGGACTCCTGTGCGAGATCGTGACCAAGGACAAGCAGCGGATGGCGCGCCGCCCCGAGCTCGAGAGGTTCGCCTCCGACCACGGCCTGCCCATCATCTCGATCGCGGATCTCGTCCGGTACCGGCACCACCGCGAGCGGCTCGTGGAGCGGGTCGCACAGGCGCGGATCCCGACCGAACACGGCGAGTTCACCGCCTACGGCTTCAGATCGTTGCTCGACGGCGAAGAACACCTCGCTTTCGTGGCGGGCGACGTCCACAGCAAGGACAGCGTGCTCGTCCGTGTGCACAGCGAGTGCCTGACCGGGGACGTGTTCGGGTCGCTCCGCTGCGACTGCGGGCCACAGCTCGAAGCGGCGATCCGCAGGATCGGCGAGGAAGGCGTGGGAGTGATCGTCTACCTTCGCGGCCACGAAGGCCGTGGTATCGGCCTCACCCACAAGCTGCGCGCCTACAACCTCCAGGACAACGGCAGGGACACCGTCGACGCGAACGTCGAGCTAGGGCTCCCCGTCGACAGCCGCGAGTACGGCATCGGAGCCCAGATCCTCGTGGAGCTCGGGGTGACCAAGATGCGCCTGATGACGAACAACCCGGCGAAGTACGGGGGCCTCGAGGGCTACGGGCTCGACATCGTCGAACGGGTGGCGCTCGAGCCTGGGTCGAACCCGGAGAACGTCGAGTATCTGCGCACGAAGCGAGAACGGCTGGGCCACCTCCTCCATGGCCTCGAGAAGACCGCGACGCCGGGGATGACCGCGCAGGAGGCCATCGGCGACAGCGGCGACCTCGATGGCGTCGGCTGACGAGTCGCCTCGCGTGGAGCTCGGCGAGCAGTCCGCGAGCCACGACGCCCCGATCCCTACCCATCGCCTTCCGGCGATCGGTGACATCGAGGGAGAAGGGACCCGGGGCTGCGATGACGGTACCGGGCTTCGCGTCGCTGTCGCCTGCAGCCGCTTCAACGGGCAGGTGACCGGTCTGCTCCTCGCTGGAGCGCAGGCCGAGCTTGACCGTTGCGGCGTAGCCGAGACCGACAGGACCGTTGTCTGGGTGCCGGGGGCCTTCGAGCTGCCGCTCGCTGCGATGACGATGGCCGGGACCCGCCGGTTCGACGCCGTCATCTGCCTCGGGGCTGTGATCCGTGGCGAGACGTCGCACTACGACTTCGTCGCCGGCGAGTGCGCGGCCGGCATCCAGCGCGTCCAGCTCGACATGAAGCTGCCCGTGGCCTTCGGCGTTCTAACGACCGAGAACCTGGACCAGGCTCTCGCGCGAGCCGGCGGAGCCCTCGGGAACAAGGGGACCGAGGCGGCGGCGACCGCGATCGAGATGGCGAACCTGCTCCGGCGGCTCGCCGGGACTTCAGTGACGGGCCCAGGCAATGCCGGAGTCCACGCGTCGGGAAGAGCGAGCTAGCGATGCTGCGACTAGTCCTCCCCAAAGGCTCGTTGGAGCTGGCGACCTTCGAGCTTTTTGCCGCCGCAGACCTCACGGTCCGGAGGGCATCCGAGGTGGCCTACCGGGCCACGATCGACGACCCGCGGATCGACGAGGTCCATATTCTTCGGCCCCAGGAGATACCGACCTATGTGGCGGAGGGCCTGTTCGACCTCGGCGTGACCGGCCGTGACTGGGTGGAGGAGACGGGCGCCGATGTCGTCAGCCTCGGCGAGCTGCGCTATTCGAAGGCGACCGCCGAGCCGATCAAGGTCGTGCTCGCGGTGAGTGACGACTCACCGATCCGAAAGGTGGAGGATCTCGAGCAGGGTTGCCGGATCTCGACCGAGTATCCGGGGCTGACCAAGCGGTTCCTTGCCGGGCGTGGGCTCGAAGCGGACGTCCGTTTCTCCTTCGGGGCCACCGAGGCGAAGATCCCGGACATCGCCGACGCCGTCGTCGAGATCACCGAGACAGGGCGGGCACTTCGGGCGGCCGGACTGCGGGTGATCGACACTCTCATGTTGTCGTACACCGAGCTGATCGCGAATCCCGTCTCGGTCGCCGACCCGGAGAAGCTGCGCGCGATGGGGCAGCTCCTCGTGCTGCTTCAGGGCGCCCTCGAGGCTCGGGGGAAAGTCCTGGTGAAACTGAACGTCGCGCCCGCGTATCTCGACAACATCATCGCCGTGCTGCCCTCGATGAGGGCGCCGACGGTCTCCAAGCTGTTCGGCGAGGCCGGCTACGCCGTCGAGACGGTGGTCCCGAAGTCCGAGATCAACGTGCTGATCCCCGAGCTCAAGGAACGGGGCGCGACAGACATCGTCGAGCTCGCGATCGCCAAGATCGTCCATTGAGCGTGGACCTGAACGGGGTTCGCTCCAGCCCCTTCGAGGCGCTCGCGCCGGAGTAAGTAGTCCGCATGTCATCCGTCATGCCTGCGTGGGGCCACGACAGGAGCGACGCCAACGACGCCCGTCTTCTCAAATTGGCCCGCGTGCCGGCACCTCGAGGAAACCGCCGGTGGGACAGCACGGCTGTCAGGCCCGCGTGATGTCCCGCAGGGCTGGGAGGCCGTCGAGGCTCACGGAGTTCGTGGACTCCCAGTACTGCCTGACCCCGTCGTCACCCTTGCGATCGGCCCACTCGGTCATCTGGGTCCGTTGCGCTCGAAAATCCATCAACGGAACCCCGTAGCCGCAGGAGTCGGAGACGCGCTGAGCGGACACGACGATGATGGCCCGGGCACCCTCGGTCCGCTCCGTCGTGAACCTGCGCGCCAGGTCTTCGAAGCCGTCGTCGTCGCGGTGGACCGCAGAGCCGCGGCCATGGATACGGACGATCCGCGGCGGTCCGTCGAAGGCGCAGAACATGAGCACGATCCGCCCGTTCTCACGCAGATGGGCGATCGTCTCGACGCCGCTACCGGTCCGGTCGAGGTAGGCGACGTGATATGGGTCGATCACGGCGAGCTCGCCGTGGTTGCTCTTCGGTGAGCAGTTCACGTGCCCGTCGCTCGAGACTGGGGCCGACGCGACGAAAAAGACAGGTTGTGACAGGAGAAAGCTTGCCAGCCGGTCATCGATGGCCTCGTATGTGCGACCCATTCCTGAGAGCGTAGGAGTTGTGCCGAAGGTGTCCGTCGCCGTGGCAGGCTAGGAGGGATGGGTGGCTTGCATGTGGACACCACGACTGACGCGGCCGCGGTCATCACGCGGGCAGGCGGCTTTCTGGCTGCTGACCCCGTGGCGCTCAACGTCATCTGGAGCGTCATGGAAACGTGGGCCGGCACCGGCTCTCCCGGGCGGTACTGGCTGGCGGAGACCGACGGTGACGTCGCAGGCCTCGTGATCGAGTGCCCGCCCGGGCACTACGCGGCGATCTCGCCCATGCGACGCGAGCTTGCGGACGCGATGGCTGTCGCGATCTCGGGCGAAGGCCACCGCCTCTCGGGCGTCTCCGGCGAGGCGTCCACAACGTCGGCGTTCGCCGGCTGCTGGACCGAACGTGTGAGCACGGCTGCGGTCGTGCAGGACGCGCAGCGCCTGTACGCGCTCGGCCGCCTTGTCGTCCCGGATGCGGTGGCGGGACGGCTGCGACGAGCAGGGCCGCAGGAGCGGGACATGCTGATCGAATGGTGCTCGGCCTTCCAGGTCGAGACCGGCTTGCCCGGTGGCGACGTGTCCAAGGCCGTCGACTTGTCACTCTCGGCACGTCGGTACTTCTTTTGGGACGACGGGGGGCCTCGATGCCTGGCCCGCGCCACCGAACCGCTCGGAGGCATCTCGCGGATCGGAGCTGTCTTCACGCCGCCCGAGTGGCGTCGGCGCGGGTACGCGGCGGCCTGTGTCGGGGCTCTGTGCGAATGGGTCCGCGACGAGGAGGGCGCCAACTCGGTGCTGTACGCCCAGCTCGGCAATGCGAGCTCGAACGCGATCTATCGGCGCCTCGGCTTCGAGGCGGTCTCGGAGATGCTCGTCTACCGGTTCGACGACGGCGTCCAGCGTCGATGAGGCCGGGCTCAGGCTCCGCACCGGGCGCTAGCGCGTCGTCGGTGCCGTGCGCGACGGCCGAGCGGGGAGCGCCGCCGCGGATCGACCTCGTCGTGACCGACCTAGACGGCACGCTCTGGGACGGCAAGGGATTGATCCATCCCCGCACCCATCGGGCACTTCGGACCCTTGCCGGCGCCTCGATCCCGGTGTTGGTCGCCACCGGACGCGGGGCACACAGCGCCTGGGCGGTGATGGAGGCCAACGAGGTTGCCCTTCCGGGGGTTTTCCTCGACGGCGCGATCGGCTTCGAGTTCGGCGCGACGACGGCGTTCCACACCCGCGCTTTCAGCCCGGCGGTTGCCACCGAGGTGCTGGAGATACTCGACGAGCTGGATGTCAGTCCGTGCGTTCACGTGGACGATCCCGACCGGGACGTCGTGCTGGGCGAGCACCCGTTCACCCATCCCGACTACATCCGCCGCATCAGGCCGTTTGTGCGCGAGGAAGATCCGTGGACCGCCGTGCGGACGCTTAGCGTCCTGGCCTTCACTCTGCTCGGCGGCGAGCCGTCCATGGTCCGGGCCCTGGCCGCCCAAGTGACCGCCCGGGCACCGGTGGCGGCCGCGACCTCTACGGACAGGACCTACGGAGGCCTCCATCTGAGCTTTCGGCCTCTCGGGGTGAGCAAGTGGTCGGGAGTACTGGCGTACTGCGCCGCGCGTGGGCTCGATGCTGGTCGCGTGCTCGCAATCGGGGACGCGGACAACGACGTGGAGCTATTGCAGGGAGCTTCGATCGCTCTTGCAGTCGCCGACGGGACCGAGGCGGCACTCGCGAACGCGGATCGCGTGCTGCCACCGGCGAGCGAGGGAGGTTGGGCGGAGATTGCGGGTCTGCTGGGCCTGTCCGGTGCTTAGTCAGTCTCCCGGTTCCGGATTGGACTGCCCATCGGGGACGGGTCCCGCGGCGGCAATCCGGACGAACGCGAGGCGGAGTTGGGAGAGGCCCTCTGCCAGCGCCCCGGCGTGCTGGCCGAGACGGTCGCCGAGGCCGTCGACGAGAAGACCGAGGGCGTCGATCGCCAGTCTCGCCTTGTCGAGCTGCGGCGGTTGCTGGGAGAGGTGCAGGGCCGCGAGCTCGAACAGCCCGTAGCAGTGATTCGCGACCACGTCCTCCACCGGGGCGGCGGCCAGGTGCTGCGCCACTTGGCGAAGCTCCTCCTCGGCAGCCAGCTCCTCCTCGCTCATGGTGCCCGGTTCGGGGGCGTCACTGTCTTTGGCAGGCTTTTGCTGCGAGCCTCCCGGCGTGCCCGGCGCTCCTGAGCCAGGAGATCCTCCTGTTGCCGGCCCGGCCTCGCCCGGCCGCGGCACGCGATGTTCCCCTTCTGGTGTCCACAGGGTGCTCATGCTGCTAGCGTACGTGGTGACAACTGAGGGAAGCGGGGCTGCGCGCTTGGCGTGACTCCCACCCGGCCACTGTCGGCGCCGCCGATGTGTGCGCCGGGTCTTGAGAGTGACCGGTCGGCATCGCCGGCTTCCCTTTCGTACGGTCGAGCACAGTCTCGGCCCTAGCGAGAGGACGACGCCCAATCACCACTGTTCCCAGCTCCAATGAGCCACGGATCAACGACCGCATCCGTGCTCGTGAGGTCCGGCTAGTCGACGCTGAAGGTCGCCAGCTCGGGATCACGCCTCTTGCGCAGGCGCTCGCCATTGCCCAGCAGCAGGATCTCGACCTGGTGGAGGTGGCGCCTCTGGCGAACCCGCCGGTGTGCCGGATCATGGACTATGGGAAGTTCAAATTCGATGCGGCGCAACGGGCCAAAGAGTCGCGACGCAAGACGAGCAATGTCGGCATCAAGGAGATGAAGTACAGGCCGAAGATCGGCCCAGGCGATTTCGACACCAAGACGCGCCAGGTCCTCAAGTTCTTGAGCGAGGGCCACAAGGTCAAAGTGACGGTGATGTTCCGGGGACGGGAGGTCATCCACCCTGACCTGGGCAGGCGCATTCTCGAGCGGATCACAGAGCAGATCGACGGAGTGGCCAAGATCGAGACGGAGGGTCGCCTGGACGGACGGAACATGGTGATGGTGCTCGCTCCGGACAAGCGGGCGAAGCAGTCATCAGAAGCCAAGCAGTTGACTGAGGAACGGCACCGGGTGGCCTCGAACGGCAATGCGCCGGTCGGCTCCGGGTCACCGCAAGGCCTCGGATCAGCGCCCGGCATGACCGTGCCAGGACCAGGCGCGGCGGTGCCGGACAACGGACAGGCGGGCTTGGAGACGCGCGTGCAGGCAGAGACGCAGCCGTAGGAGACCTGCTCGGGCGTCGTTGGAGTCGGGAGCCAGCTGTACCGGCTGGGCGGACGCACTTGCGGGTCGCCAGCCCGGGAGCTGTGCGGTAGGAACGGCCTACGGGCCGAGGGCAGTACGAGACGAAGACCGTAAAGAGGACAAGGGGTACCGAAATGCCGAAGCAGAAGACGGACCGGGGTGCAGTGGCCCGTTTCAAGATCACCGGGACCGGGAAGATCAGGCGCCGGCAGCAGAACCGCGGCCACCTGCTCGAGAAGAAGTCGTCGGTTCGCACCCGCCGCCTCGCCCACGAAGTCGAGCTCTCCTCGGCCGACCGCAAGAGCGTTCGCCGGCTGCTCGGGATCTGAGGCCGCCACAGGCCCTGCCCGGTCGCGCCTCGCCGTCACCGCGACAACCGCGGCTCGGTGATCCCAACCAGGTCCTTTTTTTGTAACACCGCAGATCGCACTCGAACAGATGATGAAGGGAGCCCCGAAATGGCCAGGGTCAAGCGCGCAGTCCACGGCAAGAAGCGCCGGAGGACCGTTCTCGAACGCGCGCAGGGCTTCTATGGCAACAAGTCGCGTTCGTACCGGGCGGCGAACGAGCAAGTCATGCACTCGCTCCAGTACGCGTATCGCGACCGCAGAGCCCGCAAGGGCGAGTTCCGCAAGCTCTGGATCCAACGGATCAACGCTGCGGCTCGGCTCAACGGCACGACCTACAGCCGTTTCATATCCGGGCTGCACAAGGCGGAGGTAGACGTCGACCGCAAGATGCTCGCGGACCTCGCGGTCCGCGACCCGCAGGCGTTCTCGGCACTGGTACAGCTCTCCGTCGGCGCACTCGGCGACGAAACTGAGCACGGCCTCGACTTCGGGAGCGTCGACGAGGCCGTCTCCTAGCCGCACGCGTCAACTCGAGCATCAGCGTCTAGGCGGACCTCAACATGAACAGGCTCGGGGCACGTGACAAGCGGGTCCAGCGCCTGCGGAGGCTGCTCCGGCGCTCGAGCGTCCGTGGCACCGAGCGTGCCTTCGTAGCCGAGGGCGTGAGAATCGTCGAAGCGGCGCTCGATGCCAGTGCCCCTGTCGAGTCGCTCTTCGTCGCCGCAGGCTGGCGGTCGTCGGCATCGGTGACGGAGGTCGTCGAGCGAGCGGATCGGGCCGGGCTGGCGGTCTTCGAGCTCGGGCCCGGGATCATGGAGCGCGTGGCGGACACCGTCAGTCCGCAGCCGGTCTGTGCGGTCGTCGAGGTCGTAGACCTCCGGCTCGACGAGCTGTTGTCGCGTTCCGGCCCGGGCTCCGAACGGGCTGTGGTCCTCGTGTGCGTGGACGTGCGTGATCCGGGCAACCTGGGGGCGGTGCTGCGCATCGCGGGTGCGACCGGCGTATCCGGCGTGATCTGCTGTGAGGGGACCGTCGATCCGTTCAATCCGAAAGTCGTGCGCGCGAGCGCCGGCGCGGTGTTCCGGGTGCCCCTAGTCACAGACGTCGCGCCGGCCGGGGCTCTCGCCGGTCTGGCGGCGCACGGCTACCGGTGTTGGGCGACGGTACCCAGAGGGGGGACGAATTACGAGGCTGCCGACCTCGACGGTCGGACCGCGCTCGTTCTCGGCAACGAGGGGGCAGGCTTGCCCGGCGAGATCGTAGGCGCTCTCGACGGCTCGATGACGATCCCCATGGCGGACGGGACAGAGTCGTTGAACGTGGCGATGACAGCAGCGGTGCTCTGCTTCGACTTGGCACGCCGCCGCCGGACCGTCGTCTGAGGCTGTCATAGCATGTCGCCATCGCTACCGAGCACCAGGCGCCCGAGGTCGGCGCCATGACGACAGACCCGGCCGAGGAGATCGCCGAGCTCGAGGCCGAGGCCACAGCCGCGCTCGAAGGAGCCACGGACCTGGTGTCGCTCGAGGAACGCGAGCGGGTGGCATTCCGCTCGAGACGCTCGCGTTTCGCGGAGATGTACCAGAAGCTGGGTTCCAAGGCACCCGAGGAGCGCCGTGTTCTCGGCGGGCTCCTGAACGAGTTGCGCGGCCGGCTCGAAGCACTGGCCGATAGCCGCCGAGCCGAGCTCGTCGCTGCCGCTCGAACCGAGCGCCTCGCGGCGGACCGCCTTGATCTCACGGAGGTTCTCCCGGGGCGCCTCGCAGGCCACTTGCACCTGGTGACCCAGGTGCGTGAGGCGCTCGAGGACGTCTTTGTCGGCATGGGCTATGAGATCGCGGAGGGGCCCGAGGTCGAGACGGGGTGGCGCAACTTCGAGGCACTCAACATCCCTGAGGATCATCCTGCCCGGAGCCCTCTCGATACTTTCTACGTCGACTTCGGCGAGCCGTGGAGCGTGCTCTTGCGTCCTCACACCTCGCCGGTTCAGATCCGGCTCCTAGAGCGGGGCGTGCTGCCTATCTACGCCGTGGTTCCCGGTCGCACCTACCGCAAGGACACCCCGGACTCGACTCATCTACCCGTGTTCCACCAGATCGAGGGGCTCGTCGTCGACCGCGGGGTCACCTTCGCGGACCTGAAGGGGACGATCGACACATTTGTCCGTGCCATATTCGGCGAGGCGACGAGGACGCGGCTGCGTCCCGCCTACTTCCCGTTCACCGAGCCGTCGGCCGAGTTCGAGATGTCGTGCGTGATCTGCGGCGGCGACGGGTGCCGAACCTGCTCGGGTGTCGGCTGGATCGAGCTCGGCGGCTGTGGGATGGTGCATCCCGCTGTGTTCGAGGCGACCGGAGTGGATCCCGAGGAGTGGACGGGTTTCGCCTTCGGGTTCGGGATCGACCGGATCGCGATCATGCACCACGGGATCGCGGACCTGAGGGTGATGATCGAGAACGACGTGAGGTTCCTCGGGCAGTTCTGAGCCCTTGGCCCGATGCGGCGTCCGGCAGAGACACGGTGCCGGAAGGCACCACAGACGAGGTTTGAGGAGACGAGGAAGTGCGCGTTCCACTGTCGTGGTTACGGGAGCTGACCCCGCTCGAGACGCGGCCGGACGATCGCGCGGAAGTTGCCGCGCTCGCAGCGGACCTCGACGCGCTCGGCCTGGTCGTGGAAGGGATCGAGAAAGTCGGCGAAGGTCTGCGAGACGTCGTTTTGGCCCGCGTCCTCGAGATCGCCGCGATCGCCAAGGCGGACAAGATCCGCCGGGTCGTGGTCGACGCGGGCGGGCCCGAACCAGTCGAGGTGGTTTGTGGCGCCTGGAACTTCGAGGTCGGGGACGTCGTGCCGTTCGCTCCGGTGGGTGCGGTGCTGCCAGGGGAGTTCCGTATCGAGCAGCGGCGCATGCGCGGCGTCGTCTCCAACGGGATGCTGTGCTCGGGGCGCGAGCTGCGGTTGTCGGAGGATCAAGGGGGAATCCTGGTTCTCGGCCGGGACGACGGTCCGGCCGGTGTGCAGTTCTCCGCAGGTTCCGACCGGGGACTGGAGCTGGGGCTCCCGCTCGCTGACTACCTGGGCGCCGCGTTCGGGCCCGATGTCGTCTTCGACCTCGCCATCGAGGGCAACCGCCCCGACTGCCTTTGCGTCGCAGGCATCGCGCGCGACGTCGCCGCTCGTCTGGGCCTGCCGCTGCAGCTGCCGGAGCCTGTCGTCGAGCACGGCCCGGGCCCGGCCGCTTCGTACGCGAGCGTCGAGGTGCTGGCGCCCGAGCTGTGTCATCGCCTGATCGGCAAGGTGCTGGTCGGAGTCACCGACGTGGCTTCGCCCGCGGTCATCGCTCGCCGCCTGACGCTGGCGGGGATGCGGCCGATCGATGCCGTCGTCGACGCGTCGAACTACGTCATGTTGGAGCTCGGTCAGCCGACGCATCCATACGACCTCGACCGCCTCGGGGGCCACGGGCTCCGGGTAAGGGCGGCACGCCCCGGTGAGGAGCTCGTCACCCTCGACGGGGTGACCCGAGCGCTCGGGACTCAGCCCGTCAGCACTGACGACCCGCTCGCTGGCAGCGATTGCGTGATCTGCGACGCCGACGATCGCCCGGTCGGCATCGGCGGCATAATGGGCGGCCAGTCGAGCGAGATCACGGCGGAGGCTTCGCGTGTGCTGCTCGAGGTCGGATACTTCGCTCCGCTGGCAATCGCCCGGACTGCGCGGCGCGTCGGGCTGAGGAGCGAGGCCTCCGTGCGCTTCGAGCGCGGCGTGGACCCGCGAGGCATGGAGCGCGCGGCGCTGCGTTTCTGCGAGCTCGTGGTCGCTGCGGCGCGCGCGGCAGGTGCCGCCGCGCCAGTGGTCGCAGCGGGCTTGCTCGACGCCAACCCGGTCGAGTACGTGCCGAGGCGGATCCCGGTCCGGACCGAGCGGGTCGCTGCCCTGCTCGGGACGCAACTTCAAGACGCCGAGATGGGACGTCTCCTGGAACCGCTCGGCTTTGTGACCAGGCTGCCCACCGACTCCGCTGCGGCCGGCCTTGTCGAGGTGGAAGTGCCGTCGTTCCGCCCCGACGTCCGCCGGGAGGTAGACGTCGCCGAAGAGGTGGCGCGGCGGATCGGCTACCAGGAGCTGCCGACGACCGAGCGCCGATCTCCCTACGTGGGGCGGCTCACCGACCTGCAGTCCCTCCGGCGCCGGCTGAAGCGGGTCCTGGCCGGGCTCGGGGCGCACGAGGCTTGGACGATGTCCATCGTCGAGGCGCGCGACCAGCTGCGTGGGGGAGTGACAAGCCAACTCGTACCGCTGCTGAACCCCATGGTGGCGGAGGAGTCCGTGCTCAGGGGGGGCCTTTTGCCGGGCCTGTTGAGGGCTGTGCGCCACAACGTCGGCCACCGCCATCCGTGGTTGCGGCTCTTCGAGATCGGTGACGTCTTCGCGTTGCCGAGCGAACCGACGCCGCCGGGCCAGGATTCAGGTCCGGGCCCGGCGGACGGACCGGGCACCGGGACGACCTGTGAACTGCCTGACGAGTGGGAGCTCGTGGGGCTCCTTCTCGCCGATGTCGGCGACGACGCCGTCGCCGCCTTGAACGCCTGGCGCGTCGTCGCGGACGCGCTCCGGCTCGAAGAGGCCGAGCTCCGCCCCGTTGCCCTCCCAGGCCTCCACCCGGCGCGGACGGCTGAGATCGTGGCCGGTGGCACCGTGCTCGGCGTCGTCGGTGAAGTCGACCCGGAGACGCTCAAGGCATATGAGCTGGCGCGGCCGCGAGCAGGCTGGCTCGAGCTCGACCTCGCGGAGCTTGCCGCCGCTCCCCGCCGGCCCCTCGTCGCGCGTCCGGTGAGCCGCTTCCCCTCGAGTGATGTCGACCTTGCCTTCGTCGTGGCCGACTCGGTCCCTGCAGCCGCCGTCGAGTCGACCCTCCGCAGTGCCGCCGGCGAGTTGTGCGAATCGGTGGAGCTCTTCGACGTCTATCGGGGAGCAGGCGTGAGCGAGGGCTCGCGGTCTGTGGCCTACCGTTTACGTTTCTGCGCCCTGGACCGGACTTTGACCGACGGGGAGGTGGCCGATCTGCGAATGCAGTGCATCCGCGCCGTGGAGAGCGGGCACCAGGCCACCCTCAGGAGCTGAGCTCGGCGGAGCGCTTTGTCGATCGGCCCGCGACGGCGTTAGGCCGGGGCGGCCGGGTTAGGAAGCCGTCGGGAACGGCTTGTTCAGCGGTGCCCTCTGCGGCGTCCACACGAGTGGGATGCTCGAGCGGTCCAGGGATCCGGGGTGGAGGGGGTGCCCGGCTTCGGTGACGCCGAAGCAGAGCATCGCTGTGTTGGCGCGGCGAAGGCGGACGACCTCGTCGAGCGTCTCCGGCTGCGAGACGGCGTGCTGGATTCCGTCGCCCCAGCCGACGACCACGAGCTCGGCGTTGGTGATCGCGTGGCGTACGAACGCCAGGTTCTTGGGTCCGACGGGGTCCTCGACGCTTGACAGCTCCTCGGGCCGGACGGCCCGCAGGGCGAAGAGGTTGACGATCTCGAGACGGTCGTAGCCCCAACGGCGGGAGAACTCACCGACTCGCCGTGTCGTCGGGTCGTCGACCATCTCATCGACCATCGACGGGTTCAAGAGGACCCAGGTGATCAAGCGCTCCCCGGAACCCCATCTCAGGGTGAGCGAGTACCGGTAGCGGGCGCAGTCGGAGATCGACCAGGAACGGGTCGCCCTGTCATCGACGATGGTCATCGTGGGCCGCCGCCGTTTCCCGACGTGACCATTGGCGAGGCAAACGAGCCGATGCCGAGACCCAGGAGCCGGTGTACCAGATCGACGACATCGTCGGACATGTCCGTCGTCCTCCTTGCTCGAAACGCTTGTGTGTCCAGTCAGGGTGTTTACTACGTCCTGCGAGCTACCAAACGGCAATCAGCCGGCGTGCGGACCGAAGAGGGGACCGGTGAAGGGTTGCCTGTTCAGCTGGCGAGTGCCTCCTCCATCTCGGTGCGGCTCGAACCGAGGATCGAGCGCAGCTTGCGGAGCGCGGCGCCATGGATCTTGCACACCTGCGGTCCACCCACTCCGATGATGAGACCGATCTGTTCCTGGGTGAGGCCCGCGAAGAAGGAGAGGTACAGGACCGTGTGCTCGCGCGGGCCGAGAGTCTCCATCGCGGCCTGGAGCGCCTCTGACTCGGCCGACGCCAGTACCTCGGTCTCGGGCTCGGCGCTCTCGTCGGAGATGACCTCGACGAAGCTGCTCTCGTTGTTGGACTGTGAAGCCGCCCGGCCCTCGAGATGCAGCAGCTGGGACGAGTTCAGCTCGCTCATGAGCTCGGTTGCCTGCCGACCCGTGAGTCCCATGGCGGCGCAGACCTGTTCCGGCCTCGGGTTGCACCCGAGCTCGCCGACCAGCGAGTCGTACGTGGTCCTGTAGGAGATGACGCGCTGGCGGGCCGATCGCGGCATCCAGTCGAGCCGCCGGAGCTCGTCGAAGATCGCTCCCCTGATGCAGCGGCGCGCGTACTGGTCGAACTTCGAGTTGTCCGGGTCGACCCAACGCGAGATCGCTCGGAGCAGGCCGTCCTGCCCGAAGCTGCGCAGGTCGCAGGGCTCCCAGTAGGACAGGATGTAGGAGGGGAGCCGCTGCACGGTCTCGTTGACGAGTGGCTGGTACGCGACGACGAGCTCGTTCCGATGGACGAGGTCCCTCTCGCTCGCGTACGCCGACCAGATCTGGTCGAGCGTCTCGTGTCGGGGGTGTGCCGACCGAGTGCGAGCGCCCAACCGGAACACCTCCTTCGCGTCCATGCCAGTGGCGAGACGGAGGAGCCCAGCTGCTCCACAAGGAGCTGACGGGCTCCAGCCGTCAGGTCCAGCGGTCTTATGACTGGAACAGAATATCATGTGGTGCGCGCGATTAGTAGGGGTTCAGTCACTTAGAGTGACGAAAATCGGGAAATTTCTCGTGAATTCTCGGTACCGGCATGGTGCCTGCGACAGTTCGGCTGCCTGTGGCCTAGCGGACGGCTCCCGCCCGGGTCCGAGGGGCCTCAACCGGGCAAACTGAAGGCTCGTCCAGCCGTCGTCGAAGTGCACGGGCCGCCGCTTTCGGGCCACATAGCCGCGTCACGGCGATGCGTCCCTGCCAAGCACGGCGCCGCGCCTCGGCGATGTCGTCGTGAACCAGGCGTAGCGCAGCAGCAGCGGCGTCCAGGTCGGGCTCCGCCCATTCGGTCCCGGCCGGGAAGGGGTACGCCGCGGCGCTGCTAGTCGTGAGCTTGTAGGGCACCAGCTTTGCATACTCCTCGGTGAGGTAGTCCATCGGTCCGCCGTAGGCGGTCGCCACGACGGGGCAGCCCACCGAGATCGCACGTGCGATGTCGGTTCCGAAGGCGCTCGCGCGGTGGAGCGAGACGAGGCAGTCCGCCTTCACGCTCGCGGCATCTGCGACCGCGGGGTCGTCGGTCTCGATAACGAGGACGTCCCGGCGCCCGTTGGCGAAGAGCCTGCAGTTCTCGGCGATCGCCTGGGTCTTGCGGCCGTGAAGGACGACGCAGAGGACCGGGCCGGACCCCGGTGCGAAGGCGCTCAGGAAGGCTTCGATCGTGTCGAGAGGGTTGGCGAGCGCCTCGTCCCCAGGCCTGCAGCGCCCGAGCCGGGCAACGGCCGCGAACACGAAGCCTTCGGGCAGGCGGCCGTCGCTCCGCGACGCCTCGTGAGGGACTATGACGGGGGGCGGGACGCAGAGGACCGGCCGCTGCGTCACCGACTTGAGGGCCTTTTCGGAGAACGTGCTCGGGACCCAGACCTCGCCGACCATCGAAGCCTCCGCCGAGCAGCTCGCCAGCGGCCGAGCGAGCGGCCACTCCCAGGCGACGATCGTCCGCCGGTTGCGCAGCGAGTCGAGGCCCACCTCGCCGACGTAGTCGACGAGCTGGTCCCCGTCGAGAGCCAGCAAGGTGGTGGAGTAGGCAAAGGGGGTGTCGTTCCCGAGCGGCGAGGGGAGCCCACCTACCCAATTCAGTCGCGAGACGCGCCCGCCTGTTCGTGACAGGGCGGTCGCATACGACAGGACGCGGGAGTCGGCGAAGTCGCCCACGAGGTTCACCCCGCCGGGGCGCGGCACGGCCGGCACTGCCATCACCGTGGAGACACGCTCGATGAGCGTCGAAGAAGGCATCAGGCTCGATGCCGACACGCGTCGTGCCTGTGGGGGCCGCAAGGTGGTGCGCCCGGCCCAGTACCACGCCAGCCGCTCGCGGCTCGAGGCATCCTCGTCCGCTGGGTCTGCCATCACGGCACAGCCGGCTGCCACGACGCATCGCAGGCCGGAAGAGCGCGTTCGGAGGCACAAGTCGATCACCGAGTCGCTCTCCGACCACCCTGGGGCCAGGCCTTTGAGCGTTTCCCAAAGCTCACGCCTCATGGCGACGGCTTCCGCTCCCACGGCGTCTACGTCCGCATCGGACCCGAGCGCGGCCTCGGCGCGCAGGTACGAAGAGCGCGGCGCGGTGTTGAGGGACGGCTTCGCGCAGTCTCCGAGGACGTCGAAGCCCGCGTGAACGACGAGCGTGCGCTCGTCGATGACCGCAGCGCTGCTCAGCGCGATCGTTGCGTCGCCGAGAGGGGCGACAAGACGCGCGAGCCAACCGTCGACGGGTCGGGCGCGCGGGGAAAGGGCGACGACGGTATCGGCCCGGGCGAGCCGCGCCGCCTCGTCGAAGGCGGCTGCCGGGTCCAGCACGACCGGGCTCGCCACGGCCGTCACGTCGCCTTCGAGGGCTGCAACGAGCGCGCGGGAAGGCTCGTCGGGCCCGTTGACGAGCACGACCGTTTCGAAGTCGACGCCGGCGTCCGTCTCACAAAGGGCCCGCAGCCGGCCGAGCAGGGCGCCGACGCCGCCCGTGGAGATGACGAGCACGCACACCGGCGGCGCTTGGCCGACTGCCTGTCTCGCCACTACCGCCGTGCGCCTCGCGGACACGGTGATCATTGCGCCGGCGTCGATCTCCTCGACCACGAAGCCGACACTGGCGAGGGTGTGCTCGAGCTCCACGGGCGACCAGGCGTCCGCGTTGGCCTCGTCCCTGCCGGCCTCGCCGAACCGGCGCCCGCCGTAGAGGAGCCGACGGAGCTCGGCCGAACGACCATCGGCGAGGAGGTCGGGGACCGCTTCGAGGTTCGGCACGCTGAGCGTGAGACAGCCACCGTCGCAGACGACACGCGCCCACTCCTCCAGGACCGCGCCCGCGCTGTCGTGGCGGATCGAGGCAAGAACGTCCTCGGCCACGAGCTCGTGAACGGTCGCGACCCCGAGCGGCAGGACGCCAGGGTCCACCACTTGGGCGGCGGTGCCCGGCCGCGTCGCGTAGCAAAGGTAGCCATCGAGGGTCGTTCCCTGGCGAGACAAGCGGACGGCCTGGGTGGTGCTCGACAGGAGCCTTGCGAGCTCGGGTGATATGGCGTTCACCTGCTCGATCGCTGCGGATCGGGCTTCGGCGCCGATGGCCGCGAGGCCAGCGCGTGCCGGCGCGACAAGGCGCTGGTCCCGGAAGGACAGGTAGCCGCCTGCGGCAGCGAGCAGCCTGAACAAAGGCTCGAGCGTCTCGTCCCGGGTGATCGTCACGAGCGGGCACATCTCGCCGAGCCCGGCACGCCGGAAACGGTCCGACCACCACATCGCTCTCGGCACGCCCAGGCCTGCGGCGAGGTCACTGGCCGCGGCGAGGGGCTCCAGGCGCTCCGGGTAGGTTTCGGCGAACGACGCCAGCACTTCGTCTGCCTCAGGCGCGGGAAGACGAGTTGCCGTCGCGACGAGGACAGGCATGGACTCGGGTCGCGCCTTTCGGGCGATCTCCGAGGCGCTCCGGCCGGCCTCGTGCAGCAGCCCTACGAGACTTGCGAGGCTCACGTCGAGCTGGCCCTGCGTGCGCAGCGCGTCGAGCAAGGCATCGGCCGCATCGTCGGGACGGCCGAGGGCGTCGAGAGCCTCTGCCTTGGCCCAGGCAAGACAGGCACGACCGGTCTCGAACCCGTCTTCGTCGCAGTCGGCGAAGGGGAGGCGCTCGATCGCCTCGACGCAGGCCTCGTAATCCTTCCTTCTCAAGAGCAGCCTGACGTCCATGATGTCGGCGGTGATCGTCTTGGTGAGCAGGAGACGCATCTCTTCGACTATCGCGGACGCCTCGTCGAACGCGTCGAAGCGGAGGTGGATGTCAAAGATCGTCCGCAAGGCAGTCCGCCGAACCATCGGCAACGTCGTCGTGTCGGCAGCTTCCCGCAGCGGCGCTATCGCCGAGCGAGGGTCGCCGCCCACAGCCAGGGTGCGACCGTAGTCGTACAGCGCCCTCGAGTGATCGACCTCGGGGTCGTCGAGGGCGCTCCGGGCGATCCGCAGGTTCCGCTCCGTCAGGTCCTTGGACTTCCACTTGAGGCTCGTGTAGCCGCGATGGAGGATGCGCAGCTCCGAGCAGACGGTCGTAGCGGGGCGTGCGTCACTGCCCCGGAGCCCGATCTGCTCGTGAAGGGGTCCGAACCAGTGACACCGCTCCCGGCGGAACACGCGCGCGGCCCTGAAAGCCGATCGCCCGCCGAGCCCGCGCCCTTCGAGGGACTCGATCGATACGGCGTACTGGTCAAAGGTCCGCTCGCGTGCAAGTCGTGCACGAAACGCGGCCTTGTCGCCGTGGACAGCCTCGTCGGCGTCGAGCCAGAGGACCCAATCTCCGTTGCAGTGCTCGAGCGCTTCGTTTCGGGCCCGGGAGAAGTCGTCGTCCCAGTACCCCTCGACGACGGTGGCACCGAGCTCGCGTGCCAGAGCGACGGATCGGTCGGTCGAGCCGGTGTCGTAGATCACGATCTCGTCGGCCAGGCTGGCCGCGGAAGCGATCACGAGGGGAAGTTCGTCCTCCTCGTTCTTCATGATCATGCACAACGAAACGAGCGCCACTCATCCTCCAGTGCCGTGTTCGCGGGCTTGGGCCTCACGGGTGCCGGTTTCCCTATTAACGACGCCGTCGCAACTCGGACTGCCATCGGGTCGCCACGGGAGGCGCGCACGGCCTGCAGAGAATTTTCCACCGAATCAGGCAAGACCAGAGGGGAACCGGTCGTTTGCATTGACAGGCCAAGGAAGGCCATCAGAGGACCGGTGCGGTTACCGGCCCACGACAGTCAAGGAGGACACAGAAATGCTGCTCATCAATGACAACGTCGCCGCCCTCGGGGCGGAGAACAACCTAGACGCCACGGACACTGCGCTGTCCAGCGTCGTCGGTCAGCTGAGCTCCGGTCTGCAGATCCAGACGGCAGCCGACAACCCGGCGGGCTACTCGATTGCCCAGTCCCTACAGTCAGAGATCAACGGCTACGGCGCCGCCGAGAGCAACGCCCAGACCGCGGTCTCGGTGCTGCAGACCGCCCAGGGAGCGATGAACCAGCAGGAGGCCATCCTCCAGCAGGCGAACACGATCGCGACCCAGGCAGCCAACACCACGACCGCTGGGACCGGCGGAGCCGCCGACGCGGCAGAGTTCAACTCCCTTATCGCGCAGCTCAACCAGATCGCATCGTCGACGACCTATGCCGGAACCAACCTCCTCGACGGCTCGGCCACGTCCCTGGTTTTCCAGGTCGGCCCGACGGCGGGCAGTGCCGATCAGGTTACCGTCACCCTTGCGAACACGACGGGGAGCGCGCTCTTTTCCGGTGCGACCTTCGACATCAGCTCGGTAGCGGGCGCGGAGTCGGCGATGGTCGCCGTTCAGTCCGCCATCAACACTTTGGCGTCCGACGCGGCTGCTGTCGGTTCCTCGCAGAACCAGATCCAGGCGTTGTCCAACAACGTCACGGTCGCCCAGCAGAACCTGACCTCGGCACACGCGGACCTTGTCGACGTGAACGTCGCCTCGGCGACATCGCAGTTCACCTCCCTGCAGATCCTCGAACAGTCCGGCATCTCGGTCCTGGCCCAGGCCCAACAGCTCCCGCAGTTGGCCCTCAAGCTCATCTGACGGCGGAAGCGGAGAAGGAATAGTGAGCCGAGCCGCTCCCGGGCCGCGTGCCCGGGGCGGCTCGCTCACTGAGGAGCCAGAGGAGAGACCATGACGGACATCGGTTCCACGGCCCCCGTCACCTTCACCGGGATCGAGTCGGGCCTCGACACCGAGCAGATCATGAGCGCCTACCTGCAGATCGACGAGGCGCCGCTGACCCAGCTCCAGAACCAGCAGACAACCGTCAACGACGAGGTCTCGGCCTACCAGACGATCGAGCAGCAGCTCCAGGCGCTCCAGACCGCTGCTGACCAGGTGAGCGCCCCGGATGCTTTTGCAAGTGCGATCTCAGCCAGCTCCACGAACTCCTCGGTGGCCACGGCGACCACCGGGACCGGGGCGAGCCCCGGTTCGACGACGTTCTCGGTCGACCAGCTCGCCACCGCGGACACGCTCGTGTCGAGCGGCACGGTGTCCTCGGTCGACGACGTCGTTTCGAGCGGCAACCTCCTCATCGCCGCAGGCGCCTCCGCCCTCGGGATCGGGTCGATCTCCGGTACGGGCCTCACGACCGGCGCGCACAGCATCGCCGTCACCCAGGCATCAGCCGGCGCCAGCGTCGCCGGCTCATCGGCGATCGCTTCTTCCACACAGATCTCATCCTCGAACGACCAGCTCAGCGTCTCGATCGACGGGACGGCGAGCTCGTTCACGATCGCGAACGGGACCTACACGTCCCAGCAGCTCGCCTCCGCCATCGCCACGGCCTCCGGTGGGCTCCTCACTGCCCAGGTCAACAATACCGGCCAGCTCACGCTGACCACGACCGAACAGGGCTCGCAGGCGACTCTTGAGATCGGCTCAGGTTCGGCGAACGGGGCACTCGGGCTCACCTCCGGCGATGCCGTCAACGGGACTGACGGGATCATCACCGTCGACGGACAGGCCAACACCATCTCCGACATCGCCGCGACAGGCACCACACCCGTGACTCTCAGCTCCGGATCGGGAGGCTCGGTGCAGGCGAGCCTCAATGCCGGCGGCCTCAACATGGGCAGCGTCATGGCGCAGAACGTCTCGGTGGGCAACGGGTCGCTCGCCTCGGTCGTCTCGGCGATCAACGCCGCCGACGTCGGTGTGACAGCGGAGTCGCTCGATGTCGGCCAGGACCAGTACGCACTGTCCATCAGCTCGGACACGACGGGCGCGTCAAACGACGTCTCGGTGGACCCTTCCGCATTCTCGAGCTCCGGCCTCGGCTCGCTCGCCACGACGACCGCGGGCCAGGATGCGGTCATAAGCCTCGGCGGGGCCGGCGGTTACGAGGTGCGCTCGGCCTCGAACACCGTGACCGGGGTGATGCCGGGCGTGAGCATCGCGCTCCAGGGCGTGTCCAGCTCGCCGGTGACGGTGACGGTGAGCCCCGACGGGCAAGCGGCGGCGAGCCTGGTCCAGACCTTCGTGACCGCGGCGAACACAGTCCTTCAGACGATCTCCACCGACACGGCCTACGACCAGACCACCAACACCGCCGGACCCCTGAACGGCGACTTCGAGCTCGAGAACCTCGGCCAGCAGATCCTCGCGACGGTCGGACAGGCGATCGGAACCTCCAGCGCTGCCGACCTCGGCACCGCCGGCAGCGCGGCCGGGCTATCGATAGACGCCAAGACCGGCCAGATCAACTTCGACGCCGCGACCTTCGCCACGGACTACGCGAAGAACCCGTCGGCCGTCGCACAACTGTTCACCGAGGGCGGGACTTTCGTGCCGGGCGCTGGTGCGCCGGCCGCGACCGGCGACGTGAGCTTCGTCTACGCAAGCGACAACAGCCAGCCGGGTAGCTATTCCGTCGTCGTGAGCCAGTCCGCCGCCCAGGCCGAGGACACCGGCACAGCTAGCTTCGCATCCGCCCCGTCGGCGGTGTCCGCGCCGGAGAGCTACACGGTCAGCTCCGGCGGCCAGAGCGCCACCTACGCCTTGCAAGCGGGGGAGTCGCTCGCCCAGGTCGCCTCCGGGTTCGACGCCGCCTTCGCGCAAGCAGGTCTCGACCTCTCGGCGCAGGTGGTCGGGAACGGCTCGGGGTCCTCGCTCCAGATCACCTCCTCCGACTACGGCTCGCAGGCCTCGTTCTCTGTGAGCTCGTCGGGGTCCGACCAGCTGGGCCTGGTCGGCTCGTCGTTTGTCGGCTCGAACGTGGCGGGAACGATCAACGGTGTCGCGGCTTCGGGGGACGGACAGGTCCTCGCGGCACCCAGCACCGACGCGACGCTCGCCGGTCTCTCATTGCTCGTGACGACGCCGGGGATCACATCGCCGACGTCCCTCGGCCAGTTCACGTACACCGCCGGGCTCGCCGGTGGCCTCGCCAACCTGATGGCGAGCGCATCGGCCACCCCGAACGGCGAGCTCCCCTCGAAGATCGCGGCGATGCAGAACACCTCGAAACAGCTCGGTGACCAGATCACCGTCGAGCAGCAGATGGTCGTCCAGCAGCAACAGCAGCTGCAGGCGGAGTTCAACAGTCTCGAGGCGACCCTCGCCACTTTGAAGAGCCAGTCGTCGTACCTCTCGAGCATGTACGGCACATCGTCGGACTCTCTCGGGTCGTTGACAGGAGGAAGCAGTTCGTCAAGTTCCTAGGGCAGCACGAGTGGAGAGTGAGCATATGGCACTAACTGAACAAGATGTCGCAAATGCCTACAGCGACACCGCGGCCAAGACGGTCAACTCTGGCCCGATGCTCATCGTCCGCCTGTACGACAGGCTGGCGCACGACGTGGAGCTGGCCAGGCGCTACATCGAGGCGAACGACTACGAGAACGCTGACTCCTGCCTCCAGCACGCCCAGAAGATCGTGATAGTGCTCCGGACCGGCCTCAGGCCCGCCGGCTTCCACGGTGGGGATGACCTCCGTAGGCTCTACAACACCCTGATCGACCTTCTCGTGAAGGCGAACCTTTTCAAGGACCTGACCGTCATCGGGCAGTGCCAGGGCATCATCGCCCCGTTGCACGCCGCGTGGATGGAAGCCGTCGCAATCGAACTAGAGAAAGGCGAGGCCGGTGGAGCCACAGCCGGGGTGGCCTGAGTACCTGGACGCGCTGGAGGACTACCTCCGGACGGTGTCGGGATCGCTCGAGCAACGCAACGCCTTCGTCGTGCCGAAGCGGGACCTCCGCCATCCGGCCGGCATCGTCCCACTCGAGCACGCCGAGAGCGCGGCGGTCATGTTGGCGGAGACCGAGCGCTTAGCCGCACAGGTGAGGACATGGATCGAGGAAGTGCTCACCTCCATGCGCTCGATCGAAGCCCGCCGCCGCATAGAGCCGTGCAGAGCCGGCGGCGTCGTCAACTCGGTGTTCTGATGAGCCTTCCCGGCCCAGAGGTCGCAGTCGCCGCCGCCCGCGTCGCCGAGCTCACGGCGATGGCAGCGGTCATCGGCGAACCCCTGCCCCCGTTGTACCGGACCAGGCGCACCGGGGAGCTGCTGCGGGTTGTCTACCTAATGCCGCGCACGGCAGCGGGCGGAGGAGCGCGTGTCCTGCTCGAACACGCGAACCACACTTCTCGTCTTGGTGTGAACGTGACCGTCGTCTCGCACTTCCCGAGGCCCGGCTGGCTCGATCTCGCGACCGACTTCGTTGAGGTCCCCTTCGGCCAGGCCTTGTGCGAGTCGGTGCCGCCGTGTGACCTCATCGTCGCGGGCTACTGGGACGAGGTCATTTCGGCGCGCAGGCTCGGGATCGCCCCGGTGGTGCACTTCGAGCAGGGCGACTTCCACCTTTATGACGAGGTTCCCGCCGGGATAAGGCCCGTCGTGGAGGCGTCGCTCGGGGCGGCGGACTGGACGATCACAGTTGGCGAGGCGGCCGAGAACGCCCTCGCCGAGCGCTATGGCGTCTTCGCACACCGGATCAGCAACGCCGTCGACACCGAAGTCTTCCACCCCCTTTCCGAAAAGCGGGCGAAGCGGAGCGTCGTCTTTGTCGGCTGGGACGGCTCGGCATTCAAGGGCATCGACGTGGCACGGCGGGTGGCCGAGGGCCTCGCCGCCAGTCATCCCGACGTCGACATCGTCTGGATCACGCCGAATCCTCCCTTGGGCAGAAAGATGGGAGGAACCGTCGTCGCCCCCTCTCAGGACGCCCTCGCCCGCTACTTCCGCTGTGCGTCGGTCTACGTCGGGACCTCCCGCTATGAGTCGTTCCCGCTCCCGCCCCTCGAGGCGATGGCCTCCGGCACTCCGGTCGTATCGACTAACAACGACGGCATCCTCGCATACGCCCGCGACGGCGAGAACTGCCTGCTCGCACCAGTCGGCGACGTCCGCGCCCTTCTGGCAGCGGTCAGGCGTGTGCTCGATGACCCCGAGCTCGCGGAGGGTCTGGTTTCGACGGGGCTCGAGACGGCTGCCCTCTACAACTGGTCGGTGATCACAGCAGAGCTGCTGGAGAGATTCAGGGCACTCGTGGATAGCCTGCCACCGGCTCCGCCGGCCGAAGTCGAGATAGCCGTCGACGATCTCGAGTTCGACCACGAAGAGGACAGATCGCGGCTGGACGAGCTCGTCCAGGCATCGCCTTACGGGCATTTCGCGATCCCGGTTGCCCAGCCGTCGCATGGCGAGTACCAGCTCGTCCGATGGAGGGTGGTGGCGCACAAGAAGGGCGGACTCGCGGGCACAGGGAGGGCCTACCTTCCTGCTCGCTCGCAGTCCCCGGTCGACGACGCGAGGTATCAGTTCGGGATCGACCTCCTGCGGGAGGGGCTCTATGACGCGGCCTTCTCGTGGTTCGCCGGCCAGTGCCAGCAGTCGCCGGAGCCCGCCCAGGCGATCCTCGGTCGGTGGGTGCTCCTGTCTTTGATCGAAGGCGGGCGCGCCTCGGAGGCGCTGAGCCTCGCCATGCACCTCGCCGCCGGCAACGCAGCCTTCGCGGACTACTACTACCTGGGGCTGCTCGCAACGCTCGAGGCGCGTCGGCCCGTCGATGTGACAACGACGCTCGAGGCCGTTCGCCTGCTCGGCAGCGGGGCCCGTTTCGAGGAGTGGCTCGACCGGCCGGGTGATCTCGTGCGGCGCCGGCTCACCGTCCCGCCAGTATTGTCGGCAGCCTCATAACCGACCGCCCCTTAAGTGGGGCGATCCGAAGGCTACGACGGCGATAGGAGCGGCAACGGTGCGTGGATCGGCCAGTGTCCTGGGTCGTCCAGTGATCCCATCGGCACCATCTGGGTCGCGAGCCGCTTGGAGATGTTGAACACGAGCGGCGCGAAAAGGTTCGCGGTCGAGGTCTCGATCGAGTGGCCGAGCGTCACCACGACGAGGGCGGCGGCGTCGCGGGCCTCGTCGATCTCGAGCAGGGCCTCGGTGGCGTCGTCGATCTCCACGGTGTAGTCGGGCCAGAGCAGGCCGGGTGCCGCGACGATCAGGCGAACCGCCTCGGCGAACGAACCGTCGGCCAGAGTCACCGGCTCCAGAGCAACGAGCCTGCCGAATGGGTTGAGCGTCACACCGTCACCGAGCGGCTCGAGGCGGAACCGCCGAGCACCCTTGAAGCCGGGGAGACCGACGGGGAAGGTGAGCTCCAATGCGGGGAGCACACGAAGCTCTGTTGCAACTGGCATGAACGCTTCCTTTCGGAACCGGGCCGGCGAGACCCTACTTGAGGAACTGGGCCAGCGTCTCGGGCACCGTCTGCGAGACAGCGTAGAGCGCGGCCTGATAGGTCGTGAGGTCGGACTGGAGGGCGGCGGTGACCGTGGGGACGTCGGTCGACACGGTCTTGGAGAGGACCGTCTGGAGCTGTGTCGAAGTGTTCTGGGCCGCGGTGGAGGCGGTCGACACCGCTTGTGTCGAGGTTCCTAGCGTCGTCGCGGCCTGCTCCGCCTGGGTCATGTTCGTGCTCAGGTCGTTCAGGTCGGCCTGGAGCCCCGCATAGGAGGCCGAGCCGGGACCAGCCTGGAGGTGGGTCACGATGTTCTGCAATGTCGTGAAGACGCTCTGGACGCCCGAGGTCCCTCCGCCGAACATCTGGTCACCGGACACAGAGACCGCGACCGGGGCACCATTGCCGACGCTGATGGTGAACGGCTGGGAGTTTCCGCTGTAGGCGCCCGTAGAGGAGTACGGCTGGCTGACACCCGCGGTGCCCCCGAAGATGGGCGTGTTGCCGTATTGGGTGTTCGCGAGGCCGACCAGTTGGGACATCAAGCCCTGCACCTGCTGGGCCATCTCGCTGTAGGTCTGGGTGTTGTTCGAGCCGGTGTTGAGGGCCTGGAGCACCGTCGTGTTCACGGACTGGAGCGTGTCGACCACCTGATTGGCGGTTTGGTTGCCGATACCGAGCCAGGACTGGGCGATCGTGGCGTTGCTCTGGTCCGACGCCGCCTGAGCGATCTGGCGGTTGTACCCGAGGGAGTCCGCGACCGCTACAGGGTTGTCCGAAGGGGACATGAGCGCGTCTCCGGACGAGAGCTGCTCGTCGAGCGAGGTGATCGTCGCCTGCTGGCTCGCGAGGTCACCCGAGAGCTGATTTGCGAGTGTCATGTCGGTGACTCTCATGTCACACCGCCGCCAGCAGCGCCTCGAGCGCCGTCGTAGTGCTGTTGATGACCGCAGCTGTGGCCTGGTATGCCTGCTGTGCAGAGAGCATGTTGACCGTCTCCTGATTTGTGTCGACCCCTTCCACGCTTGAGAGCTGGGCTGTCGTGGAATCCGACAGCGCCTGCGCCGAGGTCTGGTTGTTGTTTGCCGCCGCGGTTTGCGATCCGACGAGGCCTATGAGGGTCTGGTAGAGGTCGTCCGGTCCTCCTGAAGCCTGCCCGACAGCAGCCATCGCCTGAGCGGTCGTCGGGTCGATCGTCGCCGTGCCGGCCGTCGAGGTACCCGACGCCGTGGCGATGAGCGACGGGTTGGCGAGAAGCGCCGGGTTGACGGCGATGGACTGTGCGGACCCGGCCCCCGGGGTGTAGGTCGTCGAGCTCGCGTTGTCCACGAAGATCGAGGGCAGCAACGACCCTGTGTAGGGCGGTGCTCCGGCACTGGACGTGGCCCCCGGGATCCCCTGAGCGCTCACGCCGTTCGACTGGAGGGTGTTGAGGCTCTGCGCGAGGGAGTCGGCGATCGAGCTGAGCTGCGACTGGTAGTCCGGGATCGTCGTGTTCACCCCTGTGAGGAGGGCGCCGATCTGTCCCCCGGAGGGGAGCACGTTGCCTGTCGTCGTCTCGACACCCAGGTCGCCAGAGGCGGCGGAGCCTGTTGCCTGGAGATCGACGGCGTTGGTCGAGTTGACCAGCTGGATGCCACCTGAGGTGACCGTCAAGGTGCCGTTCGGCTCGGTCGTGGTGCGGACGCCGAGGAGCGTGCCGAGCTGGTTCACCGCCTGGCGGCGCTGGTCGACGAGCGAGTTCACGTCCGTCCCGCCGTTCTGGCCGGCGACGATGTCGCCGTTCAAGGTGGCGATCTGGTTGATGAGCTGGTTCGCCTGCCCGACAAACCCACCGTTGGTGCTGCCCTGTCCTTCGAGGTCGTTCGAGAGCTGCTGGGCGACGTCGGACAACTGCGACCAGGCGCCGTTCAAGCTCTGCGACACCTGGCTCGCGTCCTGCACGACGCTTTCCTGGGCGCCGGCGTTGGAGGGTTGGGTGGCCAACGTCGACATGTCGGTCCAGAGCTGGCTCAGTTGCGCCTGCAGCCCCGTTGTGCTCGGTTCGGGGAAGACGTTCTGGGTGAGGTTCTGTACCGACGCCGCCTCGTTGGCGGAGCCGAGCTGACCCTGGGAGACGAGGTTGAGCTGGTCGTAGAGAGCAGAGCCGTCCTCGGTGACCGACCTCACCGCGACGCCTTCGCCGACACCTGTCGTCGTCGAGGGTGTGATGTTCTGAAGGTTCACCACCTCCTCGGCGTAGCCGGGCGTGCTGACGTTGGAGAGGTTGTTGGCGGCAGTGTCCAGCTCGGCCTGGTCGGCCTCGATGCCCGAGGCCGCGATCTGCAGGCTGAGGTCGCTCATAACACTCCGCTCACAACCCGGGAGCGAGGCCGGTGCTCACGACCGTAGGTGGCCTCGAGCGCCCCCCCTGGGGCGGTGAGCGCCTCCACGACCAGAGCGATCCGTCGCCCGAGGATGTCCTCGGCCTTGCCTCTTAGGACGTCGATCCGGTCGCGGGCCGCGATCAGATCCGCCCTTGAGTCAGCCAGCAGTTGGCGAATCGGCCCGGGGCTCACATCGACCAGTTCGTCGATCGTCGCCACCGAAGGGTTGCCGAGAAGCGACGTCGCTACCGACAGGGCCGCGCGGCGCCTCTCCTCGATGACCTTGAGCCGTTCACTGGCCCCCTGGAGCTCGATCGTCGCGCGCTCGGCGTAGCGGCTCCCGAATTTCTCGGTGAGCGCGGCGACCGCCGCGAGTCGGAGCTCGACGACGAGCACAGCCTCGACAAGCTGGCGTGTGGTCGCCACGAGATTGTCAATTGCGTCTTGCTCTGCGTCCTCGATGAACGCATACTGCTCGCTCACTGCCGTACCTCCTTAGCCGTTGACTACTAACTGCGTCGGTCACCTGCTCCGTCAGTGGATCTGTGTGATGCCGCCAGCTCTGTGTCTGTCGCGTTCTTGACCGCGTATCTGAGCACGACCCACGAGACGAACTTCACGCCGAGGGTCGCGAGCACGAAGGCGGCGCAGTACCGCCCGAGCATCGAGGCGATGGCGAGCCGGCCCGAGAGGAACTCGAGCAGGCTCGGCAGACACACGACGGTCGCGAGCGAGACGACGGCGAGCGGCCCGAAACGGTTGACATCCGCGGCGAAGACGCTGAGCTTCTCGCGCATCACAGGTCCGCCGTCACTGCTTCGACCAGCCGGGCCGCGATCGAGAGCGGACTCGCTTCCCAACCGTCGAGGTAGGCGACTGGCCAACCCCGACCGATCAGGCCGGCCGGACGATCCGTCGAAAGGAACCCGTAGATGGCGATGGCGGCGAAGCGACCGACCACGCTCTCGAGAGTGCGTGCCCGCCCCTCGTCCCACGAGGCGGGCACGACTGCCCAGGAGGCATCGGGCCGCAGGCCTGCGACGGCGAGCGGCACGAAGCCGTCACGGCAGAGCGAGTCGAGCACGACCACGCTGACGAGCCCCGCCAAGCGCCGCTTGAGCACCATGGTCCCGGCTTCGAGAGGGTTGTGGGCCCTCACGTGGGCGGGCGAGGGGCTGAGGCGCCTGTGGGAGACGACGATCACCGTTGCGTCCTCGCCGATCCGCCGAGCCACTCGTTCTGCGACCTTGACAGACTCGTCCACGTCACCGACGAGGACCAGGACGTCACCGGGCCGGGACGGGACCGGACAAGGAGGCGGCAGGGCGCCGAGCCGCAGAGGCAGGGCCAGGGCGGGCTGGGAGAAGAACGGGTCGGGCAGGTACTCCTCGGCGAGACCGGCCGCGGCGAGGCGGTCCCTGAGCGCGGCACTCGAAGTCTCGCTGACGCCGAGCGTGATCGCGCGTGGTGCCGGCCCGCCTCCGGCCGGGATCGAGTACGGCTCGGTCGCCGGCAGGACAGACGCGGACACGAGGCCGGAAGTCTCCGCGGCGTCGGACACGACTGCCTCCGCGTCCTCTATGACTCCCCGCAGCTCGCGGTCGAACGACAGGCCCACCGTGTCGGTCGTGGCCTCGAGCAGCGCAGCCAGGCGATCGGGTACAGCGATGGCCTGAGGAAGAGCCGCTTGTCGTATTGGCGGCTGGGGTGCGTTCGCACGGGCCTGGGCCGGTCGGGCGGCATCGGCTTGAGGGTCTTCGACTTCGATCACGAAGCGTTCCCGTTGGAAGAAGCCGAAGAGCCCGCCGGAGAGCTCCCTGCCGTGGCGGAGGACCGTGAGCTCGGACACGTCGGTACCGAGGTGCTCGAGCGCCCGTTGCCGGGCCGCCTCCATCGTCTTTCCCTCAAATCGCAACGGCCTGGACACGGCGCACCACTCCTATCGTGCTGATGCGGGCGTTGGACGAGATCTCCGGGGCGGCGACGACGGCCGTATGCGGCAGGCGGGCCTTGATGAGTCGGCGTATCGCCGGGCGCACCTTGGAAGAGCAGACGAGCACGGGCTGCTTCCCGGCCGCCTCCGCCTCTGTCACGACGCTCGCCAGCGACGAGACGAGGTGCTCGAGCTCCTCGCTGGAGTTGCCGAGCTGGCGACCTCGTTCGGAGAGCTGGAGCGAGGTTGCGAGCGACTGCTCGAGCGCGGGTTCGAGGGTGATCACCTCGGCCGTGCCGCTCTTGGCGAACATGGCGGCGATCTGCGGTGCGAGAGCGATGCGGGCGGCCTCGAGGAGGCTGTCAGGGTCCTTGGAGGCCGTCGCGGCCTGGTCCGTAATGGCTTCGATGATGCGGACGAGGTCCTTGACCGGCACGCCTTCGTCGAGCAGGCCGCGCAACACGCCCTGCACCGAACCCAAAGTAAGTCCCGCCGCGGTCATTTCCTCGAGGACCACCGGGTTCTCGGCTTTCACGCTGTCGAGCAGGAGCCTGACGTCCTGGCGCGACAAGAGCTCGGCCGCATGGCGCCGGACGACCTCGGACAGGTGCGTGGTGACGACGGCTGAGCGTTCCACGACCGTCGCCCCGGCGACGGTCGCCCTGTAGCGCATCTCGTTCGGGATCCACTTGGCGGCCCCGCCGTAAGCGGGGTCCCGGGTCGGTTCGCCTTCGATGCGTTCGAGACCCTTGCCGACCGCCAGCAGGAGCCGTTGCGGTGCCTCACCCTCGGCCACTTGGACACCGTGGACCCTGAAGGCGTAGTGCGTGGGCTGGAGGCGCTCGTTGTCGCGGGCGTGGACAGGCGGGATGACGATACCGAGCTCTTGGGCGATAGTGCGCCGAAGCGCCTTCACGCGGTCGAGGAGGTCGCCGTGGCGCTTCGGGTCGACGAGATCGATGATGTCCATGCCGAGCTCCAGCTCGAGCGGCATGACGCCAGTCTCCTTGGCAAGTTGTGCCGGGGCGTCCGGGGCCGGCGGCGCCGGCATGGCAACTTGAGCCTTGTCTTCCGCGGCCTCGTCGGGTTTGTCGGCGGGCAGCCGGCTGCCGAGCATGAACAGCACCACCCCGACGATGAGGAAGGGCAGCTTCGGTAGGCCCGGCAAAAGGCCGAGGGTGAAGATGACGATGGCGACGGTACGGACCACCCGCCGGTACCTGGAGAGCTGGAGGAGCACGTTGACGCCGAGGTCGTCCTCCGAGGCGGCGCGGGTCACGATGATGCCGGTCGACAGCGACATCAAAAGGGCTGGGATCTGGCTGACGAGGCCGTCTCCGACCGACAGCAGGCTGTAGGTGTCGCCGGCGGTGGCGAACGAGTCGTGGTGCTGGATGATGCCGACGGCCAGTCCGCCGAGAAGGTTCACCGCGGTTATGACGATCGCGGCGATCGCGTCACCGCGGACGAACTTCGAGGCACCGTCCATCGCCCCGTAGAAGTCGGCCTCGTCGGCAATCTCGCGGCGGCGCGCCCGGGCCTGGTCGGGGGTGATGAGCTGGCTGGAGAGCTCTCCGTCGACTGCCATCTGCTTGCCGGGCAACGCATCGAGGGTGAACCGGGCCGCGACTTCGGCCACGCGTCCGGCACCGTTGGTGATCACGACGAACTGGATCACGATGAGGATCAGGAACACGACGAGGCCGACGAGGACCGATCCGCCGATCACGAAGTGGCCGAAGCTCTCGATGACCATGCCGGCGTACGCGTGGAGCAGGACGAGCCTCGTGGCGCTCACGTTCAAGGCCAGCCGGAAGACGGTCATGACGAGCAGCAGGGTCGGGAAGACCGAGAACTCGAGCGGTCGCTTGACGTGCATCGCCGTCAACAACACGAGCATCGAGGCCGAGATGTTGAGTGTGATCAGGATGTCCAGCACGAAGCTGGGCAACGGGATCACGAGCATGACCACGACGGCCACCACTGCCAAGGGCAGGGCGAGCATCCCGTAGGTCGATCCGGGTACTACCCGTGTCGCTGTCGTGTCAGCCAACGGATTGCCTCTCACCGACGGTGTCACCGTCTGTCCGGGTCGATCCTTGACCGAACGGTGGCCATCCTGGCTTCGTGTTCCTAACGGCGCGGCGGCGCATCAGTTTGCCTTCACGAGGCCATCTTGTGGATGTCGACGAGAGCACGCTGGGCCGGTGTCAGCCGGTAGAGGAAAGCGAGCAGGCGCGCGACGACCTGGTAGAGGTGGGCCGGCACCTCGTCGCCGATCTCGCAGGCGTCGAAAAGCGCACGCGCGACCGGCGGGTTCTCGACTATCGGCACGGCCCGCTCGAGCGCCACAGTCCGGATCGCGAGGGCGTCCTCGTCGTCACCCTTGGTGACGACACGGGGCGCTCTGTCCTTGTGGCGGTCGTAGGACAGGCCGACCGAGAAGTGAGTGGGGTTCACCACGATCACGTCTGCCCGGGCGACCCCGGCGAGGATCTGCATCCTGGAAAGACGCCGGCGCCGCCGCCGCAGTGCCCGGCGGACCTCCGGGTTGCCTTCGGTCTCGCGCATCTCGCGCCGGACCTGTTCCCTGGACATCTTCATGGAGTCGTTGAACCGCCGTCGTTGGAAGGCGTAGTCGGCGATCGCCAGCAGCAAAGCGGCGCCCACGATGTCTCGGACGAGACCGAGCAGGCCGCTCGCGGCTGTGGCGATCGTCGACTGGATGGGCAGGGTCCCGGGCCCGAGGAGACTCTGGATCAGGTGCCGGTCGACCGTGTAGCCGATCCCGACGAGGATCATCAGGCGCAAGGCCATCTTCGCTATCTCCCATGCCCCTCTGGCCGAGAAGATCCGCTTGATTCCGGTGGCGGGAGAGATCTTGTTCCACTTGAACCCCAAGGCGCCTGGTGCAAAGTGCAGGCCAACCTGGCCGTAGCTGGCCAGGGCGGCTGCCCCCGCCGCGGCGAGAAGGATCGGGCCGACGGCCTCGACGATGGTCCACAGCCCCCGTCCGAGCAGCGAGAGCGACTGCGCGGGATCGTTTGCCGGCATGGCGTTCGTGGCCAGGCTCATGAACCCTGTGACCTCGGACACGGCGTGCTCGCCGAGGGAGGGGAGCGCCAGCACGACGACGCCGAGCGAGAACCAGGAGCCGATCTCGCCGGACCTCGCGACGCGGCCTTCCTTCTTCGCTTCACGCTTGTGCTTCGGGGTTGGTTTCTCGGTTTTCTGACTCTTGTCCTCGGCCATCATCCGCCCCCGAACAGCTGGCTGACGCCCCGTGAGACGAGGTTCGTCACATCAGAGGGCAGGGCGACGATCGCGAGGCCCAGGCCGCCGAGCACGAGCAGGATCTGAAGCGGGAAGCCGAGCACGAAGACGTTGGCCTGGGGAGCGGACTTGGCGAGGAGCCCGAGCAGGATCTGAGCCACGAACACGACCGCCACAAGTGGCGCCGCGATCTCTGCCGCGGCCGCGAAGAAACTGACGAGATCCGAGCTCAACAAGGTGGGGAGCTGTTGGATGTCGTGTTCGGGCACTGTCGTGCCGATGACCGCGAAGCTCCGGACGAAGCCCTGGGCGAGGAGCAGGAATGCGCCCGACACGAAGATCAGCACCGTCGCCATCCACTCGTACAGCTGGGCGAGCAGCGGCGACTGGTCCAGGTTCAACGGGTCGATCGCAGGCGGGAGGTTGAGACCGGAGAACTGGTCCACGATTGATCCCGCCCCCTGGACGGCACCCACGAACAGCTGCACGACAAAGCCGATGAGCGCGCCGACGACGATCTGGACGACGAGGGCCTCGATGAGCGAGGGAACCGACAGCGGCAGAGCGTCGTGCGACACCGTCGGCACGGCCGCCATGGCCAGACCGGCGGCGATCCCGGTCTTGGCGAGGAACGGGATCATGTTGTTGGAAAAGGGCGGGCAGAAGTACAAGAAGGCGGTGCCTCGTACGAGCGCCAGGAAGAACGCCACTCCTGCGGCCAGCTGCAGGTGGATCATCGCTAGCTGAGCAGCTGCGGAATTGTCCCGTAGAGCTGCTGGACGTAGTCCACGAGCTGGGTGACCATCCAGTGGCCCGTGAGAGCGAGGATCGCCGCGACCACGACGAGCTTGGGCAGGAAGGTGAGCGTGAACTCCTGCACGGTCGTCACGGCCTGGAAGAGCGACACGGAAAGGCCGACGACGAGAGTCGCCACGAGGATCGGCCCGGCGAGCTTGGCGACCATGACGATGGCCTGGCCCATGAGGGTGACGACTGTGTTGGTGTCCATGGTGGCCTCAGTGGAAGCTCGTGATCAGCGAGTGGACCACGAGGGCCCACCCGTCGACGAGCACGAAAAGAAGGATCTTGAAGGGGAGCGAGACCAGTGTCGGGGGGAGCATGAACATGCCCATCGACATGAGGACTGACGAGACCACCAGGTCGATGACGAGGAACGGGATGAAGATCACGAACCCGATCGTGAAGGCGCTCTGCACCTCGGAGAGCACGAACGAGGGCACGACGACCGTCATCGGCAGTGTGTCGGGGTTCGTGAAGTTGTCGTGCTGGTCGGTGGCGAACATCTGGAGCTCGGAATTGCCCGTTTGCTTGAGCATCCAGGTCTTGACCGGTACCTCGCCCACCTTGATGGCCTGGGCCGCGCTCACCTTGCCCTCGAGGTAGGGCTGCAGAGCTTGGTGATCGACCTGGCTGAGCACGGGCGCCATCACGAACAGCGCGATGAACAAGGCGATGCCCGCGAGCACCTGGTTCGGAGGTGTGTTCTGGAGCCCGAGGCCGCTTCGCGTAAGTCCGAGGACGATGAAGATGCGCGTGAAGCCGGTGAACAAGATCAGCACCGACGGCGCTATGGAGAGAATCGTCAGCGCCGCGATGATCACGACTGATGTCGACGGGCTGTGCAGACCGCCGAGGCTGATGTTGACCGACGGAGTCGCGCCGGCGATGAGTGAGCCGGTCATCTGTCGGCCCGCACGGTCAAGGGAAAGCGGGTGGTAATCAAGTAGCGCTCCGGCAAGGACACGCTGCGGTTCGGCTCAGCGCCGGACAGTCAACTCCCGCAGCTTGGAGATGGTGGCATCCCATGCCATAGGCGTCTTCGTCGACCCCGCCTTCCATGGCGTGTCGGCTTGCAGTTCGGAGGCGACGGGCTCGAGCTCGCTCGCCGGGATTTCGCTGATGAGAGTGACAGATTGTGGGGTGACCCCGACGACGAGGTTGCGCTCGCCGACGCGGACGATGGCGACCGATGCGGTGCGCGAGAGGGACCTGCGCCCCAGCACCTCGAGGCGCGCGCCGGGAGGAGCACCGACGCTGTGGGCAAACCCGCCGTTCTGGCTGCGCCGCGCCAGGCGCGACAGCCCCCAGACGAGGAAGAGCACTACTGCGAGTGCTACGAGCGTCCTGCCGAAGAGCAGGATGAAGCTGCCCATCTAGTCGAGCGCTCCATGGACGACCTCGGTTATCCGCACGCCGTATTCGTCGTCGACCTCGACGACCTCGCCCCGTGCGATGACCACGTCGTTGTTGGCGATGATGTCGATGGGTGCACCGACTTGGCGGTCGAGCTCGATCACCTGTCCGACGCCGAGCTCCAGCACGGCTCGGATGGGGAGCCTCGTGCTGCCGATGCGGGCGCTGATCTCGAGTGGGACGTCGCGTAGGCGTGCCGGCTTTCGTGACCAGACGTCGCCATAGCTCGCCACGACACCGCCCTCTGTGGTGGGGGTGACTGCTTCACTCACCATCGTCAGATACCTCCTCGAGGACAGAAGCGACAACCTTGGAACCGACCGAGCCCTGGTGTGCTCGGGCGACGAGAACGCCTGCGGCGCGCATGTCGAGCGGCTGGCTCAGCGGATGGAAGAAGCGGATCACGTCGCCGACGCCGAGCTCGGAGACCTCGGTCGAGGACAAGCGCACGGATGGGAATTCGAGCCAGGCATCTAGGGCGGCCTGCGTCACGACGGACTCCTCGACGAGGAGCGTGGCGTCGTCACGGGTCCGCGATCCCGAGCGCATCGCCTCGGTGATCTGGCGCACCAGAGCGAAGGGAAGAGCGAGGATCATGTCGGCAGGCTCGTCGTCGCCTACGGAGAGCTGAACGCTGGAGACGAGGAACATCTCGTTGGGGCCGGCGAGCTGCACGAACTGGATGCTCGACTCTTGTGACACCAGGACCGCCGATACCTCCTTCACGCGCGAGAGGCTCTCGGCGAGCTCGCGGAGCAGCGGCGTGACGACGCCGCCGAGGACGGCGAAGTCCGTGTCGGTCAGATTGGTGTGACCGGCAAAGGCAGGCTGGGTGCCACCGCCGAGACGGAAATCGAGCATCCTCACCACCGTCTCGAGGGACAGCATGAGGATTGCGGTCCCGCTCAACGGCTCGAGATTGAACGTCGCGAGGTAAGGCCGTTCTCCGAGGATCGCGGTCACCTCGCGCCACGACATCTCACGCAGCGAAGGGACGCCGAGCTGGGTGGTGCGGCGAAGTGACGTGGACAGCTCGACCGTGCCGTGGCGGGCGAAGGTGTCGAGGGCCGCGCTGAAAGCGGGGACGTACTGACGGTCGAGGGTCTCTGTACGGTGAAAGTCGTGGTCCCGCACGACGGTCATGGCAGGGCTACTTTCTGGCCCGGCACCGTGATGACGATGTTGACCCGACGGTTCTTGGCCTGGTTCGCTTTCGAGTTGTTGGGCACGATCGGGTGGTACTGGCCGAAGCCGACGATGTACAGCTGGCCCGGGTTGACGTGCGAGACGTTCTGCAGGCGCTCGACCACGACGACGGCGCGTTCGGCTGATAGCTGCCAATTGTCCCGGTACGGACCGCCGGTGATGGGCTCGTTGTCTGTGTAACCCTCGACGTTGACCGGGTTCGTGTGCGAGCGGATCACTTGCCCGGTGATGTCCACGACCTCGGCACCGAGAGGGCTCAAGGCTGCTGAGTCGACGCCGTAATAGGTCCTGCCGGTGATGAGCCCCACGACGAGGCCACCGGGCCCGGTGGTCAATTGCACGTCCTTCATCAGGCCCGCTTTGATCAGAGCCCCGCGGAGCTGGGCCTCGACGGTCCCGAGCGACGCCGCGTACCTCGCAACCGGATCGTCACCGGGGTGCTTCGAGGGCTGGGTGCGGGCGGAGGACGGTTGGCTGTTTCCGTTGTTGAACGAGACGTTCATCCCCTTCGCGAACTCAGAGTATTTGACGTGGTTCAGGCTTCCGAGGGCGTAGAGCACCACGAACAGGGCGAGCAGCAGGGTGATCATGTCCGAATAGGTGAGCAGCCAACGCTCCATCCCGGCGGGCTCCTCCTCGCCCCCCTCCTCGGTGGAGCTAACCGCACGGTAGGGTCGTCCGGTTCTCACGCCGCCGACTCCTCAGCGGTGGTGCCCCTTGCCTGCTCGGAACGCTCGCGTGGGGCGAGGAACGGGTCGAGGCGGTCACGGAGCTGGGGACCTGTGAGGCCTTCTTGTACCGCCAGGAGTCCTTCGATGACGAGCTCCTTGCGGCGCACCTCGTCGTCGGAGAGGCGCTTCAGCTTGTTCGAGATCGGGATCCAGAAGATGTTCGCGGTCATGACGCCCCAAAGCGTGGCCGTGAAGGCGCTCGCGATCGCGGGGCCGAGCGTCGCGGGCGAGGAGAGGTCGCCCAGCACGCGCACGAGGCCGATGACCGTCCCGAGTATCCCGATGGTCGGGGCGAAGCCGCCCATGTCCTGGAAGAACTTGATGCCGACGCGGTGGCGCGCGCGCATGCCGACGATCTCGGCGTCGAGCACGTTGCGGACGCGTTCGGGGTCCGACGTCGTGGTGATCAGCTCGACCCCGTTGCGCACGAACGGATCGATCTTCGCCTCCGGCAGGCCGTTCTCGAGGGCCAAAAGGCCCATGGTCCGTGCCTCCTTGGCGACCTTCATCAGGTGCTCGTTGAAGTCACCGGCATGCCAGGACACCTTGTTCTTTATGGCGGTGCGGAACGCCCCGCGCACAGGCCGGAGGTCGTGCTTGTTCACCCCTGCCATCGAGACACCGAGGGTGCCGCCGAGCACGAGGATCATCGAAGGGATGCTGACAATCGTCATCGGCTTGCCGTGATCCATGATCATCGCCATGAAGATCGAGCCAAGCGCGACGACGATGCCAACGGGAGTCACTCGT
>Ga0187874_10000198_pt1 | contig 78571 bp, 76 predicted proteins | sample June2016WEW_16_1_3_FD_132993 | JGI IMG/M metagenome (GOLD analysis project Ga0187874, IMG submission 132993) | Peatland microbial communities from SPRUCE experiment site at the Marcell Experimental Forest, Minnesota, USA - June2016WEW_16_150 | ecosystem: Environmental > Terrestrial > Soil >... | reverse complement strand
GGGCAATCTCTGCGTTGCTCGTCGTCAACGATGTCCCCGCATCGCTTCCTCCTCGCGCCTTGATCTTGCCCGCAATACCTATGCGCGCGACCTATTGTACTTTCACCACGGGCTGCTAGCCCGCAGTTCCTATCGGTCTCACACTGTGGGCATCCTTTGCAAACTGAATGAGCAATTGTGATCAAACACGCGAGCATTACTGAACTGACACTGAATCATGATAATTATAAAAAAGGAAGTGTGATCGAGGATGGGCAGGATATGATAAATGATTTGGCCTCCAAAGCCCACCGCATCTTTAACATGGCCACACCGCCGAGCATGTCCGGCGAGATCCCCAGATACTTTGCTCAAGGACACAATTGGCCGCTGCCTACGGAACCGGCAGGACTCCGTAAGAAGAAAGGACGGAACTCGTGACTCGACAAAACGTTCCATTAGGCAGGATCCTGGGGATTCGCATTGATTTAGATTATTCCTGGTTTTTGATCTTCGCGCTGCTCACCTGGATGCTGGGGCGCAATTACTATCCCGCCGAGTTCAAGAACTGGCCGCCGCTGCTGTATTGGCTCATGGGCGCGGTGACAGCAATCATGCTCTTTGCGAGCGTGCTGCTGCATGAATTGGGGCACTCGGTGGTGGCGATACGGTACAAAATTCCGGTGCGCAGCATCACGCTTTTTATTTTTGGCGGGGTCGCCCAGATCGGGGCGGAACCACCGAGCGCCATCGCTGAGTTCTGGATTGCAGTCGCCGGGCCGGTTGTCAGTCTCTTCCTGGCAATGTTCTTTTCCGCGCTGAAACCTGTGACTACAGGAATCGAGCCATTGTTGGGTCTGGTGAAATACCTAGCTTACATCAACTTTGCACTGGTGATCTTCAATCTGATTCCCGGTTATCCGCTTGACGGTGGCCGCGTGTTCCGCGCCATCGTTTGGGCGGTCACTAAAAACATGCGCCGCGCCACGCTCGTGGCTGCGAACGTTGGGCGCGTCTTTGGTTTTCTGTTCATCCTCGCGGGAGTGTGGCGGATGTTCTCGGGTGACTTTGGCGGCGGGCTGTGGATTGCATTCATCGGCTGGTTTCTCGACAACGCCGCTTCTGCCCAGATACAGCAAGTGATGTTTCAAGGCTCACTGGCCGGCCACACGGTTTCCCAGGCCATGAGCAGTCATTGCGCTGCCATTCCCGCAGAATTGACACTGCAACAATTGGTGGACGAGCACATTCTTAGCGGCGGGCAGCGTTGTTTCCTCGTCAATCGCGGATCAGACACTGTCGGCCTCATGACGCTGCATCGGATAAGGGAAGTGCCGCGGGGCGAGTGGCAGACGACAAGCGCCGCCCAAGCCATGCTCCCGCTGGACAAGCTGATGCGCATAAGCCCGGATAAGGAACTGTGGACCGCCCTGCAGCAGATGGATCGCGACGGAGTGAACCAGCTTCCCGTGATGACCGACAACCAAGTGGTCGGCATGCTAAGCCGTGAGGACGTCATCACATTCCTGCGCACAGTACAGGAACTGGCTTCTTAACAAAGGCGTTACGAAATGGAAAAAGCAGCCATGAATTCAACAAAATTCGTGGCTGCTTTTGCAGTTCTATATATGGCGACATAAATCCGCTATAAGCAGAGATGCGCAGAATAGAAGTTCCTAGGCCCGAAGGGCCGGCAGTGGCTAGGCCCGGCCGTCAGGCCGGGATAGAATTGCGGAGAAATCGAGCGCCGAAGGCGCGGCACGACTGGCGCTTCAAGTGCCGCACCTTTGGTGCTCGACTGGGGGATCATCCTTCCCCCCCGGCCTCACGGCCGGGGCTATTTTCTGGCGGCCCTTCGGGCCTCTGTTTCACAACACTCATTTATGACGCTCTGTATAGCGAGTCAACACGGCGCCGCAGCCACGCGCCACTGACCGCTATGAGCAATCTTGACCTGCCGCGTGAGCTGTACTGACCTGACACGCAATCTACCCTAAGGTATAAACACTGTCACTATAACTCGGGTTGCCGGAAAGGAGGAGGATATGGCTCCTTGAGGCAAGCGACACTGGAGAATCGCGAAATCGGTAGTCTGATAGTTATAAGTGAAATCCCTGGAATCCTCGGCTTGTTCAGATTCCGCGGATCTCTCAAATCTCAAAGCTGAACCGATTGTCTGCAGCTCGGATTTGATCTCTGAAACTAGCGCATTACCGAGATCATTATCAAAGGGGCGGTCCCGTCCAAAGCGGTCGCGATGCTGCCTTCTTGTTAAGGAATCACTCGACTCCAGGAAGACAAGGCCGCTGGTGCTAATAAGGTTTTTTAAGAGTGCATGTCATTTTGCAAAAGAAAGATGTGGCAAAAATGAGAATAGTAAATATGTTTCTGGCGGTATGCTGCCTGTCCTGCAGCTTGCTGGCCGCACAGGCGCCGCAGGCCGCGAATCCGACGCAGCAGTGGATTCAAAGCCAACCAGGCGGTTCGACACCTATATATCGCGTCACCGTGATAGAGCGGACCATGAAGGCGATAAACTACCAACATCGCAGCGGCGCCACAATGATCGATTTCAGTGGCACCTCTCTCCTGCCGAATGCCCACGGCCAGGCCAAAGTTGAGAGCAAAAAGGGTTATATCGAGATCGAAGTGAAATTCGATCATCTGCAGTCAGCCACCAAGTACGGAGCCGAATACCTCACCTACGTGCTATGGGCGATCACCCCGGAAGGCCGAACATCCAACCTGGGCGAGATTCTCCTGAACGGAACCAGCGGCAAGCTGGACGTAACCACCGAGTTGCAGGTCTTCGGCCTTGTCGTGACGGCGGAGCCTTACTTCGCGGTGACTATGCCGAGCAACGTGATTGTGATGGAAAACGTGGTGCGCAAGGACACGAAGGGCAAAATCGAGGAGATGGATGCAAAGTTCGAATTGCTGCAAAGAGGCCAGTATGAGCGCTTGGCGAATCCCCTGGCGTTGAGAATGGATTCAAAGATGCCGCTGGAGCTCTACGAGGCACGTAACGCCGTCCAGATCGCGCGCGCCAGTGGCGCAAACCTGTTCGTTCCCGACACCTTCTCCAAGGCCGAGCAGAGTCTGAAGCAGGCCGAGGCCTATCAGGCGCGTAAAGCGGGTCGCAAACCAGTAGCGATGACCGCGCGGCAGGCAGTGCAGACCGCTGAAGACTCCAGAGCAATCGCGGTGAAGCGTCAGGAGGAAGAGCGTCTTGCGAGCGAACGCAAAGCAGGGGCGGACCGCGAAGCGTTAGCCAAAGCAGAAACCAAGGCTGAGTCAAGCCTGCGAATGCAGGCCGAAGCTGACCAGAAGATGGAAGCGGACCGAAGGGCGCGTGCGGAGGTCGAAAGCGCCGCGGCCCAGTCTGAAACCGCGAGGATCACACGGGAGGCAGAGATAGCGCGAGTTGCAGCTCAGACAGAGGCCGATCGTGTCAAACGCGAGACCGATACTGCGCGAGCCGCGGCTCAGGCCGAGACCGATCTGGCAGCCCGCACGGCAGTTCAAGCTGAAGCGGACAGGACGCTTGCGGCCGCTCAGGAAGCCGACCGGCTGCGGCTGAAGGGAGAGGCCGAAAAGAGTGAGCTGCGCGTTCAACTATTGCGCCAGTTCAACATGATTCTCGAAACTCGCGATACGGCCCGCGGCCTCATTATTAATATGTCGGACGTTCTCTTTGACACAGCCAAGTATTCCCTGCGTCCCCTGGCACGGGAGAGGCTGGCCAAAGTGGCCGGTATTCTATTGGGACACCCGGGCTTGACACTGGCGGTTGAAGGTCATACCGACAGTGTGGGCGGTGAGGAGTATAACCAGCGCCTCTCCGAGCAACGAGCCGGATCGGTGCGCGACTTTCTCATTCAGCAGGGAATTACAGAGATGAACTCGGTCCCGGCCAAAGGGTTCGGCAAGTCGCAGCCTGTAGCGACGAACGATACCGCCGCAGGCCGGCAGCTCAATCGGCGCGTGGAACTCATTGTCTCCGGCGAACTCATCGGTACGCAGATCGTTTTATCGTCTGGGGTGCAGTAAGAAGCGCTGACAGCGATCTGATTTGCAGACCATGGTGACAGGAGCGCTTATAGGATTGGGGCACGGCGCACCGTGCCCCTGAATTCCTCCTCATTACTACATAAGGGCCTGGTAATGAATAAAGGTTACATTTTGCTGCTGGCCTGCGGGCCGCAGCCCAAGGGGGCGCGGCGGCGGGCGGGCATCTGCTTCGTTGCCGCTCCTCGACGATGACACCGTATCGCCTGCGTCGCGGCGCCTCGCATCTGCCCGCCCGGCGCTCGCGCCAAAATGCAACCTTTATTCATTACCAGGCCCTAAGGTAAGGTCCGAAATGAGTAAGCAGAGAAAAACAGTACTCATCGTCGTTGCCGCGGCTTGCGTTTTTGTAGGGTTGGGGACGTGGGCCGTCGTCAGCGAACAAGCCGGAATTCAATATCGCACGACGACTGTCGAACACGGCGACATTAACATTGACATCTCGGCCACCGGCAATCCAAACGCGGTTGTGACCGTGCAAGTGGGCTCGCAAGTGTCGGGCATCATTCTGGCCTTGTTCGCTGACTTCAACACCAAAGTGACCAAGGGCGAGCTGATAGCGAGGATAGATCCCGCGCCTTTCCAGGCCAAGGTCGATCAGGCACAGGCTAACGTCGACGCAGCGCGGGCAGCCGTGGCCAATGCCCAAGCCGTCGTCCAGCAGGCTTTGGCGGGCATTCAAGCCGCAAACTCTGCTCTTGCAGCCGCTCAGGCGAATGTCGTGAAAGCACAGGCTATCACTGAGGATGCCAAGGTAAAGGTCGACCGGCGCGTGATCATGGTCGGGCAGGGTGCAGACTCCAAAGAGGATCTTGAAACCGCTCAGACTACTTACAAATCGGCGATCGCCGATCATAACGCATTAGTGGCGCAGCAGCATGCGGTGGAAGACAACGTGAAGGTTGCACAGGCTCAGTTGAATGTGGCGAATTCGCTTTTGACCGCCAACCAGGCGCAGGTGAAACAGTTCACCGCAGCGATGCAATCGGCCCAGCTCGACTTGGGCCACACGAACATCCAAGCGCCGGTGGATGGTGTTGTGGTGTCCCGGAACGTGGATGTCGGACAAACTGTTGCCGCGAGCCTGGCGGCTCCAACGCTGTTTCTGATCGCTCAAGACCTGACAAAGATGCAGGTGGATACGAACGTATCGGAAGCGGACGTGGGACGCGTGCGCGCGAACCAGCCTGCAACCTTCACGGTGGATGCGTATCCCGGGCGGACGTTCACAGGCAACGTGACCTCGATCCGCAAGGCGCCTATCAACGTGCAAAACGTGATCACGTACGATGCGGTGATTGGCGTTTCGAATTCGGACCTGAAGCTGTTTCCGGGCATGACGGCGAATGTGAAGATTCTGGTGAATCAGCGCGTGAACGTGCTGAAAGTCTCCAACGCCGCCCTGCGTTATCAGCCGGCGTCCGAGACGGCGGCGGCCGGTGGCGGCAAGGGCGCCGCTCCGGACAAAGCTGTCTGGATGCTGGACGCGAACGATAAGCCGCAGCGCGTCGTGGTCACTACGGGCGAAAGTGATGGCACGTATACGGAGGTTGTCAAGGGCGGCCTGAAGGACGGAGACCGTGTGATTGTCGCGGCGCTGGCAAAGGCGGCTCCCGCTTCGGGCGGCAGCCCCGGCTCCCAGACCAGCCGCCCGGGCGGCAAAGGACCGGGATTCTAAGGGCCTGTCAATGAATAACGTTTACACTTTGGCGCGAGCGCCGGGCGGGCAGATGCAAGGCGACGCGACGCAGGCGATGCGGTGTCATCGTCGAGGAGCGGCAACGCCGCAGAAGATGCCCGCCCGCCGCCGCGCACCTCGGGCTGCGGTCCGCAGGCCAGCAGCAAAGTGCAAACGTTATTCATTGACAGGCCCTAAGTGAGCGGAATGGCATCGGTAATCGAAATCAAGGATCTGGTGAAAGACTATAAGCTGGGTGAGGTGCCGGTGCACGTGTTGAAGGGCATCTCGTTTCTGATCGAGCGCGGGGACTTCGTCTCCATCATGGGGCCATCCGGATCCGGCAAATCCACGCTCATGAACATCCTCGGATGCCTCGACAAACCTACATCAGGTAGTTACCAACTGGACGGAATCAGCGTTGCGGGGCTAAATCGCGATCAACTCGCGGACATACGGAACAAGAAGATCGGATTTGTATTCCAGCAGTTCAACCTCCTGGCGCGAACCAGTGCGACGGAAAATGTGGAACTGCCGCTGATGTACACCGATACGCCAAGCCGGGAGCGCCACGAGCGAGCGAGAAAGGCGTTGCTAACGGTGGGACTCGCCGGACGCGAGGAACACCAGCCGAGCCAGCTTTCCGGCGGCCAGCAGCAACGCGTGGCCATCGCGCGTTCGCTGGTAAACGATCCCAGCATTATCCTTGCGGACGAGCCGACCGGAGCGCTGGACTCGAGAATCGGCATCGAGATCATGGCGATATTCCAACGGCTGAACCGCGAAAAGGGGATCACCATGATCGTGGTGACGCACGATCCGGATATCGCGGCTTACTCAAACCGGAGCATCCATTTCAAAGATGGCAAGCTGCAATTCGACGAGAAACTTGCGCAGCCACGCGAAGCGCGGAAGGACCTGGAGAAACTTCCCGCCGAGCAGCCGGAGGAGATCGTTTCGTCATGAATAAGATCGTTGGCAGCACCAGGATCGCGTTCCGCGCGCTGGAGGTGAACCGCATGCGCTCGGCGCTCACGATGCTGGGTATCATCATTGGCGTGGCGGCAGTGATCGCGATGGTGGGTGTCGGCGCGGGCGCCACCGCGCGGATCCAGCAGCAGATCCAGAGTATCGGGAGCAACCTGATTATCGTGCTGCCGGGCAGCATAAGCAGCAACGGCGTCCGGCTCGGCTCCGGCGCGACAGCAACGTTGACGCAAGACGACGCGAAGGCGATCGCCGCCGAGTGCCCGTCCGTCGCCCTCGCCGCCCCTGCCGTGCGCGGCGGAGTACAGGTGGTTAACGGAAACAACAACTGGGCCACCAATGCCCAGGGAGTGACTCCGGATTACATGACGATCCGCGATTACACAATGTTGTCCGGCCAGTTTTTCACCACACAAGACGTGGATGCGGCCGCCAAAACGGCCGTACTGGGTGAAACCGTCGCGCAGAATCTATTTGGCGACAGCGATCCCACGGGTCAAGTGGTCATCATTAAAAATGTTCCGTTTACTGTGGCGGGAGTCCTGACACCGAAAGGCCAGTCGCCAACAGGTCAGGACCAGGACGACGTCATTCTGCTGCCGATCTCCACGGCCACGCAAAAGGTGCTCGGCGCCAACAAGGCCAATGCCCAAGCGATCGGCTCGCTGATGGTACAGGCCATGAGCCCGCAGGCCATGGACCAGGCGATACAGGAGATGGAGGCGCTGCTGCGCGAACGGCATAGGATCCTGCCGGGCCTGGAGGACGACTTCACGATCCGCAATCTCACCGAGGTGTTCGAAGCCCAGGAAACGTCGGCGCAAGTGATGTCGATTCTGCTGGGCGCTATCGCGTCCGTATCGCTGATTGTGGGCGGCATCGGGATCATGAACATCATGCTGGTATCGGTGACCGAAAGGACTCGAGAGATCGGCCTGCGGCAGGCCGTGGGCGCCAAGACCCGCGATATCCTGTTGCAGTTCCTGGTGGAAGCCGTGACGCTGTCCGTGCTGGGTGGAATTGTCGGAATCGTAATTGGGCTGACGGCTTCGCTGCTCATCTCGCACTTCGCGGAATGGTCGACACAGGTCAGCCCTCTGTCTATCCTCCTTGCGTTTGTGTTTTCCGCGCTCGTGGGAGTTTTCTTTGGCTACTACCCGGCGCGCAAGGCCGCGTTCTTGGACCCAATTGAGGCTCTCAGGTATGAATGATCTGATCCGCAACAGCACAAACATGTCCAATCGTCTTCGCCTGTCGATCGTTGTTGGGACGGCGGGATTGCTGCTCTTTTCAAACGCCTGCATGATCGGGCCGAAATATCAGCGTCCTGGCGTTCCGGCGCCGCCGGCCTTTAAAGAAGAAATGCCGGCCGGCTGGAAGGAAGCGCAACCCGATGACGGAGCGCTTCGCGGCAAGTGGTGGAAGATTTACAACGATCCGCGGCTCGATGCGCTTGAAGATCAGGTGAGCATCTCGAACCAGAATGTATTGGCCGCCGAGGCTCAGTTCCGCGAGGCCAAAGCATCAGTGCGCATCGCCCGAGCCGGTGAATTTCCCACTGTGACCGCAGCGCCTGCCGCGACGCGTTCCGGAACGGGAGCGGCGCCCGGCGTACAACACTTTTATACGATACCGATTGATGCGTCTTATCAGGTCGACATATGGGGAAGCATCCGGCGCAACGTCGCCGCAAATTCCGCCATCGCGCAGGCTTCGGCCGCAGAACTGGAGAATGCCCGCTTATTGTATCAGGCGGAACTCGCCGCGGATTACTTTCAGATCCGGGGGCTGGACGCCTCGCAGCAGTTGCTGGACGCCACGGTGAAGTCATACGAGCAATATGTCCAACTGACCCAGGACCGATACGATGGCGGTGTCGCATCGAAGGGCGATGTGGCGCTGGCTCAAACTCAGTTGGAAACAACGCGCGCGCAGCTAGCCGACCTGGGAATTCAGCGGGCCCAATTCGAACATGCGATCGCAGTGCTGACGGGCAAACCCCCATCCGATTTGTCGATTGCCGCTGCGCCGAACCAGGCTCCGCCGCCGGCATCTCTGATTGGTATTCCTTCCACTCTGCTGGAACGAAGGCCCGATATCGCTACCGCCGAACGGCAGGTCGCGGCCGCGAACGAACAGATCGGAATCGCCAAAGCTGCGTTCTACCCGTCACTATCGTTCAGCGCCGGCGGGGGCTACCAAACCACGGCCATCCTCGATTTGTTCACATGGCCGACCCGCTTCTGGTCGGTGGGGTCGCAATTGGCCGAGACTCTCTTCGATGCGGGCAAGCGCCACGCTCAAGTCAAGCTGACGCAAGCCGCCTATGATGCCACGGTGGCGAATTACCGGCAGACGGTACTGACGGCATTTCAGCAGGTGGAGGACAGTTTGGCGCAGTTGCGCATCCTCTCCCAAGAGGCTGAGATCACGGACCGGGCGGTCACAGCCGCGCAGCAGTCGCTTGAGATATCCACTATTCAATATCGAGGAGGAATCGCGAACTACCTGCTGGTAATCACCGCGCAGACCAGCGCGCTGCAGAATCAACGGTCGGCAGTCGATATTCTCACGCGACGCATGGTCGCAAGCGTGTCTTTGATCCAGGCCCTTGGCGGCGGGTGGGACGCATCGCAGCTACCATCTTCCCAGGACTTAAAACGCTGAGCGAACGGATCCGGACCCAAGGGATCTGCCTCAACTCCATAATGGCCATCGACCGCATGCAAAGTGAATCATATCGATCTCATTGTCCAGCCGTATCTGCGCCATTCAGAATTCGTGGTTCGGTAATCGTGCAGCGACCTTCCTCAAATTGGACTTTTTCGGCCGCCAGCGTGACGCCATTATGGTTGAACACGAAAACGGAGGCCGGGTCTTCTTGCTTCAGAATAATTCGAGCCAACGTATTCCGTTCGGCTCGGTTGGCAAACCTCGACTCTGACAGAAATCTTATCCTTTATCACGGGCATCGTCATTTGACTGCGTTTAGGGCACGCTGCAACGCGAAAATCGCGCTTGCTCTGCGATTGGGAAAGCCATATCTTCTAGGAAAGACGGGTAACCCTATGGGACGGCATTCGGCTATCGAGTGGACAGATCACACTTTCAATCCATGGTGGGGGTGCGTGAAGGTCTCTCCAGCCTGCGCTCATTGCTATGCCGAGGCTTGGTCCAAGCGGGTTGGCCTGGATCTCTGGAGCGAAATTTCACCGCGACGGTTCTTTTCTGAAATACACTGGAACGAACCGCTAACTTGGGACCGTGCAGCAGCAAGGGAGCGAGTCCGACGGCGTGTCTTCTGCGCTTCTATGGCCGATGTTTTTGAGATCCGGGACGATTTGATTTCCTGGAGGAAAAAGCTCTGGGATCTCATTGAAAGGACGCCAAATCTCGACTGGTTGCTTTTAACTAAGCGTCCCGAAAATGCCCAATCAGCCGTTCCCTGGGGGAAGCGCTGGCCTTCAAACGTATGGCTTGGGACAACCGTGGAGAATCAGGAATGGGCTCGACGGCGGATCCCATACCTAGCGAAGACTCCAGCGGCAGTGCGGTTTTTGTCCTGTGAGCCTCTGCTCGGTCCTCTAGATTTATCGCCATGGGTTTCAAGCATCCATTGGGTGATAGTTGGTGGTGAAAGTGGGCACCACGCGAGACCCCTCGATCCAATGTGGGTGCTTGCTATGAGAGATCAGGCAACCAGCGCCGGCATCGCCTTCCACTTTAAGCAATGGGGCGAATGGAAATCATTGGATGGCATTATGCGGAGAATGGGGAAAAAGGCTGCCGGTCGAATCCTCGAAGGTAGATTCTGGGACCAGCTCCCTGCCGAGCATCGCGTCCAACGACCGTAGCCCTCGCCTCGGATCACCGATAAGAAGCGAAAATCTCGCTTGCTATTTTTCCGGCCACTGATACTTGCGAAGCGAAAAATAGGTAATAAACCACGGCGCCGGTTGAATTACGCATTGGCATTGGTTCTGGAACGTACTTGAATCCGCCGATCGATTTGAGCCGGGCTCTGAATCCCTCAGCAATGTCCTCGTTGTTCGCCTTCCTTTCCTCGACACCAAAAAGAGTTGCCTCGGGCACGTAGGCTACCCGCCGCCAAGAATCGTCTCCCCAGTAAGCATTCATCCTGGCGAGGTCGGCAGGCTCTACTCCTTCCGGGTTGCGCCATAAAACGTTGCGGTTCATATCCATCACGGGAAAATTCAGAATTAGATCGATCGCTTGCGAATGGCCTGCGGCTTTAATCACCTGCCAATCGAGCTGAAGCCCGTAAGGATCTAATAGGCAGAGGCCGCGTTCGTACTTCCTGTAATCGACACGCGGCAAGATTTCCTGGAGGAGGAGATCGTTACAATCACCAGTGTAAATGTGCACGTCATCTCGTTCGCCATATAGCTTACGGACAAGCTCGCGGAGGTGGTCCGCTTTATCGCTGTCCAGATCGATCAGATAGTACTCCTGAAAGGGAGGCTCGACAGCGAGAGCGTTGAGAGGGCTCCCAGGAACGGGCGTTCCCCTTTTCTTTGAGACGTGGACGCCGGCCCCTGCAAAGGCATCGATATAAACTCGGTGAAACCTGGCTCGCGTCTGCGCAGCCAGGATTTTGGAATATGCGGCGGCGTACTTCTGGATGATCTGAAGCTTGATTTCTGACCAGTATCCAATCTCATCGAACTTCAAAGTAGATCTCCCCCTATTGTGCGTTTATCAAAGTTGCGTTCATTCCACTCGGGAAGCACGACCCACTCCCGGCCTCGTGCCCGTACCAGAGAACCAACAGCAAATGGCATTGCCTGCTCCCAAAAAACAGAAATGCAGCTACCGATTTCACGAAGCACGCATAGAGATTTACGGGTGATACTCAGAACACGTCCTTTCCCCCTCCCCTAATTTAGTGACACTTGAAGAAAAGGTTGACTCCACTGCCCGACCGGTTCTACCTTGATAATGGAATCTGAATCCCGGCTCGTTTTGGTAGTAGGATTCCTCCGGGGAGCCGAGAGGCTCCCTTTTCCGTCATAAAGCCGCACAATTCCATAAGGATCGATCGACGAAGCGACTTTCCATAGCACCGGATGCGGCGCTTTTGCGAAAGCGACAAGCAGCCACGCTCCAACGTGCTTCGCCGTCGGCAATGCCGGCGTTAGACGAGCAGTCGTCTCTTTCGGCCTATTGCCTTTGCCGGCTCCGGCTTTTTCGGAGATAGCCGGAAAACCTCATGTCCGGAAGCTTTTTGAATGGAACGTAGATCGGCACAGATCGCAGTAAGATCAGCCCGGAATTTCCGGGTGTGCTCCATTCGATATTTCCGGACTTCTTCAACAATCGGGTCTTTCATTTTTCGATCCCCAGCAATTCCTCAGGCGAGCAGATTTCGGGACATGCGTATCCCTCGTCCTCGACGGTCCGCGGGACCATAATGCGAGTGAATGGGTTGTTCATATGAGTAAAGTTCCATGTAAGGAGGACATCCATGCCGTTGACAGCAGCCACAGCGATGTCCGATCTCCATCGATAGGAGAAGCGCCGAATGAACCAACTACCTAATTCAGCCCGCCGAAGCAGGGAAACAGAATTACGTCCGAGTGAGGGAATCCCTGTTATGTTAAACCTAAATCAGTTCTTAGCAACAGCAAATGTATGCTATACAGAGCGTCACAAATGAATGCTCATAAGGTATCAAGGCCCGAAGGGCCGAAAGGAAATAGGCCCGGCCTGACGGCCGGGCCTAGCCACTGCCGGCCCTTCGGGCCTGGGAACCTCGATTCTGCGCATCTTTGCTTGTAGTGGATTTATGTCGCCATATATAAAAGACCAAATACGAACCGCTTAAGGGTTACGTGTCCCCCCCCCCGGGCGGCGCGGCTGATCGGCCCTGCTGGGTTGAGCCTGATCCAGGAGGGGCTGCGCGGCGTGGTTCGCCTCCCGAATGGCTGAAGGTTGTTGCACGGCACACTAGCTCACTATTTCGTATTGCTCCGGGAATCCCACAGGTGTATCCTACCAATAAATAGCGTTATGCGTTGAACTTCATCGCCGAATCAGAGCGCAACTCGCGCAATAACCGCCCATAGCACTCTCTTCCGACGCGGTAGGTGTGATATGGAATTCCACAAGCACATACTCTACGTCAACAACCATCAAGAGCATCGTGCTTCACCTATCCCGGCGTTCTAACCCCGGAACTTCACTGTGCCAAGCCGGCGATCGCCGCTTGGAAAAGTTGTGGAGCTCCTCCAGCAAATTCGAAACCATCCTGGCGCTAGGGAGAACATATATGGCGCACAACCACGGCAATGAATATCAGATCAGAATTGTTCACGAGGACGGAACTGAGGAACTAAGCGGGTTGATGAATAGCACGGAGCAGGTTGCTCAGGCGATGGCTGCGGTCGACAGGCCAAAAGGCAAAGCTTACTGGCTTCTGGTACGAAACGTTCTCTGTCCCAACTGCCTGGATAGGCAACAGATAATAGTGGAATATCCCGTTACGAATGTCCCATCTCCACGATACAGCCCCAATGATTCCCATTATCTGCTGGCAGTGGGGTTGAAGGACCGGCGCGCTTTGGGTTTTTCAGCATCATGGCATACGCGTTAAGCTGGCACACGCACGAAATCGGCATTAGCATTATGGCGCTCGGTGCACAAGCCGGTCGCGGGTCAGTCATTTCATGAATAAACCCGGTTTCCGAAATTGGAATCGACCAATAACTCGAAATTGAATTTGACCGCGGATTTACGCTGATTTTCGTGGGCACAATCGCTGAGGACCTTCGGATGCCCTGAAAGGGCAAGCGCTTCGCGCTGCTGTTCTCTGCGCCGGTGCTGAAGCAGACGCGGATCCATTTCTGGATTGGCATGGACGTCTCGGCGACTTTCAAGACTGCGCTTTGTGAAAGGCGTACAGGAAAACCACAACACTCAGTCCAGCGAAGGCGTATATAAAGGATGTCAACAGCCTCATCGCAGGAATCAAACCTCGCACAACGCCCAATACATCGGTGATCAGACCCGCGATCAAAAGGATCGTTACCAGGACCATTCCCACAAGTGCCAGAAATGCGGTATTCTTTAGTGTCATGGTCAAAGTATGAATGCTTTAGGCAGCTTCGACAAGGGCCGATGGGCAAAAATTGAGTGGGATCAACCGCCAATGACGAATCTTCGCTTTCCCTCGTTTTTTTATTTCCACTTCAGAAACTCGGAGGAAAAATAACATGAACCAAATGGCACTCGTAAACCTCCTGCTGGGCATCGTGCTCCTACTCCTCGGCCGCAGACTGTTCTGGCTTTTTGTGGGTGTGGCTGGATTCTTGGTTGGGATGGAGATTGCCCAGCGGTTCGTTGCCGGCCCCCAAGGTACGAAACTCTTGATCGCGATCGCAGCCGGCATCCTTGGTGCTGTGATCGCCATATTCCTGCAGAAGGCGGCCATCGCAATCGCCGGTTTTGTCATCGGCGGTTACATCACTGTCGAACTATTGCGCGCGGCCGCTTTGTTTCCAAAGGCGTTAGCAGGGACACAAGGTACGGCATTCTCCGTGCCTTACATCCTCGGCGGCATAATCGGCGCAGTGTTGTTGTTCGTTCTTTTCGATTGGGGGCTGATCGTGCTGTCATCCTTGAGTGGCGCGTCGTTGATTGTCCACAGTATCACTTTTCAGAGTCATGCGCTTCCGTTGATGTTTGCGGTTTTGGCTGTTATAGGCATCCTGGTCCAGGCGGGGACGATGCACAGGTCCCGTGCGACGGCTGGCGAGTGAAGAGACATTCCAAGGGCCGGTGGATTGACACTTCCACACCAGCCGCACGTTCTCGGGCCCCAGCCGCTATTTGGGCGAAGGAGGGCCGATTCATGCGCTCATGATCTTACGATAGGAAATAAGCACTGGGACGACGCCGAACAGCAAGGCGATGAGCAGCATGGCGCTACACATAACGATCCACCGCATCAAGGAATGATCCTTAATCAGTTTAGGTTCTAGGCCCTCATTCATAGGAATTCCTCCGGAGGAGGGCTAGATGCTGCCCGCCGTGAACAGCTCCACTATTTCGAAATGAATTCTCGCCAGCATGAACCGAACTCGATCTGGGTGTCACCTTGGGCGCCGGGGATTCGGAATCCATCTCCACCGCAAGATGATCAGTGTTGCCGATTTCCAGGACAAAAGCTGTTCACAACCATACACAGCGCTGTTCACTATTGGGTTCTGTCCTAAAGCTGAGTTGCTGGCTTAGAACCTAAAAGGGCTTGAGTGTGAAGTGCAGGATTCGCCCACTAGATTTGATTTGGGCTTTGGTGGTAGGATGCTGTTTCATGTAATTTCCGAAGCCGATTTGCTTTCGAGGCGTTGGCAGCGCCATAAAAGCACTGCGATTCGGCCTCTAATCAGTCTCACCAGTTTTCACCGGCTTTAGACTTCCGGATTTTATCACAGGAGGCTAAAGCGATGAAATTTAAAATTGATGAGATTGCAGCCGGAGTTCACCCTAGAGATGGGCACCGAAAGATTTTCGTGATGATCGACGTTTACCTTGACGAAAGCGGGATTCATGCTGGAGCCCCGGTTTGCTCGATTGCCGGTTATGTTGGAGGTAAAGGACAGTTTCGCAAACTAGAAACCGCATGGCTCAGGGTTTTATATGATTTTGGAGTGCCTCTCGAGAAATTTCACACGAAGGATTTAATCCCGAGACCCCACGGTTACTTCGAAGGATGGGATACCGCCAAGCGTGATGCACTGCTGGGAAAACTTACCGATGCGGTTGCTGCCCACAAGAAGATCCACCCGGTTAGTTCCACCGTGATCCTGAATGACTTTAACGCTCTGACCCTTCCGCAGAAGAAATTATTTACGGGCGCTAGATTGGATGACCGAAACGAATTTATAACCACGGGCTGCCCTAATAAACCGTATTTCCTTCCTTTTATGGATGTGGTCAGAAACGCCGTGTCTTACTGCCCCCATGATCCGACAGCACGTGTTCACTTTGCGTGCGGAGTTGATAGACCTTTCGCAGAATACGCGGCTACTCTTTACAACGACATCATTGAAAACTGGCAATCGGCTGATTGGAAAGATAAATTGGGAGATATCTCTTTCCCACTCGCCAAGAAAACACCGCAGTTACAAGCCGCCGATCTGTTGGTTAACCTCACCTATCATCACGCGATTGCTAGGCTCAATGATGGCAAATGGGATGAGGTAATGCCGCCAGAGCTATTGCAAAAATGCCTCTCATCTCTGCGGGTCATAGATGACCACAAGGTTTTCAACCGAGAATATTTTCAGAGCGCTCTTGCTGACAGTTATCGTAAACAACCCGGCTGGGATGTCCAACAAACATCATCATGGTAAGGGTGTTTGATGGAACTGATCGTCTGCCATTGTGGACAGGCTTACCGTACCGATACCAATCATATCGGGAAGGCCATTAAATGCCGTCTATGCGGCGAGATTTTTGTTATTACCCAAGAGAATCCAACCATCCCTAAACCGTTGGAAACTCCCATAAAATCAGAGGCGGTGCCCGTTTGGAACAAACTCGTAATGGTATTCCCGATAGGGGCCTTTTTGTGGGGGTGGGCTGTGTCAGCCCACATACTCGTTGGCATAGCCTATGCTATTGGCTGCTGGGGTTATGTCCTCTTTGGCTGCGCCTTTCGTCCAGGCAAGTTCCCGCTCCTTCGGCTTAAAACCAGATTCCAAGTCATCGTAGCGGGATTGCTCGCTTTGATAATCAGTTCTGCCTCGATGATTGTTCTTTCCAAGTTTTATCAATTCCCCGGTTGGGTGTCTCGCTAACGCGAGGATGATCGGCTGCTGGATCTCCTGCCGTGACGCCTGGCTTGGCGCTTGTTCAAAACTCGCTCTCCCGCGTGCAGTTGATAAATCCCGTCGCGTTCTACACGGCCGCCCTTCCTGAACGACGGAACTTTTTTATCGTCTCTACTGCCGCCTGTGACTTTGTCCACGGCCTTTTTTGCCAGATCCCTTACCTCGTTATATCCAAACGGTTTTGGAACCCTGATCTCTGTGCCTCTGACTGTTCCCACTTTCCACGTATTATCCCGGATGAAATCCTCTGCCTTCTTATCGTCTGTTTTATCGGCCATCTCTTTACTCCTTTCCCATTTGTCAGCCGTTCCAATTTTACGGGGAGCATGTCAAGCGTCCTGCCATTGACAGCATTTGCTATACTGGCCGCCGTTGTAAGTCAAACCCCTTTTGTTCCAGAGGCGAAAATGGGAGACAAGGAAATTACCATCGGATACGAGGAACTGAATCGGATTGAAATTTATTGCAGCAAATGCGGGGCCGCCGTCTTAATCGACACGCAAACCACAATGGAATGGGGACGATTTGAGCACTGCCCAATTTGCGGTACTGAGCTATCAGACAAGCTCAAGGCGAGCCTAGCCGCGTATGGCCGATTTTTCCGAGAGTTATCAGAATCCAAATCTAAGGTTCGGTTTCGACTGAAGGCGCCTGCCTTATAAGCTCCGGCAGATCCCACACATGGTCTGTGATCCCTGCTTGCATAGCTGGCGTGACGCGCAGACTGCGGTGAATTCGGCAGAAATTATAATAGGCGATCCAAAGCGCCAAAGCAGCGTAATGTTTTTCCCACTTTTTTGAGAAAGCGTTCGTCAGCCGCGTGTATCTCCTCATCTGCATTCGCGTGCTGAGATTCATGCGCTCAACGTGTGACGTGGAGACTTTCCGCATGTCGGGATTACCGAAGATCGGCAGCTTAATTGTACCGGTACACACGGCCGGCGAATAGCGTGTCTCCGTTTCAACGTCCGGATTGTTCTGATATGTCTTTATCAACTGTGCGAAATTCACGCGCTGCACACCTAAGCTCAGCACTACAGCTTCACGGTAGGGAACAAACCCATCGGTTGTTACCTGAAAGTCATAACGCCCTTCTGTGGCATGTGCCAACTTCTCCGTAAATTCAATCGTATCTTCCAGCGTCCGGTGTCCCAAGTGCCATGCGAGAATCAGCTTTGTAGGACGGTCAATTGCCGTGAAAACCCAACTGTCACCGATACTCCCGTCTTTGATTTCTTTCCTGGCCTTGGTTTTGGCCTTCATCCCGATATATTGCCATTGCTCGTCACACTGCACGTCGGTCGCACAGACTCTATGAATGCGATCGGTCAGCAACGCATCACACTTTTCACCCACTTTCTGAAGCACGGCTAAAATTGTATCCCGGTGAACACCAGTGATTCTTTCGGTGCTGCGGATTGAGCAACCTTCCACCAAATGATGCAGCACCGTGAGAACCTTATCTTCGGCCAACGTCATTTTGCCGAGGGGCTTGATTCGCGGTTCAATGAACGTGTGCCCGCACTTTAGGCAGCGATAGCGTTGCTGGCCCCTGCGATCCTTCCCGAATTTTTTGGTGTCGCCTTCACAGTCCAAGCATTTCATATGCGTTCCCGTATTAGCAACACAATTATGCTTACACGTCTATGCATTGTCAAGAGAAAAATGACTGAGGGTTGACAATCAAATGCTGAAATAGAAAACCGAAAGGAAGGAACACATCCTACGGCGAAAACTATGAGCATCTACTTGAGCGTGAAAGCCAGCAATCCGAAACTCGAAAAATTACTGGAATTTATTGGGACCTTAGATTTGAAACCAGTTGAGGCCCAAGAACTACTGCGTCGGGCTCAATTTTGGATTGAGTTGGGATGGCAAGGGGCTTGGGATTATTTGCCTAATCTTCCGGCGCCGGTGGTATCTCTGAAGGTGGAGGAAGCTGCCGTATTTGGTCAAGAGCGTCCAAATATTTCTTCCTGACTCCCCAAGGTGTCACATTTTGTATGTTGAGTAGCCGCGCAATCGTCAATGCGAGAGCAGCAAAGCGTTCATCTTCGTCCATCTTATTTTCCCCACCGCGCTTTAGCGGCTTTTCGTGCGATCTGTGTCCTTCGCTTGGCCGATAACTTATCCGCCCTGGCCTTGCCACCCTTGCAGCCGCCGATCCGCCCCAGGATCACAGCCGCCGGATTCTTGCCGGAACCAGCTTCTTCCTCCACAATGGCTTGGGGATCATGCTTTGCAATGATCTGATCCAGCACGCCCTTTGCGAATAGATTCGGATCTTCCTGTTTTCTCATCTGAGCGCTCCTCTTGACACCGGAATGTTAGCCTTCCCCTTACAACACTGGAGGCTAACATATGTCCGAGCAAATAAAAGAAAGCTTATCTAAAAATCCTGATGCGCCCAAAGGCATTTCGCTTACCGTCAACATTGTTGAGCCTGAACTGGAAAAATTTCTGTGCTTCTTGGAATCACTCCATGTAAGTCGCGATCATTTGTACGAATTGCTTTCCAAAGCTAAGCGGTGGGTTGAAGTGAGCGATCACCGTTTTTTCACCGGCCTACTCAGTTCTCCTCCGGGCGCTCAGACGCATCTTTCCGTGAACGGTGCTTCCTTACTTTTTCAAGACACTGATCATAAAGCTCGATAGCACCCTGTTCTGTGAGGTTTGTACTTGGCTGCGATAGCTTCCAGAACGCGAGAACCAGTGCCGCGCAACGATCATTTTCGTCCATTGCCCCTCCACTCGCTCAGTATGCCTTCGCATAGATAATTGTACTAGGGACACACAAACCAAAGACAGTGTAACATGAGAGAGTCCAGTAACGGGCCAAAAGTCAAGGGGTTGGCAACTCAGCTTTAGGACACTACCCACTATTGCTCACAGCGGCTCTGAGGGCAGGCATAAGCTACAATGGGGGGCGACGAGAGGACCTTGTATGGAAACTCGTATGGGAAAAGGAGAAAAGAATCTGGCGGGCTTCTGGGATAAGCCGTTGCAGGACCTGCTCCAACTGCTGCAGGCGACTCCGGCCGGACTGACCGGCAGCGAGGCGAAACAGCGGTTGCGTCTTTATGGCCCGAACAGCATGGCGCAAGAGTCGCCCTTTGCAGGCTTGCTCGCCTTCCTCCGCTTTTTTGCCAATCCCCTGGTCATCATCCTTGTCGTAGCCAGCAGTATATCAATGGTACTGGGCGACCAGGTCGGTGGGCTGATCATCATTGCCATAGTTCTGCTCAGCGTTCTGCTGAACTTCTTCATGGAATTCCAGGCTCGACACGCGGTGGAAGCGATTCGCAAACAGGTTGCCATAACCGCCGCCGTGATACGTGACGGACGGGAACAGGAACTTCCGATAGCCGAACTGGTTCCGGGGGATATCGTCCGGCTTAATGCCGGAGACCTTGTGCCTGCGGACGCACGTCTGCTGGATGCAAAGGATCTGCACGTGCGCGAGTCAGCGCTCACCGGGGAGTCGCTGCCCGTCGAGAAGGCAGCGCATGATCTTCCGGAGGGGAAACATGCCATTGCCGACGCAAGCAACAGTGTGTTCCTGGGCACCGCAGTTCAGACAGGGATGGGCACTGCGGTCATCGTCGGCACAGGCCAAGGCACTGCACTCGGAGGGATCGCGCAGCGTCTGGCTGCGCGGCCGCCGGAAACCGAGTTCGGCCGTGGCATACGTCACTTCGGGCTGATGATCACCCGGGTAATCATGGTGCTTGTGCTTTTCGTCCTGCTGGTCAACCTCTACTTCCACCGTCCGCTGCTGGAGTCCTTCCTCTTTGCGGTTGCACTGGCAGTGGGGATGACCCCTGAGATGATGCCAATGATCATCACCGTCACGCTCGCCCAGGGCGCGAGGCGGATGACCAAAAAGAAGGTTCTCGTCAAGCAACTTGCGGCGATCGAGGATTTTGGCAGCGTGACAATTCTCTGCAGCGACAAGACGGGCACACTGACCGAAGGGGAGATCGTGCTTGACCGGCACGTGGATGTTCAGGGAAAGGAGGATGACAACGTTCTGCGTCTCATCTATCTGAACAGCTACTTTGAAGCGGGTATCAAGAGCCCGCTTGACGATGCCGTCTTGAAGCACGAGCGTCCTAAGGTTGTGGAGTATGTCAAAGTGGACGAGATCCCCTTCGACTTCAACCGCAAGCGCCTTTCGGTGGTGGTGCGACACGGTGACGAGCACCTCCTCATTACCAAGGGCGAGGCAGAGGGTATTTTGGATATCTGTCAAACCGTGAACATCGATGGGTCACCCCAGCCGTTCAATGAAAGCCGGCGCGCTGCGGCGGCGGAGACGTTCAAGAAGCTGAGCGCCGACGGTTACCGCACCCTTGGGGTAGCAGTGCTGAAAGTGGATAAACGGGAAGTCTACACGCCGGCGGATGAGCGGGATATGACGCTGGCCGGGTTCGCGGCATTCCTGGATCCGCCCAAGGAAGGGGTTCATTCCGTTCTGGAAGCGCTGAAAAAGAATGGCATCTCCGTGGTCATCATGACCGGTGACAACCAATATGTGACACAGAAGGTAGCCCACGACGTAGGGCTGCCGGCAGACCGCATTCTCACCGGAAACCAGGTCGATACCATGGACGATGCCGCCCTGGCCTACCAGGCGGAGAATGGCGCCATCTTCGCCCGCGTATCGCCCGAGCAGAAGAACCGGGTCATCCTCGCTTTGAAGGCGCGTGGCCACGTCGTCGGGTACATGGGGGACGGTATCAACGATGCTCCATCGCTGCACACGGCGGATGTCGGCATATCAGTAATGAACGGCGTGGACGTAGCCAAGGACGCGGCAAAGATCATCCTGCTGGAAAAGGATCTGGCGGTTTTGAACGACGGGGTGATCGAGGGGCGGCGCTCCTTCGCCAACATCATGAAGTACATCATCATGGGCACCAGTTCGAATTTCGGCAACATGTTCAGTATGGCCGCGGCGTCGCTCTTCCTTCCATTTCTTCCTATGCTGCCCACGCAGATTCTGCTGAACAACTTTTTGTATGACATCTCGCAGATCAGCATCCCCAGCGACAATGTCGATCCCGCCCTGCTGCACCGGCCCAAGCGATGGCAGATCGCGTTCATTCGCCAGTTCATGATGATCATCGGTCCCATCAGCTCGATCTACGATTTCCTGACTTTTGGAGTATTGCTCTGGATATTCCATGCTTCCACGAGTGCGACGCTGTTCCGCACGGGGTGGTTCGTGGAATCCCTCGCGACACAGACGCTGGTTGTGTTTGTAATCCGGACGGCAGGCAACCCGCTCAAGAGCCGGCCCAGCCGCCCGCTGGCCATAGGCGTATTAGTCGTCGTCGCTATCGCCGTTGCGTTGCCGTACACGCCGCTCGGCAGCCTGCTGGGGTTTATCGCGCCGCCGGCGCCGCTGTTGGGTGCGATCGCGTTTCTTGCCGCGACCTACCTCCTGCTGGTGCAGGCGGTTAAATCCTGGTTCTATCGCCGGCACGCGCTGCTTTAGTAGGGCCGGGTGCGCAGCAAATTAATGGCAATCGGCTGAATGCTGTTCCCTGGACACCTTATTGCCTCAACGATCAGAACAGACACGATCATGAGTGGTTTCCCCAAAGCTGATTGATCGATTGAGCCGCGGTGTCCTTGCTGCCCTTGTGTCCATCACAACCCTTTGTCTTTTTGGGAAGGACAGCCACCGATCCGTAAGATCGAATTACTCGGACTCCCGGGCTTGAAAAAACTCCAGTATTCCTTCGTGTCCGCGCGGTCCCTCCTCATTTGCGGAGAGCAGTATTGATCACCCGCGTGAGCAGTACTGAACTGACACACGAAATGCCACAAGGTATAAGAAGTGAGCCTCGAAGAACTGCCAGCAGAAACCAGGCAGGAGGCGGGTGTCAGGTGGAAGAGCAGAGTGTTCGCCCAAATGAAGAGAGGTTTTGAGAAAAAAGGTCCCTCGGCTTCTTTGAGGCGGCGGGTGTTATGTAACTGAGATAAGTGGTTCAACAATTTACCAAGAGGAGTTCAAAATGAATCGATTCAAAGTTGGGGCGATGGTCGTTTGTTTCGTCCTGGTGGCACTGGCGTTTCCACGCGGGACGAAGGCCGATGAGTGGAACAATCAAACTGTCGTGACATTCAACCAGTCGTTCGAGATTCCGGGTGTAGGAGCTCAGGTCTTGCCGGCGGGTACGTATGTCTTTAAGCTGTTGGATTCGCAACACGACCGTAACATCGTTCAAATCTTAAATCAACGCCAAGACCATGTGTTTGCAACCATTCTGGCAATTCCAAATTACCGTTTGCGGACGACAAACAAAACGGTTATGACGTTCAGGGAAAGGGCATCCGGTCAGCCGGAAGCCATCAGGGCGTGGTTTTATCCTGGGCTCAGATGGGGTCAAGAATTTGTCTATCCAAAGGCAAGGGCTATCGAACTGGCAAAGGAGACAAAACAGCCGGTTCTCGCGATGCCTACGGAACTGGCCGTGAACCTTGCCGAGCCGGCAAAATCGGCGGATGAACCGCCCGTAATTGCTTTGAAGCAAGCGCCCATCGAGGCTGTCACACCTACCGGAGATGTGGTCGCGATGACTGAAGTCGTTGAGCCCCCGCCCGTGGAGACAGCCTCGGCTAAGGAGACATTGCCCAAAACGGCCAGCCTGTTGCCACTTTTGGGATTAATGGGGTTGTTGTCACTTGCCGCAGGCGCCGTTCTTTCGTTAATTCCCAAGCGGCTTGCTTAAGCAGGCGAGTGAATGCTTGCGTCAAAAGGGATCTATTGAGGACGCCCAGGGCGCTAGTTTTCAGATCCTGACAAAATCCGATCGGGCCTTATGGGTGTAAAGGGGGGCAGGTGACACTTACCTGTCCTCGAAGGCCGCAGGGTTCAAGAACCCTGATTATACAATTGGGCGGGACTGACTAAGGAGCACTCCCATGCCAACAAATTCCGCGCCAACAGGAAATAATGCCTCCACAAGTTGGTGTATGGTCGCGCTTTTTTCCCTGGTTGTTCTGTCAGGCGTGCTCCCGCATCAGGAGCACTCGCTGTCGCAGAGCCGCCAGGGCGCCCCATACACTGTCAGCGTATGCGTGGACACGGTGGTTTTACATGCGACCGTGAGCGACCGGAAGGGTATTCCGGTTTCGGAGCTCGTCCAAGAGGACTTTCAGGTTTACGAGGACGGAATTCCCCAGCAAATTGAATATTTCAGTCGCGAAGACATCCCGGTCACAGTGGGCTTAGTCATCGATAATAGTGGAACCATGGGACCGAGGCGCAGTGAAGTAATTGTCTCTTCCCTGGCGTTTGCACACTCCAGCAATCCCGAGGATCAGATGTTCGTGGTTAATTTCAATGAAAATGTATCGTTCGGCCTTCCAGACAACATGCCGTTCACGGACAAAATGGATCAATTGGAGTTTGCGCTGTCTAGAATTACTGCAGATGGCAGGACGGCGCTCTACGACGCTGTAGCCGCTGCGCTCCATCACCTGGAGCAGGGCAATCGGGACAAGAAGGCGCTGATCGTGATCAGCGACGGGGGGGACAATGCCAGCAAACATAAATTGGCCGAGATCCTGTCCATGGCTGGCCGGTCCGATGCAATTATCTATACCATAGGCATCTTCGATGAGAACGATCCCGACCGGAATGTTCGTGCGCTCGAGCAGCTTGCAAAAGCCACAGGTGGCGAGTCTTTCTTGCCGGCTTCGACCGGGGAGATTATCTCTATTTGCAAACGAATCGCTCGCGATATTCGTAACCAGTATTCCATCACCTATCTATCCACAAACAAAAAGCAGGATGGAAGCTATCGGGTTATACAAGTGAAAGCCGGAGCACCGGAACGCCGGCACCTGCTCGTCCGCACCCGCGCCGGTTACTATGCACCCTTGAAACCTCAACCCTTGCCGGCAGCCGAGCAACCCAATGAAGATCCGAACTAAATTCCTGATGCCTGTTGCGACCCGAAATAATTCGTGTCTCCGTTGGAGCCGATATATTTTTTTTGCCGTCGGCATCCTTGCCCTGGGTTACGTCGGCTTCGTGCTGGTCGACGCTCGACTCTTTCAGGCGGATCAATCCCGGCGATTTCAACAGGCATTAAATGGATTAAAGCCGCCAATCATCGTCGATCAACCCCTGCATGGATCCTCCATTTCTTTAAAACCGGCAGAAGCGGACCCCGTGAGAGCTGAGCGTTTGGACATGGCAGGAACGGGAGATGCTCCGTTGGGGCGAATCGAGATAAGCGCAATCGGCCTTGCTGCAATAATCATGGAAGGCACAGACGCAAGGACATTGCGACGGGCGGTCGGGCATATTCCCGGCACTCCGCTGCCGGGCCAGCAAGGGAACGTCGCGATCACGGGACACCGGGACACGTTTTTCAGACCGCTGCTCAATATCCGTAAGGATGATGAAATCAGGTTGACAACTTTAAGCGGATCTTACCGATATTTGGTGGACTCTATCAAAGTGGTCGAGCCGGAGGACACGGAAGTACTGGACAATTCCGATGATGCAATTCTGACGCTGGTGACTTGTTATCCATTCTATTTTGTCGGACCCGCGCCCAAGAGGTTTATCGTCCGTGCGCACAGGATTCCCGTGTGAAGGGTAGCCCGGCGCAAACAGTCGGCACAACATGAGTCAGTCATTGATTCTGCGGATACATCAGAGTCAGCCACCCAGTTCCGGGCAATCGCCTCCTGATCAAGCAAAGCTGGCGACAGTGGCCGGCTCGTTATCGTATACCTGGAACACCGTCAGGAGCTTCGTGATTGCCAGCACCTCACGTACCTTCTTCGTCAGGCATAGGAGTTTTAACTGGCCTCCGTGCGCGGCAACTGTGGTGTACGTGTTCACCAACTCGCCAACTCCCGAGCTGTCGATATAAGCTACATCGGCCAAATTGAGGACGATTTTTTTCCCGCCGCCTTTCAGGATCTCTCCAACAGTTGTTCGAACTGTCATCGTCCCCTCCCCCAGGGTGATTTTGCCGCTGCAATCCAGAAAGTGTATATCCCCGACAATTCGTGAGTCGATCTTCATAGAATTCCCACATTGAGGTTAACGCGACCGCGCTGCATGGCGGGATAGACGTCGCCTGCTGAGTAATTCGCGGACCTTACTCTGCTCTCAAAGAGTAATCTGAGGTAGTCCGCATGTCAGTGCATTACTGCTCGCTCGTCTGGTCAATATTGCTCATTATGATCTGGAGAGGTTTAAGGACTTGGCAGGATTCTCAGTGAGGAAACGGAGTCGTACCGCCACGATGATTTTTAAAGCTTCAAAGAGTCATCCCCGGCATGTTCCATTTCCGGCGTGAGCAATATTGACCAGCATGGCGGCAATCATGCAATTACAATATTGGTTTATGCTCCGGGCCAGCGTAAGTGTAAACGGACAGCAAATGTTGGCAACTTACGTCGTGTGACTACCATGCGACTGGACCACGATGCGCATCACCAAGCAGCGTGCTGCCCGGATCATTGGGGGATGTATCCCGTACCGCAATCGAAAGCATGCGATTGATGCAGAAATGCGGGCGCGTGGCTGCAATGGAGATGCCTCATGAAAGAACCTTCTAAAATCCGCAAGATTGCTTTCGTTGGCGACCACTTGCCACGCCAGTGCGGCATTGCCACGTTCACGTCTGACCTGCTTGCGGCCGTCGCAAATGCGCACCCCCAAAGTCAGTGTTTCGCAGTATCGGTTAACGACATCAAAGGTGGCTACGAGTACCCGGAAGTTGTTCGCTTCGAGATTGAGGAGCAGGACCTGTCGTCCTATCTACGGGCCGCGGACTTCCTCAACATCAGCAACGTGGACATCGTCAGCTTGCAGCATGAGTTCGGCATTTTCGGCGGGCCCTCCGGTAGTCACATCTTGGCATTCCTGCGCGAATTGAGGATGCCCGTTGTTACCACGCTTCATACAGTTTTGCGTGAGCCGAGAGCCGATCAGAAGCGCGTCATGCAGGAGTTGATCTCGCTTTCGACGCGGCTCGTCGTCATGGCTGAACGCGGGCGGCGGATGTTGGAGGACATTTACGAAGCGCCGCCGGCCAAGATCGATCTGATAGCGCATGGGATTCACGACGTGGGATTCGTCGACCCGACCTATTTCAAGGACCAGTTTGGCGTGGAAGGAAAGGTCGTGCTTCTCACGTTTGGCCTGCTTTCGCCGAACAAGGGCATCGAGTGCGTGCTCAACGCTCTGCCCAATATTCTGGCGGAGTTTCCCGATGTTGTTTATATTGTCCTCGGCGCCACCCATCCGAACGAACTGCGCGAGCACGGTGAAGCTTACCGGCTGAGCCTGGAAATCCTTGCCAAGAAGAACAAAATAGAGAAGAACATCATCTTCTACAACCAGTTTGTCGATCTTGAGAACCTGAAGGCGTTCATCGGCGCCGCAGACCTTTACATAACACCCTACCTCAATGAAGCCCAGATCACATCGGGAACGCTGGCGTACGCATTTGGCGCCGGCAAAGCGGTGGTTTCCACGCCGTATTGGCACGCTGCAGAGCTGCTGGCTGAGAACCGCGGTGTGCTAGTGCCATTCCGCGATGCCCAGGCAATCGCGCGTGAAGTGATTGGCTTGCTGAGGGACGATACCAGGCGTCACGCTATTCGCAAGAATGCGTACAGGATCGGGCGCGAGATGATCTGGAGCAGCGTCGCGCAGTCGTATATGCGTTCGTTTGAGGTATCGCGGCTTGAGGGCGCGGCGCTCTCTCGAAAATCTCCCGTTACGAAGACACTCGACCAGCGGCCGCGGGAATTGCCGGAGTTGAAGTTGAATCATCTCTCGAGGATGACCGATTCTACCGGAATCTTCCAACACGCAATTTTCAGCGTTCCAAATTTTTCCGAGGGCTATTGCACCGACGATAATGCGCGTGCGTTTATCCTCTCGGTGCTGCTCGGGGAACTGGGAGAAGAACCGGAACTGGTCCGAACCGTGGCCAGCACTTCCGCCGCTTTTCTTTATCACGCGTTCGACACCCAAACCAAACGCTTCCACAACCACATGAGTTTTGACCGCCGCTGGCTCGACGATCGGGGATCCGAGGACTGTCAAGGGCGCGCGCTATGGGCCCTCGGCGTGGGCGTGGGACGTTCTCCGTTCCGAAGCTTCCAGATGTTGGCCGGACAACTCTTCGCGCCCGCATTGCCGGCCTTGATGGAGTTCACGTCACCGCGCGCCTGGGCATTCGGCCTGATCGGCATCCACGAATACCTGCGCCGGTTAAGGGGTGACAGCCTTGTCAACCAGACCCGCGAGGTACTCACCTGCAAGCTAATGGAACTTTTCGGGAGGAGCGCCAAACCGGACTGGTGCTGGTTTGAAGAGGAGCTGTCGTATGACAACGCTAAGCTCGCCCATGCCTTGATTCTGAGCGGAAGCGAGACCGGACAGCAGCCGGTCTTTGAGCGGGGCTTGCAGGCGTTGCGCTGGCTCACCCAGTTGGAGGTCTCTGAAAAAGGACACTTTCGGCCGATCGGCAGCAATGGGTTCTACCGGCGTGGCGGCGTGCGCGCCAATTTTGACCAGCAGCCAATCGAGGCGCAGGCAGCGGTCTCGGCCTGTCTGGAAGCCTATCGCGCCACTTCGGACTTCTGGTGGTACGAACAGGCGCAACGAGCCTTCGACTGGTTCATCGGCTGGAACGATCTCGGCCAGGAACTCTACTCCTCCGAGAGCGGCGGCTGCCGTGATGGATTGCACGTGGATCGCGTCAATGGGAACCAGGGAGCGGAATCCACCCTGGCCTTTCTGCTTTCGTTAGCGGAAATGCGCCTGGTGCAAAACATGGTGACGAGTTTTAGGGAACCGATCGCCATCGGAAAATAATGACCATTTCCTGCGTTCTGTCTGGAATTACGCTCCATGAATAACAGCTCAATTCACGTCTCTCGCACCGCCACAGTCCTCAAGCCCGACCAGTCGCGCGTTTTACTGAGGCCATTCAGTCCGGGTTATTCAAAACGCGCCCGCAGGATCATCGCCAGAATCATGTCCCTTCCCGAAGACCGAGTCGGCCCCCTCCTGGAAGAGATCTCCACCGAATTCTCCCAGCGGCACCAGCATATCCGCGACCTTTTTCTAGAACGGTTTGAACAGCTTCGCGAGATGCTTTTGACCGATCGGGATATCTCCGAACGAAGACGGCTGTTGATCGGCTCCTATTTTCTGGCCGAATACTCCTTGGAATCCGCTGCGCTATTCAATCCGTCCATCGTCCCGCACCCCGATCAAACCAGCCTCCCAACCGGCGCTCTGCGGTTCATTCTCAGCCTGCGCGCCGTTGGGGAAGGGCACGTTTCTTCCATCACCTTTCGAACAGGCATCCTCCATTCCAATCATCGGATCAAGGTATTCACCCCGACCGGCTTTCTTACCGAGCCTCGCCAAATCCCGAACCCCATTTATGAGAAGGCACTGTTTGCGAGGAAGCTCTTTGAACTGGGATTGACCCGCGAATTCACGCGCCGGGTCATGAACGGGCTCGGGGAGTCGTTCTCACTGCAAGCGCTTCGGGACAGCATCGACGCTGAGGTGAAGCAAGCGCGCCAGCCGGGCGGAATGCTGCATGAAGATCAGAACGATGCACGCGGGATCTGGATGTTGGCCCGGTCCAACTATGAGGTCCAGTTCCAACCAGAGCAGCAGCTTTGTGAGCGCATCATCTTCCCGGCGACCCCCTCGCAACGAAACGGCATCGAGGATGCGCGGTTCGTCCATTTCCAGAACGACGACGGCCGCTACAGCTACTACGCGACATTCACGGCCTTCGATGGCAAGGTCATAATGCCGGAATTAGTCGAGACTTCTGATTTCCTTCGTTTTCGATTTATCACCCTGAACGGTCCTGCCGCCCAAAACAAAGGCATGGCCCTCTTCCCGCGGAGAATCAACGGGCTCTATGCCATGCTTTCGCGCCAGGACAACGAGAGTATCTACCTCATGTTCTCCGACAACATCCACTTCTGGAATGAATACAAGGTGATCCTCAAACCTAAGTTTTCGTGGGAACTCATCCAGCTTGGGAACTGCGGATCCCCAATCGAAACCAAAGCGGGCTGGCTGGTGCTCAGCCATGGTGTCGGCCCTATGCGAAAGTACTGCATTGGCGCGTTTCTGTTGGACCGCGATGACCCCAGCAAAGTAATCGGCCGCCTGCGCGAGCCCTTGCTCAAACCCAACCAAAGCGAACGGGAAGGCTATGTGCCCAACGTTGTTTATACGTGCGGCGCCCTGCTCCACAAGGGCAAGCTGATCATCCCGTATGGAATGGCGGATCACGCCACGGGTTTCGCGACCGTCCCAGTTGATGAGGTGCTGACTGCCATGCAACCTGAAGGCGGCGGACCATCATGACGAAACCCCACAGAAAAATTGCGGTCTTATCACCGGTGGCTTGGAGAACTCCCCCGCGACAGTATGGGGCCTGGGAAACGGTCGCCAGCAACATCACTGAAGGACTCGTCGCCCGCGGCTGGGATGTGACACTGTTTGCCAGTAAGGATTCTGTGACTCGCGCTCACCTGCATGCTGTAGTGGACAAGGGATACGAAGAGGATTCCACTGTCGATCCCAAAGTAGCCGAATACCTTCACATCTCCGAAGCATTCGAGCATGCTGCCGAGTTTGACCTCATCCACAGCCACTACGATTTCATGGCGTTGACTTACAGCCGGCTGGTCGGGACACCGGTCCTGACCACGATCCACGGAATTTCGTCTCCCAAAATCCTGCCGGTCTATCAGAAGTATCGCGACGGATATTTTGTTTCCATCAGCAACTCCGATCGTGTGGCAGGGCTGAACTACCTGGCGACAGTGTACAACGGGATCGATCTCTCGTTGTATCCGCTTCAGGAATCGCAGGGTGATGAGCTGATTTTCCTGGGGCGAATTCACCCGGATAAAGGCGTCCATCTGGCCATTGAGGTTTCCCGCCTGAGCGGGTTGCCACTCCTCATCGCGGGGATTATCCAAGATGAGGAGTACTTCCGCGAGCGGGTGAAGCCCCATCTTGATAATAAGCTGGTGTCTTATATCGGACCGGTCGGCGTAACGGGCAAAAACGAATTGTTCGCCCGCGCCCGAGCGCTACTCCACCTGAACACTATCCCGGAGCGATTCGGACTTGTGTTGGCAGAAGCCAATGCCGCGGGTGTGCCCGTGATCGCGATGGACCTGGGCTCCTGCCGAGAAGTGATTGAAGAAGGGAAGACGGGATTTCTAGTCAACACCGTCGAGGAAGCGGCACAGGCCCTGCAACGGCTTCGCGAAATCGATCGCAGCGCGTGCCGCAAACGCGTCCAACAGTGTTTTTCTATCGACACGATGGTGATGGCATATGAACAGGTCTACGACACAATTTTTAACCTGGAAGCGAAGAGGCGATCATGAAGCCCGACATCGTCAGGCGATTCCGGCACAACCCCATCCTTACCAAGGCTGAGATCCCTTATCCAGTGGAAACGGTTCACAACGCGGGAGTCACGAAGTGTGGGAGCGAATACATCATGCTCTTCCGCTCTCACCTGCGCACAGGACGGTCGATCATCGGCTTGGCGCGCAGTCTCGATGGATTCCGATTCAAGGCCGATCCCGAGCCCTTTCTGACGCCTGAGCGGGACGGGCCTTTTGCCGGCTATGAGGAATTCGGCGTGGAGGACCCACGCGTGACGCTGATCGAAGGGGAATATCTCATCACCTACAGCGCCTACTCGCGAAACGGTGTGCGCATCGCTCTGGCGAGAACCAAGGACTTCCGTCAGGTGCAAAGGGTCTCTCTGATCACGCAGGCTGACTGTCGGAATGTGGTGATCTTTCCCGAGAGGTTTGAAGGACTCTATGCCCGGCTGGACCGTCCTCATTCGGAAATCGCTCCCTGGTCGATCTGGATTTCTTATTCTCCGGATCTACGATTCTGGGGCCAATCCGAGCTCATCATGAAGCCTGAGCCGTATCACTGGGACGAAATGAAGATTGGCCCCGGCGCGCCGCCGATCAAAACGGAGCAAGGATGGCTTTCCATCTACCACGGAGTATTCCAAACGATGGATGGATCGGTCTATCGTTTGGGGGTCGCTCTTCATGACCTGCAGAATCCCGCAAAAGTCGTAGGAGTAAGTGACTCCTGGATTCTGCAGCCGGAAGATCCCTGGGAAATAACCGGATATGTCCACAACGTGGTCTTTACCTGTGGCGCGGTTCCCGAGTCCGATGGAACGGTGAAGATTTATTGGGGCGGCGCAGACACGGTCATGTGTGTGGGCGAGGCCGATGTGTCTGATCTGGTCGCTCTCTGTCTGCATCACAGCAGATCGGCAAAATAACGCATGGAGAGGGAAGCGCACGCTCGAATTCCTCGAAAACTATCGGCGGCATGTACTGTTTCTGGCGAAGCAACTGAGGGCTTTCGAGGCTGTTCTCAAATCTGCATTGAAACGCCTGCCGGTTTTGCCTTGATCGATTCGAAGTGCCCTCGGTCTGCTTCTTGAATGCATCGCGGAATGGTCGACTTCCCTCAGCGTTTCCGGAGCCTGCTCCGCAGTCTCAACACTGCCTTTGTGTGCAACTGTGAAATGAACACTCTGTTGATTCCGAGAACAGCTTCAATTTCGTCCAGGGTCAATCCGTCATAATAATGGAGTGAAGTCACAAGGCTCTCCATTTTGGGCAACGCTTCAATAGCTCTTGTCATCGTCTCTTTGATTTCCGACGATCGGAATATGCATGAGGAATCGGTATTTGATGCATCGGGAATGTATCTGATGGCCGGTTCATCGCACGTATAAGCGTCCCTGGATGTGATCTTCTGAAAACTACCGATCTCGACTCCCGCCATGCGATCCAGCATTTGATGGAACTCCTCGATGGTGATCTTCATTTCGTCGCAGATCTCCATATCACCCGCAGGGTGTCCGAGGCTTTGATCCAGACTTTTATATACGTGCTCCAGAACCAATTGCTCGGCGTTTTTGCTAATCAGGGCTTCACATATTTGCACTTGCATGGTGCACCTCTTATTTACAGCGCAGCCCGCTTTGCTTTTTTCCGCAAAGGTCTTCCAATTTTCCTGAACAAATCAGGAAAACAGGAGACGGTCCAAACAAGGCTAGGCTGCAATGTTTTTAGTGTAGCGAGGATTTGAGAATACTATGTGACGCAGATCACAAAAAACGCACTTTGGCAGCTAGTACTGATGTCTAAAAACGCAATTCATGTCCGCCTGACGGGCATATTCTGCTGAAACTTGAAAATATACTAATGGCCTGGCAGCGGACGGACCTTCTTTTGAGGCGACACAAAATCTAAGCTCGTCCGCAGCACTTCTTGAATTTTTTTCCGCTGCCGCAAGGGCAGGGATCATTTCTGCCGACACGTGGATTCTGCCGGCGGAAGGTTTCCACTTTCTCCTGTGCAAGCGATAACATATCGGACGGCGTTTTAGCGTCAAAGGCATTGCGCGGTGTCGATAGCCATTCCTTCTGCAAGCTTTCTATTCTTGGATCGTTCAGGTTTCCACCGCTTAAGTCGATGCCTTTTTCCCGGCAGAAGACAAGGAAATCTGCCATGATTTTGCCCTGAGGCGATTCAATCAAATTCTTGATTTCTTTCGCATCCAGGTCCGGAGGCATTTCAATGCCTTCCGGCAGCATTTGGCCGATTTGTGAAAGATCCAATTGAGACGGATCTATCGGAGATTCAGCCGGCACGCCAGGATCGACGGCAGGTTCTGCCACTTCATCTTTTGCCGGCCCTTCTTTAATCTCCATCTGGTCCCTGATCTCTGTCAACAGCGACTTAACGGCATCCACATCCATTTGCGTATCGCTTTTCAGTTGATTGACGATCCATTCAATGCTTTCACCCTCGGAAACAAGTTCGATAATATCTTCCGCATCGAATTTTGTGATGGAGTATTGATGAATACAGTCGCTCAGCCGTAACTTCAATTCATTCAACCGCATGTATATTCCTTTCAAATCAATCCGGATTTTACAGGCGAATGGCATCTCATGTAAATGCCGCTGATAGGTGGCATCGGCCGCATTTTCCCTCAATTCCCCAGTACGGCATTCTGCTTCCACTTCAGATAATCACACCTGGACACCCATCATTTGTTCTATGCGAAAAGTAAAGCCAGTCCGACGGCCAAGAAGGAAAGTGGCTGTCCACAATTTTTCCTGGCGGTTGCAACTCTATTGCTCAATTTCGAAGCAGCGAGAAATTGCATCATGCCCCGGGCGAGACGAGAGCCCTGTCGTAGCCGGGATCCTGCGTGATGTTGAACACTTGCCTGGTGAGGATTACTTTACCGTTTTCACCCGAGTCATGTTGAAGGTGGCGGCCACGATCTTTCCCTGATTGTCGTAGCCCCAGGTTTCGTTGTGGTGGTTGACATCCACGAACGTGATGGCGAGCTGCCGCATATAGCCATCGCCGGGGCGGATGTTCGTGCCGTCCTTGAATTCGAATGCGACCTCGCCGGGCTTGTTGGAGGGCACCGCCCGCAGTCGAGGTTGGTTGTGGGCAGCGCAGTAATGCGTCGCCAGCAGGTCGGACTTGTCCATGTGGAACATGGTGATCATTTCGTGTGGCGTGCCGGCGCCCATCCAGTGCATCACGGCCGAACCGTCCGCGGTCATGCGTATGGAAATGCGGATCGGCGTCTTCTGACCGCTTTCCATGCCGTACCCTTCCCACTCGCCGATCAGCGACTTGACTTTCTCCCACTGTGGATTCCCGGCAATCACCGACGTTGTGTGGTCCTGGGCGGCCGGGAGCGCAGCGCAGAGTGAAAGGATGGCAACAAAGCCGAGCGTAGACTTGTTCATGGTTACCTCCAATTACCTGGAATTTTGAGCGCACCATAGCCGGATGTCAACGGAGGCAAAATGAGGGAAGTGAAGGGAATGACTCAGATTGAACATGACCACAGATCTGCGCTGACTTTTGCTGCAAAAACAGGATAAAATCCGATAACTCATTGCTGGAGGACGAATGAAAAAATTCTGGTTGCTGGCATTATGTGCTGTGTCCGGATTGCATGCGGAGGGAAAGGCCTGGCCTTGGGTAACGCCGCAAAACAACGGGGCTGTTACTATCCTTCTGCTGGGTGACATCAACATTGCACGGCGTTCGGATCCGGCAGATGCATTCCGCAACGTGCGTGCAACCTTAAGCGGCGCCGACGTCGTATACGGCAATCTCGAAGGGCTGTTGGTCGAATCGGAAGGGCCGGATCGGGATCTTCCAGACAAGACCGGCTGGCAGCATCTTGGCGCTGAAGCCGTGCAGGCGTTGAAAGCCGGTCATATCCAGGCTGTCGGTGTTGCGAACAATGTTGCCTATGGACCGGCAAACATCATCAAAAGCCTGGCCGTTCTCGATGCCAACGGCATCTTTCACACGGGCGCCGGCGCGAACATCGATCAAGCTCATAAACCGGCAATTCTCGCATCCAAGGGGGTTAGAATCGGGTTCCTGCAATACTCGGCAAAGTGGTATGCGCAGAACCAACAGATCGCGACCGCAACGCGTCCGGGTGTGGCCCGGATCATGTCAAGGGACGGGGTCGTTATCGATGAATCCGATCTGAATCGGATGCGCGAAGACATTCGACGGCTTCGTCCGCTCGTAGACATCCTTGTAGTTTCCAGCCATAACCGGGACGGACTGGGGCGTCCGCTGCCGCCCGAAATTACCGCCGAAGTCAGACCTGTGACTGCGGCAAAGGCCGAGGTTGATAAGGCATCCTTGACTTCTCCTATTCCACTCGGCCCGCAGTTCTCTCAGACCGAAGCTTATCAGAAGGCGCTGGCTCATGAGGCAATTGACGCTGGAGCGGACGTCGTCTACGGTCATGGGTCGCATGTGCTGCAGGCGGTCGAAATTTATAAGGGGAAGCCGGTGCTCTATTGCCTCGGCAACTTTGCAATGGATTGGATCCGGATGAGTCCGAACAAAGAAGGCATGATCGCCAGGGTCGTGGTGGAAAACAAACGCGTCGCGCGCGTGTCGCTCGTACCGCTGACGCGGGATGAGCAGAACAACGTGATGATGCTCGATCCCGGATCGGGCGAAGGTGCAGAACTGATTGATAAGGCAAGGAATCTTTCCGGAAATGTTCCTTTGAATGTCGAGGAAAAGGAAGTGGTGCTTCTCGGAAAATAGGGATCGGCATCCCATCCGGTTTTTTCCAAAACATGCCACTGCTCTCCGAAGTCCGTCAGCGGTGTCCCTATCTTCAGCAACATCCTGATCACTTCCATGAGAAATCTGCCCCTGTGTTGAATCGAACCGGTTAGTGGGGTTTACTATGTTTATCCGCAGTTGAGAATCACAACTCTTCGGGCTTGATTTGGCTTCCTATCCTGGATTAGATTGCTTCCAATGCTGCACGGCATTGCCTTTTTGCCGCGCAGCCGGCTATTTGGATCTCGATCTCTAATTTAACTACATTACACTTCGCTTTCGGTGGTGCAGTATGAACATCGGCAGACGAAAGTTTTTTAAGATCTCGGCCTCCGGCATCGGCGCTTCGAGCCTTGCCGCCATGGGCTTCTCGGCGGCGGAAGCACTGGCGCAGGTTCGCGAGTTCAAACTCGCGAAAACGAGCGAAACGCGCAATACCTGCCCCTATTGCTCGGTGGGTTGCGGAATCATTATGTATGGCCTGGGCGACGGCTCTAAAAACGCCCGTACAGAAATCATCCACATCGAGGGGGATCCCGATCATCCGGTCAACCGTGGAACTCTCTGTCCTAAAGGCGCGAGCCTTGTGGACTTCATCCATAGCCCGGACCGGCTCACGCATCCCGAGTATCGCGGACCCGGAGAGGCGGAATGGCGGCGCGTCACCTGGGATTGGGCGCTGGACCGCATCGCCCGGTTGATGAAAGATGACCGGGATAAGAACTTCATTGCGAAGAGCGGAAATGTCACGGTCAATCGCTGGACTACCACCGCCTTTCTGGCGGCTTCCGCCTCATCGAACGAGACGGGCTACATCACTATCAAAATGCTTCGCGCCCTTGGCATGACTGCGCTGGACAATCAGGCGCGCGTCTGACACGGCCCCACGGTGGCCGGTCTGGCCACATCTTTCGGCCGTGGAGCGATGACCAACAACTGGGTCGACATCCGGAACGCCGACCTAATCCTGGTCATGGGAGGCAACGCTGCGGAAGCCCATCCCTGCGGCTTCAAATGGGTGATCGAAGCCAAGGTCAAGAAGAAGGCGCGTCTCATCGTGATCGATCCGCGCTTTACCCGCACGGCTGCGGTAGCGGATTTATTTGCCCAGATGCGCCCTGGAACCGACATCGCTCTATTGGGTGGCGTGATCCACTACCTGCTGTCGAATGACAGGATTTTCCACGAATACGTGAAGTCCTACACCAATGCATCCTTCCTGGTGCGCGAGGACTTCCAGTTTGAAGAAGGGCTCTTCAGCGGTTATAACGCGGAAAAGCGCAGCTACGACAAAACCACCTGGGCATACCAGCTGGACAAAGACGGCTATGCCAAGGTGGATCCGGCAATGCAGGATCCGAGATGCGTCCTGCAGTTAATGAAAAAACATTATGCGCCCTACACTCCCGAAATGGTTGCGAGCATCACGGGGGTGCCCAGGGAACAGTTCCTGAAGATCTGTGAGTGGATGGCCTCTACTGCTGTTCCCAATCGCACGATGACGAGCCTGTATGCGCTCGGCTGGACGCAGCATTCGGTTGGTTCGCAGAACATTCGCGCCATGGCTTGCATTCAGATGCTCCTGGGAAATATGGGAATGCCCGGAGGCGGCGTGAACGCTTTGCGCGGCCACTCCAACATTCAAGGCCTGACCGATCTGGGAGTGATGAGCCATCTGCTGCCGGGCTATCTCGGTATCCCGGTAGAGGCTGAGCCCGATCTCAAGACGTATCTGGAGAAGAGGACGCCGAAACCGTTGCGCCCCGGTCAGATGGACTACTGGCAGAATTACCCGAAATTCATCGTATCGCTTCTGAAGGCGTGGTATGGCGCGGCCGCCACTAAAGAAAACGACTTCGCCTACGAATACCTTCCGAAGAACGACATCACCTACGACATCCTCCAGGTTTTCCAGCTGATGTGGCAGGGCAAAGTCAATGGCTATTTCTGCCAGGGCTTCAATCCGCTTGCGTCTATTCCCGACAAAGGCAAACTCATCCAGTCCCTGTCGAAACTCAAGTACCTGGTCATCATCGACCCGATCGTCACCGAAACCTCGAACTTCTGGCAAAATCACGGCGAGATCAACGATGTCGATCCCCAAACCATTCCGACGGAAGTTTTCCGTCTCCCCTCCACCTGTTTTGCAGAGGAGAATGGATCTCTTGTGAATTCCGGGCGCTGGCTGCAATGGCACTACAAGGGCGCGGATCCCCCGGACGAAGCCAAAGGAGACAACGAAATTATCGGCCAGCTCTTCGTGCGCCTGCGCAAGCTCTACCAAAGCGAGGGCGGCGCCTGCCCCGATCCGATCCTGAAGCTGAACTGGCCGTACAAGATTCCGCATGCTCCGTCGCCGGAAGAACTGGCGAGGGAGTTTAACGGCTACGCACTGGCGGATGTGCCCGACCCCAAAGAGGCCGGCAAGTTCCTGGTGCGCGCCGGGGAGCAGTTGCCGGGATTCGCCGTGATGCAGGATGACGGTACTACTGCTTCCGGATGCTGGATTTTTGCCGGCTGCTGGACTCAGGCGGGCAACCAGATGGCCCGCCGCGATCCCTCGGATCCGTACGGAGTCGGGGCGACCACGGGGTGGGCCTGGTCCTGGCCGGCGAACCGGCGCATCCTATACAACCGCGCCTCGGCGGACCCGGAAGGCAATCCCTGGGATCCCGATCGGCGGTACGTCTTTTGGGATGGGAGCAAGTGGACCGGGGCGGATGTGCCCGACTTCAATCCTGTTTCGCCGCCCAAGGACCGGATGGGTCCCTTTATCATGAATCCGGACGGCGTTGGACGGCTCTTTGTATTGGCGGGTCTCGTGGATGGTCCCTTCCCGGTTCACTACGAACCCTTTGAAACGCCGCTCGAGAAGAATCCGCTCTCTCCTCGGGCCCTGTCAAATCCGGCGGCGCGCGTTTTCAAGGATGACCGCGCGCGTTTGGGGACGGCCAAGGAATTTCCGTTCGTTGCCACGTCCTATCGTCTGACAGAACATTTTCACTTCTGGACCAAGCACGCTTTGATTCCGGCCGTGCTTCAGCCGGAGCAATTCGTCGAAATCGGCGAAGCTCTTGCCGCATTGCGCGGTATCAAAAACGGCGACCGAATCGCGGTGCGTTCCAAGCGCGGCGAGATCCGCGTGAGGGCGCTCGTCACCAAACGCATCGCCCCCATGATGATCGAAGGGAAAGAAGTTCACATTGTCGGCATCCCGATTCACTGGGGTTTTCGCGGGCTGACCAAACCTGGCTACCTGATTAACGCCCTGACTCCCTTTGTCGGAGATGCGAACGTCCAGACGCCTGAGTTCAAGGCCTTCCTGGTGGATGTCCGCAAGGCATAGGAGGATCCATGACCCAGCAAACGGATATCCGGAGACGCTCGGCTTCCATGCATGCTCCGCCCTCGGCGCGCAGAACAATGGAAGTCGGAAAGCTGATCGACGTGTCCCGCTGTATCGGCTGCAAAGCCTGCCAGTCGGCCTGCATGGAATGGAACGACCTGCGGGCGCCGGTTGGAACCTTCGGTGGTTCCTATACCAACCCGCCCGATCTGGATGACCAGACATGGTGCCTGATGCGCTTCCGCGAGGTAGAGATCGACGGCGGATTGCGGTGGCTCATTTTGAAGGACGGCTGCCTCCACTGTTCAGACCCGGGATGCCTCCGCGCATGTCCGGCGCCGGGCGCCATTGTCCAGCACAGCAACGGCATCGTGGATTTTGAAGCGGAAAACTGCATTGGTTGCGGCGACTGTATTTCCGGCTGCCCGTTCAACATTCCACGCCTGCGCAAAGCGGACTCGAGAGTTTATAAGTGCACGCTCTGCTCCGATCGCGTCGCAGTCGGGCTTGAGCCGGCCTGTATCAAAGCCTGCCCGACCCAGGCGCTCTGCTTCGGCTCCAAGGCCGACATGTTGGCGCAGGCCAACCACCGGCTCGCGGATCTGAATGAACGCGGCTTTGCGCACGCGGCCGTTTACGATCCCCCGGGTGTCGGCGGCACGCATGTGTTTTTCGTCCTGCCGTATGGGGACCGGCCCCAGACTTACGGACTGCCGAAAAATCCTTCCATCAGCCCGGTGGTTCGCCTGTGGCGAAGCAATTACGCGCGCGGGCTGGGAGTATTCACCATGTTCGCTGTGCTGGCAGCCGGAGTTCTGCATTACATGAGGCACGGCCCGCTGGAAGTGCCCGAAGACGAAAACAAGGAGGAGAGCTGACCATGACGGGCAAAACCGGCAATCTGATCCTGCGTCACCCGGTTGGCGAGCGGGTCACACACTGGGCGGTGGCCATCGTATTCCTCTTTCTGTTTCTTTCCGGGCTGGCGATGTTCCATCCTCTCTTTTTCTGGCTTTCCTATGTTTTCGGCAGCGGCCAGTTTATGCGCTTCCTGCACCCGATCGCGGGCGTGGCGCTCGCGCTGCTGTTTTACCCGTACGCGGCCAAGGTGTGGAAAGATAATTATTGGCTGTCGGCAGACCATGCGTGGGTGAAGAATATGTTTGGCTTCATGCGCAAGGAATTTCATCCGGAGGGCACCGGCAAATACAACGCCGGCCAAAAGCTCATGTTCTGGTCGATGGTTCCCATCATCGCTCTCCTCCTGGTTACCGGGATTGCGATCTGGCAGCCGTGGTTCGCGCCGATTTTCCCGGCGGCCGTGCGGCGCATCGCAGGACTGCTGCATGCATTTTTTGCCTTCGTCATGTTTGTAGGCATCGGCATCCACTGGTATGCGGCCTATTGGACCCGTGGCTCCATCCAGGCCATGGTCCGCGGCACAGTAGCACGGAGTTGGGCCAGGTTCCATCACCCTGCGTGGTATCGTGAAGTGACGGGAGAAAACCCATGAAGCTGGGGAAGCCTGCCGGCCTCAAGGACGGATCTGAGGAAACGGCCGACATCATTCTACCTTCACCCAACCGGGTCTTCGAAAAACGTTCGGAGCGGTTGCGCTTCCTGGCGCCGGGCCACGCCGTCGGCGCGTATCTCGAAGCCATGGCGCAACTCGCTCAGGCCCAGCTTGTGGCCGCGCAGGCGCCATCGGCGGGAAACGGCGAGGCGCCGGTACCGGTTTTGCCATTCGACGTATGCAATCACTTTTATGGCGAAGCCTGGCAAAAGGCGCTGCGATTGATCATTTCCGAGATGCAGCTCGCTCCTCTTCCGGAACCATCCCAGGCTGCCCTCTCGCGTCTGGGCGAGGCTTCGCCTGCCATGCTGGAGGGCTCGGCCCATGCGATCTTGAGCGGAAATCATGGAGGGATCGATCTGGCCGCCTCTCCCTTTCTTGCAGCGGCGCTGCAAGTGTATTGGACGGGCCTGGCATCCAGGGTCCAGGCCGCAGCGACGCAACAACCGGCGCACTCCTGCCCGGTGTGCGCTTCGCCGCCGGTTGCAGGCCTGGTCCTGAGCGGCCGGAAATTGCGCTATCTATGCTGCTCGCTTTGCGCCACGCACTGGTGTGTTCCGCGCTTGACGTGCACCAGTTGCGGTTCGACTGCGGACCTCTCCTATTTCGCCTTCGAGGGGAATGCGAACGGGATTAAGGCCGAGGCCTGCGGCCACTGCAGCACCTACCTGAAGTTGTTTTATCTGGAGAGCAATCCGGATGCAGAAGCTTTTGCGGATGATCTCGCGACACTTGCTTTGGACTTGTCCATGGCAGAGAAGGGATACAGCCGCAGCGGGATCAACCTTTTCCTCCTGTCTCTCGAATAAAAATCCAGGCCGGAAATAAGGTTTGCACCAGTTCCTTTTCGCAAGTTCCTATGACGAAAAATAACCTGGCGCGAACCTGGTGGCCGGCAACAATTGAATTGCTAGTGATCGCAGCCGAGGGCTGAAAGCACGGCACGGCAAAGCCCAGGGCGGAGGCCGCGAAGCGAGCCGAAGCCCTGGGATGCATCGGCGCAACGAAGCCCTGAAAGGGCGATGCAGCCTGCGTCGCCCTTTCAGGCATGCGCGTCAAGCTAAGGGAATCTTGGTTTTAGACTTCTTTTTATTTAAGAACGATTTGCGGTCGCGAATTCGCTTCAGGATGAAAGTGTTTCGATCCTCCACAAGCCACTCCATTTCCTCACCCTTCTGGACATCGGTAGCCTCAGCGATAGCTGCTGGAAAGTTTACATAAAATGACGTGTTGGTAGGCCGCTCGACTTTCTGAATTTTGACGTTGTAGCCCAACTGCGCACCTCCTCTCGATTTTGCAGACAACCGCATTGTACTCCGAATCATTGGTTTAAGTCATCAATGATATATAGTATATTTACTATATATAAACAACCAATGCGAAAGGAGATCGGATGAAAAGGAAATCGGATCCCTGCGATCTGTTTTCTTGTGTGGGCCTTGATAGAAAGAAAATTCGAAAACTGGCGTTCGAGACGGGCTTCTGCAAACGCCATTCAGGCAAAATCAGTGCGCCCGATTTTGTTGTCCAGCTATGTCTGGAGTCGATATCCGGAACGGTCCGCTACAACGACCTGGCGGCTCGGGTTGAAGCCCGGACCGGCATCGCCGCGAGTCGCCAGGCTTATTGGGAAAGGACCGATGAGCCCTGCGTGAGGTTTTTCCAGAGCATCCTTGAACATGTCATGCTTTCCAAATGCGATCCCCATCAGATCCAGTCCATCAAACGACAGGGGCGATTCAAGCGGATCCTGCTGCAGGACAGCACAATCATCAAGCTTCCGTTCCGTCTTTTTGATGTATTTTCGGGCGTTAAAAATGCCCATGCTACGGTTTGCAATGCGAGGATTCAGGGAATCTATGACTTGCTTTCCGGACGCTTCATTCACTTCTCCATCGATCCATACAGCAAGAACGATCAGGCCGCGACCATGGAAATCCCTGTCCAGCGCGGGGATTTGATTTTGCGCGATCGCGGCTATTTTAGGATCCAGGCTGTCGAGGCACACAAGCGGGTAGGGGCTGATTCAATCAACAGGTATAAGCACCCTACTGTTTTGTATGATCCAGCCACTGGTCAAAAGATAAACTTGCTCGAATTATTAACTCGGAATGCCTCTGTGGACATGCTGGTAAGTGCCGGTACCGACCGGACTGCTGTTTTTCGCCTGATCGCCATCCCGGTTCCAGAAGAAACGGCTAATCTGAGAAGAATGAGAGCCAAAAGGGAGATGAATTATCCTCCTTCTCGGGAACTTCTCAAGTTGATGTCCTGGACAATATTTTTGACGACGATTACCGATCCATCGGTCGCCTTCAAGGAAATCGCAGCGCTTTATACCTTGAGGTGGCGGATCGAAAACATCTTCAAAACGTGGAAAAGCTACTTCAATTTCCAAAAGGTCCACAACATACCCGAGATTCAACTGCGAATTCTTTTGAAGGCAAGATTGATAATGATCACCCTCAGTTACCAAAGGCTCTTTATGCCCTTGTTGCGTCGGCTTGACAGGACAAGCGGGAAAATAGTCAGTCTCATCAAGCTCATGCGTTACATCACCCTGAATCTTGAACTCTTGCCCAAATACCTAAGCTCCTCCATTCCTCCACCCCAAATTCGCAAAGCCGTACTCCGGTACTGCACCTATGAAAAACGTCATCGCCCCAACGTCATTGCCGAAATGGAGGCTATCCTAATGAGAACAAGTTAGCTTGACGCGCATGCCTTTCAGGGCTTTTGCTTGTACCGCTCTGCTTCCCGGGGCTTGCGCCCCGGGCTTTGCTGCTGGACCCTTTCAGGGTCACAATTACAATCCTATTCAAGCGCCATTCGGTTCATATCGCCGTTCAGTCACTATATTATGGCGGGACTGAATAGATCGCGCACCATTGCTTCAAAGGCAAGCGAGTCCCTGCGGTAATTTCCAAGTCCGGGAGGTTACTCCTCCCATTTGGATAGCACTTCGCCTAGACCCAATCCAGGGCCGGGCATTGTGCCCTTCATAAAGCCCATTTTGGCATCGAGCACTTTGATCGGGCCAAAGAAGGTCAGCGGATCGTGGGGGCCGTCAAAGAACTGAACTGTGGCGGTGCCTTTTGAATCGTTCGGTCCGGCCGGGATTACCAAAGGAGTACTAACTTTAGCTCTGGGGGTGTTACAGCCAAGACATATAAGCTCGCCTATGGCCGGAGTCGAGAGCGAAGCGTTAGGAGTGCGCCTGACCAGGTAAATTGGGCCCATGTCCGGCCATTTCACCGCTGGAGTAGATTGGGATATCGTGTATTCGATTTTCATCAGCGGAATGCTGCCCTGGTCTTTCAGCTTGTTAGCCGTGATTGTCCAACCCGTCGCGGTCTGGGTCCATGTTATATCTGCCATCTTCTTCGGCCATCCGTAGGGTTCCCGGCCGGCGAGAAGCCCCATATCGCTGTCGATATATTCAATCAAAGTGGTGTTGCCGGCGCTGCCTTTCCATTGGACAGGCGCATTGATCGCGATCTCGTGGACGTTATACCCTCCCTTTTCCACGTCCCCAGTCCAACCCAGCAGCAGGACAAACAGATCGCCGTCGCCACTCGGTTCCAGAGGCTGAGCCAGCGCCCGTTTGATCGCCCCCTTCGGAGCCTGGCACAAAATCTGAATGGTGCGCACGTCGCTGAAATGGTGCGGCAGCGGCGGATAGGGTGGGGAAAATACGGGAGAAGGAACAAACTTTCCTTTGGCCGGCTTCGCGTTTTGATCCTGAGCGACACACAGCAGCGCAGCGACCGCAAGAACTGCACAGATACAAACCACAGCAATGAATAACGTACTCCGTTTCATCATTCCGCCCTCCGTTTGTTTCACAGGTTCAAATAATGACTCCAACGATCGCGTAAAGCGGTTTCGTCGGCCGATTTTAATCCGCTCAGAGCATCGAAAGAAGAACTTTTTAGTGAAATGCGTCAGCGGTCTTGTTCGAGTATCGACAGAATAGCGGCCGCTCAGGTCCCGGCTCGGCGGGATTTAAGGCGTTTTCGACCGGGAATCTTTTCTCGAAAGTTTCCGGGCCAAGTCTGGCCAGAACTCTTTCAGAATGTTGCCGGCGGCCTATCCCCCGACACTTGAAGCCCCATCCCGGCGGTGGGGCAGACAAATCCCCGTCCAGCCTCTGGCCATGCTGCTGGCCTGTGACCACTGACTAACGATGATCAGGATATTGCCAGTTCCCAGGTCGTTATTGTCTCGAAGTCGCTAGGGGACAGAATTTCTTGGGAGTTCGAATCCAAATCTACCGTATCCGCTGTGGCTGGAAACTGCCGGCCAAAACGCGCGAGGTTAACATATTACCCTGATCAGAAGCTGCGAAGGGGGAACCCATTTTGAAGGAGGGCTTGTGTTCTTCCTATCGGCAGGCCCCGCGGTTTTATTGTTTACGCCCAGAGGGTGCTTCCTCAATCAAGTGTTGTTACGCAGCCATAGAAAGGCACGAATCGTCCACATTGACTCACAAGGCGGAATCAGAGAACACGAATGTGATAATTTCGCAGCGCCCCGGAATGCATGGCCCAATCCGCTACCGTGCGGGACCGCGCGTACACAATGCGTGCCCGGTAGTGCCACAACCGGTGCCGCCGCCGAGGTCTCGACCGCCGTGATTGAAGCAAAAGCTCCAGACTTCTCCACTGCTATTTGTTGTTGCGCTCAATACACAGGGATCGCTCAATTCTATCGGTCCCTTGACTTTATATTGTTTCGACAGCTTTGAATCGTAGAGAGCCTCCAATTCCTCGATTGTTGGCAAGCGCCAGTCAGAATACCCGCCCGTTCGCAAGCTGCTGCAATAATTGCTGGCTTGGTTAGGACTCACGGAAGCGCCATTATCTTTACCGGCCCAGGTCAATCCGGTGGCACTGTCCTTCCAAACGGCCTTGGTGTCCGCCCCGGCCGCAGGCGTTGAATCTTGGCCCATCACTGCGCAAGTGCCGACGCACAGGATGATTGTCGTAAGCAAGAATTTTGCCAAACTATCCAGACTTTTTTTCCAAAGCATAAAGCCGATCCTTTCACGTGAATATAAGGTGCTTCCGCAATCCTATGTTGGTGCCTCAATTATGACCCAGGTTTATAGCATGATTTGAGGCTCAATTCCAGACGATCCGTTCCATTATTGAAAGGGTCCGAAAACAATGAAGAAAATCTGCTGCTCCTTGGAGCTTTAGGACATGCCTGATCCCTCGCTGGCCCGCCCTAACTTCCCACAAGGCCGTTTCTTGGGAGTTTGAATAAGATCGAAATAATCTACTTGACACTTGAGCTAATGTTACTTATGGTAACGTTACCATGCATAACACCACAAAAGCCGTAAAAACCAGAAGCCTCGGCGAGCTTGAGCAGCTCCTGATGGAATTTGTTTGGTCACAGGGCCCCTGTACTGCCGAGGCTTGCCGGGACGCACTCGCTCCAACTCGACCTTTGAAGGATTCCACAGTACGCACTGTTCTCCGCCGACTGGAGGAAAAAGGGTATCTTTCTCACGAGGTCGATGGTCGCACGTTTGTCTATAGAGCCACCCAGCAGCGTCGCAGCGTCGCAGCCAGAGCTGCACAGCAGATCATCGATCGTTTTTGTGGCGGTTCGGTCGAGCAATTGCTCGTGGGTATGGTGGAGAACGCCGTGCTTGAGCCGAAAGAGCTCGAAATGCTTGCCCGCAAAATTGCACAACGGAAGGAGAAGAAATCATGATATCGGTACTCGATTCATTGTTTTCAGTCCTCGTTCAGCATTTGCTGTTTCCGTCAATCCGGTCATTGGGGCTGGCCGTTATTGTTGCCCTTGCACTGACACTTTTCAGGATCAAGTGCCCAGCACTTCGCTTTCCGATTTGGACCTGCGTTCTATATATTGCTCTCGGCATGCCATTGCTCAGCCAACTTCTTCCGCCTGTTCCATTGCCTGTGAAAATATCTTCTGAACCTCTGTTTGCTCAGACTGCGCTCAAATCACAATTTAATTTGTTTACAGATCGTCTGCCGACAAAACTTTTCGATGACAATACCAGACAAGCCGTTTCAAAAGCTCATAGCCTGACGCTGTCCTGGTCTGCAGTCACGGCTGCGACCTATTTATTGGTGACGTTATTCTTTCTGGCGAGACTTGGCCTAGGCTGGTTGATAAGCCAAAAGCTGCGTCGAAGAGCAAGAGCTATCACTGATCCTCACATTCTTGATGAATTAACGATCCGGGTGAAGGCGGCAAAGCTGGTGCGTTTGCCGACCTTATGCGAATCTGACACCGTGGTTGTGCCTGTTACTCTTGGCAGCATCCGACCGCTCATTCTTCTCCCAGCCGATTGGAGAGATTGGGAAGAGGCGAAGCTCGGCGCAGTCCTGGAACATGAACTCGCGCATGTTGCACAGCGGGATTATACAAGGCAGATGATCGCAAGCGTGCATTGTTCCATTTTCTGGTTCAGCCCACTCAGTTGGTGGCTGAAATACCATCTAGAGGAACTCGCCGAACAAGTGGGCGATGATTCGGCGCTCTTAACCGTGGCCGACCGTATCTACTATGCAGAGGTACTGCTTGGTTTTTTCGTGGCCATGCAAGGTATGAGGAGGCGCATCAGCTTGCCGGGTATCTCTATGGCGCGCTGCGGCCGTGCCACCCGGCGTGTAGATCGGATCCTGGCGTCGCGTGCCGTGCTGTCCCCTAGGCTGAAAAGATCTGCAATTGCAGGGCTGATTCTTTTCGTAACGCCACTCATATATCTTATGGCAGCCATTCGACCTCCCATCATACCGAAGCCTGTTTTGTTTAGCCCAGTTATTGCTCAGCCCGTTTCCAATCCCTCCAGGGAGGAGCCCGAAAAAAAGGACATAGCAGTTTTAAGTAAGCGTGACCAAAGTGTCGGCACATCGACGATTGCCTCCAGCACTCCTAACCGCACCCAGGAACGGAGGAGTGTGGCAGAGCAACCCCATATCTCCGGCGGGGGAGGGATAATTCGAACCATTAAGATCATTGGAAGCACATCCTTTCCGGCGGCCGTTCTCCAGAGCAAATTCAAACTGGTGCAGATCGGTCAGTCGGTGACACCGGAGACAGTCGAATCAGAAATTGGAATGTATCTGCTGAGTTTCCTGATGGAGCACGGTTTGCTCCAAGCAGAGGTTAAAGGGAGTTTTGTTCCGTTAAAAGGAAGAGATGTCGAGCTACATTTGCAGATTACAGAAGGGCCCCAGTACCGACTGTCGGATCTGGCAATTAGGGGCTTCACAGCTTTTTCACACGAAGACATATACTCGCAATTCAACTTGCACGTCGGCGATGTTGCGAACATTAATGGATTAAAAAGCGCTATGGAAAGAATCCGGAACATGTACGCGGATCGTGGTTACATCAAGATGTCTTATATACCTGAGCGGAACTTTGATCTGCAGAAGCAAACCGTTGCAATCACCCTCACGTTTGAAGAGGGGATGCAATACCATGTGGCCTACGTCGGCTTTGTTGGATTCAGCGATCAGACTCAGGAGAATCAGCTTCGTGCACTGGTCGACATTTATCCCGGAGATATTTACAGCGCCAGCAAAGAGAAGGCCGTATTCGCTGAGTTGAAGAAAGTGGGTGTCACAAAGGATACAATCGAAATTATTGATGAGAGTCGTGGGCTAATCGCCATTGCATTTTGGCTGCAGAGCCCTCAGTGATGCTTGGAGGGCTGCAGATTGCTGCGACCCAGAAGTGAAAATTGTGCTCTATGTGAACCTGAAATCAAGCTTCCCAGATATGCATTGTAGCCAGTAACTAATCCATTGGGTGACGCGCAACTCGCAGATGTGAAATCTCTCCTGACTCCCGCGAAGTCGCATTCTGGGAAACCTTGTTGTGCGCCACGGCGTAGGTTTTTCTATCGGAACGGTCTTCGGTTATCCTACTTATTGATCCAAGCGGATGGTGTGTTATAGGGAACAGTCAGGAGCACTGCTTCGACTCGATGGATCTTGCCGTCCTTGATCTTGAACACCTCGCCGATCATGAAAGTGTAGGGCGTATCAAAAGGTGCCCGCACGGTTAACGTCGGTCCTAATACCGAACCTTCCCTCAGCTTTACAGATGTCATCCTGCCGTCATGATCGAAGAAGATGATCGAATACACCAGCCCGCGCTCTTCATCCACGATGGGGAAACGCCGATCCCGAATGCGAGTGAAAAACTTGGAGAATTCCTGTTCGACCTGTTGGCCACAGCTCAGTTTCATCATGGGGGAGCCGGCCGGATTGTTCGCGGTCACATTGCCGTTTTCCACGCGCGTGCAATTTGGATCGAAGGGCGCGATTCCTCCCTTTGCTTGTACGAGTGCCTTAAAATAGGAATTCGCGATCTTGACCAATTCCTCACGCGGGCGCCGTTCGGACGGTGCAAGGGCCTCACGGAAGATGGGCTTGTCGACCAGCGCCTCAGGCGGCTTGTTCGTTGGTCCGCCCGCGGAACGGGCCACGATTGCTTCGATTTCACTGATCCGCTTGTCCTCAACTTTCAGCCGAAGCGCCAGAATCTGTGGATGGCCGTGCTCGATAACCACGCCCATGAAGCCGACCTGGCCCCCCTTTGGATCTGCAAAATAGAGCTTGTAGGTTCCGAGTCCGTCGGCCACGCCCCACATTCCATCGCCGAGTTTCAGCGTCACTCCGTTCTCGGTGTACCTAACGTTTTTGGTCAGCGGCAGGCGGGAAGGATCATGCGCCACGACTGCGGCGAGATATTGGTTGACGAAGCCTTCCAGGCAGGCTCTATCACAGGGCTCAGCCGCGACCGCGGCGCCTGAAAGAGCGGAGATGGCCATCATTAATAGCGCCGATGTAATTATAAATCTAGCTCGCATCTTTGACTCCTTCGGAAAAATTCGGGACGGATTTCCATTATCAGTTGGAGCTGAATAGTTTTCAATTGTTTTATAGTGCGTGCATTGCCCGACTGCAGATGGTTAGACAACCTTTTCAAAAACCAAACAGATGTCTGGGTAAGAGTTGCTCAGCTATGTTTAATACGCTACCAGTAGGTTGAATCACCAACATGCCCGCGAAGTCCTAGGGTTGTATCGGGAGCGAACCAACAGCACAATGCCGGCAATCAAGAACAGGCCGCGTGGTGCGCTCTCGATACAACGACTTGAAGGGAGTCGCTGCTGTATGCGTCGGACGCGGGGACATATGGAAATTGAATTGGAAGTTGTTTCGGCGGAGCCATTTGCGGTGCATGCTCTGAAGCAAGAATTAGCGTCTTGATGCAATGTTTGCCGCTCATGGCGTACTCATAATAGCACGTATCGGTCCGGAAAACCTCCTGATGATCTTTCAATGTTGAAGCCTTACCCACTTCTGCTTGCCTGCACACGCGTAGCGTCCGCCGCGCAGCGGCTACGATCAGGTCGCGCTCGGGGAAACCAACCGCTGCAAAACATCATTCTCCCTGTCATTTTTAGAATGCCAGACCAGAACTGGCTGTCCTGTCTTCTACTGCGACTCTTTCAAAAAGTGAATGCCACTTCTTCATGATTTCTTTCTCATATTGGGGGTTGAACCGAGAGGTCACAGGAAAGCCGTTGCGGCGTTCATAAGGCCAGCACGCATCAATAATCACCCGGTCGTTGACCAGTACCCGTTCTTCTCCAGCAGCGGCAGCCTTTTGGGATGACCCAGCCTTAGTTGGGATTCCCCTGATAATCTGAATATTGTCCAGATTGGCTCGGCTGGCGATAGCCCACATTACGTCCTTCTCATTAGTAATATCAATGTCGTCGTCCACGACTATCACGAATAATCCGCCGACAGTGTTGGCCCTGCAGGATGCGGCGGCCAGCGCAGCTTGTTTCGCGTGTCCGGCATAACTCTGTTTTATCGAAACAACCAGGAAAACCGGCCAGACTAGACCCAGGCCAAACCAGACGCCTCTCACATCGGGAATACCGGCATATTCCAACACATTCCAAATTTCTGCTGCCATGACTGGGATTGCGAACGGGAAGGGAACATGCATTTTCTGGGGCGAGACGCCCAGCAGTATCGGATCGTCCCGGTACATGATAGATTTGACTTCCACGAGAGGGAAAGGGCTTGAAGAATAGACCCGCCGCCATTCCCCGAAGGGACCGTCCAGCCTCTTTTCCATCTGACCCGGAGGCGGGATTTCTCCTTCGATGACGATCTCCGCCGTGGCGGGGACAGGCAGACCGGTGACTTCGCCGGGCATCACCTGGATCGGCTCGCCTTTGATATAGCCGGCAAACTCGTACTCACTCTCGCCCCATCCGGTCAACGGGCTGCAAGCCGCCAAGAACAGGCAGGGATCCATGCCGCAAGCAACTGCTACAGGAAAGCTTTTGCCTTGTCTGTGATATTTCTCCATCATCATCGTCCCGTGCTTGCCCGGATTGATCGAGACACTCATTAGATTCTTATCGAAGATCCGGCACCTGTAAGTCCCCAGATTAACCCATCCTTCCTCAAGATCCTTGGTGACGACTGCACATCCGGTGCCGATAAAACGTCCCCCGTCCAGTTCGTGCCAGATCGGCGTCGGAAATTTAAAAAGATCAACGTCTTTCCCGGTCAGGATGTTTTGTTTCACTTCTCCGGTTTTGACCTCGACAGGGGATATCCGCTGAACGGCTTTAAGTCTTTTTCGCCAGGCATCCACCATCTGTATCTCGGATAAACCTTGCGGGATGCCCAACAATGAGGCCGTGCGACTGAGACTGAGAAAAGCGTTACTCAAGACTCTATGTCCCTGCGGATAACCAGAGATCTTATCGAATAATAAGGCTGGACCGTGGCGTTCGGCCATCAATTCACTGATAGCACCAATTTCCCTGTCCCAGTGCGCTCCCTCGATGCGTTTGAGCTCACCCATTTTCTCAATTTCTTCCAGCCAGCATCTCAGATCGTTAGAAATCATACTCGCTCTCCTCTTAGTGAAACCTCCTGATATGCCTGCCAACTCGAACTTAAAAAGCTGCCGGGACGGCGGAACTCCCGTCTACAGTAATAGAGTAGATCCAAAAAGGGGCATCAAATGGAAAAAGTTTTTAAAATCTAATCGGACTAGCACAGGAGATTGGATCTCGCGTTTTCCTTTGTAAGGTATCCGTGTAAGTTTTACCTTCAGTTCGATGAAAAGGTGCGGCACCGCATCGAAATCCTGCCGGGATTGACAAGGTTATCCATAAGTCGCAATCTGGGAAGGAATCCGGCGCATTGCATCGGATCTGTCATTAATGGAATTCCTAAACTCACAAGAGAATCGCTGAAATCTTAGCAGTTTCTCCCAAACTCCGTCCCTAACCCATTGATATTGGGCTTGGATTGCTCTCAAAAACTCACAAGAAAAATCTATTTATGCCTGTGCAGGTATGAATTTGGACAGAAATGGTGAATTCTGCGGAAGGAGACAGGGCATGTGATTTCTCGTGATAGGCGGATTTGCCATTTACTAATGAACATTCTTGAATTCATGAGCTATAAGCCTTGCAGCTGTTAGGGAACACAATGCGTTTCTTGGGAGTTGAACTCAAGGTCATTGTTTCTGCAATTCAGGGCTTAAAAAGTGGGGCTAAATTCAGCACTGCGCGGCTCAATGAGGGCATTTCGGGATCAGATCTTCTGATACTTACCCGGCGTGACTAGCCAATTGCCTGGCGGATGCGCCGAATGAGATTTTTGGCAAAGCGTTCGCTGATATTGCCGAAGGGCTGATCGTTTATCACATATGTCCATGTGGCGCCGCGGTCAAAACGTGGCAATTCCGGCCATTCACCGTTTTCCCCCGGTTGAAGACCGACAAAAGCCGCAAATACTTGTTCATCGATGCGATCCTGCAGGTTTTCAAATTTCAGCGCAACCTGATGAAGATACTCGTTCAGCGGATCGTTCCCGGCGAGCGAAACCCAATGTATCCCGGAACGAAGCTCCGCAATGTCGACCAGATAATCCGACCAGAGCTCATCGATCTTCGTTAAACTCACCAATCGCTCCTGTTCGGCTATGCGCTGTTTCCCAAATTGTTGACACAAATGTTCGTACAGTTCCGGCTCCTGAGCCTCGATAAGGCTTTCACCTTCACCCGCCAGTACTTCACTGCGCATGGCTTGAATAATCTTTCTCTGCTGCTCGATAATCTGTTCGTATTTCCGAAGCGTTTGCCGGATTTCGAGATTCTGCCCCTCAATTATTCGCTGCACGTGCTCGATGGCTTCCCCCTCGGGCATGTTTCCTTGCAAAGCCTCGCGAATCCCGAAACGTTCCATCAAATCATCTTCAAGACTAATGAAAAACCGTGATGTTCCGGCCTCGCCCTGTCTTCCCGCGCGGCCGCGCAGCTGATAATCTATGCGGCGGCTTTCATGACGGTTTGTACCGATGACATAGAGTCCACCCAGCGCGAGAATTTCATCTCGATGCTGTGGTGGCGCTCCTCCCACCGGAATGTCCGTGCCGCGCCCAGCCATATTGGTCGAGATTGTGACGGCGCCAAGCGCGCCCGCCTGTGCAATTATTTGAGCTTCCACCTCATCGTTGCGTGCATTAAGAACATGATGCGGAATCCCGGCCTGGCGCAGAAGAGCGCTGAGACTTTCCGATTCCTCCACGCTGGCTGTCCCGACTAGAATCGGACGTCCGGTTGCATGCACGCTGCTGATTTCTTCAACCAATGCGCGTTCTTTTTCTCCCCTGGTTCGAAAGATCAGATCCGGATAATCGGTGCGAATGAAAGGCCGGTTTGTTGGTACGACGACGACTTCGAGTTCATACATTTGGAAGAACTCCTGCGCCTGCGTTGAGGCTGTGCCAGTCATTCCGCATTTTCGCCGGTAAAGCGCCGCCAGGTTCTGAATCGTGATGGAACCCAAAATCCGCCCCTGCCTTTTCAGCGGAAGATTTTCCTTGGCCTCAATTGCACTCTGGAGCCCCGCCGGCCACCGCCTGTTTTCCGCAATACGGCCTTTGAATTCGTCTACCAGTTCAATAGCATTGTTCTTCACGATGTAATCCACATCCCGCCGAAGCAGAACCTCCGCATGCAAAGCATCCTGGATTGCAGCAAGCATAAGGGCATAGCGCAGATCGTAAAGATTGGGACAATGCAATGCCTGCTCAACCGCCGCAGCGCCGAGTTCGGTAAGCTGGATATTGCGCGCGAATTCGTCCGTGCTGTAATGGAGTCCCGGTCGGAGTTCGCGAACAACAGCCGCGCAGCGATAGGCAAGGTCCACAGGAGCGGTGTCACCGCCTGCAATCACCAGCGGAATGCGGGCTTCATCAATCAAAATCGAATCAACTTCATCGAACAGGGCGCAGCGGAGCGGCTTATGAACAAGCTCGTTCGGATAGAGGCAGAGCTGGTCGCGCAAGAAATCGAATCCAACCTCGTTGGGCGTAGCGTAAACGACATCACACCCGTATGCCAGTCGGCGCTCCTCCGCAGACATGCCCTGGTTGATGTAGCCCGCCGAAAGACCCAAAGATCGGTAGATTTCGCCCATCCATCCGGCATCGCGCTTGGCTAGATAATCATTGGCGGTGAGCACGTGCACTCCGCCGTAAGCCAGCGCGTTAGCATAGACTGCTGGAACGGCGGCCAGGGTCTTGCCCTCCCCGGTTTGCATTTCCGCTATTTTGCCATCGGCCATGACAAGTGCGCCGATAAGCTGGACATCAAACATTCTCAGTCCGAGAATCTGTTCCGACATCTCGGCCGCCAGCGCCATCGCCTCAACTAATGAATCTTGATTAAATGTCTCGTTGCGCAAACGGCGCGCGATCGCCTGCAGCTGCGAGCTCTCTGCCAAGTGCAACAAAGCCCGACGCTTGTTGATCTGATTCAAAACGGTCTGATATGCAAAGCCCGGGTCTCGTGAGCTTCCCGGCTGGAGGCCTTGAACAAATCTTCCGATCCATTCTGCTGCTTTGTGCGCGAGTCCTTTAGACATGCTACTCATTATAGTATCGATGCACTGTCCTTGCATAAATGCTGTAGACCGATGGGGAACGTGGTCAGATTCGCTCCCAAGCATTGGAGAAGGTCGCCTGAGATGCCTACTTGGCTCCCCTGAAGTGATGTGGGAAGGAATCTGGCGGCCGACAAAGCGCCTGCCGCGTCGGCGAGGGCTGGAATATCAGCAAGCCATATCTGAAGACGCCGGATGCAAGGATGAAATCCTGGGGGATATTTCAGGGGCACGCGATCGATAGGCTCGTTCAATGAGGGAGAGAGCAATCTTCCCGGGGTCTGCATGAACGAAAAATCACCGTTGAGACAGAAGCTCGATTTGATTTATCTTTTTAAGAAACAAATTTATCGGGAAGGACCGCACCATTCGAGTATACGAACTTTGTTTTCATTATGGTTCCGACAAGCGTCCAATCTGCAGAAATGACTGCCCTCTGGAAAAGTAATTGCCCCAATTTTAGGCAGTCTAATGCGCTGCCCCCCGAATTGAGCGTAATTGTGGTCACGCCCTAGGGCTCTCCAGACAGCTCCTATATGTTATTAATCAGCTGTCCATCCCTATGGTTCTCCGCACAGAGGCCATCCTTCAGGGTTCTGCCAGCTCGATCTGCCAGGGATGGCAAAATAAGATCATAATTCCTATGCAACGCATTTATCTAAATTCATATTTGATCCTACATTCTAGGCCCTTTGTTTTGAAGCCTTCGGTGCGTGAAGGTGTCCTATAACCCGCATGGTTATTGGGAATTTGCACGTTTCTCCAAAACATTCGAACGGCAAATTTTTTTGTTGAATGTAGCAAATTGCGTGTGTTACCGTTCACGCTCGTGGGCCGAGAAAGACAGTACCGGTCGCGCGAAATCCTGACATTCAGTTTATGCAGGGCGGCAGAATCGAATTGAATCTTTGCTGCCGCGGGGGGGGGGCTGTGTTTTCCACAGCTGTGGAAATCTCTGTGGAAAACTTTGGAGTTCAGCGGCTGAAACTCCGTCGTCGGGTCAATTATGGATTTCTGGGACCACGTTCTGTCGACCGTTCGCAAACACGTCAATCAGGAGTGCATGGAAACCTGGTTCGAGCCGATTTCCTATCACGGGCGAGAACACGGGATCCTGCGGCTGACGGTTCCAACCGAGATTTTCAAAAAATGCCTGCTTGAGAACTATTCCGACTTGCTCCAGCGCGCCGCAGCGGAAATTTCTAATTCCCCCCTTAATATAGAGGTTTTGGTTGATACTGCCCCTCATGCGAGGCCTGCTTCCCCTGTAGCCGATAACTTCCAATCGGACTCGAAGCCGCTGCTGATTCCCAAGTATACGTTCGATTCATTTGTTGTGGGAACCGGCAATCAGATGGCACACGCCGCCGCCCGGGCAGTGGCCGAACGCCCGTCAAAGGCGTATAACCCGCTGTACCTCTACGGCGGAGTCGGGTTGGGAAAAACGCATCTGATGCACGCGATCGGCAACCTTGTGCAAGCGCGGGACAAGAGCGTCCGACTGGCCTACAGGTCTTCGGAAGAATTCATGAACGAGCTGGTCGATGCGATCCGACACGAACGCACAATCCAGTTCCGCCAAAGGTACCGGAACGCGGATGTCCTTTTGATTGACGACATTCAGTTCCTTGCCGGAAAGGAACGCACGCAAGAGGAGTTCTTCCATACATTCAATGCATTGCACGAGAGCCAGAAGCAGATCGTGATTACGAGCGATTGTCCGCCGAAGCAGATCCCAACACTGGAAGAGAGGCTGCATTCTCGCTTTGAGTGGGGCCTGATTGTGGACATTCGGCCGCCGGATTTTGAAACCAAGCTGGCCATCCTGAGCAAGAAGGCGGAAGCGGAAGCGTTCGGTCTTCGGGATGATGTTGCCAGCTACATTGCAGGCGGGATCCGCTCAAACGTGCGGGAATTAGAAGGGGCCCTGAACCGGCTCAGCGCCCGGGCTTCCCTGGACGGCCTGGATATGGCGGAAGTGGATCTCCCTTACGCCCAAGAGGCCCTGAAAGGCCTTATCGAGGATCCCGAATGTGCGGTTTCGTCCGAGACAGTTCTTCGGGCAGTCGCCTCGTTCTACTCACTGAAGCCCGCCCAGCTTAAAGCCAAGAACAACTCACGTCCAATCGCGGTGCCGAGACAAATTGCCATGTATGTCTGCAAGGCGCTCACAAATCAGTCACTGCTCCAGATCGGGAAAGATATCGGGGGCAAGCATCATACGACCGTCCTGCACTCAATCCGTAAAATCGATTCCCTCAGAAAAAAGGATCCGGAAATTTCCGCTGCGGTGAACAAAATTATGAAATCACTGAAATAGATCTTTCCTTGTGACAAGCGGATTTATCATTTACCAATTTATATTTTTGAATCGACAAGCCGAAAGCCTTGGAGTGCCAGAGCTTGGGCATTGTCAAGTTAACACATAACCGAAATTGACCGTCGCCATATCCAGGGCATACCAGAATCCCCAATGCCAATATGTTGGGGTTATGGAAGTGCATGATCCCCTGACTTGACAATACCCATCGGCCTGCTCACAGGAATGATCGGTGCGCCGGTTTTTTGCTTCCTCCTCTGGAAGACGCAGGGCAAGGGATGGATACGTGAGTGAGGTCATCTGCAAGAACTGTGCTTTGTTCCTCATCCGGCGTTGTTACGAGCGCCACTGGTGGTTCCGGCTTGTTCGCGAGCCTTTGGTTCTATGTATGCGCGTTCTAGCCTGGTGGAATGGAATCGATGTCCGGAAGCATGTGGTTCGACGTGCTGAGTGCCGAGGATGTGTCCGGTTCATGAAAGCAGAATTGGAGGAAAAGTCCGCCATGTTTCGCTTCTTCGATAAGCTCATCGGTCCCCAGTTTAAGAGATTGAGGGACTCCATGCTTCAGCCGGAGGAATTCCGGGAGGCCAAGCGCATTGCGGCCGATGCCACAAAGGAACCTGTGACCGGCGAGGTGAAGCCATGACAAACGTTCCGATCGACTCCCGCGATCTCGACCATGCTACTCGGGTAAAGCATTGGATGCTTTGCAGTTTTAGTACTCGAATCAAGCGCGAATCCTAACCGTCAGATAACTGTCGAAAACAGGCCATATCACAAGTAATCCGTGACGAGAGCAGCACAGCCATCATTCCCGGCCAAAAGTCGCCCTGGGAAGTGATCCCGCGCATGAGGCACGCGATTTCTGTTCAGAGCGCCAACTTCCCAGATGGCCGTATGGTTCCCTATCCTAAAAACTCGGGTTCTTAATTAGTACCGGCCGTGCGCGCGCGGTGTAACAAAACTTCCTACAGATCTTCAGAGCATAGAAAGGAACCAGAAAACAATGCGATCCGCGTCTCTCCGAACCATTGCTATCGCTACGATCCCGCTCGTGGCGCGAACTACCTCACAACGGCGCGCGGAGTCGCTTTCAAGGAATTCTTCCGGCATATCCGGGCTAGGTTCAGAGCCAAGCTAATCAGCGTTACGATTCCAACTACAAGCAGCCCGATCCAGATGCCAAGGTTCACAGTCTTTTCTAAACCATTCGCTATAGGCCCCGGCGACCTTAGTACCACCCAATTGCCCGCTTTAACCAAAATATAAAGCAGGATCAGGCCGCAGCAGTTGATTAACATCCGCAAGCCGGATTGAAGCTTGGTCCGGGAAGGCCAAATCAGAGTGATCAAACCCAAAGGAATTCCGCCAAAGCCCAGCAGCAAAATGGGTACACGCATGCTGTTCCAGACAGGACCTAGGGAAACCCTGACACCATTGAAATCAAGGTGCTGTTGGTACCACAGCAGATACAGCCAACCCAGACCGATTACAAGTCCGATCGCTAATTCCGCAATCGCAATGTGGCGTGGCGTGTCCTTGTTTGAATTTGCGCTCGAAAAACGTGGGAGTTGGCGAGGATCCCATTTATCATCACGGCTATCGGGCCGATTATGCGACAAGCGTTCGATAATGGCGAACTGAACTGTGAGCACACCAATCGTGAAGACAGTCCACATGAAGAAGTGCCAGGCCGTGCTGAATAAAGCTGTGACGGGGCTTGCCGCCTGCAACAGTGCAATGGGGCCGACAACAGCAAAAATCGGCACAAGAATCCACAGGACTACGAGCTTTAGCAAAAAGAAGTAGCCCGGTAGAAACAAAGGGCCGATTAGCCACTGGGGCTGATGATAATGGCTCGCAACATGCTCTGGCCTCCCGAGGCGTTTCAGGATAGCAGCGACCTCCGCTTCATCGAGTTCCCGCTCAAGCTCGGCTGCCCGTTCATTAATTCGGGAATGAAGGTCATCAGCTAATTCCTCGATGATGTCATCCTGCTTGGCGGCTGGCAGCCAGATCCGGACAGCGTTAAGGTAACGATCTATAAGTTTCATAAACTCCCTCATTGATGAATGGCCGATTCGCGTTCATCTGGCTTTGTGTCGCCGTTAATGATCCGGCTTAATGACAAATCGATGGCTTGCCATTCCTGAACTAACTGTTTAAGCACAGTCTCACCATCGCCTGAGAGGCGGTAAAAGCGTTTATTTCGCTTGTCTTCCTCCCGCCACTGACTGACCAGCAGACCCTGGTCCTCCAGGCGGCGTAGAAGGGGGTAAAGCGTGTTTTCGTCTATCTCCAAGCCGTGATTGGAGATCGCCTTGCGAAGCAGGTAGCCATGGCGTTCGCTCCGCAATTCAGCCAACACTGCTAAAACCAGACATCCCTTGCGCAACGCCAATCTGAGATTTTCAAAAACTTCTGAGTTCATCATAACGACCTTCTAAGTTCATCATCACGACCAGCTGTATACATTACACTATTATTAATATACTGTCGTATATACAGTATATTTTGTCAAGAAGTATTTTTTATTCAGGCTGGATCACGTGCTGGCACGAGGAATCCACTTCGACCGGAAGGACGGCACCTATTCCATCGATATCCTGCTGGGATTGACAACGTTGTCCCGAAGTCGCATTCTGGGACAGAACGCGTTTCGGTGGATTTTGCCACCAGCATTAGCTTCGCTCGGTTCTCCAGCTGAAAACAGCCACCCAGGACTGAAATTTGGGATTTCACCTTTTGACCGCAGTGACAAAGTAACATATGATCGCCCGAAGAATTCCTGTACACGAGTCTTATGGCTTACTTTGATCGCTTCACAGCGCATAAGAAAGGCGATGCACAATGCGAAGGTTTGTGACACCTACTGCTGCATGGTTGTTGCTATCCTGTTTCTCACAAATCAGTTACGAACAAAACAATTCTCAACCCTGCGATCGAGCTTGTCTGGAAGGATTCGTTGAGAGATATCTTGATGCGGCAATCGAGCATAATCCTAGTCTGTTGCCGCTCGCGCCAAATGCGAAATTCACGGAGAACGGGCAAAGACTGGTTCTCCCCGATGCCCATTGGAAGATAATGACCGCCAAAGGGAAATACCGGTTGTTTGTCACCGATCCTGAGGCCGGACAAGTAACCTGTATGGCGACCGTCCGGGAGGAGGGGAACACCAAGGACGGCACAGGTGCGGTTATCAATCTGCGGTTGAAGGTCGTAAACCGTAAAATCACAGAAATCGAAACACTGGTTGCTCGCCCCCCAATGCAGACGAGTCCTCCGGGTGCCCCTGCTGCCCCTCCTCGACGGAGTGCCGCAGATAACCTGGAAAAACTCGGCACTCCCCATCCTCTGTATCTTGAAACCATCCCTCCCGCCGAGCGGATGTCGCGTGCAGACCTCATTAGAGTCGCCAACATGTATTTTTCCGGCCTGGAAAAGAACGATGGCAAGGGTGTGTATCCATTTACGGATGATTGTGAGCGAGTGGAGGGAGGGGTGCAGACCACCAACGTTCCGCTGCGCGAGGGACAGCCCCGGCCGGATCCCAAAACCGCCGAGGTTTATTCGTCCGCATGGGGCTGCAAAGAACAGCTCCAATCCGGATTGATACACTTTGTGTGGCGCGTTCGCGATCGCCGGTTCGTCGCAGTCGATCAAGAGCGGGGACTGGTTTTCAGTTTTGCGTTTTTCGACCACGCGCTCGGCAAGGACCGGACCTACCAGACGCCGGACGGACGCACTGTAACGCACGGTCCTATCCAACCGAATGGTTGGGAGATCGCCGAGTTGTTCAAAATTGAGAAAGGCCTGATTCGCCGAATTGAAGCCAATATGGTTTCCCCGCCATATGGAATGAACTCCGGATGGAGCACCTGGGAAGAGGGATTGTCCAGCGTGGCACGGGACGTGACGGGAGTCAAAAGCCGCTAATCCCCAAACTCCAACATTGAAGGGCAGCTACGATATTCTCCCCGGGAGAATATGCCCCTGTTCTGATCGTGGCGTAAAACGCAGTGGGCATGTTGCCGGAAGCTGGATTGGCCACTACCGATATAAGCTTTGCCTTCAAATTGTGTATTGCTCACAAACTTCTGGGATTGACAACGCTGTCCCGAAGTCCCGTTCGAGGAAGTTATCCGCCGGGAATTCTCATTCTTCTCGAATGCGTTTCTCGGGAGTTTGAATTTCTTTATTGACCTATATCCGGCTCAGTTTAGAAAGGCTGTTAGAATCCCTGGTTCTGTGCGGCCTTAGCAAATTTCTATATCCATGCTGCATCTTCGTAGTAAAGTCTTACCTTTAAAGTTTGGGAATCACTCGAAACATCCGTAAGGCAGTTGGTGGATTACAAAACCTGTAATTATCAGAAATTGCAAACGCTGATTTCCAAAGAATGCAGCTTACGCCACCTATCGGCCACTCCCTGCGCGCGGGGGAACGGGATGGCAAATGCGAGTGCGATTTCGAAGATCCCTTCTTAGGGCAACCCATTTCAGCACAGAGGAAACAGAAGGCACGGAGGAAACCCAAGGAAAGGTCATCCACCGGTTCCAACAGCGGGGGAGTCTTGGGCCCAGCCACGGGGCTGAACTCCCGCGCTACGTCAACGCGTTCTCCAGGACGCGCCTCCCTGTTCTCCCTGCCGATGGCCAAAAGCCAATTGCCAATCGTGGTATTCCCCGCCTGGCCACACGTTTCCTTGTGCCGGCGCGCCGTCCAAGATATGATCGGAACTCAAAAATAAACACAGCGGGAGGTTCTAGTGACAAAAGCGGTGAAGAGTAAAGTCGTGTTGGCGCTGGTAATCGCGTTCATGCTTGTCGCAAACGCCCATGCGGGTGTCACCCTGGCTGCGGCGCGAATCGCGGCAGTGGACGTGGCAGGAGTGGCCAAGTTCTACCAATCAGCCTTTGGCATGCAGGAGATCATGCGGCTCGACATGCCCGGTATAAAAGAAATTATGCTGAATTTCGGCGACACGGTGGAAGCGGCCAAAGCCAATCCGAATCCCTGGATTGTAATCATGAGTCGCACCTCCAACGACATCAAAGATACCGTGCCCCACCTCGCCATGTATGTGACCGATATGAAAGTTACAGCGGCGGCGGTCAAGGCGGCCGGCGGCACGGTGGACGGTGAGCCGCGCGCATCCGGAGACGCCGGAATGATCGTCGGTTTCGCTGTCGATCCAGCCGGCAACCGCATGGAACTGATCCAACAGAAAGCTAAATAGATTCGCCAGATGAGTGGTCAGGTCGGATAGCTGCAAGGATCGATTGCAAGCTGCGCGCCTGCACGTGTGCCGGCCATCCGTTTGGAACTACAGAAAGAAGCAGCGCTTCGCTCCGCTCTGTGCCGCGGTACGGGATTCCCCTATCGGCGATTGAGACATAAACCGTCGCCATACATCAGCACAAATTGGGTGATAAAACCAAAGTGTGAAAAAATTCCGACAATAACCGAATGGTCTGTTACTCAGGCTTTTTTGTGCTGGGTAGGATCACTCCCAAGAAGTGATGTGGGAAGTTATCCCGCACAGGAGGCATGCGATCCCTGTCCAGAGCCCCAACTTACCACAACGCCGTTCGGGAGAATTGAGACTATTTCAGCCCAAGAACGCTACTCGCGTCCTGGCTTCCCAGATTCCGAAAGCAGGAGTGCTTTTCGCAGCGCCTTAAGAACTCTTACTCATTTACACTCTTCCTGAATGTACAGCGGCAAGCGTTCATACCATCGCTGTGAGTGCCAACGAAAGTAACTATCGGATCCCGCCGAAGTGGCAGCTCACGCCTGTTTCCGCTGAGATTTGATTTCCTGCAGGCGATTCTCAGTTCTTGCGTTCTTGTATATGGACGCTCGTACTCATTCTGGCCTTTAAGGATGGGACGCTTGGGGAAAATTGCCGTATTGTTCCCATTTCCGGGAGACTATAATCATAGAATACGAAAATGGGAGGACTGTTTTGTGGTCCGTTTAAATCCCATCATAAGCGTAAGCGTCATCATTCCATACTATGACGATTTTTCAGAAGCAGTTCGCCTGGCAAATCTGGCGAGGGAGGGAGTACCCGCGGATATCTCATGCGAGTTGATTCTTGTTCAGGTAGATCCCGCTATGGCTCCTCCAAGCCCCGTCACGTCTGCTTCCAGTTTTAAGATTCTTTGCTGTCCCAATTATTCCGGGCTGCCTTCAGCCAAGAATATTGGAGTGGCTGCAAGCACCGGCGAGCTGATCCTTTTTCTTTTTCCAGGGTTGACGCCAGAAAAAGGTTCAATTGAGCGCCTCGTAAGGCAATTGCAAATTCATCCCGAATGGGGAGCTGTTGCAGGAAGGTGGAATAACGAACGCGGCGAGGCAGAGAAAGGTTACAACGTCCGGATGGCCCCCACATTTCTTTCTCTGGTCTTTGACGTATTGTTCATTAACAAGATCTTTCCGGCTAACGGCATAACACGGCGCTACAAAATGCATGACTTCGATCATTGTTCACTGATCGAAGTCATGCATGCCAATGACTGCACTTTCATGACCAGGCGCAGTCTCGTACTCGACCTGGGCAAATTCAACGAGACATATCGTTTCTCCTGGTTCGATCAAGTGGAGATGTGTGCATCTTTGTCAAAGGCTGGCCGACCGGTCTATTTCGATCCCGATGCGGTTTTCACCCTGGTTGGGCAACCTTTGGTTAACCGTATCCTCGTCCAGCACTATCGTGATTATCATGCCGATCTCACGATGTATGTTGGCAGGCACTATCGATCGTGGCAACGCAGAGTTTTCACAGCCATTGTTTTCTTGGGCATGGCAATTCGGTTGTTGTTTTCCCGCTTTCTTCCGCGCACGATAAGGATATGGCTACTGCGCCGTTACCGCAGCTACGTCAGCGATGATTACATCCAATCGATGAGCGGTTCCTACGAAGACCTTTTTAACAACAGAAGGTTGACCCGATGAGTTTTCAAATTGGAACCAGGCAATTACGTGATTATATCGGCCGCAATACTCGGTGCAGCGCTCCTCCTATAGAATGGATGGTCGAATCTACCAACCGATGCAACCTGCATTGTCCAATGTGTCCCAGAGCCAGCGGGAAATATCCTCCGGAGGATATGAGCTATGAGTTTTTCCAGTCTTTAATGCGCAGTTATCCGGATGTGGAATGTATATGGCCACAAGGATTCGGAGAGCCGCTTCTCCATGCGAGGATTTTTGATTTCATTCGTTTCGCAAAGGTGGCTGGAAAAACAGTCTCTATGTCCACCAACGGCAGCCTCCTCGATAAGGCGAGTTCTGCCGAGTTGATCGAATCGAAACTCGACTACCTGGTCTTACCTGTAGATGGAGTTCAGAACAAAACCTATTCGACAAACCGTAATCCTGCATCTCTCGACAGCGTTGAAGCTCATATAGAGTGCCTGCTTGAAACGAAGGCTGCCCTGCGATCCAGGATCCACGTGACAGTTCAGATGGTGCTGATGCGTAACAATGCTTCTGAAATCGAAGCCTTTCGAAGAAAGTGGAGGAGAACGGGAGTTGATTCAGTTCGCGTGCGTGACGATTTGAGCGGGTTCGACGGGATCAGAGTGGAAGGGAAACGGTCTTTGCCTGGTGCAAATCGACCCTGTTTTTTCCTCTGGCGAGGTCCTTTATTCGTACAGGCTCGGGGAACAATCATCCCGTGTCCGTATTATCTGGAAGCTGAATCTTTTGGTGATTTGCGGCAGCAATCATTATCAGAGGCTTGGAATTCCGAACAGATGCAATCGCTCAGGGCTGCTCATCTCAGCGGCGATCTTTCCCGGTATCCGGTCTGCGCTACATGTCCACGGCATCAGCCGCACCCGGCTCTAGCTTCACTCAGTTTTTTTGTAACAACTCATCACATACGACGTGTGATTCCCAGGCTTGAGGACTTTCAGCGTTTTCTCGGATTGAAACTTGTAGAATGATTTCACAAGTAAACTTTCATCCTGTTCTTCGGTGGCGAAGCGAACTTGGACCGCAAGTCTGCCCCTATCAGAATCCGTTTGTGCCTGCACGTTGGTTCTTTCTGCTTCGACTTCGGGAGGCAATTCGTGCCGCCAGACCTTCCAATTCCGGACACGCGCTGGAGATCGGCTGCTGGGAAGGTTTTTTTCTTCCAACCCTGCTTCTCAATTATTCCCGAGTAACGGCAATCGATAACGACGGCTGTTCGCTTGTTGAGCGCACACCGAAGTGGTGGACGACTTTGCAGGCTGCACGCGATCTGTGCCTGCAGGAGAACCGGAATGTCGAAGGTTTGTCACTGTTAAAGGCAAACGGCACAGAACTTCCATTCCGAGACGGTTCGTTTGATGCCGTTTTCTGCCTGGATACGTTGCCTTTTGTTTCCTCCGCCGAAAGACTGACCTTGATAAACGAAATACAACGTGTGTTAGGCCCGGGATGCCCGGCAGTCTTTACATTGCCCGTTGAATTGGGACCGGGACTGCTCCTGCGAGAAGGATTGCGAGGCATTTTGGGAACCTGGCGTGACAACTACACGGTTGGAGAGCTTATCCGTGCTCTGTTCGGATATCCTGGGCAAGTCGCCATGCGTTCAGAGCGGACCAGCCTGATTGGGTATGATTATCGTTTGGACGAGCATTTGATCCGATCCAAATTCGTTCTGGAGAAACGCAAGTTTCTCCCTTCAAACTTCTTTGGGTGGATCAGTCCCACGGTCCTTCTGTGCTGCTATGCAGAAAAATGAACTCGAATTGTTTTCTATTCCGGATACCAGGACAGTTGCGACGAGGAATAGGGGTCAATCTTTCTGATCACCTCGTAAATCGAGAGTGTTTCGATTGCTGGGGCACCTGCGCGGACAAAAGTAAAAGGCAGGTAGCCCCATCCCATGCTCCAGAAACCGGCATGCGTTGAACTGTCCAATAGTCGCAGAGGGATTGCTGTGTCGTATTCCCTCTTTGATACAATGCGCAACGCTGGTGCTTGTGCGAGTGTTACCTCCATCGGGAAAATTGGGCGGTTTGAAACTGTATGATAATTGATTCCTTCCATCGAATCGATTCGGGCGGTGGTCAGTTCCAGGCGAAAATCATAAATTTTCGGGCCATCAATCCGTGCTTTAGCAATGGCAAGCCAATCGGCTGTAGCATTTTCACCTTCTCCGACAGACACCTCAAAAGTCATCAGTCCTGGTTTTCCTGCTAAGTCAGGGAATGGGATTTTTTCTTCCATCCAGGTTCGCCCCGATTCGGGACTGATGCGTCGCGATATCATGATTTGTCGCTTGTTTTCGGCCTCAAAGGTCACTTCGAAATTTAACCCATCGCTTTTTTCCCAGAACGGAAGGCCTGTGGATATGACTAAAGTGGAATTGCGATTAAGAGCAGGAATGACGAATTGCACCCGCGAAGGTGCCACCATAATGATTGAGTCATAGGCAACTGATTCACTGAACAACGTGTTATAAGGAGTGGCCAGCTTGGGGATTGCCACCCAATCTCCCGGCTGAGGGCCTGCATCCCGGCAACCTAGCTCATTTCCACCTATTTTTTCGAGATATGTACGAAAGCCCCATTCGCCGGTAAACCAGAGTTGCGAATTCGTTCTTCTCTGAGATTTTAAAAAAGTTCCGAAATCTCTATAAATATTCGAAAACTGGTAATCAGCAGCTGATATTAATAGGGCGAGGCAGGCAGTCGCCGCTATGGATCCACCTAACACGAGGGTCCGGACGCGTGCCGAAAAAACCGTTTCCGCTTCGCGAACAAACATAAGAACCAGGGGTGGCGTTAGGGGCAAAAGATAGCGTCCTGACCCGGTCATGTAAAAGATGATGCAAAAAAGGAAGACTCCACAAAACCAGGCTCCTAGGAACCCACGTGCCGATAGCCGCCGGATTTTTCTCGATTGAAAAATGGCCCTGACGGTATCGATCAGAAAACCGGAGGCTACGGCGGAGCCTATAAATGAGAATGCAAAAAACAGGAGTTGGGGTCCCAATGCATTTGAACGGATCTCGGTAACTTCCGTAAGCAGCAATGCCGAAATTGCTCCGATCACCAATCGCAGCCTCCAGTGAATTGTGGCCGGAAGAATGAGGCAGAGGGGAAAAACCGTTACTCCCCCTATTGCGGCCGTTACGTATCCGATTTTCTGCAGTAAAGCGGCAGGGCGGTAAACCTGTTTGGTCTGAAAGTAGTATGAAAAGATTAATCCCGGCGTGAATCTATGAAAATGCAAATAGCTGGCGCATAACCAGGCGCCCACCACCATTAGTGAAGTGATGACGACCCAGCGCCCGGCTGAAGGCCGCTCCGAAAGCCATGCATAGAAGAACAGTAATGGTACCAGGCAGAATCCTGCCCAGGATGCAAGTATCGAACATGAAACCAACATCGACGAAAGCACGACAAGGCCAGTTCGATTCCTGTCCACGCCGGCAGCAAATGTAGCGACCGAAGCTGTCCACAATGCCAAAAGTGGAAAATCCGCCATCAGTGTATGGGACATAATGGCAACCGACGGCAATAGGATCAAGAGCACAGTGGCCGTAAAAGGATGACGAGTAAATCTGATTGCTAATGAGTACATCGACATCGTTAAGATCAGCGAAAAAATCAAAAAGATTCCATGCAGTGATCTTTCATCAAATCCGCCAAATAAAAATGCTCCCGCAGCGAGCACATACGCAGTAATAGGCGGGTGTTCCATCGAGGCAAGATCATGAGCCAGTTTTCCTTCAAACATGAGGGACATGTCTTGCGGAAAAAAGGGATGTCGAGAAATGTTCTTTGCCAGGTGCAAGAAAAGGCCGTCATCCATATGAAAGGCCTGATTCAGGAAGGGCAGTTGGAGGGCAACAGCGATTAAAATGAGGAGCATCAATTGGCGTTTCCGCCAAGCGGCAGGGTTTTCGTTATCAGGATAAACCATGAGTCAGCATTTTCTCATGGCTGTGAAAGTATGTCTTGATTTTTCACAGTTTGCACCGCTGCCATAGCACTCTTCTTATCCTTTAGAAATGACGCTATGAGACATAACGCTATTTCAAAAAGCAGAACGTTTACTCAAAGTACAGTTTCCGAATCCGATGCGGCATATATAGCCTTGCGAACTACTAAGTCCCGCATAATATAGTGACAGCGTTAAAGGTTCTGGCCCCGAAGGGCAGGCGCGTCAAACTAAGGGGAATCTCAGCGCTGAAAGCGCGGAGCAGCAAAGCCCAGGGCGTCAGCCCTGGGCCTCAGAAACAAGAATTGAAAAGCCCTGCAAGGGCGAAGCAGGTTTTTGCAGATCGGTTTCGATTAGGAGTGCAAAACAATCTTTATTGAGGTGAAGAAATTTCACAACCTGCGCCGCCCTTACAGGGCTTGACTGAATCCCATACCAAACCCAGGGTTCCGGAGCACGCTGAGCATGCTCCTTCACCCTGGGCTTTGCTGTTCCGCGCTTTCAGCGCTCAAGCACCTTAGCATTGCGCGCATGCCCTTCGAGGCTAGGGCATGCAATTGTTTCACTATATTAGGCGGGACTCAATAAAAGTGCACCGCAGAGACACAAGGATTCGCAGAGGAACGCAGAGTAATTAAAACATCTCCGGTAAATGCAGACTTTACCCTACTCCGCTTTTGAACCGACGATTTCCAGGATCTTCTGTTCATGCCGCTGCAGGAGGCCGCCCTGCCAGTTGAGCGCAACGCAATACAGCCATAACATAACAGCGACCTGAAACATTCCCAAAACCAGGAAAGCCGGGAACCACACAGCCCATTTCATTAAGGCGAATAGCGCTTCGACGCCCAGGGGAATAAGCGTAAAGCCGATAAGTGCGGGCACGACGAGCATGAACGCTATCTGAAAAAGGACTCTGATTCCCTGATGTGAGGCCGGCTGGCCCGAACCCGGCTTCAAGGTTATCGGAGAAAGAATCGACAACATGTTTCCGGTCAGGCAAAGCAACAGATACATGGGGATTGTGTGAAGCAGGACGGCCGCTAGGTGATCCGGCCGCATCGGATTTATCCATTGAGACACTCCTATTATGAACGCCATCAATATAAAAGCGAACGGAAGCAATGAAAGGTTCTTCCCCAACAGGATGTCCCGACGCGGAGCGCAACTCAGAACGAATGCACGAAAGCCGCTGCGATCGAAAGCGAATTGGTTTCCGAGTAATCCGGTCATGCTGAGTATGAGAATAAATGCCGACAGGCCCAGCGCAATCAGCGGTCGGACAAGGACAGATGCATTGCCCCTCACGCCTGCGAGCATTCCGCCGAAGACAACCAGCATAATCACCGGCGTCAGCAGCATCATTTTCACTTCAGGTGCGCGCATCATAGACCGGAAGCACATCAGGGAGATTGCAGAAGCTTGTTCCGATATCCACGGGAGTCTTTTTTCCAGGAATGCAGCCTGGCAGCGAATCCCGGTTTTAGTTTTGAAGGCATTTTCAGGAGCAGCTCCTATCTTGATCTTTCGCCTGGACCGGCCTGTATTGAAATCTCCCATGTACAGGCGGATTGTGGTCCGGTAGGAACGCCGCAGGCTGGCGATACTAATCAGTGCCATTCCGGCGAAGCCCGCCAGTGCCGGCAGGCTTCGCCCTTGAGCCGCAGCGGCGGCTCCATATGGCAACCATCCGGGAGGCGCCGCCATGTTGACCGACCGAAGGATTTCGCGGCCTTTCTCCTCCTCGCGCCTGCGGTCTAAATCCCGAGCTGCTAGTTTTGCCGAGATTCGCTTTTTGTATTCTTCCGGCGTAATCCGTCCGGCGGCATACTCTTTTTCCAGTACAGCAAACCCTTTAGACGCTTCCTGCCTTTCCTGGCGCCTGGCTCTGGCGCCGGGATTAAAATTGGTCAAAATGTTGGGAATCTGAAATACCAGGATGAACGACAGCGATACGACGGCAATGATTGTTCGCCGGCGCCTGGGGTTGGTCATCATGCTGGCGAGCCATCCCCGGAACTGGTAAGTAACGGCGGTTACCATCAGGAAAAAGGTCACAATCAGGGGAAATGACAGAAGCATGGCAGGCCCCTGCGACAGGGTCAGGCCGGCCCCAAGACCGATCATTGCCGGCAGGAACAGGATAAGACTCAGGCCGATGCTGGAACCGACATAATTGATGAAAAATGCACCGGCCGGCGATACGGGCAGGTGCATGAAATTATCGAGCGATAACAGTTCTGTTCGCTGAAGCTCGGACATCAGGCCTATCAGCCAGAAGAAAATGAAACCGACCACGAAGCCGTCCCATACGGCCATCACGATCCACGGCTCCGCTTGGCGTAAAGCCAAAACGCCAACCAGCAATCCGATAATAAATGTGATAATTCCACCCAAAGCTCCAAGCGCGGTCAAAATTGCGGCAATAATCGCGCCAAGGGGTCCGGAGCGCCTGACTTGATTTGCGGAAAGGCGCCAGCGCAACCAGATGTAGGTTTTAAGATGTTCCCAGTTCACGGCATCTCCTCATGGAGCCAGGATAGTTTGTGCGTTGCTTCTTCATCGGCGCCGACTTTTTCAAGAAACCGTTCCTCCAGGGAGCTTCCCCGGCGCAGGACGTTGAGCTCGGCCTGCTCGACGAGCTTGCCATTGGCGATAATTCCCACATGGGTGCACAATTTTTCAACGACATCGAGAACGTGGGATGTCAGAAATACCGTAGAGCCGCGTCCGATATAGTCCTTCAGCATGTCGCGAATAACGCGCGACGTAACCGCATCCACACCTTCGAACGGCTCGTCCAGAAACAGCAGATCCGGATTGGGAAGCAGCGCGGCGGCCAGCGCGAGCTTCTTTTTCATGCCGTGCGAATACTCGAGTGTGAGCTTCTTTTCAGCGTCTGCAAGCCCGAGCAGGTGGAGGAGTTCGTCAATGCGCGAACGGATCGTTTCAGCCGGCAACAGGTACATTCGTCCGATGAACGTCAGGTGTTCGCGCGCGGTGAGGTTTTCAAACAGGGCCAAGTCTTCAGGTAGAACCCCGATCTTCCTCTTGGCTTCGAGTGACTCATCGACATCGAACATGTTCTTTCCCAGAACGTATGCCTCGCCTCCCGAGGCGGCCAGCAGGCCGGTGAGCATTTTGATCGTCGTGGATTTCCCGGCTCCGTTCGGCCCCAGGAACCCATAGAATGTGCCGGGCTCCACCCGGAGATCGATGCGATCCACGGCGCAGAAGCCTTCAAACAACCGCGTCAACCCCTTTGTTTCAATCGCGAGTTCCATAGAATATGTTCTCTTGCCGCGCATTCCGAAAGCGCGGGAATGTTGTCCGCATCAAAACCGGAAACGAGGGCCTTCTGATTTTTCATCCCGAAACAAGTTACTTGATTGTGGCTAGCCGGCGGGCCTCTTCAACAAGGTTCGGCGGAAAGCCCTTCAATTCGATCAGCTTTATTGCGTTCCCGGCGCGGCAGGGTCCATCTCGGAGAATGTAATCGAAATAATACCTGTTTCCATCGACCTGCTCGCTGAAATGAAAAAGACGGCTGCAATCGTTCAGCAGAGGCTGAAGCTCAACGTCGTGAGTGGTTACAAGCACCATGTTCCTTCGGCTCAGATATCGTAGAGTCGCAGCCCCGATCGCTATCCGCTCAATTGTGTTCGTGCCGCGAAAAATTTCGTCTATGAGAAACAGGAAACGATCTTCAGGGCAGTTCAGGAATTCCCGGATCTGCTCGATTTCCCTCGAATAATAGCTCTGTCCGCCGATCACCTTCTCATCCCCTTTAATGGATGATCTGACAATTAGCCGGGGCAAGCTCGCGCGTTCGGCCAGGCACACGAACAGAGTTCGAGCAAGAATCACATTCAGGCCGACAGTCTTGATGAAAGTGGTCTTGCCCGCCATATTCGATCCAGTGATCAAGGCTGATTCCTTCCGCAGAAATACAGAATTGCCGACGGCCTCTTTAATAAGCGGGTGATACATTCCCGCAACATCGATTGTTCCGGTCGAGTTGAATGAAGGAATAGCAGTGACTGGAACGCTTTGCATCCAGGATGCAATGGCGATGTGCGCATCCAGCGAGCCAATGGCTTCGAATATCCGGCGGATTTGCTCCCTGGATTTTTTTAAATCATCAACGGTTCGCAGGAAGGCAATCAGTCTTGATAGACCGAACAGGTTCAGGAATAAGAAAAATCCGGCTACCAGGTCACTTGCTTGAAGCTCATCGAAGCAAAGCCAAAAGACCTTTTTGTTTAATCCGGCGGCGAGGTCTTTCAGATTCCGAAGAGTGTCGAGTTCGTTGATTTTGATGGGCGGCACTATTCGCGCGAAATTGCCGACAGCGCTCAGCATTGTCGTAAAGGACGCGAGGTCGGCAAAATGACGGAAGACAATACGGCCATAAATTGCGTTGATCAACAGGTTGCACAGCGCGAGTCCTGCCGCTGCAAAAATAAATGCCGGATTTACGGCGATCAATGCGAGGAAAAGGAAAAAGAGGCCGGAGCTGAAATACAAAAGGTAATAATATTTTGGTTTCAGCGGCAACTCCTCGTGGAGCAGTGTTGTGAGATAGGCGCTGCTGCTACTGCGCAATGGATAAAGGGCTCTTTGTATCCTTTCTCTGAAATCTGCGTCAGTTCTGAATAAGGAATAGAGGGTGGAGCGCCTATGTTTGTCGTGATCTAAGTTGCCGTTGGTGTATATTCGCAGAATTGCGTAAAGGTACTGGCGGCCAATAACGCTTGTGGTGCGATCGATTCGGGCAAATACCTCTTCCATTTCCAGATCGGACCACGTCTTATCATCAACCGTGTCCGGCTCATCTGGCTGCCTATACCGGAAATAAAGAGGGATCCAATCATAGTCCCTGCGAATTTCGTTTTTCCCCTGCCAGATTTCATTGAGTCGGTTCTTGATCCGGGCTTTTCGGCCTTCCCATGGTTTTGCACACGCTTTGATCATTGGTAAAAACTGTCTGAAATAGTTGATCACAGTATAACGCTGCTTTTGATTGATTTATTTGCCCGTATTTGCGGATTCATTATCGGGATGATACGAAGCACCGGTCAAGGAATATGTTGTGACTTGAACCATGCAAATACTTGTCACAACTTCACCATGAATTGGAATCAATCCATGTGGACGTATTGTCGCAAAACCGGAAAGTAACCTAAAGGGAGCCATTGACAAGGTTGAGCTACGAGATGCGCATTACACAGCATGTGGCGCGATCTGCGTTACCGTGATGAGGTTATGAATCTAAAGCTCTGCAAATCTCAGAGGACAGGAAGAATGCCGTTTCGGAAAAGTTTGGATTCCGATCACCTATCCGGGATGCCGCTAATACGTGCACTGCGACTGTTTCCCTGACCGCTGAAAACTTCGCATGTAATTTGCGAATAAAGCCAGAAGAATTGACCAAATGACTCAACCACGGCCCAGGAGATGCCGCTAAGAGCATACAACGATAAGATGGTTTGAGTCCTGAAGTTGACATATTAGCTTTATCAGAAGTCGTGGTGCGAGAACCTGCTTTAAAAAAGGTCTTTCATTCCTCCTATCGAATATCATTTAATATCGGAACCTAGCGCATCAATCGTATTGGAGGATTCAGCGCAAACGGCAGCTTATTTGACCCTATACGCTGATAACCAGAGGAGGAGTTCGATGAAACCCATTAGTCTCATGTGGATTGTGCTCACAGGCGCGTTGCTCGCCCCCACGCCCGGCTTCGCGCAGATTTCCTGCTCGCGCGAAGGGTTGCAGCGCGCAGTCGATCTTTATATCGCTGCTCAGACCAAGGGCGATACGGCCGGCCTGCCGCTGGCGACGGGTCTGGGTTACATGGAGAACGTGGCGCCCGCCAATATCAACAACGGCCTGATCAAGACGCCAATGAAGATTGATTTCCATCGCAGCCTGCTCGATACGGCCGCGTGTCAAACGTTTACCGAGGTGATCGTTACGGACAAGGAACATCCGTATGTCCTCGGCACGCGCCTGCGCGTCAACCATGACAAGATCGCCGAGATCGAAATCATTTGGGAAACGACGGGCTATTGGGGATTTAACGTTGACAATTATATGAAGTATTCGTCCACAGAGAAATGGGACGCCATTCCCAAGAAGAAGCGCGATACGCGCGACACCTTGGTCGCCGCCGCCACCGCCTACCTGGATGCGTTTCTCGAACAGAAGAAGGACCTGGTGCCGTGGGGCTATCCCTGCCAACGCACCGAAGGCGGCATGTACACCGGCAAAGGAAGCCCCAAAGACAGCTGTGATGTCGGCGTCCCGAGCGGCGTGAACATCGCCAACCGGCGCTTCGTGGTGGACGAGATGATCGGTTCGGTCGTGGCGTTCTGCACCTTCGGCGCCGGAAGCCCAACCGGCGGCAGCGGCGCGCCCGATTCTCACCTCTTCCGCTTAGAGAAGGGCAAGCTGCGCTACGTGCACACCCTGACACATCTGAAGCAGTCGGATTTCCGCGGCGCTCTCCCGAAGGGTTCAGCCCCGGGACTGGGCGCCCCCGGCGGTCAGGCTCCCGGAGCACCGCCCCCAAAACAGTAGCTCTGAATTGATCCCAAGGAGGGGCTGCTGCGCTACTTTGCAGCGGCATAAGTGGCATGAATGGCGGGGCACGGTGTGCCGTACCCCGCCACAAAGTCCGGCTACTTCGTCTGGTTGTCCCAGTGTTCGGCGGCCTTGCCGTCCTCGAAGCGCCACATATCGAACCACGTCGTCGTGTACTTCTTGCCGGGATCTTTGGGATCCGTGTACTCACGCGGATATGCAACCATAACCAGGTCTCCTTCCGCTATTACGGCAACGATCTTGGTCGCCATCTTTGCAGGGATCGGTTTCGGCTTGCTTATTCCTGTGAAGAACTTGACGACCGGATCTCTTCCCGAAACGACAAGTGGATTGTGCTGCAGGTACTCTTTGGTCAGGTACTTGTCGGCTTCATTCCAGTGTCCGCATTCCAGGAGATCCCTGACAATGTGCAGGGCGGCCTGCTTGTTAGCATTAAGTTTTGGATCGGGACTCGTAAACAGCTTTTCCGGATCGGCAACGCCCACGACAGGCTCCTGGGCCCTCACCACCACACTAATCAGAGCCACAAACACCATCGTAAACACCAACGTCCTCGATTTCAGCATCGCATCTTCTCCCTGTAAGTTTTTTTTGACGACTCTATTGATGAAATACGAAGCAGAGAGACCACAAAGGGGCTTTGGGTGTCAATTGGAAAAGCTTTGGGTGGGAACAGCTTTGGGCGCCGGCAAGGGTACTATTGCTCATCCTTTGGCTAAGTACTCGTATTCGTAATTACGGTAACGTCTGCTGGTGGGCTCATGGGTGATTCAATCAGCTTAATTTCCTATGCCGCCATTCCGGTGCACATCTAGCTCTGGAGTGCCCACCAGCCCTTTGGGCGCCGGCGGGGCGGCCTCGTCTGTGTTGTCGCTCGGCGCATACGTCACCGTAATTACGAACACGAGTACTAAGTCCCCCCATTTTGTTGCCGTTATTGAATATTCATATGCCCATCGCCTTCTATCTCATGTTTCGAATCGAATTTCTCAGGGATCCAATTCATGCAACTTTTTTGGGCCTGTCGGCGTATTTATCATTGAGCGTAAGGGAAAAGAAAAAATGAAACGCGAAAATCTGTTCCAGCTAATCTTTGATGCTCTAAATCGATGGCCCGAGCTTGAACGCAGAATTTTTTTTCAGGCTCACTATAATGGACAATCTGTGAAAGCCATCGCCCGTTCCCACCAATTGGATGCGGAAGAAGTGAGTGCAATTCTCAGACGGTGCGACCGCAGGCTTTACGCTTCCTTAAATAGTTTTCGCAAAAGCGATTGCGAGAGACCTCCCATCGTCATGGCAGAGACTGCCTGTCCAGCCGCATGTGGGCAGGACTTGAATAGGACTCATGCCCTCGCTTTCAAGTTGAAGAGCATTCACGATATCTCGCAAACAGCGGTGTGAATGCTAACCTGATAGCATCATTTCCCAGCCGACTGCTCGACCACCAGATTGACTGCCTTCCAATCCTCCACTCATCCCCCCTGCCCCATATTTCCTGTTTTTTGTTCCAACCTGTAGTAAAATCGCAGCGGAACATTCAAGAAAAGTGACGTAAAACATCTAATCGGAATTACCCAGGACGGCTCGATTGGGAACGACCTTTTAAAAACATGGGTTCATTCTTCCAATCGGCAGCTTGGAGGGGGACTTCCATCCGGAAGGAGAAGGACGATGGCAAACGGATACACCGGAAAGATACTGAGAGTCAATCTGACAACCAAGGAAATCGGCGCCATTGACACCGCCAGGTACGAGGAATTTGGGGGCGGCTACGGAATGGGAACGGCCATCTTCTGGGATCTGGCGGTCGCTTCGGGCGAATGGGATCTGAAGGATCCTTACGATCCCCGGAATGTCCTTCCCCTAATGGTCGGTCCTTTGGCGGCTACCGGCGTTCCGGGCGCGGGAAGAACCAGCGTTTGTGGGCTATCTCCGGAGACGTTTCCTACCTGCGAATTCTGGCGGGGCAATTTCGGCGGCCGGTTTGGCACCACCTTGAAGCTTGCCGGTTGGGACGGAGTCGTGGTGGAAGGCAAAGCCGAGAGGCCGGTGTGGATCAACATCATTAACGACAAGGTGAAGATCGAAGACGCCAAAGAGCTTTGGGGTCTGGATACCTGGGAGACGCAGGACCGAATTGCGAAAATGGTGGGCGGAAAAACTCGTTTCGGCGAAGAATGGCAAGAGATCGGGAGCTCCTATACCACCGCCCGTCCGCAGATCGTCTGCATTGGTCCGATAGGCGAGACCAAATCAAGGCTCGCCGCCCTGATCTCCGGCAGCGGGATCAGTGCGCGGATCGGCGGCCACGCCGCGGTCTTCGGGGCCAAGAATTTGAAAGCCATCAGCGTAGCCGGGACCGGCAGCGTTCAGATGTCGGATCCCAAGGGCGTCGTGGAGGCCAGACTCCACCAGATGCAGGCCTTCCGGGGCGGAGCAATACCTTTCGCTTCCGGGCCCGGTGCGGCGTCCTGCATGCCTTGCCTGCGCGGAGACCGGCGCAGAAGCAACTATAATGGCGGCGAAACCATGTGCGCCTGTCAGGGCTGGCTCAGCGGCAAGGGCTCGGACCTGGCTGCCGAAGCCTTGATAAAGTATGGCCTCAGCAGTTGGTCGGCCCATTTCCACGCGTTTACGATGAAGGTTGACGGAGTGCCGGAGCTCTACCATGGGCAGGTGCCAACAGATTCCGGTCTCGGCTGGTATCTCCAATGCCTCAATGACCAGGGGCTGCTGGGCCCGGGAAAGCAAATCGACTCGGCGCCATTGCCTATGGATCAGTGGGGTACATTGAGTTTCCGCCTGGCTTTGCTGGATGCCATTGCCCGGCGAGTGGGGATTGGCGATGCTCTTGCCGAAGGCTGCTGCCGGGCCGCCGAGAAATGGGGACGGCTGGAAACCGACAAGGAAAGCTGCGCATTGCGTCTTCCCGCCTGGGGAGCCACGAGCCACTGGACCATGCCTTGGGTGGATTGGGCGTATGCCTACATACTCGGAGCGGGAGATCAAACCTGGCATGGAATGATGGCACCCGTCGGCGCTCCCCGCGAAGGCACTCTGGAAGCATCTTTGGAGAAGCTATCGAAGAAAACCATCCCTTATACTGACGACATCTTCATGTTCAATTATGCATGGAAGGGCGAAGAGGCCTGGAAGACCGGCGTCTATTCTCCGCATAAGGCGAAGCAGGTGGCCTGGAGCCGGCATTTTACGGGCTTTTGGAACGAGTCCATGGGGTTCTGCGAGATGTTCCTCCCCGAACTGGGCAGTGACAGTCCGGAGATTGAAATGATGTACTACAAAGCCGTTACGGGGAAGAAGGACTCGTTTGCCGACACCATGCGAATCGGCCAAAAGATCTGGACGCTGGAGCGCGCCATCCGCGTGATGCACGGAAGAAGCCGGCAGACGGAGGACTTTTTCCCGTATATGTACAAGCCGGGGGCTTCGGGCATGGCGATCTACGGAGGGGTGCCCATTTACGAGGACGGCAAGTGGCGTTCCGACCTGGCCCCAGACATGTACCTGGACCGGAAGGGCGTGGACGACTTCAAAAGCCATTTCTATGCGCTGGAAGGCTGGGACAAAGAACACGGCTGGCCAACCCGAAAGACGCTGGAAGACTTCGGCCTGAAGAGAGTCGCCGATACGATGGCTGCCAAGGGAAAACTGGGGGCCTCCTAAAGCGATAACTTGGCGCCTAAGCCCACAACACGGGCGAAAGGACGTAGCCCACGGCGCAAGCCGGGGGAAGGGAATTCCAATGGCAGCTTTTCGCTGCGAGGGCTGCGGGTATCTTGATTCCTATGCGAATGAAGAATTCGGCGAGCTTTGATGCGATTGGATTACCAATTCTCGGTTTTTGAATCGGGAACTAGGAGTCCGTCCGAGAATTAGCTGATTTTTGTTGATCACGATCGAGAACAAATTTACTTTATGTTTCATGGCAAAAACATACCGTCCTTACTGTCCAGATCAGATGTTTCTGCTGCCGCC